>RCNB010000027.1_pt1 | contig 106201 bp, 104 predicted proteins | sample 2041321 | NCBI WGS metagenome assembly RCNB01 (sample SAMN09708232, study PRJNA481090) | Marine sediment metagenome, whole genome shotgun sequencing project. | reverse complement strand
ATGCGCCAATGATAGTATGCTTTTTGCATGCGAAAGTAGGTCACTGCCAAGCTTTTATTTAGAAAACACCCTCCAAAAGAGGGTGTTTTCGTATGTATAGTGGTTTTATTGATCTATTAAATATGCTTTAGGTATTAACGTAATTGCATGGAATTTAATTGATATTGCTTAAGCATTTCAATTGATTGCATTCGTAGGTATAATATCGTTTTTGGGATGGGCTTTGAGCCCATTTTTTGTTTCTGTAGCATATGAAGCTGTTTGATGAGGATGTTAATTAATGCACGATTTAAACGCTTTAGTTGATAAAACCGTATCTCAATTAGGGTACGAACTTGTTGATCTCGATATATCAAATCGAGGCAAGTTGTTGCGTGTATTTATCGATAAGTTTAATCCAGTCAACATGCAGGATAGCGTTAATATTGACGACTGTGTCTTAGTAAGTAATCAATTAGGCAATGTGTTAACCGTTGAGCATGAAATTGAATATGATAGGCTAGAAGTTTCATCTCCAGGGATGGATAGGGTGCTAAAAAAAGAAAGTGATTTTTTAAGGTTTGTTGGTGAGCGCGCACAAATTAAATTGCGCATACCAGCCACATTAGAAAATGGTGAGAAAAAGAAGAATTATTTGGGAATACTGCGAGGATTTGAAGCGGGTAATGTGCAATTGGAGTGCGGCGATGTGTTGGAAAATATTGCGCATAATAATATCGATAAAGCACGCTTAAGCCCTAAATTTTAGTAATAAGTATTATATATAATTAGACTAGGTAAATATTTTGTTGGAGAATGGCGATGAGTCGTGAAATTTTATTATTGGTAGATGCTTTGGCACACGAGAAAAACGTGGACAGAGATATTGTATTTACAGCATTAGAACTGGCATTAGCCTCCGCAACAAAGAAAAAACACGAAGAAAATGCAGATATTCGTGTTGCAATAGACCGTGAAACTGGCGAATATGACACTTTTCGACGTTGGGAATATGTTGAATATGATTTGTTAGAAAGTTCTGAGTTTCAATTTGATGAAGAGAGTGATCTAGCAAAAGATAGAGAGATTGGTGACTTTTATGAGGAGCCTTTAGAGTCAATTGAATTCGGAAGAATTGGCGCGCAGGCTGCTAAGCAAGTAATTTTGCAAAAAGTTCGCGAAGCCGAGCGTGAGCAAATATTAGAAGACTTTTTAGCGCGAGACGAAACGCTAGTAACTGGCGTGATCAAACGTATGGAAAAAGGAAATGCTTTAATTGAAGTGGGTCGTTTGGAGTGTATCTTGCCGCGTGATTCCATGATACCAAAAGAAAACTTACGTGTTGGTGATCGCATACGTGCTTACATGTCTGGCATTGAGCGAAGCGGACGTGGACCTCAATTGATTTTATCTCGTGTTGCGCCAGAATTTATAATTAGCCTATTTGAACTAGAAGTGCCTGAAATTGAAGAAGGGTTGTTAGAAATACGTGCGGCAGCACGCGACCCTGGATTACGATCTAAAATTGCAGTAAAAGCTAATGATCAACGTTTAGACCCGGTGGGCACTTGTGTTGGTATGCGAGGGTCACGTGTGCAAGCTGTTACAGGCGAGTTAGCTGGCGAGAGGGTAGATATTGTTTTATGGAGTATAGAGCCAGCACAATTTGTGATTAATGCCATGGCGCCAGCAGAGGTCTCAAGTATTGTAGTAGATGAAAATGCACGCAGCATGGACGTTGTTGTTGAAGAAGATCAGCTAGCTTTAGCGATTGGACGAAGTGGTCAAAATGTACGTCTGGCATCTGAACTTACGGGATGGACACTTAACATATTGACTGAAGAAGAGGCTGATAAGAAAAATCAAGATGAATACGCAAATGTAAGTCAACTATTCATGAAGAAACTAGATGTCGATGAAGAGGTTGCAGACATTTTAGTACAAGAAGGATTTAGTACATTAGAAGAAATTGCTTATGTACCAATGTCAGAAATGTCAGAAATTGAAGCATTTGACGAAGATACAATAAATGAACTTCGTTCGCGCGCTCGAGCTGCACTGTTAACTAAAGCGATTGCTACAGAAGAAAGTGTAGAAGATGCAGCAGAAGATTTATTGAAAATGGATGGTATGGATGATGAAACTGCCAATCTGCTAGCCTCTAAAGGTGTGCCGACAATGAATGATTTGGCAGAGCTTGCGGTAGACGAGTTAATTGAACTTACAGCGATGGATGAAGAGCGAGCAAAAACGCTCATCATGACTGCACGTGCACCTTGGTTTGAGTAAGTATTTTAAGCGTATTTAATATTTAAAAAGTAAGACAAAAGTAAAGAAACTGGAGCAGTAAATGGCACAATCAACCGTTACACAATTCGCCACAGAGCTAGGGTTACCCACTACTTTGCTATTAGAGCAATTGAAAAGTGCGGGCGTAGATAAGACAGAAGTGGAAGATAAGCTAACAGAAACAGATAAATCTGCTCTGCTGGAATATTTGCGTAAAGAGCACGGTGCTGCACAACAGACACCTAAAAATAAAATTACGCTTACACGCAAACAAAACACAGAAATTACTAAAAAAGACAGTACTGGGCGTTCCAGAACCATTCAAGTCGAGGTGCGTAAAAAACGCGTCTTGATGCGTAGAGATGAAACCGATGAATCATCTGCAAAAGTAGAAGAGCCAGAAATCGTTACACCTGCCGTTCAAGAGGAGGTGGTTAAATCCACTGAACCTGAAGTCGCCGCACCTGTAGAAGTTGTTGTGCCTGTGATCGAGGAAGAAGTGGTTAAACCTGTTGAGCCTGAAGTTGTCGCACCTGAGGAGGTCGTTGAACCTGTCATTGAAGACAAGCCTAAAAAGACAATCAGGAGACAAGTGCTTACGCCAGAGCAAATAGCTATTCGTGAAAAAGAAGCAGTACGCCATGCAGCGCTGTTATCACATCAAGCAGATGATTTACGTAAAAAAGAAGAGCTAAAAATAAAACGTGTTGCTGACGAAGAAAAAAGAATCGCTCAGGCAGCTGAAGACGCAAAAGCGAAAGCGGCAAAATTAACCGAGGGTACATTACATAAGCCTGTTGCTAAAGAAGGCGTTAAACCTGTAAAAGAGGTTAAAAAAGCTAAAGGCAGTAACAATAAAAATTGGAACGATAAAGAGAACAAAAAACGAGGCATAAAAACACGTGGCGCAGTCAACTTTAACAAAGGTTGGCGTTCGCCTAAAGGCAAAAATAGGACAGGAAATAAAGAAGAAGATGACGAGAGTTCATTTGTTGCCCCTACTGAGCCGGTAGTGCATGAAGTGATGGTGCCAGAAACGATTTCTGTGTCTGACCTAGCACATAAAATGACGGTTAAAGCGAGTGAAGTGATTAAAGTGTTGATGGGTATGGGTATGATGGTAACCATTAACCAAGTGCTCGACCAAGAAACAGCCATTATTCTTGTTGAAGAAATGGGACATCTACCGCAAGCAGCTGAAGAAAATGACCCGGAAACTTTCTTAGTAGATACTGAGCATGAAGATGCTGTATTAGAACAACGCCCGCCAGTAGTGACGGTAATGGGCCATGTTGATCATGGTAAAACTTCACTGCTAGATTATATTAGAAAATCACGTGTTACTTCAGGTGAGGCCGGTGGTATTACGCAGCATATCGGCGCTTACCATGTAGAAACGCCAAATGGTATGGTCACGTTCTTAGATACGCCAGGCCATGAAGCATTTACCGCTATGCGTGCACGTGGTGCAAAAGCAACCGATGTTGTTATCTTGGTAGTATCAGCTGACGACGGTGTGATGCCGCAAACAAAAGAAGCGATTCATCATGCGAAAGCCGGGAATGTGCCTATCGTGGTTGCCATTAATAAAATTGATAAGCCAGAGGCTGAACCTGAGCGTGTGAAGTTGGAATTGGTTGCTGAAGAGGTTGTGCCGGAGGACTTTGGTGGTGATGTCATGTTCCGTGAAGTGTCTGCTAAAACAGGACAAGGGATCGATGAGTTACTTGAGGCCGTATTGCTGCAATCAGAAATTTTAGAATTAAAAGCAGCTAAAAATACGCCTGCAAAAGGGTTGGTCATTGATGGACGATTAGATAAAGGGCGTGGTCCTGTGTCATCAATCTTAATTCAGTCTGGTACGCTTAAACGAGGTGATATGTTGCTAGCAGGTAGCACTTACGGACGTGTACGTGCAATGCTAGATGAAAATGGTCAAGATGTGAAAGAAGCAGGGCCTTCTATGCCAGTTGAGATTTTAGGCATGTCTGATGTGCCAAATGCCGGTGACGATGTCATTGTGTTGAACGATGAGCGTAAAGCACGTGAAATTGCAATGTTCCGTCAAGGCAAGTTCCGTGATGTCAAATTTGCGAAACAGCAAGCGGTTAAAATGGAAAACATGATGGATCAAATGTCTGAAGGTGAAGTGCAGACATTGGGTTTAATCATCAAATCAGATGTGCAAGGCTCATACGAGGCTTTATCTACTAGCTTACAAAAACTATCAACAAGTGAAGTTAAAGTGAATATTATTCACACAGGCGTTGGTGCAATCAGTGAGTCAGATGTAAACTTAGCTGCTGCATCAAATGCGGTGCTCATTGGCTTTAATGTTCGTGCTGATAGTGGCGCACGTAAACTGGTCGAATCAAATGGCGTAGACATGCGTTATTACAACATTATTTATGAAGCTGTTGATGAAGTAAAAGCAGCTCTAGGCGGCATGCTAAAACCAGAGCAAAGAGAAAGTATGATCGGGTCTGTTGAGGTTCGTGAAGTATTCCGTATCTCTAAAGTGGGTGCAGTGGCCGGTTGTTATGTGCGCGATGGCATGATCAAGCATGATTCTAAAATCCGTGTATTACGAGATAACGTGATTATTTACACAGGTGAATTAGATTCATTAAAACGATTTAAAGATGATGTTAAAGAGGTGAAAAATAACTTTGAGTGTGGTTTGTCACTCAAAAATTACAACGATATTGAAGTAGGCGATTTGTTAGAAGTTTACGAAGTTATTGAAATTGCTAGAACACTAGAGTAATTAGCATATGGCGAAAGACTTTTCACGCAGTCAGCGTATTGCAGAACAAATGAAACGCGAGTTGGCTGATTTACTTCAGTTTGAGGTTAAAGATCCACGGGTAGGCATGGTGACAGTGACGGAGGTGGAAGTCACTGGCGATATGGCACATGCTAAAATATTTTATAGCGCTAAGGAAGGCACGCCCGAGCTGCAAGCAGGTCTTGAAAAATCATCAGGATTCTTACGCACGCAAATCGCAAAACGTATGTTGTTACGCAAAATGCCACAGCTACATTTTGTCTATGATAAAACCGCGGACTATAGTACTAAAATGAATAAATTGATCGATGAAGCTTTGTCTCCAAAAGAATCACCAAAGGACGGCGCTTAAAATAAGTAAGCGTTAACCTACAAAATTGCAAGTCAAAGGCGTTAAAAGAAGTATCAGCGGCATTCTGCTCTTAGATAAACCCATCGGTTTTTCTTCTAATCAAGCATTACAAAAAGTAAAGTGGTTATATAAAGCCAGCAAGGCTGGCCATACTGGTACGCTAGATCCACTTGCTACAGGTTTGCTACCTATATGTTTAGGCGAAGCAACAAAGTTTGCTCAGTATGTTACGGATGCGAGAAAAACTTATATTGCTGATATTAAATTAGGCATAAAAACCACGACAGGTGATGCTGAAGGTGAGGTGATCTCCGCAAAGTCAGTCGTTGTAAGTCATGCTGAATTTACTAAAGCTTGTCAGCAGTTTGTAGGGAAGATCAGCCAAGTGCCACCTATGTATTCTGCTTTAAAACATAAAGGTAAAGCGCTATATGAATATGCAAGAGCGGGCGTTGAAATTGAACGGTCTGCTCGTCCAGTTACGATTCAAAATATAACAGTCAATATATTTTCACAGCCGGATGCGCAAATAAAAGTTACTTGTAGCAAAGGGACTTATATTCGCACTTTAGCCGAAGATATTAGTGCGGCAATAGGTTGTGATGCTCACCTAACTGGTTTGCGCAGAATTGAAACGGCAGGTTATGAAATTGCTGAAGCAATTACAATAGACATGCTAGAAACTATGGAAGTCGACATGCGAGATGCACAGTTATTACCCGTTGACTCTGCGATTAAAACACTGCATAAAGTCATTATTAGTGCCGATGCTACGCATTTTTTTAGACAAGGCCAAGCCATTTGGCAAGCTGGGGAAATATCGGATGGCGAGTTTCGAGTCTATCAAGATAATGGCTTATTTCTTGGCTTAGGTAAGCGATTAGATGACGGTAAAATCACGGCCAAACGCCTAGTTAATTTATAGCTTATTGAGTATAGGTTTGTGTTGAAAAAACAGGCATAAAATATCGAAGAAAAGCAATTTAATCGATTTCGCTAATTATATATTCTCACAGTTAAGCATACCAGAGGTAAAACGCTAATATAATGCCTAGCATAGCAATTAAGGTTGACATTACAAAAGCTAAGTTGTTTGAGTAAATAGTCGGTAGATGTTCTGACGTTAAAGACGCCACAAACCTTTTATGTTGAACCGCTGTAATACCGATTAATAATGAACCAACCACAACAAAAGCAATGCCTAAAAATGAGGGGATTGATGTGCTTGTATGTTGGATAGACGTTTGAGTTTGAAGTCCAAGTAATTGGATAAATAAACCAAAGCGCGAGATAATAAAACCTAGTCCAATAATCGTTAACCCAGTGCGTAACCAAGCAAGCAAGGTTCTTTCAGCCGCAAAAAAAATACGTGGGTCAGGTTTTTCAGTTATCACAATATCTCCATAAAATGCAAAGTATTTTAACTGCTAATAAGCCCATTGGCAAACAGCTCAATTATGCTTAAATAACTTGCGCTTATTAGTAATGTCTATAATCTACACAATTAATGTTTTGTCGCTTATCTATCATAACTGGTAAGGGTAGTCGGCATCGCTTATTCATTTAGTAAACACTGTTTTTGGCGTTGGCAAGCGATATGATTAAGAGGGCAACGTCATGACAATATCAGTGCAGCTCAAGTACCAAACCATCAATATTGACGGAACAGATATTCATCTTTGTACATTAAAAGATAGGCAGCAATTCACTGACCCTGATGATATAGCTAAGAATTTAGGGATTAATGATTCTGTATGGCCACTCTTTGGCATTGTATGGCCATCAAGTATGGTGCTTGCACACTACATCAACGAATATGAAACAGAAGGTAAACGTGTACTTGAAGTCGGTTGTGGTATTGCACTAACTAGCCTCTTCTTAAGTAAGAAAAATATAGATATCAGCGCAAGTGATTATCACCCAGAGGTCGGTTTTTTCTTACAAAGAAATATCCAGTTGAATAATGGCAAAGCGATTAATTATCAGCGTGCAAATTGGGCTGAAAACACTGACACACTTGGTCGTTTTGACTTGATTATTGGTAGTGATATTTTGTATGAAGATCATCATGTGCAAATATTAGCTGACTTCATAGAAAGGCATAGCCAGCCTATATGCGAAGTAGTTGTAGTTGACCCAGGGCGCGGTAGAAAAACAAAAATTAGCATCGCTTTAGAAAGACATGGTTTTCAAAGTAAACACTTTACACCTGAAAATACAGATTTTTTGGATACACCATTTAAAGGGCATATTCTTAAGTTTTGGCGTGATGCTTGATTAAGTTTAATTTTCCTGGTCAGTTAAATGCCTTTTTCACACTTGAAAAATTATTTAACCATAGTCTCTAACGATTAATTTTAATAAATGCTTACAGTTGAAAGAGTAAAAACAAAACAAAACAAAACAAAACAAAACAAAACAAAACAAAACAAAACAAAACAAAAACATTAACTTAACCTCAAAAAATTTGGCGTTTTGATGATTTTTAACTATAATGCTTTTATTATGTAATTTGAATGCAATCGCGGGTTGAGTAAATAGGTTACTTAGCTATGTTTGTATTGACGCTAACTAAAAGGATTAAAGATGGCTGTTACAGCGCAAGATTCCGCAAAAATCATCAAAGAATATCAACGTGCTCCAAATGATACGGCAAGCCCAGAAGTCCAAGTGGCTTTGTTAACTAACCGTATTGCTTACTTGACTGAGCATTTCAAAACAAACAAAAAAGATAATCACTCACGTCGTGGTTTGTTGGCAATGGTTAGTCAACGTCGTCGCTTGTTAGATTATTTAAAAAGTAAAGACGTTAGCCGTTATCAAACATTAATTGGTAAGCTAGGTTTACGTAAGTAATTTCTATAAATGCGATACTCGTATTTATAGTTTTGTAGAAAGCCGACTGCATGAAAATGTATCGGCTTTTTTTATTGTTAAGTTGCTATTGGGTAGTGAATAGTAATTTGTAGAAAAAAAGGAAAAAAAATGTTTAATAAAGTAACAAAAAGTATTCAATATGGTGATCACACACTTACCTTAGAAACAGGAGAAATTGCACGCCAAGCTGATGCGACTGTCATGGTGAGTTATGGCGATACTGTTGTCATGGTCGCTGTGACAAGCAGAAGTGAAGTAAAGGCAGGCCAAGACTTTTTCCCGTTAACAGTTGATTACATGGAAAAAACATATGCTGCGGGTAAAATTCCTGGTAGCTTTTTCAAACGTGAAGGCCGTCCTTCAGAAAAAGAAACACTAACAAGTCGTTTAATCGATCGACCATTACGCCCGTTATTTCCAGATGCGTTTTATAACGAAGTGCAAGTAGTTGCAACAGTCATGTCGTCAGATCCTGAAATTGATTCTGATATCCCTGCGATTATTGGTGCATCAGCTGCCATGTCATTATCAGGCATTCCGTTTTATGGGCCGTTAGGCGCAGCACGTGTCGGCTATATTGATGGTGAATACATTATTAATCCAAGCAAAACAAAAATGGAAACAACTGAACTTGATTTAGTTGTTGCTGCCACTGAAACTGCGGTGATGATGGTTGAGTCTGAAGCAAAAGAGCTTTCTGAAGAAGTGATGTTGGGTGCAGTGACAACTGGTCATGAAGCTATGCAGCCAGTGATAAAAATGATTAATGAGCTAGCTGCTGAAGCAGGTAAAGAGGCGTGGGATTGGGCAGCAGCAGCGCCTGATACTGCTTTAATCGAAAAAATTAAAAAATTAATTGGTAAAGATGTGGATGCGGCTTTTCAAATTAAAGAAAAAGGCGAGCGCTCAACCAAGCTAAATGAAATTAAAAAGCGTTTAACTGATACGTTGATTACAGATGAAACTTCTACTGAAGAAGCCAATAAAATCAAAGGCGAGTTCTTTAATTTAGAAGCACAAACAGTTCGTAGTCAAATTTTAAATGGTGACCCTCGTATTGATGGCCGTGATACGCGCACAGTACGTCCTATTACTGTTCGTACTGGCGTATTGCCACGTACCCATGGTTCAGCACTATTTACGCGCGGAGAAACCCAGGCGTTGGTTGTAGCAACTTTAGGTACTGGCCGTGATGAGCAGCGAATTGATGCACTACAAGGTGAATATACTGATCAATTTATGCTGCATTACAACTTTCCACCTTACGCAACAGGAGAAACAGGTCGTGTAGGCACACCAAAACGTCGTGAAATTGGTCATGGCCGTTTAGCAAAACGCGCATTAATAGCTGCCTTGCCAGACAAAGAAGATTTTGATTACACCATGCGTGTGGTTTCAGAAATTACTGAATCAAATGGTTCGAGTTCTATGGCTTCTGTATGTGGGGGCTGCTTAGCGCTAATGGATGCTGGCGTACCGATGAAAGCACAAGTTGCTGGTATTGCGATGGGATTGATTAAAGAAGGAAACCGTGTTGCCGTTTTAACTGATATCTTAGGTGATGAAGATCATCTTGGTGATATGGACTTTAAAGTAGCAGGTTCAGTGAATGGCATTACTGCATTGCAAATGGATATTAAAATTACCGGCATTACTTCACAAATCATGCAAGCTGCTTTAGCACAAGCTAAAGAAGGCCGTGAGCATATTCTAGGTATTATGAAAGAAGCGATGGATAATGCAAATACTGAAATGTCAGAATTTGCACCGCGTATTCTTACGTTGAAAATCAAAGCAGATAAGATTCGTGACGTGATTGGTAAAGGCGGTGCTGTGATTCGTGCTTTGACTGAAGAAACTGGCACTACGATTGATATTGATGAAGATGGGTTAGTAAAAATTGCTTGCACAAGTAGTGAGCAAGGCGAAGAAGCAAAACGACGTATTGAAGAAATCACTGCAGATGTAGAAGTTGGTCAAATCTATGAAGGCCCTGTTGTTAAAGTGCTTGATTTTGGCGCTGTAGTATCATTGATTCCTGGCAAAGACGGCTTAGTCCATATTTCACAAATTGCTCATGAGCGTGTTAATGCTGTGAGTGATTACATTAAAGAAGGTGATGTAGTGAAAGTTAAAGTGGTTGAGCTTGATGACAAAGGTAAAGTGCGTTTGAGTATGAAAGCTTTGATAGAAAAACCTGTAAAAGGTGAAGAAGCCGATGAATAGTCAGATGACTAACTAAAATAAAAAAGCCCGCTTTTAGCGGGCTTTTTTATAACTAAATTTTATTAGGTTATTTAGCAACTTGCTTTTCACGCATTTCATCCAATGTTTTGCAATCAATACATTGTGTTGCAGTTGGCCGCGCTTCAAGGCGTTTTAAACCAATTTCTATGCCACAGCCTTCGCAGTATCCATAGTCATCTGCTTCAATGTTACGTAAAGTAGAATCAATCTTTTTAATGAGTTTCCGTTCACGGTCACGATTACGCAATTCCAAAGCCATGTCAGATTCCTGGCTAGCGCGGTCGTTTGGGTCTGCAAACATTGTGACTTCGTCTTGCATATTGTGCACTGTTTTATCAATATCGTGACTTAGTTCAGCTTTCCAACCTTCCAATATTTTTTTGAAATGATTGCGCTGCTTTTTGCACATGTAATTCTCACCAGCTTTTGCTTGATAAGGTGTAAAGGTTTTGTTCAGAGTTTCTGCCATATTGGTTCCAAAAAACTACTTAAAAAAACGTAACTAAAAATTTAATCGAGGCGATTTTACACTGAATACTGAGGATATGCAAAGGCAACTGTCTATATTAATATTTAAAATGAAGCTGTAGTCAGTTCCTTTAGACTTAATGCTAACAAAGTGTTTTCCATTAATATAGCTACTGTCATCGGGCCAACGCCACCAGGCACTGGTGTAATGAAGCCAGCACGCTCTTTTGCAACGTTAAAATCAACATCTCCGCTTAATGTACCATCATCTAATCGGTTAATGCCGATATCTATAACAACAGCGCCCTGTTTAATCCATTCGCCACTAATAAGGCCTGGCTTTCCCGCAGCAGCAACGACTAAGTCTGCCCCTTTAATTTTTTCTGCTAATTTTTTAGTTTTGCTGTGGCAGCTAGTAATTGTTGCACCGGCCATCATTAGTTCCAATGCCATTGGCCTACCCACGTTATTAGATACCCCGACAATTACAGCATCTAAACCCTTTGGATCAATGCTGCTAGCTTCCAACATTTTAATCACGCCGTAGGGTGTGCATGAGCGTAATGTTGGCTGACGAACTGCTAAACGGCCGATATTACATGGATGAAAACCATCAACATCTTTATTCACACTAATTTTTTCTACAATTTCATCTTCATTAATTTGTGATGGTAAGGGTGATTGAACCAATATACCGTCTACTTTATCGTCTTCATTGAGATTTTTTATTAATGCTATGAGTTCCTTCTGAGAAGTTGTCATCGGTAAACCGTGTGCAATTGATCGGATACCCACTTTTTCGCAAGCCCGCTTTTTGTTGCGGACATAAACTGCTGATGCAGGATCTTCACCAATTAAAATGACTGCTAAGCAAGGTGCGCGCTTACCAAATGCAATACGTTCCTCGATTTTTGATTTTATCTCTTCAAGTAAATTTTCTGCAATGGCTTTACCATCAATAATCTTTGCTGTCATAGTGCGATTTCAAAATAACGATAAATAATTTGCAATATTAACATATAAGAATTGACCAAATGCTTGGTTTGCGCTATATTTCTGCCTCTTCGGCGTGTAGCGTAGCCTGGTAGCGCGCCTGCTTTGGGAGCAGGATGTCGGGAGTTCGAATCTCTCCACGCCGACCATTTTTTTATTTTGTTGGTTTTAGTTGAAGATAACAAGGTAATGAGTAGTCAGCCCGAAATTTATATTGTTAAAATATAAATGAATTGTGATCAAAATCTGCCCGTAGCTCAACTGGATAGAGCACCAGCCTTCTAAGCTGGGGGTTACAGGTTCGATTCCTGTCGGGCAGGCCAATGCCTCTATGGTGGCTGTAGCTCAGCTGGTAGAGCCCCGGATTGTGATTCCGGTTGTCGTGGGTTCGAGCCCCATCAGCCACCCCAATAAATACGCCCCTTTCGAGAGACTGGGGCTTTTTTCATTTCCAGCTATGGCACACCTACCAACTAAAAGATAAATCTTTTATTTATTTTATATAAATAAATCATATAGAATAAACTTAGTGCTGAATTATGCTTACCTTCTTCCGATTCGAAGCTGTAGCAATTACAAAAGATTGGGACTGAATTAATTTTAACAAATGCATAACTCATCAATTATCACAGTTATTATTTTTGTTATTTCTGGGCTCGTAGCCCTGAATGCGCTCTCGTACTACTCGGAGCGATTAATGCTGTTTCCTAACGTTATTTGGGTTTTATGTATTGGCATGATATACGGTGCCTTGAGTCATTTTGAATTACTCCATCTCCCTGAACTTTACCTTGACCCCAATATCATTCTCTTTGTGTTGGTTCCTGTTCTTATTTTCGCTGCAAGTAAAAAAATGTGTCTACATCACTTTCGTAATGTGCTTAGGGACTCGTCAATTCTCGCAACATTAGGGATCGTTATCAGCATGGTTGTAGTGGCTCTGGTTTTGTACTGGGTATTTCACGTTCCATTCCTTGAATCACTACTCTTTGGGGTTATCGTTTCCGCTACAGATCCTATTGCTGTCAGTGCGATTTTGCATGAAGCTAAATCCCTCAGCCCAGAAAGGAAAATGCTCATTGAGGGAGAATCAATACTTAATGATGGTTTTGTTGTTGCGGTCTTCGCAACCCTTTCTGTAATGATTTTTGGAACAGAGGAAATTACTCTCGCCCTGAGCGGAGGTAAGTTGGTTGTTAATATTTTAGCCGCTCTCACCCTAGGGATGGTCCTGGGAAGGCTTGCTCGTTTTCTTTTGCGCGTATGGAAAAATAAAGCCCCATCGCTTACTGTAAATATTACCCTTGCGCTCGCTTTTGCGAGCTTCCTCCTTGCGGAGACGTTCCATTTTCCTGGCGTACTTGCTGTCTTTGCAGGGGCGCTCGCATTTGGTTATCGTCCTGATGAAAATAATGACAAAATGCAAGGTGCTCAAGAACAGGTATGGGATTATCTGGAATATATTGTAAACAGCATTCTCTTCTTTTTGCTTGGGGCGAGTTTTTTCTCGCAGGCATCACTGGGAACCATAACCATTATTTTTGTAATAATGAGTGTGATTATGCTGTTTATGTCACGTTTTGTTGCGCTTGGTATTCTGAGCCCATTTTTGAGTATTGAAAAAGAAAAAACTACTCATCAGGACTTTTGGTTACTTAATTTTTCGGGTTCACGCGGTGCAATTTCTATTGCTCTGATCCTTTTATTGCCCAATGATTTTAGCTATAAACAGCTATTCTTAACTATAGGTTTTGTTATGGTTTTTGTGTCTTTGCTGGTTTACCCTATCCTCTTAAAAAAAGTATTAGATAATCAGCCAAAGGCCTAAGCTCATTAGGCCAATATTCTGAGATGTGTGTATTAAATCAAAAATAAGCAACTTCGCATCAATCTCAAATAGATATAAAGGGGATGATGCATAGGAAGGCGCGACACATTAAAAATCCGCACGCAGCTGGTTCAGTTCCAGTTCGGGCCACCAATATAGGTAAGCCCACAGAGGTGTAGGGCTTTTTTGTGTTGAGTCTTTCTTCATCCTTTCAACTAAGGAAGTGAAATTAGGTCCTAAAAGTGCCATAAGTGTGCCATATATAAAATTTATTCTAAATAAATTAAATCAATCAATTAGTTATATATAGTAACCATTAGGCTGTAATTCTGGTTGTCGTGGGTTCGAGGCCCATCAACCACCCCAAATACCTATTTATATAAATTTAAATATTGACCTAAAACGGTCATTATTTACACCCATAATTGGTTGTCCAATTTATGCAATTACTGATTTTTTAAATGCTAGGTTAAAGGTGATTATTGACTTTCATTCAATTGTAGTTGGCTTTTTAACTAAAATGCTTGATGTAAATCAAAGATCATGTAACCGATAAATTCCATACTAATACTGTGTGAAGGTAGACTTATTTCTAAAGTATTAATTTTCAACATAATCAGGAATGGATAACGGTGATAATGAACATGGTTAATAAACATATTAGTGTTTTGAAGCATGAAATGGAAGCTGAGCTTGCTCGAATAGTTAATGAGACGCGCGAAGAGATGAACCCAGAGCATAAGGCGAGCTTCGTAGACGTTGCCGAAGCAAGTGGCGATGCTGTTGCCGATGCATTCGTCGATACTGAGAATGCGATTATTGGAATACATTTAGAAAAAGCTCGTGATCTAAATGCGGCCTTAGATCGCATCCAAATGGGCGTTTACGGCATATGTATTGATTGTGGTGAAGAGGTTGACTCCAAACGCCTTACTGCCTACCCCACGGCGAAACGTTGTATCGATTGCCAGAACCAACACAATAAAAAATATGCTAGTGAACCTACGCCAACACTTTAGTGCTTACTATTGATGAGTGATTTTAGGCAAATAAGGAAAATTACACTCCTCTCTTGCTGTTTTTCTTGCGCTAGGCTGGGTGAGTAGTATCGGTTTAGTGGGCGGGTAAGCTGGTAACTGCTTAAACGGCTGATTTTGGCCGAAGACAGACAAATATTCTGTCTAATAAAAAATTTAAGGCTAGGTTAAATCAAAGCCAAACAAAGAAAATCGGCCCAATTTATTAGACGCTAGATAAGTGTTATTTTTATAAATAACATATAGTTGAGATATTTTCTCACTAGGGTTGTGATTCCGGTTGTCGGGGGCTCGAGCCCCATCAGCCACCCCAATAAATACGTCCCTTTCGAGAGGCTGGGGCTTTTTGCATTTCCAGCTATGGCAAACTTAGAATAAAAAATACAGCAGGTTAACCTCTGCTTTTTTATAACTGATGAATGTATTGCATCTGCTTTAACAATTTACTATAGTGTGATTTAACATTGCTTAACCCTGAGAATTGAAAAAATAACGTCAATCACATCGCACCATCAATCATTTTATACGGACACAACTTTTGTATAATAACTTTAGGCGTACAAAGATATCCATCGAGGAAATAGTTTATGAATGAGCAAGCAGGATCATTTTCAAGTAGGCAATATTTTTTTATTAGATATATATTTTTTGTCCTAATTGACCTCACAGTGCTTAATTTGTTCAGTGAGTTCTGGGCTTATGTTGCTATAGAGTATTTCTCAATTTCATTATTGGCTGCTTTACTACTTCAAATTTTGTTGCAGCTAACAATGGCAATAGAGCATCGTGTGGCAATGTATTTTAATCAGAAAACAGGTTTAAAGGCTAAGGTCCTTCTGTTTTTATCAAGATGGGGAATACTCTTTATCTCAAAGCTGATAATTTTAAAGGCTATAAATTACGCTTTTGGTAGCAGCCTTTTATTTAGCGGCCCAATACATGGGCTAATTGCGTTCATTATCGTTGTCATTGCAATAATTATTGCTGAACAAATATTCCTACGGATATATAGGTCGCTCGCATAATGCCTGACACGCTGTTGCGCTGGAGTTTTTAGTTCACTGTGCTCCGAAATTCTCTGTGAGCGAGGTTGATAAGAACCATGAGAGATAGGGCAGAACTTCTAAATTACCAAAAGTTCTTCGAAGTAGAGCCTGGGTTGGTTCATAAAATCAGCTGGTCCTATGGTGCTCGTTTTGTCACACTCTGTTCTTGTTTAATCTTTTCAATTAAAGATGAAAAGTAACGACCTACAGTATGCCATTAAATAATATATTAAACATACCTATCATTAGGTTGTGATTCCGGTTGTCGTCGGTTCGGGCTCCATCAGCCACCCTAATATTTAAATACCTTTAAGTGATGTCGTTTATTGAATCAACGTCGCGATGAATCGATTCATCATGCCAATCTAGCCAGTCAATTTCTGCAGATTTCAATAAGTTTTTGGCGCCAGTATCACCTTCTAATTTAGATAAATCTCTGCGCCAGTCTGATCCAAAAGCAATGGGTTGCCCACGTTTTCCATTAAAGCGAGGTGCGACAACGTGTTGTGCCTTATTAACTTGTTTTACGATTTTTTGAATAAGCTCAGTCGAAACCCAGGGCATATCTGCTAAGGCAATGAGCCAGCCTTGTTCGCTTTTGCTATGTTGTACTGCATCAGCTAGTGCGTAACCCATACCGTTTCTTGCGCGCTCACTCTCGAGCACTTCAAAGCCTAGGCTTAGCAATAGTTTTTTGCGTTCGGCCTGCTGTGGTTGTATCACCGCAACGCTCATGGGTATTGCGTTGATTAAAGAGGTTGCGCTATGCCAAAGTACGGAATGGTGGTCAGATAGCTCGCACAGTAGTTTATCTTGTGGCGACTCTTTATCAGTTTGAAAGCGACGCCCAAAACCTGCTGCGAGCAAAATTCCTTGCATTAAAGTTGACAGCTACTCATCGAGTCTTCAACGATATCTAATGCCGCCTTCGCATCACTTACATTAAATAAACGGTTAGCTTCGACACCATTTTTGACTGAAATTAGCTCTGCAGCAATAGACACTGCAATTTCACTTGGAGTTTTGCTGCCAATAAATAAACCTGCTGGGCCTCGCAAATTAGCGACTTGATCTGGTGAGACGTTAAACTCTAGCAAACGTACACGACGACCCTGATTGTTGGTTCTAGAGCCCAATGCTGCAACATAAAATGCCGGTGAGCGTAATGCCTCCATCAATGCTAGATCGTCTAATTTAGGGTCGTGCGTTAAGGTAATGACCGCCGTTCGGGCATCAGGCTGCATTTCAATCACCACATCATCAGGCATTTCGCGTCTTAACGTGATGCCGTCCATATGCCAGCTATCTGCATACTCTTCACGTGGGTCACAGACTGTGATAGCAAAATCTAAGCTTAATGCAATGTGCGCTAGCAGTTGTGAAAGTTGACCTGCACCAATTAAGATTAATCGATAACGGGGCCCATAAATGCTGGTTAGCATATTATTCTCAAATGCGGTACTTTGCTCTGCCGTAGCTTGCTCAACCTTAGCTTGTTGCGTTGTAATATTCAAAGTGCGTGCTACTAATTGTCCTTGCTTAAGCATGCTCAATACTTCATCTAAGGCATTGATATTGCATATTGGCTCTATTACACATTGCATACTGCCGCCACAAGGTAAGCCTAAACGCCTAGCTTCTTCTGCATTTGCGCCATAAGTCACTAACTCCGCTTTTGTTGGCATGCCTTCTTTGTGTAGACGGTATATCAAGTCATCTTCAATACAGCCACCAGAAATAGAGCCTGCAGCTTGGCAGTCATCACGTAAGACAAGTAATGCACCTACTGGCCTTGGTGACGACCCCCAAGTTTTTATGACGGTGACTAGCAGCAAACGATGGCCATTTTGCAGCCAATCTTGTGCTTGAGTAAGGACGACTAAATCTTGACTATCCATATTTATTTACCTATGTTTATTAAGCGTCAAGCTGATCGCCAATAGGTAATTGCGTAATATGCTTACCTGTAGCTGCAAAAATTGCGTTAGTAAGTGCTGGTGCAAATGGCGGAACACCTGGCTCACCAATGCCTGATGGCCTTTCTGCTGAAGGCACAATATGGACCTCAATGGTTGGCATTTCATTAATGCGTAATACTGGGTAACGATCAAAATTCCCTTGCTCTACAACACCATCTTTTAGCGTAATTTCACCAGTCAATGCAGCGGATAATGCATAGCCAATACCGCCCTCTATTTGGGCGCGAATAACATCTGGGTTAACGGCGACACCGCAATCCACTGCACAAACAACACGATCAACAGTTAGATTATTACTATCGTCAATACTAATATCGACAACTTGGGCGACATAAGTACCAAATGATTTATGTAACGCAATGCCACGCCCTTGTTTAGCGGCATCGTTCTTTGGCATGGCAGAAGTCTTGTCAGCAGCTAATCTTAAAACACCCGCATGGCGGGGGTGTTTTTTTAACATTGCTAGACGATAAGCAATAGGGTCCTGGTTAGACGCTATTGCAAGCTGGTCAATAAACACTTCGATAGAATAAGCGGTATGAGTGCCTCCTACTGAACGCCACCATTGAATCGGTACAGGTACGCTCTGATTCGTGGTGTGCAAATCAAGTTGTATATTCGCAATTTGATAAGGCATGTCATGCGCGCCCTCTACAGACATTGCGTCTATTCCCTCTTTTATTATAGTGTCTTCAAAAGCGGTGCCCGTTGCAATAGACTGACCAACAATTGTATGATGCCACGCACTAGGAAATCCTTTTGTATCTACTGTTGCACTGACTTTATGCACATAAATTGGACGGTAATGTCCTGCACGCATATCATCTTCACGCGACCATACTAATTTAATAGGGTTTTCTAACTTTAGGGCATTGACGACATGTGCAGTTTCTACAAGATAGTCAGATTGCGGGTTAGCCCGGCGACCAAAACTACCTCCTGCGTATAACGTATTAATTTTTACTTGTTCTGGTTTGATACCGAATACTGCAGATAGTGCAAATTGATCAACACTATGTAGTTGGCTACCATTCCAAACTTCGCATTGGCCATCTTTAAGCTGCATTACACAATTCATTGGCTCCATTGTTGCATGGGCTAAAAACGGAAATACATATTCATGTGACATCACATTCTTACTATTTTTAAGCTTATCGAGGGCATTGCCGTCTTTTCGGGCAACCGTGCCAGGGTTGGCAACTAATTGTTGATATTCGGCAATAATGTCATCACTACCTTTTTGATAAGCCTTGCTTTCATCCCACTCAACAACGAGCGCATCGCGACCTTTTTTGGCTGTCCAATAGTTACTGGCTAATATCGCAACACCTGTAGGAATTTTAACTACATTCACCACACCTTTAACCGCTCTTGCGGCTTTATCGTCTAATGATTTAACCGTAGCACCAAATTTTGGTGGATGCGCAACCACAGCTACCAACATATTATCTAACTGAATGTCTTGGGTAAAAATTGCTGATCCATCAGTTTTGGCTTGGCTATCTTTACGTGGTGCAATCTTGCCAATTAAAGTGAAATCTTTAGGGTCTTTTAAGGTGATCTCTTCTGGAACAGCTAATAATGATGCAGCTTCTGCAAACTCCCCAAGATTAGCTTCTTTACCGCTAGTATGGCTTATTAAGCCTGCTTTTACCGCTATCTCACTTGCTGGCACATTCCAATCATTCGCCGCAGCTTGTACTAGCATTGCACGAGCTGTAGCACCTGCATTACGCATTTGCTCAAATGAATTGGCAATGGCAGTACTGCCACCGGTGCCTTGGTATGGTCCAAAGGCTAAGTTGTTATAGCGTTTGGCATCAGCTGGCGCACCTTCAACTTTGACTTGTGCCCAATCGGCATCTAGCTCCTCTGCCACTAGAGTGGCTAGACCTGTATATGTGCCTTGTCCCATTTCTAAATGTTTAGCAATAACGGTTACTATGTTGTTAGCGCTAACTCGAACAAATGCATTTGGCTCAAATAAAACACCATTTTCAATAATGGCGTCTACTGCAGCTGTCTCGCTATCTGGACTTTTTGCACAACCTGGCACCATGACTGCAATGGTTAGACCAAGCCCTGCTTTTAAGAAGCCACGGCGTGATACGTTATGTAATGTTTTGTTCATCATGGTTTCCTTATGTTATATCTGATGTTTTTAAATCAGTAGCTGCTTGATGAATGGCTGCGCGAATTCGCACATACGTAGCACATCGGCAAATATTACCTGCCATGGCATTATCAATATCTTCATCTGTCGGAGTTGCATTGTCTGTTAGTAAAGCTGTAGCAGACATGATTTGGCCTGATTGGCAATAACCACATTGCACTACATCTAAATCTTGCCAAGCTTTTTGAATTGCCTCGCCAGGTTTGCTTTCATGTACAGCCTCAATGGTAGAAATTTTCTTACCAGTAGCCGCAGAAAGTGGCGTTAGACATGAGCGAATCGGTTGACCATCTAGATGTACGGTACAAGCGCCACATAAACCAGCCCCACACCCAAATTTAGTGCCTGTCATTTTTAGGCTATCGCGAATCACCCACAACAAAGGGGTGTCTTCATCATAATCAGTGCTGAGTGTTTCACTGTTGATATTTAAGTCTGTCATACGGATTCCTTCAATTAAAAGCCATGTCAATTGTTAAATCATACTGCAACAATGTATTTGAGCGTTGTTCTTGTTAGCTAATATTTAGCAAGCTAATTAATATCATTATAGGTAATACCCGCGTTGTTTGAAATAACTAAATAATCAGCAAACTTCCCTATGTAATATTTAATACTTTTAAGTCTTAGCTTACAGGCAGGATTTGCAATCTATCACTCGCTAATCGTTGATGCAAAATCATATAAAGGTTATAGTAATCTGCAAAAGTGACGGAAGAAATAACCAAATAGGACAATGTATGGCTGAAGTGCTACCAGTATTGATTATTATTGATGATGACCCGTTAATTACTGACACCTTGCATTATGTGTTGAGTAAACATTTTGAAGTGTGTGTTGCAGATTCACGTGAGCAAGCAAAAAGTCTGCTACGTCAACTAGACGAACCGCCAGCGCTTGCATTAGTTGATTTAGGTTTACCGCCTATGCAACACAAGCCTGATGAAGGATTTAAAGTTATTGGTGAGCTATTAGCTTACTCACCTAGTATGAAAATACATGTGCTTTCTGGCCAGAGTGACGATGTCAATGTGAAGCATGCATTAGCGCTTGGCGCGTTAGATTTCATTCCTAAACCATGTGATGTTGATCGCTTAAAAGAGTTGCTACTTAACTCTTTAAAAGTGCAAAGTGTAGAGCTTACTGAAGAGCCTAAAGATGAAAATGGCGGAATTATTGGTGAGAGTTTGCCATTACAAACATTAATTACTCAAATACGTCAATTTGCAGATTCGCCATTTCCTGTACTGATTGAAGGCGAGTCAGGCGCAGGTAAAGAACGTGTTGCAGGTAATTTCCATCGTTTTAGTAAGCGTGGTAAAAATCCATATTTATCAGTCAATTGTGCGGCTATTTCACCCCTTCTGGCTGAGTCCATTCTATTTGGTCATGCTAAAGGTGCTTTTACAGGCGCGAGTAATGCTAATAGCGGTTTTTTTGAAGACGTTGGTGAAGGCACGCTTTTTCTAGATGAGATTGGCGAGTTGCCTTTAGAAATGCAAGCAAAACTTTTGCGTGTGTTAGAAAATGGCGAATATACTCGTGTGGGTGAAACAAAATTACGTAAAAGTAAAGCGCGCGTAGTCGCGGCGACAAATCGTGACTTGCGCTCAGAAGTGCGTGAAGGTAATTTTAGGTCTGATTTGTATCATCGTTTAAGTGTATTCGCCGTTAAAGTACCACCACTGCGCGAGCTGGGTGAAGATAGTTTGATATTGCTTGAGCATTTTAAAAATTTTTATGCCAGCGAAACTGGTCAAAAAGCATTTAAGTTAGAAGATAAAGCTAAAAAGCATTGGCTGACTTATCACTTTCCAGGCAATGTACGTGAATTGCGTAATATTATCATTCGTTTGATTGCAAAATATGCAGGACAAGTCGTCAATGAGACACAACTTGCTGCCGAATTTGATTTGTCGAGACAAACAGAAATTGATGGCCCGCCTTCAGTTGGGGCGGGTGATTTGTCTGGTTATGCATTACAAGACTTACAAAGCCGTGCCAATGTGAATTTAGATCAAGTGTTGAAACAATGGGAAAAAGCCTATGTCGATGCAGCTATGCGTATTACGCATGGCAACTTGAGCCAAGCCGCTAAACTGCTAGGTATAAATCGTACAACTTTATATAGCCGAATTCAATTGCAAGAGGAAAAATAGAGTAGGCTATGTATTATGCGCATTTCGGATTAAAAGAACCGCCTTTCAAAATAACGCCAAATACCGAAGTATTTTTTACGGGAGGTAATCGCGGCGCAGTTTTAGATGCTATTACCTATGCGATTCTGAATGGCGAAGGCATCATAAAAATTGTCGGTGAAGTTGGTAGTGGTAAAACAATGTTATGTCGCATGCTGCAGGCCATGCTGCCTGAGCGCGTCGAAAGTATTTACTTAGCTAACCCGAGCGTAGCTCCAGAAGATGTTTTGCATGCTATTGCGTTTGAGTTGCAACTGAAGTTACCAAGAAATGCTGATCGCCTTAAAGTCATGCAGGCCTTACAAAAACACTTATTAAGCCAACATGCCGCTGATAAGCAGGTTGTAATTTTTGTTGAAGAAGCACAAGGAATGCCACTAGCGACCTTGGAAGAAATTCGATTGCTATCGAATTTAGAAACTAAGCATGACAAGCTGCTCCAAATTGTATTGTTCGGTCAGCCAGAATTAGATGAAAACTTAAATCAAACCAATATTAGACAATTGCGTGAGCGTATTACGCACAGTTTTAATTTAGCGCCATTACAATTTAAAGAAATTGAAGAGTATTTGATTTTTAGGCTACGCGCCGCAGGTTACTACGGACCACATTTGTTTTCTAAGCGTGCAATAAAAAAAATATCTAATGCCGCTCAAGGCTTGGTCCGCCGTGTGAATATTCTTGCTGACAAAGCGTTGCTCGCGGCCTTTGCCGATAATGTTTACCAGATCACCCCAAAGCATGTTGATTCAGCTATTTTAGATAGCGAGTTTGGGATTGAAAAATCAAGATCTCAGAAAAAAAAGTTTAAATTATTAGGGTTAGCAGCGTTATTATTGTTGGGTTTGCTTTTAGGGTATTTTGCGAATGTTTGGTATAGCGAGCAGGGTAGTCAAGATGCGAATGGTTCTGAAACTAAAGCAGTACAACAGCAAGCTGACAATCAAGTAGCTGAGATACAAAAGAATACTTCACCTACCAGCATACCTAGTGCAACCAATGAGTTGGTTGAAGTCGCTAAAATCGAAACCTTCTCCGAAGTTTCAAGCGATTTGCAGGGAGATGAAGATATTCTGAGTCAGCGCTTGCGTATTACTAATAGTTGGTTAAATAACCAGCCATCAAAAACTGTGAGTATTCAATTGATGGGTTCTGCTGACGTTGAACAATTAAGAACTGACTTGATCATGCTAAGCCAAAAAGTAGAATTAGATAAAATTTATGTCTATCGGACACAAGTCAATAATGCGCCATTTTTAAACGTGCTTTATGGCGATTTTTCTAATAGGGCTGATGCGATTAAGGCGCTCAAAAAATTACCCATAGAAATTCAAAAAAATAAACCGCAGTTGCGTACTGTTGCAGGGGTGTTACAAGAAACGAATCAGTTACCTTGATTAACGTATATTTACAAAGGTTTCAATTAGTTAGTATTGCATTTTAATGCTAATTATGGGATAACACCACAAGGTACTGAATTAACTGAGGGAGAAAGCACATCGTGCTTAGGAAAGACATTATGCAATTTCTAGCAAAGAATCTATTCTTTCTTGCTTCTAGTCTGATTATATCTGGCTGTGCGCACCAATCAAAAGTTGACCCTTCTGGTGGCCATATTGACGGTAGTGCCCCAGCGCAATCTATAGCAAATAATCAAACACAACAAGCAGCACCAATTCCTAAAACGATAAGAACTAGTCCTGTTTTACCGCCACCCAAAGCGACGTCTAAGGCCTTAACTTATAGTGTGGTAGTGAACGAAGTGCCAGTAAAGGAAATTTTGTTTGCATTAGCACGTGAGAGCAAGCTGAATGTTGATATTCACCCCTCCATCCAAGGTCGCGTTACATTAAATGCAGTTGATCAGACCTTGCCAGCAATTTTAGAGCGTTTAGCTAGGCAAGTTGATTTAACTTATAAGATGGAAAATAATGTGCTTAATATTACGCCAGATCAGCCTGAATTAAGGATATATAAAATTGATTACGTAAATATGAATCGTGATACAACAAGTTTTATCGGTTCTGCAACTGAAATTTCAACTACGGGACAAAGTGCCAACACAGGCGTTGGCGGGCAAGCAAGTACAACAAGCGCATCAGGTAATGGTACAAATAATAGTTCACGAACTTCAGTTACAAGCGAGTCGAACAATCATTTATGGGAGTCTTTGATTCTAAATATTAAAGAATTGTTAGCAGAAACTGATAAAGAAGTAATTGTGAAACGTTTTGGCACGCTGAACAATAACAATGTTAATAATATGGGAGCTAATGCTGAAGAGCTAGAGACTCTTGCAGGACAAAATAGCGCGGCAGTAGATCAGCTTGATGAACAACGTTCGGAATATAAGACATTATTTGCTGCCAATGTCATTGCCAATCCAGAAACAGGGGTGGTTAGTGTGCGTGCAACTAATAAGCAGCATATTAAAGTGCAAGAATTTATTGATCGCGTAATGGATAGCGCTAAGAAGCAGGTCCTTATTGAGGCAACCATTGTGGAAGTGCGCTTAAGTGATGGGTACCAAGCTGGCATTGACTGGAGCAGGCTAGGTAACTCAGCAACAAGTAGTGGGTTTACTTTTAGTCAGGACTTAAATGCCGATAATTTTACGCCTGGGAATATTAATACCCGTGCTACAGGCGATGGCTTAATTGCAGGTTACTTTAACCCGGCAAGTGCATTAGGTAATATTGCAGCATCCGTTAGTCTGCTTGAAGAATTTGGTGACACTAAAGTGCTATCTAGCCCAAAATTAATGGTGCTAAATAACCAAACAGCCGTGCTAAAAGTGGTCAATAATATTGTATATTTTACTGTTCAAACGGCACAGTCACAAGGTGCTATCGGTGGAAATATATTGGCGACAGTGAATACCATTCCCAATACAGTGCCGGTTGGTGTAGTGATGAGTGTGACGCCTCAGATTAATGATACTGCTAACGTTAATATTAATGTGCGACCTACGATATCTAGAGTAGTTGGGTTTGTGCAGGATCCAAATCCTAATTTGACAATCCCAAGTCGGATTCCAGAAATACAAGTACGTGAAATGGAATCTGTTTTACAGATTCGCAGCGGTAACACAGCAGTATTGGGTGGCTTGATGCAAGATGAAATTAAGCGTAACAGTCAACAGGTTCCAGGTCTCTCAGATATACCTGGTGTTGGTGGCGTGTTTACTGGCAGAGATGATGAGAATATTACAACAGAGTTAGTTATATTTTTGCGACCAACCGTGATTAGTAATGCCAGTTTAGAAAGTGATGAACTAAAAGCATATAAAAAATATCTACCTGCACAGCAGCTTCAAAGAGCAATAGAAGAAGCAAATTGATAAGTGGGTCATATTAAATATGAGTTTATTAATAAAAGCACTAGATAAGGCACAAGCAGAAAAAAAAGCACAGGCTACAGAAGCGAATAATGCGCTTAAAGCTGAGCAAAAAAAAAATAAACCTTCCAAGTCAAAAAAGAAGACGAAGGCAGAAAAGCATAAGAAGGTTAAAGTTGCTAAGCAGACAGCTTTTGAATTAGAAACTTCAAATATAAATGATCAAAAATTAGAGCAGCCAAACAAGAACCAGACGCCAGGTTTAACATTAAGTCCGCCTAAAGAAAACATTGTGACCGCAGAGCCAGATGAGAATATGGCTATTCCTGATGTGTTAAAAGAATCTGCCGCAGTAAAAGCAATAGAAAAAAAAGCGAAAGCATTGTCGATTGGTCCAACTGAAAGAGTAGCAAGTCTAGCTTCCACATCGTCAGTAAATGCAAAGCGAAAACCAAATGCAATTACTCCCACTGTTGATGTTGAGACTGACCTAGCCCCAAAAGTATCTTCTAAGCCAATAGAAAAATTGACGCCTAAAATCCTGCCGCCTTTGGCTAAACCTATACCATCACAATCTAACGCGGTTGTGAATAAATCTGAAGAGGTGTCTTCAGAGCGAGCAGCGAATGTATTTACGGTAAAACAAACAGATAAAGCCATTCAGCAAAACTCTATGTTACCGATAATTGTTGGGGCGGCATTCATCGCTTTGATTGCTTTGGCTGTATATTATTATCAGTTTATTGATTATTCACCAGAGATTGTCATTCCACCACGTAACGTAGTGCAGCGTACATCGGTAGAAAGCCCAGTAACAACAAATGTTATAAAACAAGATGTAGCGTCGAAAATGGCGTCACAATCAACGAATAATGCAATCACCACAGAGCAAGCAGAATTAGACGTGTCGCAAGTTAAAGCTGGGGTGATGCAAGACAAGGTAGCACCTAAATCAGCAATTACAGAACAAGTTATTGAAGCTGGGGCGCTTGCATTGTCTGATGCAAATCAAACACAAACGAATGAACTACGACAGACTAGTATATTTACAACTAACACCCAGGGCTCAGATATCCAAAACAATCTCACTGAAAACTCATTGGCGCCAACTGAAGAAATTGTTGCCCGTAAAAATAATGGGTTGAATCAGCTTGAAAATGAACCTAGGCTTATAAAGCTTGATAAAGTTGTGCTCTCAGAAAGTGCATCGATAGAAGTTACTAAAAATAAATCAGAAAATGCGATTAGCCCGCTGCTGATGGAAGCATATGAAGCTTATAACACGGGTAATGATGATCTTGCGCGCGAAAGTTATAAGAATGTGTTGCGTAAAGATTCATTGAATATCGATGCGATGTTAGGTTTAGCTGCGATTTCGACACGACAAAAGCGTAATTCAGATGCAAATGGTTGGTACCGCAAAGTATTGAGCTTGGCACCTAGAAATGCCACAGCCCAGTCAGGTTTATTATTTATTCAAGATCAAAGTAGTGCGCAGGTTAATGTCAGCAAAATTAAATCGATGTTGGCTGTTTCGCCTAGTGATGCTAGCCTATACGTGGCCTTAGGCAATTCGTATGGAGGTAAAAATGAATGGGGCGCTGCGCAGCAGGCATACTTTGAAGCTTATCGACTCAACCAAAGTGCAGAAAACGCATACAATCTTGGTATTAGTTTAGATCAATTAAATAAGCCTAAGCTGGCTTTACCTTATTACCAAGAAGCATTGGCAAAAATAGCGCAATTAAATACAACAGCGATTGATCAAGCAGGACTAGAGGCACGTATTGCTGTGATTGACGGCTCCTAGAGTCAACGATAGAAACATTAATGAACACATTTAGGCAAAGCTAGTTTATAGCAGAATATATTGATGGCAGAACAGAGACGTAAATTACGCTTAGGCGAATTGATGGTACAGCAAGGCTTAATTAGCCAGGATCAGCTGCGTATCGCGCTTATTGAGCATAAGCAAAACGATATTCCAATTGGGCGGCAGTTGGTGCTTTTGGGCTTTGTCTCGGAAGGAATGGTTCGAGATTTAGTCGCGCAAAATATAGGTCAAGAAGGGATTGATCTAAGTAAAGTGGTTGCAGATGGCGATGCCCTAAAAATGGTGCCAGAAGATTTCTCTCGTCGCTTTCATATATTACCTGTGTCATATGAAGAATCTACTAAAACCATGACAATTGCTATGGCTGATATGTTTAATGTGGTGGCATTAGACCAATTGCGCGCTATGTTAGGTGGGCAAATTCAGCTTAAACCAATGTTAGCAGCTGATGCACAATTAGAAGAGTTTATTGATCAATTTTATGATTATGAACTTTCAGTTGATGGGATTTTAAAAGAAATTGAAACGGGTGAAATTGATTATCAAAGTTTAGCTACTGATGGTGATGAATATACACAGCCTGTTGTACGTCTAGTTGGTGCGTTATTGATGGATGCTGTTAAAAAGGGTGCTTCAGATATTCACTTTGAGCCTGAGTTTGCATTCTTGCGTATTCGTTATCGTATCGATGGTGTATTACAACAAGTACGTAGTTTGCATAAAAATTATTGGCCTGGTGTTGCAGTTCGTTTAAAAGTCATTAGTGGTATGGATATCGCAGAAACCCGTTCGGCACAAGATGGAAGGCTGAACATGAATTTATGCGGCCGCCCAATTGACTTTAGGGTGTCTACGCACCCTACGATTCATGGCGAAAATATTGTATTACGGGTATTGGACCGTGAAAAATCGATTATTCCATTAGAGCGAATGGGTTTAAGGACTACAACGCATGATGAACTGAAAGTGATGATGTCACGACCAGAAGGAATATTGGTTGTGACGGGGCCAACTGGAAGTGGTAAGACAACAACATTGTATTCATTGCTTTCATATAAAAACACTGAAGCAGTCAATATTATGACCTTAGAAGACCCAGTGGAATACCCTGTTCCTATGATGCGACAAACTTCTGTATCTGAGGTGAATAAAGTCGATTTTGCGAATGGTATTCGCTCTATTATGCGGCAAGACCCTGATATTATTTTAGTCGGTGAGGTGCGTGATGAAGATACTGCAATGATGGCATTTCGAGCAGCTATGACAGGTCATCAAGTGTTTACTACTTTACATACCAACTCGGCATTAGGTGCATTTTCAAGATTAACGGATATTGGTATTTCATCCGACATTATGGTGGGTAATATTATCGGAATTGTCGCACAGCGTTTGGTGCGAGTATTGTGCCCACACTGCAAAGAGCCGGTAAAACCTAATTCAGATCAGCGTAAAATGTTAGGGGTTAAACGCAACGAAACCGCAGAAATTTTCAAAGCAGTCGGCTGTAGTAAGTGTAATCAAACAGGTTTCCGTGGCCGGATGGCAATTATTGAAATATTACGTATTGATGCTGATATGGATGCACTCATTGCGCGGCGTGCACATTTGGATGAATTACAAAAACTTGCACTAGCAAAAGGGTTTGTGACACTTGCAGATGATGGTGTACGTAGGATTTTAGAAGGCTACACTAGTATTGAAGAAGTCATGCGTGTTATCGATCTGACAACACGTATTAATCGTTAAAGGTTAACACTGTGGCGACTTTTCAATATAGTGCAATTGATCAAACTGGTTTACATGCCAAAGGGCAAATAGATGCCGTAAACGAGGTTGATTTAGAAATTCGTCTAGATCGTATGGGTTTAGATTTAATTACATTCAAATCGATTGAAAAATCATCCAGCGCATTTAATAAAAATAGAGTAAATAATCGTGATTTAGTCATGTTTTGTTTTCAGCTAGAACAGCTCAATTCAGCCGGTGTTCCAATTTTAGAGGGTTTAAATGATTTGCGAGAAAGCACTTCTAACCCATACTTCCAAAAAGTATTGGGCGCAGTATCTTCAGAAGTGGAAGGTGGAAAAATGCTCTCAGAAGCATTAGCTGCTCACCCTAGCGTATTTGATGAAGTGTTTGTGAGTTTGGTTGATGCAGGCGAGCAAACTGGGCAGTTGTCAGAAGTGTTTAGTAATTTAAGCGACACGTTAAAATGGCAAGATGAATTATTAGGACAAACTAAACGTCTATTAGCCTATCCACTTTTTGTGTTTGTTGTGGTCATGGCTGCAGTTACTTTTTTAATGATTTATCTTGTGCCAGAAATGGTCAAGTTTATTAGCAGCCTAGGACAAGAGCTGCCCATATACACTAAGATTTTAATTTTTGTGTCTAATGCATTTGTGAAGTATTGGTGGTTGTTTTTTTCCTTGCCAATATTGATTGTTTCGGTAGTGAGTTTTTGGATTAAAAAGAGTGCTGATGCTCGATATAGATTTGATTATTTAAAACTACAGTTGCCATTGACCGGTGAAATATTAAATAAAATTATCATGGCACGATTTGCACGCTATTTTGCGCTAATGTATCAAACAGGTATTCCTGTGCTTGATGCTATTCACACTTGCGAAAGGATTGTAGGTAATCGCGTTATTGCTGACGCGTTAAGCCGTGCTCATGCACAAATAAATGCAGGTGATAGTATGAGCGAAAGCTTTAGAAATGTAGGTTTGTTCCCTGCGCTGGTGGTACGTATGATTAAAGTAGGCGAAACTACTGGTGCTTTGGATAAGTCATTATTGAATATTAGTTATTTTTACGATAGAGATGTGAACGAGCAAATGGAAAAAATGCTGAAATTATTAGAGCCAGCGCTTACGGTATTTTTAGGTTTAATTTTGATGTTCATTATGGTTTCAGTACTAGGGCCGGTGTACGAGTCTTTCGGTAATATGAAAATATAATGTTCGCAAAAAAACAAAAAATAATTTTGTATATCAATAACCAAAGCCTAACAGCTGGGTTGTGGTTAGGGTCTAAATTACAGGTTTACAAAACCTTCAAAAATAAAGATGAAGAGCATACTGCCTTCAGTCGCTATCTTGCTGAATTTACAGATGTCGATGTGTATATAATCGCAGACGCGATTGAAGAAGACTATAAATTAGAAGCATTGCCTCATGCGATAGGAAAAGCTAGAAAAGAGCTGGTTGAACGCAAGCTTGGGCAGTTTAACCGCAATAGTATTTTTAGGACTGCGCATTTTGTTAATCGAGACAGCAATAAACGCAAAGATGATAATTTTCTATTTATTGCATTGAATAATGTAGGGTTTATGCAGGGTTGGATGGATGTGATTCAGTCTAACCATGCGCCATTAGTCGGCGTGTATTTGCTTCCAATGATCAGCCAGCAGATTGTGCGGCAGATGAAGCTCATGGCGCCTAATATTTTACTTTGCGAGTGTTTGTCCTCTGGCCTACGTCAAACATTTTTGTATAATGGCCGTGTACGTATGAGTCGATTAGCATCGATGAAAAATGTTCAACCAAACAATATGGCTTATTTTTATTTGGTTGAAATAGAAAAAACACGGCTATATTTACTCAGTCAGCGGCTAATTTCAACAGATACACCTTTACAAGTGGTATTGCCTGCCACAGGAAATGCACAGCAAGAAATTGCAAAGAGTATTAATCAAGACCAAGGCTTTGAATGTAAAACGATTGATATTATTACCTATGCTAAAGATAGAAGTCTTGCTGCAGAAACGGTGACGGCACACCCGGAATTGCTGCATATGCAGTTATTGGCGAATGGGCATGTTCCTGATAATTTAGCGCCAGCCAGTTTCACCAAAACACACAATTTAAACAAAATTTGCCGGACGATAAACTTATCAACAGCAGTATTGTTGATAATTAGTGTTGCATATGCTGGTTTTAGTTTTTATCAAGGGTATCAACAAAAAAACAAAATTAACCAGATTGCAATTAATACTCAACAATTTCAGCAGCAATATAATGAGGTTTCGCAAGACTTTCCGTTTACGCCTATTCCAGGACAAGATTTAAAAGTAGCATCAGAGATAGCGACAATAGTTGCTCAAAATAACAATACACCAAAACAATTTATGGGAGTCATTAGCCAAGCGTTTGCGGCTTCTCCAAATGTAGCACTCAATAGAATACGCTGGGTACAAAGCCAAACAGCAGATATTAATGACGAAAATGCTGATAATATTGTTAAATCGAATTCTAATACACAAGCAGTATCGACGGCTGATCCGAGTAAACTGTTACAAATTGCATTTATTAATGCAGAGATTAGAGGTTTCTCTGGGGATTATCGCGCAGCACTAGAAACTGCAAGTACTCTAGCAGTTAACCTACGTGGGAATACGTTAGTAGAGCAAGTCACCGTATTGCAAGAGCCTGTCAATGTGAGCTCATTCGCTAATCTGCAAGGTAGTACGACAGACGAAGATGTTTCACAGCGGCGTGCACCTGCAATTTTTAAATTAAAAGTTGTTCTTAAGCCAACAAACGAAGGAGTTACACAGTAATGTTAACCCCGCAAGATTGGCGAAAATTAAGATACCCATTACTCGCCTTAGGTGGAGCATTGGTATTTATAGGCTTATTAGTCAGTTTAGCTGATCAATATCACACCAACAATAAAAAGGCATTACAGCAGTATCAAACGTTGAATAATCAAGCACGCGATAAATATCAATCATCAGGTCTTGAAAAAGAAACGATTATAGAATACTTGCCAAAGTATTATGATTTACTATCTAGCGGATTTGTTGGTGAAGAACGGCGCATTGAATGGATAGAACAATTACGTTTGATTCATAGCCAATATAAATTATTCAGCATTGATTATAATATTAGTTTGCAAGAAACATTCAAACCAAATTTTATTACAAATATGGGTAATTTTGTCATGCATAGATCCACCATGAAGCTAGATTTAGATATGTTGCATGAAGGCGATATAATTAATTTATTAGAAGGTTTGCAAAAGAAAACTACCCCATTTATTGTGCGTGAATGTGAAATTACTCGGCCAATTGGCGCGAAAATAGAAGCAAAGAAAATAACCGCTAATTTAAAAGCATCCTGCCAAATTGATTGGCTTACCCTTCGCGATCCTGAATTAGGAAGAAATCAATGATGAAACTATACACGTTGATTTCAGTTGTGTCTTTGTCATGGTTTGCTACAAATTTCGCAGTTGCCGCAGAGCCAATGGGTCGATTGTTTTCTACGCCAGCAGAACGAAGCCAGCTAGAGCTTTTACGTCAAATACCTAAAAAATTGGTACCAATAGTAAATGAAGTACAACCAATTGCAATAAAACGGATTGTTTTGCCGAAGCCAATTAGCGTACAAGGTTATGTAAAACGCAACGATGGCAAAGATGGCACCGTATGGATTAATGGTGAAGCAGTACAAGAAAGCTCACGTAATAAAGGCATAAAAGTCGGTAAATTGCCTGCAAACAGTAATAAAGTGCCAATTAAGATTCAAGCTAACGGCAAGCGCATTTCACTTAAAGCTGGTCAGGTATATGACCCGGCACAAAACAGTATCAGTGAATCAAGAACCAGTGTGCAAGGTGATGTAGGAACGATTGGTGACTAAATCTTATCAAAAACAACAAGGCCTCGCTTTGTTAATGCTAGTTTTCTTGTTGGCTTTAGTTGCGATTGGTTATGCTGTGAATACTTTAGATGCTACAAGTATCGATAATGAGAAAAGTAAAAAGACTGCACAAGCCTTGATAGAAGCAAAACTCGCATTAATAGGGTATGCATTGACTTACGATGATACGCATCCAGGGGAAGTGTTTGGTTATTTACCTTGCCCAGACACTGAAGCAAATGATGTAAATGGCCTAGGCTCTCAGTTAGATTGTGGGAGTGAGGGTGTGAGTGCTTTAGGCCGACTTCCCTGGAAAACGCTTGAAGTTCCACCTATTAAAGATGGCTTTGGTGAGTGCCTTTGGTATGCTATTTCTGGTAATTTTAAAGATAACCCAAAACAGCTGCTCAACCCTAATATTTTAGGCCAGTTTGTAGTAACTACTTCTGATGGTGATATTTATATGGCTAGTGATGTGGATCCTGTGGTCGCGGTGATATTTGCGCCTGGTGTTGCAATGGCAGGTCAAAACAGAGCGGAGGTAGATGAAGATGTGTATTGTGGTGGTAATTATATTGCAGCTAATTATTTAGACACTATCAATAATATTAGTAATGCAGATTTAATAGATTTAACCTTTACGCTTGGAGATAATTCGTCGTTTAATGACAAGCTAATTTTCATAAAGCAATCAGAGGTATTTGAGAATTACTGTGGCAAATATTCACGTAAATTATTAGCTAAGGTTGATTTGGGTATAAATGATTGCAACAATAGTGGTGTTGGATCTAACGAGTGCGACGCTTTGACAAGTAACTTGCAATACTGCAGTTGTAATTTAGCCGCAGCTACTTTAATAGTGCAGCCATGTTTAGGCGATCTATCAGGTACGGATTGCGAAGCAGCTATTAATGATTTAGAGGTATGTGATGCATAATTCAATCAATAGAAATGCAAACCAAACTGGCTTTACATTAATTGAAATGGCCATTGTGCTGGTAATTATTGGGTTGTTGTTGGCTGGGCTGATTGCGCCACTTGGTGTGCAAAGAGATCTTAGAGATTATGCAGAAACTAGAACAGAACTTGCAGAACTCCGAGAAGCACTTATTGGTTTTGCATTAAGTCATTCAGCATTGAGTGGAAACCCATATCTTCCATGTCCGGCTGCAATAGGTGGTAATGGAGTAGAGCAACGTTCAGGAGGCGTATGTCAAATCTTGGTGGGGGGTGAGATCCCGTGGGCCACACTGGGTTTAGGTCAGCGTGATAGCTGGAACAACACTTATTTATATAAAGTGACAGCTTTATATGCAAATAGTAATGTTGGTTTTACCCTTACTCCATCAGGGGATAATAATATTAAAAGTACTGCAGGAGCTGTGACTAATATAGCATCTAACATTCCAGCGGTCATTGTTTCAAAAGGAAAGAATGGTGCGAGTGCAAGCATAAGCCTTGATGAGATAGAAAATGATAATAATGATACAAATTTTGTTAGCCATGAGCAGATAGATGTAGCGGCAAATACCTTTGATGATATTTTAGTATGGCTGCCAGATACTATTCTTGTTAATCGCATGGTATCTGCAGGTTTGCTGCCTTAATGAACGACAATCAACTATTGCGCTATAGCCGTCATATTTTATTACCTCAAATTGAGTATGAAAGACAAAGGAAACTTACTGAAAGTCATGCGCTAATCGTTGGTGCTGGTGGTTTGGGGTCACCAGTAGCACTATATTTAGCGGCGAGCGGAGTTGGTAAGCTAACAATTTGTGATTTTGATCATGTTGACTTAACTAATTTACAGCGCCAAATCATTCATACGACTGAATCGATAGGCATCAACAAAGCGGTATCCGCACAGCAAACGCTATATGAAATTAATCCTGAAGTAACAATACAAACGATACAACAAAAATCGACTGAAGCTGAACTCTCTGAATTAGTAAAAGTAGCAGATGTGGTGATTGACTGCTCTGATAATTCTGACACGCGCTATGCGCTTAATCGACAGTGTTTAGTAAATAAAAAGCCGTTGGTTTCAGGTGCTGCTGTAAAGTTTGAAGGTCAAATTACAGTTTATGATTTTACAAATAAAGAGAGTCCTTGCTACCACTGTTTGTTTCCAGATAATGGTAGTGAGGCTGATATGCGTTGCTCAGAAAATGGCGTATTCTCACCCTTGGTTGGAATGATTGGGACAACACAAGCAGCTGAAGCACTTAAGTTACTGATGAATATTGGTGAGTCATTACAAGGTCGCTTAGTGCTTTTAGATACACTTAGTATGGAATGGCGCACAATAAAGTTAGCGCGCGACCCTGCATGTGCTGTGTGTGGTGCCTAAAGTTTATGCTCAGACAATTATTTTTTACTGACTATGGACTTTACCGCACCGACTAAATCACCCGGTAAGATCACTGTTTTACTATTGCTTGATGCAGATAGTTTTTGCATAGCCGTAATATAGCGGTCACCTAACAAGAACATAGCCGAGTCTTCATTCTCTTTTGCAGCTTCAGCAATAAACTTAATGGATTGACCAGAAGCTTTTGCTGCCACCATTTGTGCTTCAGCATCTTTTCTTGCCGCTTCTAAACGTGCTTCAGCATTTAAAATAAGTGCTTGTTTTGCACCTTCTGCTTCGGTCACTACAGCAACACGTTCACGCTCTGCCGCGGCTTGTCTTTCCATTGCATCTTGCATATTCATGGAAGGCTTAATATCTTGAATCTCTACTGATTTAACTGTGAGACCCCAATCTAAAGCTTCATCGGCTACTGCATTTTTTAGTTCAGTTTTAATGCGGTCACGTGAAGTTAACGCTTCGTTTAAATCCATACCACCAATAATTGAACGTAAATTAGTTTGTACCATATTGCGCATCGCTTCTCTAAAGTTTTCAATACCGTAAACTGAACGTTCTATATTAGAGACTTTGATAAAGGCAACTGCATTGGCTAAAATGACAGCGTTATCAGCGGTAATTACCTCTTGCTCTGGAATTTCTAAAATAATGTCTTTGGTGGTTACTTTGTAGCTTACTTTGCTCAAAATAGGGTTGATCAGATGTAAGCCAGGACTGATAATACCTGTGAATTTTCCTAAGCGTTCTACGACCCATTCTTCGCCTTGTGGCACGATGCGTATACCTTTGAACATAGCAACTGCTGCTAAAAATATGAGTACTAAACTGAATTCTGTCATAATGTTTTCCTAATTATTAATGGGTTTCTTTAAGGATGTGAATTTTAGATTAAATGGCTTTTATTCTTAACGCATTGCCTTCTACTGCAATGACTTCAGCTGCAGCATCAACCGTGATAGATGCATCTGCAATTGCTACCCATTCTCGAGAGCCCATTAAGCCTTGGGTAAATCCAATTCTACCCCGCTGACTTGGCCCGCAAGCTTCAATCACAATGCCTGTGCGGCCAATTTCTTCGCCTTGGGCCTGCCCAACACGGTAATTCTTATCATTCTTTTTATAATTAAGTTTCCATATTGCTAATGAGCCTAATGATATTACCGTGAACAACAAAAATTGTATGGCATGCGGCATATTTGGAAATAACCACATAGCGATAGCAACGCATAATGCTGATATTCCAAACCATAAAATGTAAATGGTGCCAGTTGCCATCTCAGCAGCAAGTAAAATCAAGCCTAATACGCCCCAAACCCACATATCACTGACCATATTCATCTTTATTACCTTAATTAAAACTTGGATTATCTTAGCATTGTTTAACCAAATTTAAGAACCAAATAAATGAAAAACATGTCTGAAAATAATCTGGAAAAAACATATTGTTAAAAAAGTAGTAGACTTACATCTAAATAACCACAAAAATACTAATGACTCAGCCACTAAAACTAGATCTGCCCGCAGATCGTAACGAACGATTGCAATATATGCGGCGCTCATTTCCAAATGCTGTAGGAGTTGCTTTAACTGATAACTGGCGCGGCGGGCGACATGAAGCAATTAAACGTGTAAATAGTTTTGATGTAGGTGCTTATTCACGCAACCGCAATTTCATCAATGGCTCGGTGAGTAAACTATCGCCTTATATTAGGTACGGGTGTATTACCCCAAAAGAAATAGCAGATATTCTTCAAGAGAAGTTTGGAAATGCATCACAAGGTTTTATCATGCAAGTCGCTTGGCGAGACTATTGGCGTCGTGTTTGGTATGAGTTTGGCGATGATATTTATAGTAATATTGAAGAAGCTAAAGTGCCTTTAGGCGATAATCTAATGCCTGATTATATTCGCCAAGGTATTACTGGCTTGCCGTGCATGGATGGTTTTATTCGTAATTTAATGCAAGAAGGCTATGTACATAATCATGCAAGGTTATGGTTCGCTGCTTATGTTGTGCACTGGCTAAAAGTAGATTGGCGTGACGCTGCAGAGTGGTTCGAGAGTTATTTATTAGATGGTGATATAGCTTCTAATCATTTATCTTGGCAATGGGTAGCCTCAACGTTTAGCTCTAAGCCTTATTATTTTAATAAAGAAAATTTAGCTAGATTCACAGGTGGGAAATATTGTGCAACTTGCAAAATAAATTGTCCGTTTGATGAAACCTACGACCTGCTACGTAAGAAGCTATTCACCCTAGCCCCTCCTAAACGGCTAGAACCAGTTAAGAATTTAGGTATTCCTAAATCACAATTTTCAGGTGAAAATGCAGTTGCAATTTATATTCATGATGAAATGTTGTCTGCTACGCATCCACTGGCGAGTCAGTCAATTCCTAGTATTTTTGTATTTGATAAGAACGTACATGCTAAGTGGCCCTTAAAGCGATTGCAATTTGTAGCAGATTGCTTAAGCGAACTGCCTAATATAGAAATCTGGATGGGTGATACAGTTGAAATATTAAAAGCACGTGGGATTGGCAAGCTCATTACGCAGGATACGCCAAACTTACAAATTAAAAGATTGCTTTCACCATTCAAGACTAACTTTGAACCAGAAACAAAACTATTTGAAGCTGAAATTAGCTCAAAACGATTAAAACGCTTTTCAAGGTATTGGGAAAAATCTGGTAGAGAATTATTTGGTGAAGATGTTGCGCCTATGTCACGCGCTAGTCACCGGTCAAAAGTAGATTGATAAACTTTATTTGATAGGAGATAACAGATGGAATTTTGGATAGTATTAGCTGTTGTGTTTATTTACTTGGTGTTTACTTATAACAACTTAATTGCGATTAAGAATAATGTCAGTAAAGCATGGTCGAATATCGACGTGTTGCTAAAACAGCGGCATGATGAGCTACCAAAACTGATAGATACTTGCAAACAATATATGCAGCATGAACAAAACACATTAGAAAAAGTGATTCAAGCACGTGCTGGTGTGGATTCTGCTAGAACTGCCCAAGATGTTGCAGGTTTGAGTATTGCTGAGTCTGCTTTGCGCGGTAGTTTAGGTGGCCTATTTGCATTGGTAGAAAATTATCCTGATTTAAAAGCTAACCAGAGTTTTAATGCTTTGCAAGGCAGAATCACAGGACTTGAAAATGCGATTGCAGACCGCCGAGAGTTTTATAATGAAAGTGTGAACTTAAATAATGTTCGCGTACAACAATTCCCAGACCTAATTGTGGCCAAGGTGTTTAGTTTTAGTGAGCTAAAGTTATTACAATTCGCTTCAGCCGAGCTGGAAGATGTTGATGTTAGTAAGCACTTTAACAGCTAACTGTGTTTAACAGGTGGACTAGCCATTATGTGAATTTGATCATATGTGGTATTTATATTAGCTTGCTGTTTTTAGGCTGTCTTACCGGATCGTTTATGGGGCAAATATACACCCATGAAGAGATAACGTTTGCGATGAATGTTTTGATTGTAATTGCAGTATTAGCTTTTGCATTCAACTACTGGCGTTATCTTGCAATCTCCAAAGCACCTGTTTCCACAATAGCTGCTGCAGCACAGGGATATGTTGAACTAAATGGCATTGCAAGTATAAAAAAGAGGATGTTGAGTCCGTTACATAATGTCGAATGTGTGTGGTATAGATCATGGACGTATGCAAAAGGTGCTGAAAACTTTTGGCGTTTGGTCGACTATCAACAAAGTGATGAAACTTTTCAGCTTACTGATAGTACAGGCACTTGCACTGTTGATCCGGGTGGTGCAGAGGTAATTCATATGCTTAAAAGAACTAGAGAGCATAATTATCATCGCTACGTAGAGGAGTTTTTGCTTGCTGGTTTCCCACTATATTTAATTGGACAGTTAGATACGCGTCATCATTTTGTAGGTAAAAAAGAAACCAAAAAACAAATAGGCCATTTGATCACTGATTGGAAATCAAACCAAACGAAGATGAAACAACGCTTTGATTTGGATAGGAATGGTGAAATCGACCAAGAAGAATGGGAGAAAGCGCGTCGTCAGGCACGTGAAGAAGTGGATCGGCAACAGATGGGCAAGGCCCATATAGGTGATTTTGAAATCTCAGCCCCAAAAAATGGACAGCTTTATATGTTGTCTGGCATTCATCCGAAAGATTTGCGTAAAGGTTATGGCTATTGGGCACTAAGCTATCTTGCCATGTTAACAAGTTTATTTGTGTTTTCAAAGTTCTACTAGGTGTTAAGCTCACTCAAGCCTGTGGTAAAATCACGCGCTATGACTACAACGCCACAAAACGATTTAAACCAAGCTTTTAACCCAAAAACTATCGAGAACAAATGGTATGATTTTTGGGAAGGTAAGGGCTATTATACTGCTGGCTTAAATCCTGAAATTCAAGATAATTTTTCCATATTATTACCACCGCCCAACGTCACAGGCACGTTACACATGGGCCATGGTTTTAATCAAACCTTGATGGATGCATTAACTCGCTATCATCGTATGCGCGGTGAGAATACTTTGTGGCAGCCAGGCACCGATCATGCAGGTATTGCCACACAAATCGTCGTAGAGCGACAGCTTGATGCAAAAGGTGTTAGCCGTCACGAATTAGGCCGTGAAAAATTCCTCGAAAAAGTATGGGAATGGAAAGAATTGTCCGGTGGCGCTATTACTAAACAAATGCGTCGTTTAGGCACATCGCCGGACTGGTCGCGCGAGCGTTTCACCATGGATGCAGGTTTAAATAAGGTCGTCACAGAAACTTTTGTGCGTCTACATAAAGAAGGTCTTATTTATCGAGGTAAACGCTTAGTAAACTGGGATGTGAAACTGGGTACTGCTGTTTCTGATTTAGAAGTCGTACAAGAAGAAGAAAATGGCTCGATGTGGCACATCGATTATCCATTTTCGGATGGGTCCGGGCATTTGACGATTGCGACTACGCGTCCAGAAACAATGTTGGGTGATGTTGCAGTCATGGTGCATCCCGATGATGATCGCTATAAAAAGCTGCATGGAAAAACCGTTAAACTACCATTGTGTGATCGTGAAATTCCTGTTATTACTGACGACTATGTCGATATGGAATTTGGAACAGGTTGTGTAAAAGTTACACCAGCACATGACTTTAACGATTATGCAGTTGGTCAACGTCACGGTCTACCAATGATTGGTATATTAAATCTACAAGGTATTATCAATGAAGAGGCGCCAAAAAAATATCAAGGCTTAGATCGCTTTGAAGCGCGCAAACAAGTAGTGGCAGATTTAGATGCACAAGGGTCTTTACTCAAAACTGAAAAGCATAAACTCAAAGTGCCACGTGGAGATCGAACAGGCGTTATTATTGAACCAATGTTGACTGACCAATGGTTTGTAGCAATGACAAAGCCATCTGCTGATGGTAAAAGCATTACCGAAAAAGCGTTAGACGTCGTGGCAAATGGCGAAGTGAAGTTTTACCCAGAAAATTGGGTCAATACTTACAACCAATGGCTTAACAATATTCAAGATTGGTGTATTTCACGCCAGCTATGGTGGGGACATCAAATTCCTGCTTGGTATGGCGAAAATGAGCAATTTTATGTCGCGCACAACGAAGCAGAGGCCAAACAACTAGCCGAACAAGATGGTTACACAGGAAGTTTGAAACGTGATGAAGATGTATTGGATACTTGGTATTCATCTGCACTTTGGCCATTTTCAACACTCGATTGGACCGGTGATGAGAGCCTCGATGTACAAAACCAAGCGTTGCAACAATTTTTACCATCTTCTGTGATGGTGACAGGTTTTGATATTATCTTTTTCTGGGTCGCGCGTATGGTGATGATGACCAAACATATTACAGGAAAAATTCCATTTAAACATGTCTATATACATGGTTTAATCCGGGATGGCGAAGGCCAGAAAATGAGCAAATCAAAAGGCAATGTACTAGACCCGATTGATTTGATTGATGGCATTGAATTAAATGCGCTGATTAAAAAACGTACTACAGGTTTGATGAACCCTAAGCAGGCATCGCAGATTGAAAAACGTACTCGTAAAGAATTCCCAGAAGGTATCGCCGCTTTTGGTACGGATGCATTGCGATTTACTTTTGCCAGCTTAGCCAGCCCTGGTCGTGACATTAAATTTGATTTAAAGCGCTGTGAAGGTTATCGAAATTTCTGCAATAAATTATGGAATGCCACACGATTTGTATTGATGAATACCCAAGATCAAGACTGCGGTCTTGAGATATGTGCTACAAAACATGAAGGTTATTTAGCGTTTAGTCAGCCAGACCGATGGATTGTGTCGATTATGCAGCGCGTGGAAGCCGATGTTGGGCGAGCATTTGAAGAGTATCGTTTTGATTTAGCCGCAAAAGCAATTTATGAGTTTGTTTGGGACCAATATTGCGATTGGTATCTAGAAATAGCCAAAGTGCAAATCCAGTATGGAAACGAGGCTGAGCAACGTGCTACACGCCGTACATTACTCCGCGTATTGGAAACTATTTTACGTTTAGCGCACCCAATTATTCCGTTTATTACCGAAGAAATTTGGCAAACTATTGGGCCGATGAGCGGGCGCACAGGTGAGAGCATTATGACGGAAGCTTATCCTCAATCACAGCCTAATAAAATAGATGAAGCTGCAGAAGCATGGGTGGCTGTACTTAAAACCAGTGTTGACGCTTGCCGAAGTTTACGCGGTGAAATGGGTATTTCGCCCGCCGCTAAAGTGCCTTTGGTTGCTGCCGGCAACATAGAAACATTAATCATTTACGCACCTTATTTAAAAGCTCTAGCTAAATTAGAAGAGGTTAAAGTCATGGCAGAACTGCCAGACGCTGATGCACCTGTGATGCTAGCGGGTGACTTTAAATTAATGTTGAAAGTCGAGATAGATCTAGAGGCTGAAAAAGAACGTTTAGGTAAAGAAATTACACGTTTACAGATCGAGATTACGAAAGCTAATGGTAAGTTGAGTAATCAGAACTTTGTTGCTCGCGCACCTGAAGCAGTAGTAGCGCAAGAAAAAGTGCGTGTAGCCGACTTTAGCACTAATTTAGACAAGTTAGAAACACAGTTGGTGAAATTAAAATAAGAGGCTACGATATGGATGATAACATTAATAAGACGATTCCGTTCCCTTTAGGCATGTTGGTATTGGACTTTGTTGGCACAGTGTTTGTTGCCTTAGGTCTCACTAAAAAGTTTGGCGGATTAGATCTGTTGCCTGTTGTATCGCATTTTGATCAATCAGGCTGGTTATTGATTGGTTTAGGCGTGTTATTGACCCTGCCTTTTTTGCTATATATCTTATCCAAAGTGCGAGAAAAAGCTGAGCAAAATATCACCAAGTAATTGGTTGTTTAGGGCGTATGCGACTGGCAATTCTTCCTCTATGCGTCTAGAACTTAACAAAAGCGCTTTTGCGTGCCTCGCAGCTCCCGCAATAATCGTGCAATCCGATACCACAATGCGGGCAAAAGTCATTCGCCGTATCTTTTGAATCAACCTGGAGTTCGCAGCCAGGGCAAGCATTTTTTCCTAGTCTAGCTAAGGCGGTGTCATAGCTTAAGGTTTCGCGTCTTTTTGCTTCAGGTAAGGCTTCAGTTTGGCGTTGTTGTTCAAGATATCTATTCAATGAAATAATAGCTTGTCGGCCAATCGCTATCGTTAGAATGATGCCCGCGAGGTAACGTATATAGCCGCCATAACTCGGCAGGTAAGGAACGAGCTCAACAAAGAAAGCAAAAGCGGCAAAGATGATAAAGCCCCAAACAAAAGGCCAGCAAGGGGTTTTACGTTTTTTCTTAAATAGCCAAGCGGCAATCAGTAAAAGTGGAAGTGTTAACGCTAAACAAAATAGAAATGACCGTACATTTTGTTTTTTCTGCTTAGCTTGTAGTTTTTGTCGAGTAGCGCGCTCTAGCTTTGCTAGTGAGGTTTGTTGTTTTGTAACTTGCTAATCGTTGTTGTTTTAAATTCTTTAACGCTTTCATTGTATTGCGTTCTAGCAATTTTAATTTGTCTAAAGTTTTTGTACGGTTAATTAACTCATTATCCTGACTAGTTTGTTGCGTAACATTGCGTGTTGCAACTCAGTTATTAAAAGTGGTGCGCTCAGCGTTATAGTCGCTTCTACGTGTAATTAGTTTTAGCTGTCCTTGATCGATTTGTTCAGCAATTTTACGGCGCTCAGTATCAAGTGATTTAAGTTCTTGACGTAATGGAGCTGCTACCTTTTTATCTATAAAGCTATCGAGTTTGTAGTTTTTTTGTACTTTTGGTAAATCACGAATTAAAGTATCACCTAAGCCAATTAAAAACCAAGAAAATACAAAAGCGACTAACCATAAGCCTCGGTTAAACCACTTTTCGGATAATCTTAAACCTTTGCTCATGGAATACCCTTAAGTAAAAACTAAACAAATAAGTTAACATCTGACTCACCAGCAAACTCAAAGAAAGTTGCCGCACCGCCAAATTCAATACCGTCAATAAAATCGCTAGGTTTGAAATCAAATAGATCCACGGTCATTTGACAAGCAATTAACTTAACGCCACTCTCAATACATGCGCTACGTAAGTCTTCAATACTGGCAACGCCTTTATCGGCTATTTTTTGTTTCATCATCATGGTTGCCATGCTCTCCATACCAGGTAAAACTTTTGCTAAATTAGGCATAGGAACAGGCATTGGCATTGCTGGGTTACCTATAGGCGAAATTTTTAAATCAGAGATATCTTTTTTTAGTAGCGTTAGACCGTAAAAAGTGAAAAATATTTGCACTTCAAAGTCTAATGCTGCCGCAGTCGATGCGAGTATAAAAGGTGGGTACGCCCAGTCTAGTGAACCTTTCGATGAAATAAGCGCTAGCTTTTTAGACATTTTTTAGCTCAAGCTATTTTTTTGATATAAAAAGTAAAGACTTTATCTTCTTCATCTTGTTGTAATAACTTATGCCCTGTTAATTTACAAAATGCCTCGAAATCTTTAACGGAGCCTGGGTCGGTAGCCATAATTTTAAGCGTAGCTTCTGCTGGCATATCACTTAAACCTTTCTTGCAACGTAAAATTGGCAATGGGCAGTTTAGATTGCGTGCGTCAACTTCTTTGTCAAATTCCATATTGTTTCCCTGATTTACGTTTTAGCAAGATTAATTTTTTCGGCGTTTGTATTTTTCACTAGAGAAAAGCCAGCATTATTCCAAGCCACAACGCCGCCAACAAGGTTATATACGTTCTTTACGCCTTTGGAGATTGCGTAGTCCGCAGCATGTGCAGAGCGTATGCCGCTGTGACAATAAAAAATGACAGTTTCGTTATTTAACAGCTTTGTATATTCTAATGGCAACATTGATAACTGAACATGATGTGCACCAGAAATCATGCCACGATCTACGTCGTCTGAATTACGCACATCAACTAATAACACCTTGGTTTTGGTGATAAGACTAAATAATTCAATCGCATCTATTTCAATATAACTTTTCATGTAAAAACCTTAAAACTTACCACAATTGTACACATGAAGTGAGCTCTACGAAACCGCTAAAATATGCGTATTTCAAGGAAATACAAGGCTAATATTATTAGATTAAAGACTTAAGTTTACTGAAGGTTGTGTGTTGGTAATTTTGCTGCATTGGCACATTCTATTATAAGGCTAATCAGGTTACAAAATCAGCCACCCTGGTGTTTTTTATAAAACCTTAGTAATCAATAAGCTCATGCTGAAATGCAAGGCTTAATTTTTTTGTTATATTTTAGTTTCTGATATTATTGTACTTGCTGACTTTTGTATATTGATCTGAAATTGAATATAGTAATTATTCAAAATGTTAGCGAGAAGGTGGTCACCCTAGTTAACTATTCGTCTTTTGATTCGGAGTAACAATGTTAGACTTTAAAAAAATAAATGCAATAATTTTAGGGTTATGCCTATTCTTTGGCTTGTCCTCCTTAGGGTATTTACTTTCTGATGCAGCCATCAAATTTAAAGAATATGAACGTAGTGTAAAGGTTAAAGGATTGTCTGAAAGAGAGTTCGAAGCTGATATTGTTATTTGGCCAATTCAATTTCTAGCAGCAAGCAATGATTTGTCAGACATGTATAAGACTATTGATAAAAGCACTGAGAAAATCAAACTATTTCTTGAAAAATCGGGAATCAACAAAGAAGAGATCTCATTTTCATCTCCTGCCATAACTGATAAATCAGCACATCAATATAGCGGTCAGCGAGCAGTCTATCGATACACTGCTTCACAAACAGTAACGGTATATTCTAAAAATATTGAAACAGTAAGGAAAGTAATGGGCCATATGTCAGAGTTAGGTAAGCAAGGGATTGTGTTTACTGGTGGCGATTACCAGTCACAAACTGAATATATATTTACACGTTTGAACGAAGTTAAACCACAAATGATTGAAGAGGCTACTCGTAAGGCGCGCGAAGTTGCTGAGAAATTTGCAGCTGATTCAAAAAGCACACTCGGAAAAATTAAATCTGCATCACAAGGCCAATTTAGTATTAGCGCGCGCGATAAAAACAATCCGCATATTAAAAAAATTCGTGTGGTTTCAACAGTCGCCTATTATTTATCTGATTAAAAAAGTTAATTGAAAGCCTAGGTTTTCAATTTAGGTCCTGGCTATTAAAAGCTACTATGTAAGTAGATGTCAGCATGTTCTTTTGTTTTTATTTAAGTATTAATAAAACCACTTCACGAAACATATTCTCTTTTATACTGTCTAGCTGTGTAATCAATCATGCACTGAACTTATACACCGAACATAGAGAGCCTTGATAATGCAAACAAAACCGAATGCCTCACCAAAGACTATTTACCTAAAAGACTATATACCTGCACCATATAAAGTGACGCATGTTAGTCTCAAATTCACATTGTTTGAAGACAAGACGATTGTGACATCAGTAGTGCAATACATTAAAAACCCTGAGGTTGAAAACACAAGCAATGATGGTTGTGATTTGATTTTAAATGGACAAGAACAAACCATTACTGCTGTTGAAATGAACGGCAAGCCATATGATAGCTACACGGTTGCTGATAATAAAATGACCATCAAAGACCTAGACGAACAATTCACGCTGAGTATTACCTCAGAAACTGACCCAGCATCTAACACTGCACTTGAAGGCTTGTATAAATCTCAGGGCAACTATTGCACCCAATGTGAGGCAGAGGGCTTTCGTCGCATAACATATTTTCAAGATCGTCCTGACATTTTAAGTACATTTTCTGTACGTATTGAAGCGGATAAAAGTAAATATCCAGTGCTGCTTTCTAACGGTAACTTAGCGGAGGCTGGTGAGCTTGATAACGGGCGTCACTTTACCGCATGGGATGACCCTTTCCCTAAGCCTTGTTATCTTTTCGCCTTGGTTGTGGGCGATCTTATACGTGTAGAAGACTCATTTAAGACAATGTCTGGGCGACAAGTGGAGTTACATATTTATGTGCGTGCTGGTGATGAGAGCCAATGTGGCCATGCGATGCAGTCTCTTAAAAAAGCCATGAGATGGGATGAAGAGAAATATGGCCGCGAATATCAACTTAATCTATTTAATATTGTGGCTGTTAGTGATTTTAATATGGGCGCAATGGAAAATACATCACTTAATATTTTCAACACCAAGCTAGTATTAGCCCATCAAAAAACTGCTACTGATGCTGATTTTATGAGCGTCGAAGGTGTAATAGGCCATGAGTATTTTCATAACTGGACTGGCAACCGGGTGACTTGTCGCGACTGGTTTCAATTGTCACTAAAAGAAGGACTCACCGTATTTAGAGACCAAGAATTTAGCGCAGACATGAACTCAAGAGCAGTTCAAAGAATTGATGATGTTGATCGCTTACGCCGCCTGCAATTTTCGGAAGATGCTAGCCCCCTTGCGCATGCTGTGCAACCAGATAATTTTATTGAGATTAGCAATTTCTACACAATGACTGTGTATGAAAAAGGGGCGGAAATTATTCATATGCAACATACATTGCTGGGCAAAGACACTTATCGCAAAGCAACCGATATGTACTTTGACCGATATGATGGAAGCGCAGTTACTTGTGATGATTTTGTGCAATGTATGGCAGATGCATCAGGGCGTGATATGTCGCAATTCTTTTTATGGTATAAACAGGCGGGTACGCCGTCTTTAACCGTCTCTAATCAATATGATGCAGTAAAGAAAACACACACGCTAACCCTAAAGCAATCCCAAGCTGATACTCCTGGACAAACTAATAAAAAACCGCTGCTTTTGCCTATTGCCATTGGCTTGCTCGACGTGCATGGCAACGAAACTCATGCGACACAAATATTTGAAATGACTGAAAGTGAACAAAGCTTCACGTTTAATAATATCAATGGGCGCCCCATTCCATCAATTTTACGTGGTTTTTCTGCACCTGTTAAATTAACCACAGACCTAACTGATGATGACTTACGTCTACTACAGTTGCAAGATACAGATGGGTTTAACAAATGGGAGGCGGGTCAAACACTTGCGCTGCGCACTATAGAAAGTGTCATGGCTGATGCTAGTACTGACATCGCACAATTTGTCGATGATTTCGGTGCGTTGATCGAAGAAGGTCTTACTGGAAAGGGGGATAAAGCGCTGCTTGCACGTGCGCTGTCACTACCTGATATTGCTGTTATATCACAAACACAGCAAGTCATTGATCCTGCTGCTATCGACAAAGCACGTACCCATATACTTAAAAGCATTAAGCGGACGCATAAAAATAGTTTAGAAAAACTTTATAAGGCAAATGCAAACACAGGTGATTTTTCTCTTACACCAGCAGCCATGGGACGCAGGGCATTGCAAAATGTTATGCTTGAATTGTTAACTGTTACTAATGGTACTGGATGTGCTGTACTTGCTAAATCACATTTTGATGCCGCCGATAATATGACCGACCGTGTTGCAGCTTTGTCTTGCCTGGCTGATAGTAAGCAACAACAACGGGATGAAGTCTTTTCTGACTTCTATTATCAATTTAAAGAGTATCAACTTGTCGTAGATAAATGGTTTACATTGCAGGCTATGGCGAATAGAAGCTCGGTGTTCAAAGATTTTGCAACACTACGTAACCATCACGAGTTTAATATTAAAAACCCAAATCGAGTTCGCTCACTTTATTCAGTATTCGCAATCAATAATCCTGTGAAGTTCCATGATCCAAGTGGGCAAGGTTATGCAATTTTAACTGATGCAATTATTGAATTAAATGCGTTTAACCCACAGATTGCTTCGCGTTTAGTGACGCCGTTACGGGAATGGAAGCGTTATACGCCAGCACTGCAGGCGCAGATGAAAAATGCACTTCAAACAATTATAGACACGCCGAACTTATCTAGCGATGTGTTCGAGCTTGTGAGTAAATGCTTAAAGAGTTAAAACCTTAGTCTGCTTGGCCCCGTAGTATTACTTACTTTACCAAGTGCTTTATAAAGCATATTGTAGGGACTGAATTAATTTGATAACTTTTAATATCTGAGGAGATAAAAATGGCAGCTTCCTATGTCGGTACAGTCAAGACAATTGGTGAAACAATGGCACGTAGTGTTACTGAGGCTAATGCATTTAAAATTTTCATGGATGAGCCTGAAGCGTTAGGTGGTCGGAATGGGGCACCAAACCCTTTAGATTATATTCTTGCTGCACACGGTGGTTGCTTAAATTTTATGACTTTCTTTATTGCCAATGAAATGGATATTCCAGTAGAAGGAACTGTAATTAATATTACTGGTAAATTGGACCCCTCTAAATTTGCAGGTACTGATATGAATGTTCGTGCGGGCTATCAAGAGATCGCCATTGAAATTGAAGTTAAAAGTAGCGCATCGGCAGGCCAAATTGCTCAATTGTTAGAAGCGGTTGAAATAAGATGTCCTGTTAGTGACAATATCATGAATGAGACCCCAGTCACTGTTGCAATGACTGCTGTTTAGGCGAGCCAGTTAGGACAAGTTGCTGTAAAAAGGAATGCATCAGCTCTTGCTATTTATTAGCGTCATTTTGTATTAGCCCTTCTTTCAGATCTAATCTAAAGCCTTGCACTGTTTACGCCCGTAGTATTACTTATATATTGAGTGCATTTTAAAGCGTATTGTAGACGTTTGACTGATTTGATTACTTGAAGTACCTAGGTAAATTATAATTTTTCAAGAAGGGAAACGACAATTTATACTTTCAAACGAGCAAGTACTAACCACAAAATAAACATGACAATGGCTTGTTTCTGAGACCGATTAACTGATATAAAGGCAGGAAAATACAATGAAAAATATATTACTAACCGCTGGGGCACTATTTTTAGGTTTATCTTTAATGGTGCCAGCATACGCATTAGATGTTCAGATTACGCCGGATATAGCATCGGTTGATATCATGCAGGATGGTAAAAAAATGACCATCATGAGAAATCAAGACACATCAAATACTATTAAATCTGACTACGCTAAGACATCGCGTAAATGCCCGCCATTTTGTATTCGTCCAATCAAACTTGCCGAGGGCGTTGAAACCTTAGGTGAATTAGAGGTGATCCATTATCTAAAAATGAAAAGTGATGGAGACGATAGTATTTTAGTGATTGATTCGCGCACACCAGACTGGGTTGCAAAAGGCACTATTCCAGGATCGATCAATATTCCATGGACTAAGTTAGCGCCAAGTAAAGGTGCTAGTTTTTTCGAAATTTCAGATATCTTGCAAAAACAGTTCGGTGTAGCTGAGGTAGACGGCGGCTTATTGAATTTTTCTAAAGCAAAAACCCTAGTGATGTTTTGTAATGGGATGTGGTGTGGACAGTCTCCAAGAAATATACTTCAATTACTTAAATTCGGCTATCCAGCAGATAAAATAAAATGGTACCGAGGCGGAATGCAAAACTGGGAAACCTTAGGTTTAACCACTGTTAAGCCTAAATAATTGCTATTTTTAGCTTGCCATTACCCTAAACTAAAATTTTTATTCGCCGATTAATTTTGTGAATACTAGTTAAGGATAGTGGTTTTTCTAAAAATTAGAATTAAACACAACTTTTGTGATGGACGTAAAAAATCCCGCAGACCAATTAGGTATGCAGGTCTATCGACATGAGTTTATTAGCAATATTAGAAGTGGCATCATATCTTCCTTAGAAATCACAACTTGTCATATCCTAGACATTGTGGATTAATGCACTTCAATATTTAAGTAAGCTTACAGCTTAGATATACCCAATAATTAAGAGAAACTACTGAACTAGTGGAATCCTTTTAGCTAATTCAAACTTAATAAGAGCGCGTACTTTAGTCTCGATTTGGATGTAACGTGCAGCCTTAACGCCAGGAATTGCTTTCTGAAGTTTTGGAATCATGCTTGTTTTCAATGTCAGTTCATCTTTTTCCAAAGACATTAAATCTCCTAACAGCTTGTTAGCTTTTGCATCAGTCATCGTTTTGCTTTTATATAACTCTGCGTACTCTGCAATAGACATTTCTAAACGTTTGTTTAGCCCTGACAACCCAGTTTGATACTCATTATAAAGCGGCCAAAATGCCTTGGCTTCGGCATCAGTTAATTGCATGTTTTTCGAAGTCATAAATTTCTTGTCAGCCCTAACTTTTTCCATTTCAACTTGAGTTTCACTAGTAGTCGGTACTTGTTCAGCAAATACTTGAGCTGAAGACACGCCTAAAAAAATTATTAACGTTGCTAAAATTCTCTTTTTCATAACATTACCCCAATTTATAAATGACGATTTTTAAATATAAAAATAATATCAAAACCCTTGGTTTTGATAAAACATCCTATTTCAATTTTACATGAACAAGTTATATTTGTAATTAATCTTAACAGTTTTTATATGTCATTGTTTCTGCTCTAAAAACGCACCTGGGCATCAAGTCTTCGATTATCAAGGTTTTATTATAAAGAAAGTATGATAGCCATAAGAAAATCAGCATTATTCAAATATTTCAATAAAAGTGAGAGAAATTTCTATTGTACCTAGCCTCTCGACTCACTAAGCTACTTTTTTTCTATCTCAACTACTAGTTGGAGTAAAACATATCAATTATAATAAAATTTTATATAGAGCATTAGAAATGGCATTTGTGAATAATTTCGTTAATATCAAAGTAATCATTTCATGTGTTGGGTTTATTTTTTTAAACTCAGCATATGCTAACGATAAAATCGATCGTGATACTGAAACAGCTATACCTCGTAGCAAAAATATTTATGGTATTGGCATCGCAATATTACCAAAAACATCTGGTTCAGATGAGTTTAGAGTGTTGGCTTTGCCAATCATAAATGCTAATTATGGTGACCGTTACTATATTAATGCTTTACAAGCAGGTGTTTGGCTACTTGATTCGGATGACAAGCGCTTTAGATTTGGGGTATCCACACAAGCTAGATTTGGTTGGGATGCAGATGACGGGGAGCTAACACGAGGAATGGATGATCGTGACTTCACGGTTGATATAGGCCCAACTGTTCGCTGGCAAACAGATTATGGAACCTTTAATGCAAAGTGGGGATTTGATATTGGTGGTGCTAGCAATGGTCAAACAGTAGATTTGCGGTATGTAAAAAGTGTGTATCGCAGTAGTGCATTCAAGTTAAATGGTAGCTTAGGTGTTACATGGAATAACGATAAATTTAATGACTATTATTTTGGTGTAAGCACAAATGAAACAACACCATTCCGACCTGCTTACTCTGCTGGGTCAAGCACTGAGTTTAGTGTGGGTATAAACGGGTCATATGCTTTAAACAATGACAGTTATCTTCTTTTTGGTACCTCTATTACCCGACTAGGGGATGAGCAAGCTGATAGTCCTATTGTTGAAACTCGGATGCAACCATTCGCTTATTTTGGCTACTCAATTGCATATTAGAATGCTGAGCTTCTTAATATAATTATTTGTGTTTTGAACGCTTTGATTAACAGCATATAACTATAGCTTTATGAGTAAAAAATAAACTTATCACGAATTATTAATGAGGGACTGCTAAGCAGCCTTGCAACTTAAATGTTTACACATGTTATGACTCATTGATTATCATCCAGGCAGACCATGAATCCAGAACTATTTACCATCCATTACAGTGACCCACTCTGGATAGCTATTGCTTTAATTTGTGGAATGGCAATCAGAGCAGTGGGTTTGCCACCACTAGTCGGTTTCTTGATAGCTGGATTTTTGCTTAATGCCTTGGGTGCGGAGGGCGGTGAATTTCTGAATGCAATGGCCGACATAGGAATCACTCTGCTATTGTTCACCATTGGGCTTAAGCTCAAGTTGAAGTCGTTAGCCAGGCCTGAAGTGTGGGGCGTGGCAACCCTGCATATGGCAATAATCACGCTATTGATTGCCACGATTGCATTTATTCTTTCCTATACTAGTTTGCCGCTTTTATCCGGTATTGATATAGAGACAGCCTTACTCATCGGATTTGCAATGTCCTTCTCGAGTACTGTGTTTGCTGTGAAAATCTTAGACGAGCTTGGTGCAACGAGTGCCAGGCACGGCCGCATTGCGATTGGTGTGCTGGTGGTGCAAGATATTGCGGCGGTAGTGTTTATTGCAGTGTCAATGGGCAAGATACCAAGTCCTTTTGCATTAGCATTAGTCGCACTCATACCGTTGCGCTTGTTGATGTACAAAATGCTCGACAAGGTTGGGCACGGCGAGCTACTTATCTTGTTTAGTATTGCGTTGGCACTAGTCGGCGCAGATATCTTCGAGCTTTTTGGCATTAAGGGAGATGTTGGCGCGTTGGTTTTTGGTATGCTATTCGCTAATCACCCTAAAGCTAGCGAGATGGCAAAAGCACTACTCGGATTCAAAGAGCTATTTTTAGTGGGGTTCTTCCTAAGTGTCGGCATGGCTGCTATGCCAGGCTGGACCGAAGTGATGATCGCACTGCTGTTTATTCTGTTTCTACCACTCAAAGTGGCGCTGTACTTCGGGCTGTTCAACCTATTTAGCCTCAGGGCCAGTACTTCTTGGTTTACTTCTCTTAACTTGGCAAATTACAGTGAGTTCGGTTTGATCGTCGGCGCTATAGCAGTCTCGTCGGGGTGGTTACCAAAAGAATGGCTGGCTGTATTCGCTATGGTGATGTCGATCTCATTCATTGTTTCAGCGCCGTTAGTTAATATCCGGGATAGCTTGTACCAGAAATGGCGGATCAGATTGGAACGTTTTGAGCAACCAAAGCGTTTATCGGGCGAAGAAAACCTAGACCTTGCAGGTATCAAGGTAGCTGTGTTTGGCATGGGTCGAATGGGTACAGCAGCTTATGTCGCAATGGAACCAGACTACGCGGGTCATCTTGTTGGTGTGGAAATCGAGCAAGATAAGGCGGCTGAGCACAGTAAAGCAGGCAGAAATGTGGTCAATGGAGATGCAACTAACCCAGATTTTTGGACAAGAGCGCCAGATTTGCTCGATGGGCTGGAATGGGCATTATTGACCTTGCCAGCGCATACTGCCAACATGAATGCTGCACTACGACTCAAAGAAATGGGATTTCAAGGCCGTATTGCGGCAACGACAAAATTCCATGATGAGGAAAATGCTTTGAAAGATATTGGCGTTGAGCATACTTTTAATATTTACGCAGAAGCTGGTCTAGGTTTTGCCAATGAGATACATAATTTCGTTAGTAAGTAAATAAAGCTTATACCGGGATAGTCTTTTGGCCAATCTAAACTTTACAATGTTAAGCTCAATATTTTGATAGCTTGGCTAAAGAGGCGTATAAAAAAAGCGGGCAATAGCCCGCTTTTTTTATAACCGTATCTTAATCAAATTGATAATTCATATGTGATCTTTTACTTTTAAACTGTCTATTTAAGCGTTTAGTTGCTTTATTCTCTCTCTCCTTAACAATTGTCGCTCCTTCCCAGGCGTCATCCGCTTTATATTCTTTTTTGTTATGAACTGCTGGATTGCGATAGCCGCGACGACTATTGAACTTATGTCTAGTAGCAGTGCTTTGAGCTACTACCACTGGCCCAGCATCCCCAGCATATAGGCCTTGTGGTTGCTCAGCATTAGCAGAGGTATGTGAAGAAGCGCTTATCACTAAAGCAGCTAAGATTGATAATGTTTTCATTTGTGTTTCTCCTTTTTATTTACGAAGCTATGTTTTCGCTTTGCTTCATCATGGGTAGTATTATGCATAGAGAAATGTAAGAGAAAATCTGCTGGTATACCTAGTTCGGAGTATGCCGAAAAGCATATACTAAGTTGCATATATGAAATAATCTTAGGAACTTTTGATTTGTAAAAAACTACTACTCTTACCAGATTAATGAAAGTTATACTAATGACATCTTATCTATGCTGGATTATTAGCAGTTGGTACATTTCTTTCAATGCGCTTTAGTGAAATTTTTTTCTTAATTGTCATCATTGTCTACTAAGGGTTCATGTCAAGCTTGGGAATTAATCTTGAAACCATCTAAATCAATGCAACTGAATCTACTATTTAAACAGGTCTTTTTGCTAATCCCTTTTAATTTACATGAGAAAACTATCGGCCCAATATTTATTTATGCGAACCTTTTTGTTACGGCTCAGTTTGCTAGTGCTCCCCAATTTAACTATCGGCGTGAACGTTGGGAGCTTGCAGATGGTGATTTTATAGATACTGACTGGGTAGAGCCAAAAACTATTACCTCGAGTCAACCTATCGTAGTGCTTTTTCATGGTTTGGAAGGTGGCTCACAAAGTCCATATGCAAAATCTGTAGATGGCAGCTACCCTCGACAAAAGTTGGCGTGGTTATACATTTTAGAGGCTGCTCAGGTGACCCAAATAGGTTGCCACGCGAATGCTATCTCGAGTACGTAAGAGTGCACCATTGGCGCCTATTTTTGCAGTTGGTTTTTCTTTAGGTGGCAATGCCTTACTAAAATGGCTAGGTGAGTCAGGCGGGCATGCTAATACCGTTATTAATAAAGCAGTTGCTGTTTCTGCGCCTATGAAATTAGCTGCAACTTAAAATGCACTAGATAATGGTTTAAAACGTTATCTGTATACGCCAAATTTTGTCAATTCAACGCGGCAAAAGGCTCTAGATATGATAGCAAGACTTCCAGGGATAATAGACGAAAAAACAATTAAGTCAGCTAAAACCATTAATGATTTTGATAATGCGGTCACTGCCATTTTATATGCTGCGACTGATGCAAGTGGCTACTATGCTAAAAATGCATCGAAACCCCGGCTCAAAGAAATTAGGTTGCCGGCTTTGATATTAAATGCAAAAAACGATCTATTTATACCATCAGAAACATTACCTAAGCCAGCAGAAGTTTCTGCAACCGTTACATTTAGAATATCCAGATACAGGTGGTCATGTCGGTTTCTCTGGACGCCAAAACTGGCTTCCAAATCGCTTGTTAGATTTTTTTAGTCCTAGTAAATAAACTAAAATTTAAACAGCTGGTAAGAAAAGCAGGGCCAAGTTATTCAATAACAATGCATAATCCAAAACCCAGTATTTTTATTACCTTTATGCTGATGCTTTGATGAGTGTTGCTGCTGCTTTTTTTGCTCTTAAGGCAGCACCTGTTTTAGGGCTTAATCGTTCTACCAATGCGGCACCTTCAAAAATGATCATCAGTTGCTGACCTAATGTGTCAGGATCTTTAACACCTGCTGCTTTGGCTAGCTCAGAAAAGTATTGATGTAACTCTTTTGAGAGTTCGGCAGAGTAGTGATTAACAGGGTGGTTTGGGTCAGGAAACTCAACGGATGCAATATGAAATGGTAATCCCTGAAACTCAGGTTTGGTAATCCATAATTCAAATAAATCACACAGCTCCAATAATATTTCAAGGGAGTTTTTCTTCTGACTGCTAAGGTTTTTTTCCAGCCATGTATAAAAGCGATCAGATTTATCGCGCAAATAGGCAATTACAAGTTGATTTTTACTTGGAAAATATTTGTAAAGCGTCGCTTTCGCTATACCACCTTCACTTATTATTAAATCAACACCTGATGAATTTATACCTCTAGTTTCAAACAGTTGTGTTGCTGTGGCAACTATTTTCTCACGCATTTTAGTCATTTTAGTCATTTTAGTCATCCATTTTCTTAAAAGATGTTTAACGGGTTAATCATTAACTTTTGAGAGTAATTACAATTTACATAGTCCAGAGATTTTTTGAGGTCCTCTGCCGTGTTGATATTCACTTTTCCTTCAGTCACAAATGCAATAAATGCTTCGCGGTCCTTAGGTTGTAACACTAATGCCTGCGGAAGCTGGCAGTCTCCTTGTTGCATTTGGTTATAAACAGCAATTAAGTTACCAACTATTTTGCTGCCAACTTCATTAATGGGTGTTTCTTGCGTGACCTGAACCGAACTCAAACCCATCGATTGTCTGTTTTTACTGTTGATCGAAAATATAGTTAATACAAAACCAATAACAATGATAAAACTGATTAACGAAAAATACATCATGTTGCTATCTCTCTTCGGTGGGGCTACAAGCTCTTTTATCGTTTGGTTAACAAGAGGCCACGTCGTTTCTGAGTTATTTTGAGCTTGAACCTTGATAGCGCCAATGATTAGAAACAAAATCTGGTCACTGACTACATTTGGTTCATCACTCCTTATTGCAGAAACTTCATTCTTGATTGATTTCCTTAATGCCTGAATATCTTCTATTGAAAATTCTTCAATAACACCCTCTGCATTTTTGGATAGCCTGTCTTGACTCCATTTTTCAATATCACTAGATAATTTAATTAAACGGGCAATTGGTGTTTTACCAATACGCTTGTCGTGTAAATTAAAGCCTTCAGTTTTAAAAAAATCATTAGTCATTGTAATTAAAGGTTTCTTTTATAAAATACTTGCAAAGTAATTAATTATGCTTCAAACTAATTATGAACAGACCTGTCTGGATACTAATTGATTTTTAATTAAATCGCAACTAATAACGACAATATTTCATTTAGAGGAAAGTATGAATACAGTAACGATAGACAACCAACTCGCTGACTGGCGCAGCAAAGCAATCAAACTTGAATCAGAAGTACAAAAAGTAATTGTGGGCCAAGACAAAGCGATCAGGCTGATGGTCATAGCTATTTTTGCTCGAGGACATGTTTTGCTTGAAGGCGGTGTCGGTGTTGGAAAAACGACTCTACTGCAAGCCATCGCTAGAGGTATCGGTGGCGCCTATGAGCGTATTGAGGGGACCGTAGATTTAATGCCTAATGATCTGATTTATGATACTTATTTAGGCGAAAATGGAAAGCCACAAATTGATGAAGGGCCACTTTTGCGCTCTGGAGAAAACCTTTCCGTTTTCTTCTTTAACGAAATCAATCGTGCAAGACCTCAAGTGCATGCATTAATGCTAAGAGTGATGGCTGAGCGTCATATTTCTGCATTTAGAAAAGAATATCGTTTTCCTAATATGTTGGTTTTTGCTGATAGAAACCAAGTAGAAAAAAATGAAACCTTTGAAATACCTGCCGCCGCACGCGATCGCTTTATGATGGAAATTCCAATCGACATCCCAGAAGATCGTGCTATCCGAAAATCACTTGTTTTTAATACTAAATTTCAACACGCAGAAAAATTAACGCAAGGCGTTGAGAGTGATATTTTGCAGTACGACCAACTGAATGACTTTTCTGACTTACTACAAGAGCATGTGAAATCTAGCGATGTGATTGAAGACTATGCCTTGGACCTTTGGGAGGCTACACAAAATCCAAGTAAATTTGATATTAAGCTTGAAAGTGTTGATGTCAACCGATTGATTCAGGCGGGCGCCAGCCCACGGGGCATGGGCATGTTATTAAAAGCAGCGCGCGTACACGCATGGATGATGGATAGAGATAGCTTATACCCTGAAGACATTCACGCTGTTTTTCATGAAATAATTTCGCATAGATTAGCTTTTAATTCAATGTATGAAAGCCGCCGCACATTGCTGGCGCGTGAATTGAGTGATCAGATTTTAAATCAAGTACACGCACCCAAAAAAGCCTAGCATTATGGTTGCAGAATTCGTAAAACCTTTTCATTACACTATCCCATGGAAGTCTAGCAGTGTTCATTATGGCGATCACCGTGGCACGCAGCGAGGATTAGGAGATGACTATCGCGGCAATGTGTCATTGATAGATTATCCAGATGCTAGGCGTATAGATGTTCGTGACTCCATTCGTGACCCTTATGAAAATATACAAGTTAAAACGTTTAAGCAAGATAATACAACGCCCATTTATGCTGTCTGTGACGCATCAAGTTCTATGCAGTTTAAGGGTGATAAAAGTAAACTTGAAGTAGCAACAGAAATTGCCTCATCGATTGCCTATTCAGCTTACGAGATGAGTGACATATTCAGTTTTATCGCTTATAACGACCATGTCATTGAAGATCTCAATGTTCCGTTAAGTCATCAAGTATTTAATAGCGTAGAAGTGATCAGTGAGCTCAAACAATACAGTACAAAACTCACAGGTTCAGAAGGCATTACAGACTTGCCATTTTACCTGGGAACAAAGCGGTCACTGGTGTTCTGGATTTCAGATTTTCATATGCCACTTGAGACGATTGAAAAAACCTTAAACGCAATGTCTGTGCATCAAATCGTACCAGTGGTCATGTGGGATGAGCAGGAATATCAAAAATTACCTAAGTTTGGTTTTGGTAATTTGATCGATCCTGAGACAGGCTTAAGCAGTCGTTTCTTTTTTAGACAATCACTACGTGAACGGTTTATCGAAGCATTTGAAGAAAGACGCAAAGCACTCAATGCACTTTTTCTAAAGTTCGACTATCCCGCGCTTTATGTCAACGGTGAATATAAACCTGAAACTTTTACGCATTATTTTGAAGAAAACATGAGTTGATGAACATGAAAAGATTAAGTATTGTCGTGCTAACAATTACGGTATTAATATGCGCTTTGCTATTGAACATTGGCTTAGTCAATGCGGCAGAAAACCTGACAACAATAACAGGTGTTACTAACCCAGGCCAAAAAATTGGCCTTCAAATTGGCGATGTTTTGACGCGTAAGGTAAGAGTGTTAGCCAACAGTCCTGAAAAGATAACGCCTAAAACTTTGCCTGTTAAAAGCACTAGAACAAATGGCATAGAGCTTACCGGTGTGAACGTATCGCTACAGACGGAAAAAGAGCAAACACAGTATATGATCGAGCTTCGCTATCAGGTCTTCACGCATTCAACACAGCCAGCAAAAATGTATTTACCAAAAGAAGTGATTACGCTAATTGATGGTGAGGATTTAACACTGCCTGCTTGGTCTTTTTGGTACTCGCCTTTGGTTATATCTGATTTAGACAATGCTAAAACAACGGTGTTACCGCAAGCAAAAATCTCACTGATTGATCAACAAAATAACATGCTGGGGTTTTTCGCATTTGTTGGTTTGTTTTTATTAGGTTGTATTGGGCTTGTTTACATCAATGTAGATCGATACTGGTTGCCATTCATGGGCGGTGGCTTTGCACGTGCGCATCGTAAAATTAAAGCCTTAGCTAAAAAAAGTCCCGCTGGTACAGAAACACCAAAAGCGGCATTAGGCATTTTGCACGAGGCTTTTAATCAACTATTTGGTCGTGGTTTATACCCCAATAAAATTGAAGAATTTTTGGCTAACCACCCGAAATTTAAGCAATTAAGAGCAGAAATAGAATCATTTTTTGAGCTATCTAACCAAACGCTCTTTGCAGGTATTAACAATGACAGCGCGCAAGTGATGAAAAAAGTTATGTTAACCAGTAAGCAGTTAAGAGACTGTGAAAGAGGCGTTTGATGACTTTATTAAACCCTTGGACAATACTCTTACTTCCTTTGAGCGCTTTGCCCTTTATATTAAAAGGTAGTCAAGGCCAGTTATATTCATGGCTCGATATTACGCCTAAAGACCAGTTCTCTAAAACAGCTGATTTCCTATTGAACCTGGTCACTGCATTGTTAATCGCGACACTCGTATTTGCGTTGACTGGCCCTCGGGGCGGCGACCAGCTTGTACAAAAAATTGGCAAAGGTGCACAAACTGTCATGGTTATCGACCGAAGCGTGAGTATGGAAAATCCATTTGCGGGAGACGTTATCAATGGTCAAGCGGGAGAAGTCAAATCTGCAGCAGCTAGACGCTTGTTGACTGACTTTGTGCAGTCGAGGCCAGACGATATGGTTGGCGTAGTTGCTTTTACTAACTCGGCATTGTATGGGCTTAAAATCACCACGAATCGGGATGCCATTTACTCTGCCATTAATGCGGCAACTAGCTCTGGTATTAACCAAACGAATATTGGCGCGGGTGTAACACAAGGCGCAAGCTTATTTGATCAAATTGAAAGCTCTGGCTCAAGAGCTGTTATTTTACTCTCTGATGGCGCAGGGAAAATAAGCCCACGCGTAAAGCTTAAACTTAAAAAAGAAATGGAAGCAAAAGGGTTAAGTTTATATTGGATTGTACTGAGGGAGCCAGACGGTGTGAGTATCTTTGCTAAAAACAAAGTATATGACGAGAGCAATGCGCCTGCACCTGTCGCATTAGATAATTACTTCAAGTCATTAAAGATTAAATATAAAGCCTACGAGGCGGACAATCCCGCAACATTACAATCGGCTATTCAAGATATTAATGCTAGAGAAAAGAAAAAAATTCAATATGCAGTGACTATTGCAGGGCGTGATTATTCGACACATTTAATTCTCCTAGCCGGTCTTATCAGTTTAATAATTCTCATTGCCAAAAACTTAAGGATATATCAATGACAACCAAAATAAATTCAAAAATAAAGTTAAAAAATATTATCCTATTGAGTTGTGCTGTTATTGGGTTAATCGGTATGTTTTTCGTGGGTAAGCAATATTTATCTACTAAAAGTATTAATGACGTGCTGCGTTCTGATCAATTGTTAAAAAATGAAGCTTACCCACTTGAGTCAAAATTTTCATCCGCTTATTATCAAGGTGAAAATAAAGACTTTAAACATGCGGTGCAAACGTATATGCAGTTATTAGAGCGCAAAACCAATACAGAAAACCCATTAAGCAAGCAGCAAAAAGCCAACATTCAATATAATATTGGTAACAATTTATTATCAGCAGGCCTATACCGAACCTTGAATGATGATGGGTCACTCAAAGATGAGTCTAAATATAGTTTCTTACAAGCTAGAATAGCTTATGAGCAGGCGTTAAGAACTTCACCTAATATGCTTAATGCCAAGTTTAATTTAAGCTTATTAAACGCTATTATGCCAACCAATATGAAAAGTACGCCTAAAGAAAGGTCTGGTGTTGAGCTAAGTAACTTGCCAGTTGGTTTGCCATGAAAAAACTGACCTATTTTTTACAGAACCATTATGAAAGTTTATTGCTAGTTCTGATTGTTATTCTATTAGCATTCGCCATATTAAAACCTGAAATTCAACTTAAGCAAAGCGTAAAAAATTACTTATTGTTAGCAGATGTCTCTCAGAGTATGAATGCTGAAGATGTAAAGGTAGGCAAAAAAGTAACGAACCGGATGGAATACACCAAACATCTGATGAAGAATGTCATTGAAGATGCAGATTGCGGCACCTATTTCAGTCTAGCTGTTTTTGCTGCCGAAAATGTCGCACTGCTATTAATGCCATTAGAGGTTTGCGATAATTATGATGAAATCATAGACACCGTAGATCACTTGGAATGGAGGATGGCATGGCGTGGTAACAGTCGATTAACCTTCGGTATTAAAACAGCAGAAACTATGATGGACTATTTAAATATGCCTGCACAGATGCTTTTTTTTACAGATGGCGATGAAGCGCCGAAAGTAAATGCTATTAATAAACTTGACCTTAGCCGTCTGCAAATTGGTAAACAGCTATTGTTAGTTGGTGTTGGAGGTAATCAGCCCGTACCAGTGCCACGTTATAACTCAAGTAATAAATGGGTGGGATATTGGTCTTCAGATACAAAAGAAAACTCTGCGGGTGCCATTGGCGTTAATTATAGTGACACCAGTATTGACGAACCAGACCCAGTGGTTGCTTATGCAGAATATGATCGTTACTTGTCACAGCTTGATGCTGAGTACCTTAGAAAAGTCGCTGTAGAAGTTAAAGGCTCTTATGTGGAAGGTCAAGATCAGCCAGTATTTTATGATTATGTTCGTAACCAAGAGCCTGTCGCTAGCATTGTCACTGCTTATTCAATGCGATGGCTATATCTAAGCTTGGGTTTGCTACTGATTATTTTGACCTATTTACCGAATTTAGCAGCACTTGCTAAGCAGATTGTTAGAAAATACAACGCTGTCAACAAGTCGAAATAATCAAGTCGTAGTAGTAATCAAACCTTTGAATATTAGCGATGCGACTATATACAGGCTAGCATGTCTTTTATAGTGACAAACTTTTCTCGTGGTTTGCCTAATGCCAACCCATTTTCAATTTCTTTTTTATCAATCACTTGCCAGTCCTCAAACGTAACGTAGCGCGTATTTTTCTTATTCAGTATGTTGAGCAACCCAGCTTTACCTTCTGTGCTAGTTTGAAGAAGTGCTGCGGCGTCTTTGACGATATGATCAACCGTGTTTTGTGCGCACTCACGATTAGTACCAATAACGCCTTGTGGACCTCTCTTAATCCAGCCAGCTGCATACAGCCCCTTAACCACTTCACCATTTTCTGCTATCAGTCTTGAATCTTGGTTAGCCAATGTTCTTTTGGGATCAACTACCAATAAACTTCCCATTAAGGCGCCCCGAAAGCCGACACTGGTAAATGCTAATCCACATGGCATATCTACAAGCTTACCCAATGGTTTACAAGCTTGATTAAATGGTTTACCTTCGAGCACTGTTTTTTCAAAGTGTACGCCTGTTAACTGCTCTTCGCCGATGAAGCGCTTGGGGTTCAACATAAAATCAATACTAATTTGTGTTTTAGTCGTGTCATTAATGGTTGAAAAATTACTGCCATAAGATTTTAGTACTTTAAAATTCTTTTGCGCAATTATATTAGTGGTTTCATCTAACTCTTGTTGACAAGCTGGCTGAAGGTCTAGTAAGTTTGGGTCGATTGATACGTTACAGTGACTTAGTTTCCCTAGCTCATGTAGCTCTTTAGTCGTAAATTTAGCCTGCACTGGACCACGCCTACCAACAATATGGACGTGTTTGATTGTTTTCTTAGCCAGTACTTCCAATGCATTTTCTGGAATATCAGTTGCTCTTAATTCATCGACTGACTTGCTCAAAATACGGCATATGTCGATGGCGACATTACCATGACCAATCACAACAGCAGTGTCGTGGTTAAAATTAAATTGTTGTGTTTGATAGTCAGGGTGCCCGTTGTACCAGCCAATCAAATCATTGCCTGGATGAACGCCAGGTAACTGCTCACCTTTAATACCTAATGAAGTGCTATCGGGCATGCCATTACAGAAAACAATCACATGGTAGTTTAATTGCAGGGATTCAAGACTGATATCCTTGCCAAGTGCTATGTTGCCGAGAAAGGTAACAGCAGGGTGCTCTGCAATATCGTCTAAGGTACCGGCAATGCGTTTTAGTTTCTGGTGATCTGGTGCAACACCATAACGAATTAAGCCATAAGGGCATGGCAATTTTTCTATAATGGTTATCTCAACAGAGATGCCTGAATTAATTAGTGCATCCGCAACATAAAATCCACTTGGCCCACTGCCAATAATAACCACTTTAAGTTGGGTTGCAGTGTTTGACACTTGCTTAAAAACCTAAAGTCTTTTTACGCTCTTCTGCACCTGCATAAGGCGCTTCTTTTGCCGTAATTTTCGGTAATTTTTTTGCGCGCCTTTCGTTAATCTCAATCCACTCATCTAATTCATCTGGCAAATCTAAGTCTTCATAAATTGCCTGGACAGGGCATTTAGGAATGCATGCTCCACAATCTACACAAATATCTGGATCAATAAATAGCATTTCTTCGCCCGCACGAAATGCTGACACTGGGCAAGATGTTACACATTCAGTAAAGCGACAACGTTGGCAGTTGTCTGTAACTAAGGTTGTCATAATTGTCTTTCTGGTTTTGTAAGCCACACGTTCATTCGGGTTGATGCCAAATAAAAAAGTGTGTCATCAATAAGCTGTTGTTGTTGATAATCTCACTGTCTAGTAATGTTACAGTGAGATTGCCGTTAGCCTGTTAGTTGCGCTAATTAGGCGATAGCCACGTTAACTAAGTTGTCAGAGAATGTGGTGGAATGACCCATATCTCCAAATTCAGCTGAGCTAATGCAGTTCACCGTACCATTGTTAAGTTGGCGCCAATAGCCCAAAGTAGCAACAACAATGCCTGCATTAACATCTTCAGATATTTTTGCCACACCTTTAAAGTTACCACGACCATTAAAGACTTTAACGACTGCGCCTTCTTTAATGTCACGTGCTGCTGCATCAACTTTATTGATTAATACGAACTGTTCACCTTGCCCTTTTTGTTTCCTTGTATCATTTGCGTAGCAAGAATTTAAAAAACCATGACTCTTAGGTGAAATGATATTAAGTGGATATTTACGCGCTAATTCAGGGTTTGTGGCTGGCGTTTCGCGTGACTCTAAATGGTCAGGTAACGGATCGATATCTTCGCCAGGCTGAAATCCTTCGTACATTTGACGGAACGGCCCTGCGACAAAGTTTTTAGCACCTTCCACCATAAATTCACATTTACCTGATGGTGTAGGGAAGTTGCCTTCGGCATGTCGTGCACGTGCATCTTTATCACCAAACTCTTTTAGGCGTGCAAATCCATGCTCACGCAGATAATCCAAACCAATGCCCTCACAAGTTGGTGCGTCCCAATCGACATAGTTTTCTAAGCATTCAGAATCACTCCACTTAAAGTTATCTTCTTCATAGCCCATTAGCTTGGCCAAACGTCTGAAAATTTCATTGTTTGGTATTGCTTCACCTGGTGGTTCAATACATTTTTCGTTATAGGTGAGATATAGATGACCCCATGAAAGAATCATATCTTCCATCTCTGCACCCATGGCAGCAGGTAAAACAATGTCTGCATACGCTGCCGTGTCTGTAATAAAATGATCAGCGACAACCGTGAATAAGTCTTCACGTTCCAACCCTTTTGCAATTTTGTCAGTCTCTGGGGCCTGTGTCAGTGGGTTGGTATTCCAGATCATGGCCGATTTGATCGGCGTTTTAAGATCAAGCTCACCAAGCAGTGCACGACCAAATTGCAAGTTATTCACCACTTGCGTGCCTTCAGGAATCAAATCTGGACGACTGATAACATCGAATTTATAAGGATGTTCCCATACCGGAAATTGTAGTATTCCGCCGCCAACATGACGCCAAGCGCCTGTTAAAGCTGGCAAGCAAGTCACCGCACGAATTGCTTGGCTACCACCATAACTACGCTCTAGTGCAACACCAATACGAATTGCAGCTGGTTGTGTTGTTGCATATTCACGTGCAAATGTGCGAATCACATCTGCTGAAATGCCAGTAATTTCTTCTGCCCATTCTGGTGTGCGCGTTTTAGCACGTTCAGCCAACTCTTTATAGCCAACGGTATGATTATCAATATAGTCCTGGTCTTGTAATCCTTCTTCAATAATTACATGCATCATGGCCATGGCGAGTGCACCATCAGTGCCTGGTTTTGGCGCAATATGCCAATCTGCCCCTTTTGCTGTTTTGGAGGCATAAGAATCGATGACAACAATTTTAGCGCCTTTTGCTTGCGCGTCTTTTACAATACGCCAGTGATGTAAGTTAGTGCTGGCAGAATTGCTTGCCCAAATAACAATATATTTTGAATGGATAAAGCTTTCAGGGTCTACACCAGCCGTTGGCCCGACAGTGAGTAACCATGCCGTACATGAGCCCTCACCACAAAAAGTACGCTCAGTAACCGTTGCGCCCATACGATTAAAGAAAGCATCACCACCATTTAAACCGTGTACTAAGCCTTGGTTACCCAAATAGCTATTTGGCATAATGGCTTGTGGGCCATCTTCAGCAATAATTTTTTTCCATTTAGTACTTATCGTATCCAATGCTTCATCCCAAGTAATACGCTCAAACTGTTTGCTGCCTTTAGGGCCAGTGCGCTTCATTGGGTATAACAAACGATCAGGATGATAATGCCGTTTTTCGTAATCTTTAAGTTTGACGCATAAGCCACCGCGCGTCATTGGGTGGTCTGGGTTGCCTTCTACTTTGATTAGTTTTTTATCTTGTACCGTGAATACCATAGAGCAAGTATCAGGGCAGTCGTGAGGGCAGCCGCCGTGAAATGTTTGTATGTCTAAATCTGCTGGCTTATTCATTAGTCATCTCCTAATTAAATTAATATAAAAAAGCTTCTACATGCTTTTAAGGGTGTAAGTAAAAAACCTTGTTCATAACTTTCCATTTTCCGTCAACTTTAAGCATGTTAAAAAGATCAGTAAAACGTGCGCCCTTCCAGTTATCAAGTTCAATTCTTACACTTGCTGCTGTGCCCACGATTTCGATTCTAGAAATACTATAAACCAAATCTGTAGCTGCCCCATTACCATCATGCCAGTCATATAAAGTTTGGATTGGGCCTGCAACTAGGTCTGGTCCTACATAACCAAACCATGCTGCATCATCATGAAATGAAGGTTTCATTTCCGATCCTTTTCCTGAAATTGCGCCTTTTAAATAATGATTCTTTAGTAAATTAGTTATTGCTTCATAATCATTAATATCTGTGGTTGTAGTCATTTTCTTCTCCAAAAATTATGTCAGATTCAAACACCAAATACATGCACGAACAGATCTGTCTGTTATGCATACAATAAACCTATTCTACTGAGAGAGCAATATGGAATTTAAACGAATATGCTTCAGTTATTGAAAGCATACTTTGGACCAAGTGTTTTTTACTGAGTAACGCTGTTAAATTATTTGCTATTCGCTGAATTTCTCGCACTCAATGGATGCGTGAGTAGCATTAATGCCTATTATCATTGCGCATGTCGTAGTTTATGGATATCTTCCGTTTGCAATATTCACATGCATAAACGCAGTAATAAAACGCTTGAAAGGTTCGCTTTCAACGAGTTAAGATAAAGCGATATGAAAAATAAAACTTGGAACAATATATATTTATGCGCGCTTTTTTCTTGCTTTTCAGTTTGCTAGGCTGGCCCATGCTTGCCTCTGCTGACCCTATCCCATACATTGCACCATTCTGGCTGCCTGGTGGTGATTTGCAAACGCTACATTCAACACTGTTTGCTAGTACTCCCCAAGCAGATTATCGACGAGAGCGCTGGGAACTTGCAGATGGTGATTTTATAGATACTGACTGGGTAGAGCCAAAAACTATTACCTCGAATCAACCCATCGTAGTACTTTTCCATGGTTTGGAAGGCAGTTCAGAGAGTCCGTATGCAAAATCTGTCATGGCTGCTACCCTTGCCAAAGGTTGGCGTGGCGTTGTTATTCATTTTAGAGGCTGTTCAGGTGAGCCTAATAGGTTGCCACGAGTGTACTATGCTAGTGATACGCCTGAAATTGAAATGTTGTTATCTCGTGTACGACAAAGTTTGCCACTGGCACCTATTTTCGCGATTGGGTTTTCTTTAGGTGGAAATGCACTATTAAAATGGTTAGGTGAGTCAGGCGAACATGCTAATACCATTATTGATAAAGCAATTGCTGTTTCCGCACCTATGGATTTAGCTGCAACTTCAGACGCATTAGATACAGGTTTAAATCGGTATCTGTATACGCCAAACTTTGTCAATTCGACGCGGCTTAAGGCTTTAGAGATGCTAGTAAGGTTTCCTGGAATAATGGATGAAAAAACAGTTAAGTCGGCTAAAACTATTCATGATATTGATAATGGGGTTACTGCAGTTCTATATGGTGCGACTGATGCAGATGATTACTATGCTAAAAACGCATCGAAACCTTGGCTAAAAAAAATCAGTTTGCCAACCTTGATATTAAATGCAAAAAACGACCCATTTATACCATCAGAAACATTGCCTACAACAACAGAAGTTTCTGCAACTGTTACATTAGAATATCCAGATACTGGAGGGCATGTAGGTTTCTCTGGACGCCAAAACTGGCTTCCAAATCGCTTGTTAGATTTTTTTAGTGCTATTGAATAAGTTGTTATCAAAAATAGTAATTATGAAAGGGGCATGGGATAAAGTTGAGGCCCTTTGTTGCTAAATACAAAACGAAGCTTAAAAAAAGATTAAGTAGATTGATCGAGTCATTACGTTGACTCAGTCTTTATCATGGACAGCAATTGATTGGCCAATGTAAACCCGCTGGTAAATGCAGATTCCACACGACCACTGATACACCAGTCACCACAAGCAGCTATCCTTTGATTAATATCCATCAAATAAGTATCAGGTATTTGTTGCTTTTCAATATTAGCGTATAGCCAACGATGAATCGCTTGATGATTTGCCTTTATTAAATCATGGCCAATGAGCTGGCTAGTTTCGTCGCAAAGAGTCTGCATGACCTTGTTTGGATCATCATTAGCATGGTCAGTAGCCCATTGATTTGTTGAATTGATTAATAAGCAAAAGGGTTGGTTTCTTTTAGGCTTAGTGTTGTTAACTGAAATCCAACTAATATTACTATCCTTAATCAGTGCTGCATCAAACTCTAGATTAAGGGGTTGCTCAAACCCCAACATAATTGAATAACAAGCTTGCATTTTAATTAGCTTAATCAAGGAAACAATAGGCAAGCTCTCTGGTAATAAATCTGCTGCTTGTTGAGACGGGATGGTTGAGATGACCCAATCATATGTACCTAACGTTTTATCTTGATCATCAAACAGTAACCAATGTGCATGATCCTTCCGAATTGAAGCAACCTTGGTATTGAGATGTATCTTCAAATCACGGCTTAAGTACTGCGCAATCGCGTTCATTCCTGGTACACCAACATAATGTGGAAAACCAGCATCCCAAGCTCTTCTCTTTACAATATTACCTTCTTCAAACTCGACAAAGCGGCCATGCCAAATATCAATGACACCTTCTTTTATCATTGGTTTGATAAAGGCTTTGAAGTCGTTACTTTTAGCTTTGAAGAATTGCGTGCCATGATCAAAATGATAAGAGTCAGCATATCTTGTGGACATCCTTCCACTAACGCCTCTTGATTTCTCAAATAAGTTGACATTAGCGTAGTCTTTAAGGGTATTGGCAACGGTAAGTCCTGATAAACCTGCACCGAGAATAGCGATATTTTTCATGTGTGAACCAAAGTAATTAGTAGGATTGATTAAGATGTAATTTTTTCGTAATAACTATCTATAAACCATTTAGTTTAAGACGCAATGTGCTTTGCTAATTGACCTCTAACTACACCCAGCCTTGTAACCATACACTTGCATTGTTTAATGCCTGCCATGGTAAGGTTTGAACACGTTTTGAATGAATTGCTTCTAGTGCTATCAACTCAATGGCTTGGTCTGAGTTTTCTGGTTTAAACAACTTTGTCACCATAAAGTGTTTTTCTTTATCGGTTGGCGTGATTGCTGTCCATTTACTGTTGAGTAACTTTTTAGGGCTAGTAATACGTTTTGGTGATTTCATGATGTTTGAAATTATATTGTGAATAGAGTAGTTAAAAAAGAAACGTTTGGTCAATTTAGCGCTCTATTGAGCTTAGCCATCAATATTTGGAGACAGTATGTCAAAAATAGCATTAATAACAGGCGCTAGTGGTGGATTAGGCCAAACATTAGCCAAAAAGTTGCTTTTAGATGATTGGGAATTAATCTTAGTAAGCCGAGATGCAGAGAAGCTAAAAACAGCTTACGCTGATGAACACACACAAATCATCGCGGATTGCTCTACCTCTGACGGGGTGAAATATGTTTTTGAAGCTATAAAAGCGAGTAACTTAGCACCTAATGCTTTGGCACATTGCGTAGGTAACATTAAGCTTGGTGCATTACATCGTATGAAGGAGGCTGACTTTATGGATTGTATTAAGGCCAACTTATTTAGTGCTTTTCATACTTTGGCTTCTTTTACGAATCATTTAAAACAATCAAAAATATCAGGCTCTGCGGTGTTTGTTTCCTCTGCTGCAGCGCAAATTGGCACACCTAATCATGAGGCGGTTGCTTCAGCAAAAGCTGGTCTTGAAGGCTTGGTTCGAAGTGCCGCCGCCACTTATGCAAGTGCGAATATTCGCATTAATGCAGTTGCGCCTGGCATCTTAGATACACCAGCTGCGGCAAAAATATTAAGTAGTGATTTATTGCGTGAAGTGGCTGGAAAACAATATCCGATTGTTGGTGTTGGTGACGCTAGCGAAGTGGCAGACTTAATGACGTGGTTATTATCTGGCGCTGCTGCAAGGGTCACTGGTCAAGTGTGGTCGATTGATGGCGGCTTTACCAGTATTAGACCGTTCGTTAAATAATCGTACTAGGTTTAATATTCTAAGCTTTATACCCTATACCTTAGGCTTGCTTATTAACTTTCTGGATACTTATTTTTAGCAAACTTCAACATAGCTGGGCCAATCAGTTTTGAAATTTGATGTCTAAACCTTGCAAAAGTAATGTAAAAAGCGCCGTAAAACATTCTAAATAGTTTCCATGAGAATAAGGTCTTCATCAATGTTAAGTCAGAGCGTTTGTAGGCTTCTTCAAATACTTTTGGCCCTTTTACCACTTCGCCGTTACTTAATTTAGCATGAATGACTTTAAGTGCTAGCTCGCAATTAATGTCTTTGTCCATATTATTTTCATTATGTAAATTTACAAATTTAAGTAGTTTTTGATGGTTATTGTTTTCTAAAATGTGAATCTCCGCTAGGCAAAGCGGGCAATGGCCATCAAAAAATATAGTTAATGTTTCTGAATTATTTTGTTGCATCCCTTTAAGACTTGATGAATGTCTAATAGTTGCTTGTAATAGCTTTTGAGCGTGAACTGCAGATTACTCGTTATGGCCTTTCTGCTTTTTTAACGCTCAAGCTTGATTTGAGTTGGGCTTAAAAAAGCAAAGATTGTTGCTGTGTTTGTGCTTCTTTCGCCGTTTTTGTTTTTTTAGCGGTTCGCTTATTTCGTACCTGACTACGTGATCCGTGGATATGCAAAAAACCTCTCGATTCTTGCTGGTTCTGATTATTTTTTCTGGCGGCAATAATTTTTGATTTGGCATGGCGCATCTCAAATTTAATGTCGACTAATGGCAACGGGTAGTCTTTTTCTAATACGCAACCATATTCCACTTGTAGTGAAGCTGGCATTAGATGCGGCTCAAATATCCAAGTGTCTGGTACTTGTCTTAATGCGGGAATCCACTGCCTAACAAACTGTCCGCGAGGATCTTGATCTCGTGCCTGTTTGATAGGGTTGTATATTCGTAATGTATTAATGCCTGTAGAGCCAGATTGCATTTGTACTTGTGGCCAGTGGATACCAGGTTCGTAATCTACAAATTCTCTAGCTAAATGTAAACCTGTTTTTCTCCAATGTAGCCATAGCAAATAGGATACTGTACTCATCAGCATCGCGCGCATTCTGAAATTAATCCAACCTTTTTGCCTAAGCATTGCAAGACAAGCATCCACGAGAGGCCAGCCTGTTTCACCTCTACACTATGCGTTTAAACGTCTTTGTGATTCAATATCACTAAGTGATTCATCTCGAATGTCGGCATGGGCAGCATGCATGTGTTGTACTTCAAGTGTAGGTTCGCTCTCAAGTTTTTGCATAAAGTGCCAGTGCAGTCTACTTTCAAAACTTTTAAGGCCTAATATGAGAGGGTGTTTTGTACCTAAGCCATCAGCACGGTTGTGGGCAATTTTTGAACGGTTAGCTTGTACCACTTCCCTCATAGATAAGCACCCCCAAGCTAAATAAGGAGATAAGCGCGAGCTAGCCTCACTGGCTTTAATTGGACTTGAAATACCGCCCCTGTAGCGTGTCGATCGATGTGTGAGGAAGCTATTTAGAATAGTTAACGCTTGCTCTCTTCCACCCGATTGACGTTCTGGCTTATCTTCACCACGCGCTCTGGTGACGTCCGGCCTAGGTAACTTAATCTCTGGGTGATTAATAGATGATCTAGATAATTTGATGAGGGGTGATCGCATATGTTCCTCCCACATGCCATGCCATTTATCTCGGTTCTTTAATCGGCGAGTGACGCCATTCTGTGCGTATTCATGCCATTTAACATTGTTGGCTTTACACCACCCAGCAACAGCTTTATCAATACTATAACTGTTTAAATTGCTAGTTTCCTCATGGCTATGAATTTTTGCAATTGTTTGATCTTGCTCTATAAAAGTGAGTGTTTCTACAATGCCAAGTGATGATATATGTAAAGAAACACCAATATCGGCGAGTGATTGCCTAAGATGCCTTAGACATTCACCGATAAAGCTTTGTTGAGATAACGAGGCATCATCTGCCATCCAAATAGTCGATTCCCAACAATACAGCGCTATTGTTGGCCCATTATTAAGCCCGTTTGAAAGCGCTGCGTGATTATCAACTCTTAGATCACGTTTAAACCAAACAATATTGAGCAATTACGAGTGCCTAGAAATAGGTTGATACTATTAAAGTATGATTAGTTGAAAGGCATGAAAATGATTATTCAATTACCGTCACACCTTTCCAAAAAGCGATGTAGTTTTGAATCTCGGAGGCATCGTCTTTTGGTGTTTTATATACCCAAGCTGCATTTTCGTTGACTTGGTCATCTACGGCGATTGAGTAATAATTTGCAAGACCTTTCCAACCACACGTACTCGTATGGGTGCTATCACGCAAGTAAGTAGGGTTGACTGATTCAAATGGAAAGTAGTGGTTTGATTCAACTACAATGGTGTTGTCTGATTCTGCAATTACTGTGCCATTCCAAGTTGCTTTCATTGTTTGCCTTTATGAAGTTGATAATTATTAAAGATATGAAACTTGTTTACTTAAAACGTTCAGTGTTTAAGAACGTTTTTTTAGCTAATGTGTCACATTTAATTAACCAAACCATTAAGACTCTTTTTAATATCCACTTAAAAAAATATGAATAAAAAACCAATTAAAAAACCCCCTAGTGTTGAAGTAAATTCTGCCCTGATTGAGCATGATAAGTCTAGAATTATTGAAATGGCGTGGGAAGATAAAACTACCTTTGATGCGATTGAGCGCCTATATGGTTTGGATGAAAGCGCTTTAATGAAGTTGATGAAGGAGTGGTTAAAGTTTGGTAGTTATAAGCTTTGGCGTAAAAGAGTTAAAGTAAAGTCTTGCAAGCATATGCAGTTAAGAACGGTAAAAATAACGCGTGCGTATAGCCCGACACAATATAAGCATCCAAATTAATTAGTGATCTTGATATGATCAAAAAGAGAGATTTCCCTGTTAAGGCCTGTGTTGTCTGCAAGCGTGAGTTTAGCTGGCGCAAAAAATGGGCAGCTGTATGGGATGAGGTTAAGTATTGTTCTCATGCTTGTCGCCATGTCAGGAAGCCAATATCCAAATGAAAAAATTAAGGTTAATTTTAGGCGACCAGCTGAATGCCGAGCACGCTTGGTTTAATGAAATCGATGACAATACCCTTTATGTCATGATGGAAATTAAACAGGAAACACAATATGTTTTGCATCATGCGCAAAAAGTAATTGCTATCTTTGCAGCCATGCGTGCCTTTCAAAATGTATTAAAAAGCAATGGACATAAAGTTGTTTACTTAAGTATTGCGGATGCTAATAATAAACATGTTTTTGATCAAAATTTATCAGATATTATTAAACAAAATAAGATTGAATCCTTTGCTTATCAAGCGCCCGATGAATATAGAGTGGACGTATTGTTAAAAATGTTTGTTAGCCAACTCAATATTCCATATGAAATGGTTTCTACAGAACACTTTTTGATTGAACGTGATGAAGCGAGTCTATTTTTTCATGGTGGTAAATGGTTAATGGAGCGTTTTTACCGCCATATGCGTATTAAACATCAAGTGTTATTAGATGACGATCAAAAGCCTATTGGCGGGCAATGGAATTACGATAAAGACAACCGAAAGTATTGGAATGAAAAGCCAGCAGCACCGGCTGATGATAGGCCCATTCACGATCATAGCGCGCTCTGGGCTGAAATCAAAAGCCAGAATGTCGCCACTATGGGCAAACCAAGTGAAGCTGTGTTTAGGTGGCCTATCAATCGACAAGAGTCGCTGAAGGTTTTAGACTATTTTATTGAGAACAGTCTTGGCAATTTCGGTCCTTATCAAGATGCTATGCACACAGAAAACTTCCGAATATTTCATTCGCTGATTTCGTTTTCTCTCAACGTAAAAATGCTTTCGCCAGCTGAAGTGATTACAAAAGCTGAGCAAGCGTATTTCGAAAAAGACTACCCATTGAGTGCAGTTGAAGGGTTTATTCGTCAAATTTTAGGTTGGCGTGAGTTTATGAGGGGTTTTTATTGGGCGCATATGCCTAATATGCAAACAGTCAATTATTTTGATCACCAAAACCCTTTGCCAAGCTGGTTTTGGGATGGCAATACTGACATGAATTGTTTGAAACATTGCATAACGCAATCGTTAGACCATGCCTATGCACATCATATTCAACGCCTAATGGTGATTGGTAATTTTGCTTTATTAATGGGTTTTAATCCAAATGCAGTACATCAATGGTATTTGGGCATTTATATTGATGCTTTTGAATGGGTTGAAATGCCAAATACCCTGAGCATGAGTCAATTTTCTGATGGTGGCTTGTTGGCGACAAAACCTTACGTTTCCTCTGGTGCTTATATCAATAAAATGAGTAATTATTGTACTGATTGCAAGTATTCACCCAAAACTAGGATTGGCGAAAATGCTTGCCCATTTAATAGTTTGTATTGGGGCTTTTTTCAAAAGCATCAAGATAAACTATCTAAAAATCCAAGATTAGGTATTGTGAATATGCAGCTCAAAAAGATGAGTGAACCAGATAAAAAAGCGATTAGTCAGCAAGTGGCTTTATATGCTGATAATGTCGAAAATATGTGATTTACTGTCTAAGAGTATCCCATGCCGCAAAAGCAAACCCTCTCACCTTATTGTGGGTCTTGTTCTGATCGGTGGCACGAACTAGACTTGAAACTATGACACGCAAAACATCTTTTATAACATTAGTCTTATCTTGTATGATGTAGCTATTTTTTTAGAAAGATATTGTGGAAATAACAAGTTCCTTAATTATCAGTAGTCTCGCCATAGTCTTCACAGGTCTTTTTCCGATTGCTAACCCATTTAGTGCTGCTCCTGTTTTTTTAGCATTGACCAAAAACCATAGTGATTTAGAGGCGCATGATGTAGCTCTAAAAGCTAGCATTTATATGGGAGCCGTGCTGGTATCATTTCTTTTGATAGGCGCCCTTATCCTTGGTTTCTTTGGCATAACAATTACAGGCCTACGTATTGCGGGTGGACTTATCATCCTTATTACTGGACTTCGGATGCTTTTTGCACCAACTGAGGACTCTTATCAATCTGATAAAGAATCAGTTAGACATCAAAATGTAGCTTTCACACCTTTAGCTATGCCAATGTTAAGTGGCCCTGGTTCAATTAGTGTTGTACTTTCGATGTCAGATAAAATTGCAGACTTAGAGTCTTACTCATTGATGATTACGGGCTACCTGGTAGTAGCAGCTGGTATTTTGATAACGGTAGTGGTGTGTTGGTTTGTACTACGTTATTCAAGAAAAATAACACAATTCATGGGGGAGTCAGGTATTGATGCCATTACCCGATTTATGGCATTTTTTCTTGTTGCAATAGGTGTTGAATTTTTACTAAACGGAATAACTGCCTACCTAGAAACTATTAAAGTCATAAGTTAGTGGCCTTTGCTGCACTTTCAGTACCAGACTCTGCTCTTAGAGAGCAGCGAGGCGTCATGTTAAATGTAAGTATTGCGATGTCCAATAGCCCATTGATGTTCTTTTACATAGGTTAGATATAGTTTCGACGATTGGCGCTTGCAAAGCGTTAACGATGTATTTTCAGAATCATTCCCCGAAAGTTTTATCTCAAATAAGTCCTGCAGAACGTGCTAGTTAACTTAAATCTTGAGAAAATCCATGAAGCACACATATAAAACAGATGCTTTAATTTCAATTAGCTATAAAGGGTGGAAAATCACTCCACTTTAAAGAATCACTACATTCGCAATAAATACACTAAACCTAATAAATATTGTTTTCAAATTTTACGATCAAGCTCTTTGAAACTAAGGCTATCTTCAATTGAGTATATACAATTAATTATCTGAGCTTCATCAATTAAATTGATGTCGTTTTGCCTTTGTGCTTCTGATGAATTTTAATGTACACGGCTTCAATTTCTTGTTGCTCTGATAAGCTTAGTTGGCCATCACTGTTGGCATCGATATGTTTAAAAGTTTTTTCGGTATTTTTAGCATCACCATCTAAATACTCTTTTTTGGTAATTAGGCCATCTTTATTCACGTCTAAACCTGAAATGCTAGAGGTGCCTTGCGCCATACTTTCACATTTTTTAGCATGTGACCCATCACCATCTTCATGATGGTTAGCATAAGCTAGATTCGCCCCACTAATCATGATTAAAATGCCAATCCAAAATCCAGTTTTTTTCATCAGTAATTCCCGATTAAATGAATCAATTGGTGTGATTTTTTACGGATTAGTTCAATGCTATTGATGTTTCGAAAGGAAGTTTTTTTTATTTTTAATTGTACAGAACTTACCTATAAGTTTAGTGCCTAGAAGAAAGACTTTATATTTTTACATTTTAAAAAATTAAAGTTTATATGTTTTTAATTAATTAATTTAGGAGCTTTAAATGAATCGAAAATTCTTATCTCTTGTTGTTGGTTCTTTACTTGTATTGTCATCATCTTTAGCAGTTGCAGGAAAAGATATTGTTGATACAGCAGTTTCAGCTGGCAACTTCACTACTTTGGTCACTGCTATTAAAGCCGCAGGTTTAGTAGAAACGCTAAAAGGCAAAGGTCCTTTTACTGTTTTTGCACCAACTGATGCAGCCTTTGCTAAAGTGCCAAAAGCAGATTTAGAAGCATTATTAAAAGATAAAGAAAAGCTAACAGCTGTTTTAACTTATCACGTTGTTCCGGCTAAAGTAATGGCAAAGGATGTAAAAGCAGGAGATGCGCCTACTGTTAATGGTAAACCGCTTAAAATTACCACCACTAAAGGGGTGATGGTGAATGACGCTAATGTCACTGCAACAGATATAGAAGCAACAAATGGCGTTATCCATGTCATTGATTCAGTCTTGTTACCATAATAAGTTTTTTATAAAAAATCACTTATATAATATTTTTCTATAATTGACTCAATAAAAAACTTTCTGCTAGATGCTGTACCCTAAATCTTGGACATTTATGCCCAAGATTTTTAAGTTAAACCCAGTAGTTTTTAATTGTTATGTTTCACATGAGAGTCTTTATGTTTGCCACTAAAAAATTACTATTTTTTTTAACATTGATGCTAATATTTTTAATGATATTACTCTCCACAGTGGACGAGCTTACTTACTCAAAAGAAGATGCAACATCATACGAGCATACTCATTCATTAGCTGTAAAAGGTGTTGCTAGTGCCCAGTACAGCTTGGGGCTTATGTATCACTTTGGGCAAGGCGTTATCCAAGATTACAAGCACGCTATCAGTTGGTATGAAAAAGCAGCTAAGCAAGCAAATCAAGAGGCACAATCTAATCTGGGGCTTATGTATGCCAAAGGGCAAGGCGATAAAGATTATAAGCAAGCTGCTTACTGGTTTGAAAAAGCAGCAAAGCAAGGTGATGCTGGAGCTCAGATAAATTTGGGTATTATGTATGAGAAAGGGCAAGGCGTTGCCCAAGACTTCGAACAAGCTATTTACTGGTATAAAAAAGCAAATAAGCAAGGAAACGATGCAGCTAAGTTCAATCTGAGTGGTATGAACGAAAAAGGACAAAGCGTTATCCAAGACTAAATGCTAAAAAAAGTCCTACATTTCTGTAAAACTCCTCTTTGTTGGTGGCCCGAACAGCAATTGCACTTATAGCTCGTAGGTCTTTAATACAAGGTAATCTTTTCTTTGTGTCTAGATAAATATTTAGACTCATAATAAGATGTTTGTTTGATTTCCCTCATTAATATGCATTATTACCATTACTCAATCCATCGTATGGACTGGTAGATATTTCTTGGCCAACATTCCAATTACTAGCAATATTTTTTGCTTTATTAATAGAGGTATGAGGAAGCTGCAGAGCAACTTTATCTCGATTTTTGTGCGCGTCCTCTACTCCGTGTTCACCTGCTAAATCAAACCAAATATGTGCAAGTACCAAGTTTCTTTTTCCAAGTGTTCCGTTATGATGCCAACTCGCCAAAGTTGCCATGGCTCGTGCATTACCTGAAACAGCAGCCTTATTAAACCATTCAAATGCTTTTATAAGGTCTTTAGCAACGCCATGACCATTGGCATACATTAAACCAAGGTTTTGTTGCGAAGTTGCTAATCCTTGATTCGCAGCCTTATTAAACCATTTAAATGCTTTTTTAAGATCCTTAGCGACACCATCACCATTGACATACATTGAACCAATGTTATGTTGGGGAATTGTCAGTCCTTGATTTGCAGCTTTACTAAACCATTCAAATGCTGCTGTAAAATCTTTAGCAACACCGTGACCACTGTCATACATTAACCCAAGATTTTGTTGCGAAATTGCTAACCCTTGATTCGCAGCCTTATTAAACCATTGAAACGCAATTGTAAGATCTTTATCGACAATATGACCACGGACATACATTGAACCAAGGTTATGTTGGGAGATTGCCAGACCTTGATTCGCAGCTTTACTAAACCATTCAAACGCTTTTGTAAGATCCTTATCGACACCTTCACCACTGGCATACATTAATCCAAGATTTTGTTGCGAAATTGCTAATCCTTGATTTGCAGCCTTATTAAACCATTTAAAAGCTTTTGAAAAATCTTTATCGACACCTTGGCCATTGGCATACATTGAACCAAGGTTATGTTGTGAAGTGGCTATTCCTTGATTCGCCTCGTGGGTATAAACTTGAAACGCTTTTGAAAACGCTTGAAGACCACTTTTATTTCTTTCATAGGAGTTCCTGTGATAGTCGATTTTTGCTAAGGGATGCGTTGTCCAAAGTGCAAGGACCAATAACGGTAAAATATAACGATTCAGTATTAATTTAGTCATCAGTAAATCCTTCTTATAGTCATCTAGTTAGTGCTAAAAAATATAGTTAAATTCTAAATTTAGAAAAGGCTATTACTACTAAACTGCTTCAGCAGTTTAAATTTTTAGTCTTTTCGTTTATGTTTCTTGTTTGCTTCTGTCTTTAATTGCTTCATAACGATAGCTATTTTGCATGCAATTATGAAAGCGAAAATCTGCTGACATACCTAGCTCGGTGTATGCTTATTAGCATACACCGAGCTACATATATGGAATAATCTACAAATGGTTGTCAAATCTGGGATTAGATAAATTTAAAAAACTCCTATATCTCTGCTTGATTTAACAATATATTTGTTAGAAATTTCTTCTAACGTAAATTGCCGACCCAACATGCCGAACTGATATATAGAATTTGGTTTCTTTGACTTTAAAGGTCGAAGTAGATCAATGAGTTTTCGATCTTAATGTGCATAAATTATTTAGTTTTAAAATTACTGAGTATTGCTTTACTTATAACTCAAACAATACATCACTACGAATAATATATTTTGTTCCAGTACCAACCATTTCTGAACCATGCAAACAATGTAACGGGTGTGTTCCATGAGGAAAGCATAAAACACTGCCTGCTGATGTTTTAACATTGACTGTATCTGAGTTTGCTAGCCCTTGGACCGGTATTTGTGGATTTTTACTATTGACTATAAACTGAGTGTGCCCACCTTCATAATCGTCGGTTAAGAAAATTATAAATGTATACATGCTCCAACGATCATTGTAAGCGTTCGCAATTAACTCACCGCCAATAATGCGACTGCCAGGCCATGAGCCATCCGTATGGGTGGAAAAAAAATCGCCTGATTGATACTTATAAAATCGCCAGCGTCCGTTCAAGCCTAATGGTTGCTTACCCAAAAAATGGTTATGCCTATCAGTGAATGTGTCTTTACAACGCTGCCATATAATATCGACCGTAGTGTCATCCGTTACCCAAGTTAAATTGTTGTTATGGCGAACCGAGCGGGGTAATGAAACTGCGGCATCGTCGGTATAACCAAGCTCTTCTGTTGCTTGAATAATATTTTTGCATTCTTCTATACTAAGTACCTTGTGTAACTGAAATGCCCCTGGTACCGATGAAATATCTTCGCGTATAACGGAGTGCGGAGATGTGTCTCTCAGTTTTATAGGGTTTTCAATTTTAGCGCCCCATAATGGTAGATCTTTACGCATGCTGCCAGTTTCTCGAACGGCAATAAAAAAATGTTGCTTGTACATATATCTGATTCCTTATCGCTTACTGAGATACGACTCTAATTTGACTAAACTGACGGTGCCCTTCAACTGATCCGTGATAACCATAGCCACTTTGCTTTGCACCTATCCATGGGGAATTGCTACCACCACCTTGACTTTGGTTAATGCCGACCATGCCAGCCTGCAATTGTTCGGCAACATCAGCAGCCCCCTCACCACCAAAAACAACGGCTCCTAGTCCATAATCGGAATCGTTAGCACGGGTGATTGCATCATCTAAACTTTCATAGCTACTAATTGCAACCACTGGACCAAAAGTTTCTTCTTTCTCAATAAGCATGTTGGATTCTATTTGGCTCAGCACAGTCGGTTCTATATAAGGGAAGGCTTGCTCACTCCCACCTAATAGAACTTTTGCACCTTTTTTTTCTGCATCTTGAATATGTGTGATAATTTTTTGGTGTTGTTTTTCATTAATAATAGGGCCGATATTAACGCTTGCTTGATGCCAAGGGCCTGTTTTGTATTGCTTAGCTATTTGCACAACTCGTTGTTCGAACTGCTCTGCAATGGAATTATCTACATATATTCGTTCTATTGAGGTGCACATTTGGCCAGCATTTTCAAAGCTAGCGCCAACAGCAAATTGTGCTGCATTGTCAATATTTGCATTGCCCATTACAATCATTGGGTCATTACCTCCTAGCTCCATAACCAATCGTTTAAGTGTTGATGCAGAGCGGGCCATAATATCGTGACCAACGGCTTTAGATCCGGTGAAGGCAATCATTTGAATCTTACTGTCCACCAACTGCCGACCAACGTTTCCGTCCCCATGTAATATTTGTAAAATTCCTTCTGGTAGTGCTGCTTGTAATTTACCAAAAAATTCCTGAGCGATAAGAGGGGTTTGTTCGGAGGGTTTGAGTATGACGGTATTGCCAGCGATCAACGCTGGTACAATTAGATTGTTGGCCATCATTACTGGGTAGTTCCATGGAGCGATAACGCCAACTACACCTAACGGTCGGTATTGCAGCTTAGTGCCGTGAGCAACAGTTTGGGACTTAAATGCGCCCATAGCCTCAGTTGCTAAATACTCACCCATTGATACTGCACCACTGATTTCACTTTCGGCTCGGTGTATATCTTTACCTTGTTCTTGTGCTAATAATTCACTTAACTCAGAAATTTTTTCTGTTAACGCACTATAAGCTTCGACAACTGCATTTACTCGAGAGTCCACCGTTAACTTTGCCCATAATTTTTGTGTTGTTGAGGCGATTTCAACAGCCGCATTAACATCCGCAGTTGTTGCTATAAAAACTTCACCAAGAGCACTGCCCGTACTGGGGTCATAAGAAACTAATTTTTTCATATTATTTACTTTTTATATTTAGATATTTATATATCGAGGATTGCCGATTAGTTAATGGAAATAAAAACCAAAAAAAGTTATAGTTGCTGGTTTAATTTCTCTAAAAAATCTGCAATTTTTTGTTCATTACGTTGATAATACGTCCAAGGGCCAATACGCTTTGATGTAACTAATTGTGCTCGCTGTAACGTACTTAAGTATGAAGAAACTGTTGATTGCGACAGTTTGGCTTTTTCTTGAATAATGCTAACGCAAACACCGTCAATATTGGCGTCAACGAGTTGATGTTTTACATCAAAATTAATCGAGGGATTTTTTAACCAGCGAAGGATATCAAGGCGGACTGGGTTATTGATAGCCTTAAGTACATCTGCAATATTGATCATATTAAGCCAATTGATTGTTTGCTAAATTTTAGAGAATCTATTATAACTATATATCGATAAATATCAATATCTAAATATCTAATTAATTAATATTTAATGATCCATTATTATTATTTTCCATCTTAGTTTAAAACGTTATCGTGATTTTTTTGATTTATAACAATCCAGAAACTAATTTAGCTGATATATACTTGATGAGGTTAATATTAATAGAGAAAGCTCTAATGAAGCCTTATCAAAATACTTTTTCAGTTAAGCGATTATGGATATTTTTAGCTATTAGTTCAGTCGTCATGTTTTCTGTACTTCTATTGTTGGGAAGGGAGGTTTACCAAGTCGCACCACCCATCCCTAAGACGGTACAAACAATTTCTGGACAAGTTCAATATACCAAAGAAGATATCCAGAAAGGCCAAAATGTTTGGCAGTCAATAGGCGGTATGCAGCAAGGATCAATCTGGGGGCACGGTAGTTATTTGGCACCAGATTGGAGTGCTGATTGGCTTCAGCGTGAATCAACTGAATTATTAGCAATTATTCGCAACACTATGCCTTTACCTGCATTAAGCCGCGATATTGCAGAGGAAACACGTCTAGCAGAGTTGCGCAAAGAAATGCGCTCAAATACTTATAACAGCAAAGACGAAAGCATCACAATTAGTGAACGACGGGCAAAAGCAATTGATATCGTTTTTGCTCATTACGATAAGCTTTTCCAAGGGAAGGGTGAAGAAGCGCTGCAGTTAAGAAAAGATTATGCAATGCCATTAAACGCAGTCCTAAAGCCTGACGAGACGCACGCACTATCTGCATTCTTTTTTTGGACTTCTTGGAGCGCATCAACAAAACGTCCTGGCGAAGATTTTACCTATACTAGTAATTGGCCGCATGAGCCACTTGTTGGCAATACACCTACAGCTTCAACTCTTTTATGGAGCATTGTCTCTTTTGTCCTTTTGTTAGCAGGCATCGGAGCAATAGTTTGGTACTACGCGAAGCAATATGATGTGTGGCGCGACAATATTGAACCAGAAGATGGCGTTGCTAAAGACGACTTTATTCTGACCTCGATAATTACGCCATCAATGCGCGCTACCGCCAAATACTTTTGGCTTATTGTTGCCTTGTTTAGTGGACAAGTTTTGTTAGGAATATTAACAGCTCACTATGCTGTAGAAGGGCAAGGGCTGTATGGGTTGCCTTTTGTCGACTATCTTCCATATGCTGTCTCTCGAACTTGGCATACACAACTAGCTGTGTATTGGATAGCAACCGCATGGCTTGCAACAGGGCTATACATTGCCCCATTAATATCAGGTAAAGACCCTAAATTCCAAGTGTTTGGAGTCAATTTTTTGTTTATCAGTTTGCTGATGATAGTTCTAGGTTCATTCATCGGAGAGTGGGCAGCGGTTCATCGATTTATAAGTAATCTACAGTTAAATTTTTGGTTTGGTCACCAAGGGTATGAATATGTTGATCTTGGTCGGTTTTGGCAAATTTATCTGTTCGTTGGTCTTTTGCTTTGGGTTGTTCTGGTGCTTCGTGCTCTTTACCCAGCTCTCACAGAGAAGGTTGATAAACTATCGATGTTCTCACCGAATTCTCGCAAACATCTTTTACTGCTGCTTGCTATATCAACAATCTGCATAGGCATTTTTTATGGTGCGGGACTTATGTGGGGACAAAACACACATATATCCATCATGAATTACTGGCGCTGGTGGATCGTTCATCTTTGGGTGGAAGGTGTGTTTGAAATATTTGCAACAACACTACTAGCAGTTTTGTTTATCCAAATGAAGCTTCTAAGAGTGCAAACTGCTATCGTGATGATTCTTTTTGCTACCATTGTATTTCTGATGGGCGGTGTCTTGGGGACGTTCCATCACCTGTATTTTAGTGGAACGCCAACGTCATTCATTGCAATTGGTGCGACCTTTTCAGCACTTGAAGTTGTGCCGTTGGTGGTTATTGGATTTGAAGTCTACAATCACGCTAAGATTGAACAACAAGCGGATTGGGAGAAAAATTACCATTGGCCATTTATGTTTTTTGGAGCAGTTATGTTTTGGAATCTAGTTGGCGCAGGTATATTTGGCTTCCTAATTAACCCACCAATTGCGCTGTACTATATGCAAGGTATGAATCTAACAGCAAATCATGCGCATACTTCATTATTTGGTGTTTATGGGATGCTGGCTCTCGGCCTCGTTCTTTATTGTATGAGAGGCTTAACTGATCTTAAAAATTGGAATAACAAACTGTTAAAAATTAGTTTTTGGACGCTTAATATTGGTGTGGCAATGATGGCGTTTCTATCTTTGCTGCCACAGGGCGTTTTACAAACAATTGCGAGCGTCAATCATAGCTATGCATATGCTCGCTCTGCGGAATTTATTCATTCGCCCGTAATGGAAGCTTTAGTGTGGATGAGAGTTCCTGGCGATGTTGTCTTCAGCGTAGGCGTATTTTGTTTCACGCTTTTTGTCTACCAGGCATTTCGCTCAAATGCTAAAAGAAAGTAAACAAGGTGTTAAAACTTAACTTTTTAACCAAGGAATAATCATGAGTACATATCCAAGAACGTTCTCACATATCGGAATTTCCGTTCCTGATGTAGAGAAAGCTGCAAAATTTTACACTGAAGTTATGGGTTGGTATCACATCATGGAACCAACCGTCATTACAGAAGAATCTAACACGCCAATAGGTCAAATGTGTATTGATGTGTTTGGCAAAGGCTGGGGTTCTTTCAAAATTGCACACATGTCCACTGGTGATAAAATTGGAGTTGAAATGTTTGAGTTTAAGAACAATGAAACACCAAAAGATTTTGAGTACTGGAAAACTAGTACCTTTCACTTTTGTGTTCAAGATCCAGATATTGAAGGGCTTGTAAAAAAAATTGTCGAACACGGTGGTAAACAAAGAATGCCGATCCGCGAATACTATCCTGGAGAAAAGCCTTACAAGATGTGCTATGTAGAAGATCCATTTGGTCTAATCTTTGAGGTTTATTCACATAGTTATGAATTGACCTATTCACAGGGCGCGTACTAAGTTAAGTCTAAACAGAGCTGTGTCGTTGACGAGAGACGTTATGTATTTATTAGATTCACCCTAAGAACATTTCGTTTATCGTTAAATATATCATTTCATTAAACCATTACTCATTACTCATTACTCATTACTCATTACTCATTACTCATTACTCATTACTCATTACTCATTACTCATTACGTAATTCTACATTATGAATCATACAATTCCTATCCAGTTCTATGAGTTGAGTTAATAATTCAGAATGGCCTTGAACATGGAGAATATAACGTGGATTATTCTGCGAAGTGGATTGAGACATAAATGGTTCACCCCAAAAGCTCAATAGTGCTTCAGTAGTTCCATGCGGCTGAGTATCGCTTAGTATAAAAGATAAGTTTTTTTCAAGAGAACACCATCTAGGCTCTTTAACTTTGTGAGTAGCTTTACAATTAGTAACCATCGGTTGTATTTCGGCTTCCCATATTTTCCTTTGACTAACATCAAGCACAAATTCAATACTACTCACATGAGGATTATTTAGTATGGGTCCCAGTAGCATATCAAAAAGAACTTGGGTTCGGTACATCGCTAGGGAGACATTAAAAAGAGTTGCTTCGCCTTGTATATTGTTTGAAAAATGCTCATTGGCTGTTCGAAGTTGCCTAGGGCCAATTAAAATAATATCTGGAACAATGAGTGAATCATTCATCTTAGATACCGTATTTAGTAAAAGCTCCACTTGTTCCGCAGTCTTTTCATTGTTGCTAGTGTGGCGCATGAAATTAATAAACAGCAGTGCCATCAGTGTAAGTACGACAGGTAGGATGATATGCTCATCTATTATGTGCAGGAAGTGCAAAATAATAGCAACTACAGCGGCAAGGATTCCTGCAATGGCATCCCATTCATATTTTAACAAGCGATTCTTATCCACATACTCCTCTTTTCTGCAAGCCAACAAATTGAGCTCCATAGTAACGTAACTTTTAAGAAATATTTAATAATTTGATATAAAGCTAGAGGGCACAAAACCTCCCCAATAATAGTAATTTTTAGTATATGATCTAATTTGAAAAATAAAATTTAGAAAGCGATAGCATGATTCTTAATGTGAATGGTGATAATCATGAGCTTGATGTTGAAGACGGAATGCCTTTGTTGTGGGCGCTGCGCGACGAGCTCGGTATCACAGGCCCAAAATACGGTTGCGGATTAGCGCAATGCGGTGCTTGCACTGTGCATGTAGACGGCAAGGCTGTGCGCTCTTGTGTCACTCCTGCTGGCGGGGTTGTTGACAAAAAAATCACTACGATTGAAGGACTTGGTGCACCCGAAAAAATGCATGTACTACAAGAGGCATGGGTGGAGCATCAAGTAGCACAATGCGGATACTGTCAATCTGGACAGATAATGTCTGCAACCGAGCTTCTAGAAACACATCCAAACCCATCGGATAAACAAATTGACCAATACATGTCGGGAAACCTTTGTCGTTGTGGCACTTATCCTCGTATTCGCGAAGCGATAAAAACTGCTGCAATCAAATTACAAAAGGTATAACCATGAGTAAATTAGGAACTATTACACGACGGTCCTTTTTAATAGGCTCAGCAGCAATAATCGGTGGTGTTGCCTTTGGTACATTCAAATACCGTAGTCCACAGGAAAATCCATTGCTAAAAGACTTGAAAGACAGTGAAGCCGCGATTACTCCGTACGTAAAAATTGACCAAGATGGCATTACCTTAATTACGCCACGTGCGGATAAAGGGCAAGGTGCTTACTCCATTCAAGCATCACTCATTGCCGAAGAGTTGGATGTCGATCCTCACAAGGTTGTTTTAAGCCCTGGCATGCCGGCGCCAGTCTATTACAACGGGGCTGTATTAGAAGAGGCTATGCCTGTCGCTGCATCAGATCAGAGCTGGGTTGCTGAGCGTTTGCGCGGGTTCTCGGAAGTGCCTGCTAAGCTTATGGGCTTGCAAATGACAGGTGGCTCTTCAACTGTACCAGATGCATATATGAAGTTGCGCATGGCTGGAGCCGTTGCACGCGAAACTTTAAAAGAAGCTGCTGCTAGAAAACACGGCGTTGATCGTAGTCGATTATCAACAAAAGATGGCCACGTTGTATTTCCTGATGGTAAAGAATTGGCTTATACAGAACTAGCTGCTGATGCAGCTAATATAGAGCCTGTTTCCGGTATTGAGTTGCGGCCCTCTTCCGAATGGAATCTGTTGGGTAAAAAGCAACAACGTGTTGACATTCTTGCCAAATCCACTGGTACGTATAATTATGGAATTGACTTGACGATGCCGGATATGGTGTATGCATCAGTTCGCACGAACCCAGGTCTGGGTGGTAAATTAGAATTACAGGACATAGCTAAAGCTGAAAAAATGCGAGGCGTTCTCAAAATTGTTTCTATACAACATGGTGTGGGCGTTATTGCTGACAATACTTGGCGAGCAATGCAAGCAGTTAATGCGATTGATATCACTTGGGGACCAGGACCTTATCCTGCCAATCAAGAAGAAATATGGGCAACCCTAAGTAACACCTTTGATGGGGATTATGATAGTCGTAATAAAGATGAAGGCGACGTTGATAAGGCCTTAGGTGACATTGATGCCGAAGTGCTTGAAGCAGAATACCGGGTTCCCTATCTAGCACATGCCCCACTTGAGCCGATGAATGCCATTGTTAAGGTTGAGGACAATAGTGTAGAGATTTGGACAGGAACGCAAATCCCACGATTTATTCAAACTCACGTTGCAGAGCTTACTGGTTTGAAGCCTGAAGCAATACAAGTCTATGTGCAACCTATGGGCGGCAGTTTTGGGCGGCGTCTTGAGCTTGCGTATGTTCTGCAAGCAGTCGCAATGGCTATGGCAATGAAAGGTACACATGTAAAAATGACATGGTCACGTGAAGAAGATATGTCACATGATTACCCACGCCCTGCGCAGATTGCACGACTGCGTGGTGCCGTAAAAGATGGGGCAGTCACTGCATACGATTTTAGTAATGTCAGCCAATCCGTTATGGCTTCGTGGTTTGGACGCTTGATGATTGCACCACTCGGACCAGATATAACGATTGTTGCGGGTGCATGGGATCAACCTTTTGCCATACCTAACTATCGTGTAACAGGTTATCGAGCTCCTGAAATGGTGCCAGTGAGTTCCTGGCGCTCTGTTGGAGCATCGAGTAATGGCTTTCTCCACAATTGCTTCATGGATGAACTATTTTCTGCTGCGAATGTTGACCCAATGGATGAGCTGATTCGATTATGTACGTATGACCTTGCGAAGAATGTCCTTAAAAAAGTGAAGAAAATCTCTGGTTGGAATGGAAGCAAGATAAGTAAAAAGCGCGCGCGTGGTGTTGCTTTCACCATGTCATTTGGTGTGCCTGTAGCCGAGGTAGTCGAAGTGAGTCAAACTAAGAACGGCATCAAAGTTGATCGAGTGTTTGTTGTTGTGGAAGTAGGTAAAGTACTCGATCCAGTTAACTTGGAAGCACAGGTGCAAGGTGGTGTAATCTGGGGTTTAGGCCATGCAATGAACTGCGAAATAACCTATCGTAACTATGCACCTGAACAAACTAATTTCCACAGGTATCAAGGTATGCGAATCAATCAAGCACCAGAAATAATTGTTTCAGCGTTGGAAAATGGAATCAAGGTGCGAGGTATCGGTGAACCACCAGTCCCACCTGCTGCGCCTGCACTGGCTAATGCTATTTTTGCTCTTACTGGCATGCGTATTAGAGAATTACCACTTAACAAACACATTGATTTTGTATAAATAGACTGATAGTTTTTGGGTGGCTTAGAAACAAAAAACCTCTATATCCCTGTAAGGCTTATTTAGACTGGTGGCCCGAACTGGAATTGAGCCAGTGACACGCGGATTTTCAATAGAAGGTAATTTTTTCTTTGTGTTGAGTGATCATTGAGAGAATTTAAATTCAAAGTTTTAATTTTAAAAAAGGTTAACAGTGTTAGGTAAGGTTATGTTTTATTTTTGAGCATAACTTAAGTAACTGTTTAGCTTCCTCATCATTTAATCCAGTTGCACATAGTGCTTTTATAGCTGCTTCTGATGCATCTTTGGCATGTGAAAGTCCAAGTGCTGTAAGCGTAATACATTTTTGGCGATCATTCCCAGTTACAAACTTTTTAGTAATGTAATTTAATAGTTCTAATCGTTTTAATAATGGTGTCATGGTTGACTTACTAACACCAATTATCCCCGCTAACTCAGTAACAGATACTTGATCTTTTTGCCAGAGGACCATCATAGCGACAAATTGTGGATATGTTAGTTTTAATGGCTTAATTAATGGACTATATGCCTTTGTAACAACAATTGATGTCGAATAGAGTGCATAACAAATCTGATTTTGCAGGATTGGTCCCATTAGTTACTCGTTTTTAAATAAAGACAAATAGTATTGACATATTATACATAAACGAAGATAGTACGTGTATGAACTATTCGTATACATTTTAGTTAGATAGTTCAAAATAATCTTGAAAATAATTGAGGAGATATCAGATGAAAAACACACTTAGTGCACTCGCTATAATTATATCAGTAACGACTTCTGGCAATGTATTTGCTGATCAGCACGAAAAAAAGCAAGCAGATTATATGCCGACTTTAATAACTGAAACACCACTGGAAGGTAGAATGTTAGCAATGACAATTGTTAGAAAAACAGTTGGCACTATCCAAACAGATAAAGCAGCAAAACACCGTGTTAGAAAAATGTATGCAGAAGATCCAATGATGTTAATGCGCGCAGTTGAGCTTGTAAACATGGAGTTTAGAATTATTGCTGAAGCAAATAATTATTGGAAAAAATAAGAAAAATTTAATCAATAAAATAGAGTGGCAAGCCCCTCTATGATCTAACTTATCCTTTTAGATAATAGATAAGCCTTACATTTATGTAGGGCTTATCTATATTGGTGGCCTGAACTGGAATCGAACAAGTGAAACGTAGGTTTTTAACACAAGGAAATCTTTTCTTTGAGTGGAGATAAGTGATAGATTTTTAACAAGGTGTTTACTAGGACCAACTTTGAAATTAATCTGTCGACTAAGGTGACATATTAATATACAAAATTTGGTATTATTAACTATAAAAATAATACATGTAATTAATTTTAACTAACAAGAAAAGGATTGTAAGAAATGACTTCAAAAGTACCAAATATTGTTTTTAAAACCCGTGTTCGTGACGAAAGTGTCGATAGTCAAAACCCTTTCCGCTGGCAAGATGTAACAACAGCGGATATTTTCAAAGGTAAGAAAGTCGTAATCGTGGCACTTCCAGGGGCGTTTACTCCAACCTGTTCAAGTACCCACCTTCCGGGTTTTGAGGGTAAGTATCAAGAGTTCATTGACCAAGGTATTGATGAAATTTACTGTTTAAGTGTTAATGATGCCTTTACTATGTTTCAATGGGGTAAACACCTAGGTATCAAGCAGATAAAAATGCTACCGGATGGCAATGGTGACTTCAGCCGGTTGATGGGGATGCTCGTTAAAAAAGAAAACCTTGGTTTTGGTGAGCGCTCATGGCGTTACTCAATGCTTGTTGATGATCTAAAGATTATCCAGGTATTTGAGGAGCCAGGTAAAGCTGACAATCATCCTGAAGACCCTTTTGTCATGAGTGATGTAGACACTATCTTAAATTTCATCAAAAAGAAATAGTTAGAAGACCAGGTCGTTTAGGTGATGCAGCGTTTTGCATCACCTTGTCCTAAACCTTTATCGCATGGGCATGGCTCTAAGGGAAACCAAAATGAGAAAATTTTCAACATCATCTGATTAATCAATACACTTTTTTACTAAACTACTTTTTCATTAAGAAATTTGTGAGAAGGTAAGCGCAAACTGAGAGAGAAAAAAAGCGCAGAGTTTATCTGAGCTTAATTTGATTGGTGGCCCGAACTGGAATTGAGCCAGTGACACGCAGATTTTCGATACAAGTCAGTATTTTCTTGATGTTGCCGTAAGTTAAATATTTTTAACAAGATGTTTGTTAAAAATTTATCTGTAATAAAATTCATGAATATGTATGTTGAACTAAATTAAAAGGTCTCCAAATTACTAAAACTCTTTTTATAAGCGATTATGATTACGACTTAATTCTTCGGAAACGAAACCTATTGTTATATATATCTGGAATATAAGTTGATAATATTAACAAGCCAGCCAGTAACAAGAAAATCCAGCGCACTGAGTAGTCAGTAACAAATTCAGCGGCTGGTGATTGAGATTGTATGTAATTATAAAATGCAGAATTATCCTGTGCTTCAATATATTGGCCTTTAATCTCCAGCGCCATCTCTTTTAAATGCTCAGTATCCTGCTTTGATAAAAAGCGATCAAACTCAGCATAGGCCACTGGTGGATCTGGATCATCTTTACTAGCATCGTTATACATAACTCCGCCTCCAGCACTTTCTGCTGCTGCATCTGTACCCCAATAACCGACAAATTTATTTTGCGCATTAAAACGTTTGATTGGAGAGGGCTCATGCCCACCAACGCCAACAAAAATAACACTTTTACCAATCCGCACATCACTGATATCTAGCTTGTTAATACCATTGGCCTTCGGTGCCTCATCGCCATCGGTAAAAAACAACATTTGCGCCGGCACATTAAGATAAGCAAAGGTAGCTTCCGCAGCTTTGACGCCAAAGGTCATGCGACTATTGCCACTCCACGCCATCCGCCACTCTAAATGCTCAATTGTATCGATAATAATATCGAAGTTTTTGCACACTTCTAATGGCATAAACAGTAACGCAACATTCTCCGCTGCAAAAATTCCGACACTAACATAAGTGCCACAAGCCGAGCTTTTTACCACGTTTTTCATCATATGTTGTGTATAGACTAAACGACTGACGGCTTTGCCACTCAATTTCATGTCTTCCGCATTCATGCTTTGGGAAACATCTGCCACAAGCAAATAGTTATGTACATTTTGCTTGAGCTGAATATCTGGCTTAAACAACGCGAGCATTAAACATAAGCCAGCTAATACAAATAGCACGGTTTCATAGTTGGCTTTTAAGATTGTGGCCACTTTGTTCATGGTAACCCCTGTGGTAAGTTACTAATAACCATGCTGGACTGTTCCTTGGCAATCAATTTCATTTTTCCAGGCATGATAGAAAGCAATACACTTAGATTAAACTTCGCTTTTTCTAAGCGAGGGTTAATTTTTAAAGCTTGTTTATAAGCACGCTTTGCCTGCGTAAATGCATACATCGCTTCTTCATGCATGGTGCCATCTGAGTTAACAGAGCGTTGCAAGCCGGTTCTAAAAAAGCTATTAGCAAGATTAAATTGTACATTTGACCGCATGGTTTTATTCATTTCAAAAGGGTTATCATCCTTTTGCTTAGGCGCCTCTAACATTTGTCCATACGCTTGAATGGCATGTTTATAGTTTTTCGCTTTCGCTTGTTCATAGCCATAAGAGAATTTTTGCTGTAATAAATAGCCATCGTCTTTTAATACTTTTCCTTTCATGAGTGCATCATTGACGGTACTTAGTTGATGATATTGATTAGCCTCATATGCCGCAAAAGCTAAACTAAGCGCCAGCGCCGTGCCAACCAATGCATTTTTATATCTGATTCGTTTATTCATTCGTTGACCCTCAAGTTTTTAATAACTAAAATTAATAGAACTAATAGAAATGCAAGGATGATAAATATGCGTGAATAGTCATACCCAGCAATAGTTTCTGTATAGGTTATTTTATTTTTCTCACGCGCATCAATATCTTCAATAGCTGACTGCAATGTTTCAGGATTATCTGCCTCATACGCGTTGTATTTAAGTCCTAAGCTTCCAAAATATTTATGCAGCTGAATAGAGTTAGGCGTTCTGCCTTCACCATACTCATTTTTAGAAAAAATGCTCACATCACCTGGTTCACGTAACACAATCCAGTAAATACCTAACTTGCGTTCTTTTAGTTTTTTACTAAGCAAGAACTTCACCCTAGGGCTTAATTTGCCTGCGCCATCGGAGAGTAAAATAATTGCTCGGGAACCTGAGTTTTGAATCTCATCAAAAAATCCTGTTGCAGCAGTTAAGCCTGAACCAATATTAGTTTGATTCAGCGATGGGCTTGTCGCCGCATCTATTGCCGCATGAATCGCTTCACGGTTTTTGGTGATTTTTACACCGTATAAGGCTGAGTTGGTGAACCCCACCACGCCCATCATGTCATCTGGCCGGCTATCAATAAAAGATGTGATCAAGCGACGTGCCGCCGCCGATTTAATTTCAGCCGCATGCCCGATTGAGTCTCCAGCAAAAGGATGATCCATACTCACGCTACGGTCCATCACCATTACTGTTTGAGCACCCTTTCCTTGGCGTGGCACTTCTTCGTCTGAGCCGCGTGGCGAAGTCATCGCAACCACCACACAGGTCAACGTGAGTGCAGTAATGGCTTTGATAGCCAGGTTTAAGCGATCAGAAAACTGATCTTCTGGAATCATCTCTAGCCAAGAATACGTTTGGCCTTGATGTCCTTTTAACCAAAATGGCAATAGTGCAATTGGCAATAACAAACTTGCCCATGGGTTCAAAAACTCCATTACACACCTCGCTCACAATCACGCAACGCTTTACTCAGTTGCACTAAATTTTGAATGATTTGTGCACTATCGCGCGGTTTAGTGGCATATAACGATTTATTCGAATAATCAAAAAATTCATTTATTTCTATTTTCATTTTTGCAAAACTAGGTCTTATAGCTACAAAGTGCTCAATATCTCGCGCAAAAATGTTAGCGCCATAATGACTATTAAATGCTTGATGAATAAAGACCAAAGCCTGCTTTTCTTCTTTTTGCTTTTTGGGTTGTACGCTTTTAGATAGTTTTTTCAATTGTCGATGTGCTCTCGCAAATGGGCCTCCCATGAATGGCAACCAACGTCCGTCTGCATTCATATACAGCAAGCCTAGCAACGAAAGAGCCGCTAATGTTAATAATGCAATGAATCTGTTTTTATGCACATCTGCATCGAGTAGTGGTGGCTTAACATCAGCTTGTAATAGTTGCGCAGCATTATCGTTAGTTCCAACCACCAATGGCGCAAACCAAAATGACCAACTAGGCACAGCGACAACCGACGGTGCTTCACCACCACTAAGCGCAATATCTAGTTTAGGTAACTGCATAGCGCTAGGGACACCTGGATTGACGAATACTTGGTACACTAAATCAATCTGATAACGTTTCGTTTCGTCTTTCACGACTTCTTCTAACGTCACCTTGACTAATTCAAGGCCTTCAAATTGGCTGCTTTTCTTAGGTAAAATTTTCTTCGTCAATGTATAAGGCACTGGTGCTGAAAAGCTGATGTGGCGAATAAGTTGATCACCGACTTTCACGCCATAATTTGCAACTGGATTACTAATCGTAATATTCTTAACAACGGGTTTGCTCTTATTTGCTGTCGTTACATTGCTATCAGCAGCTTGTACGACGTTTGCTGAAGCACCTAATATGAATGCCACACATAAATAACTGGCGTAAACTGTCGTTCTTATGGTTTGTTTTTTCATAGTGTTTCTCATGATGTCTGGTTATGTCATGTATTGTTCAAAGTAATGCGTAAACACTTCTGCGTTGTAATCACCATCCACAAACAATGCAGGGCTTTCATACTTTAAAAACAAAACGTCTAAGTCTTTCTTACGTTGTTCAAACTGTGCGACAAACTTTTCTTTCAATTCTTTTCTAAAGAAAATTGTCCGATTTAAGCCAGTTTCTGGGTCAATCATAGTGCTGAAGCCAAGCTTAGGTAGTGTCTTATATTCTTGGTCATCCCACAAAGCGACTGGGATCACTTGATGTGCTGACATCGCCGCCATGGCTTTTTCAATAACGGGCAGTGGCATATGGAAATCTGAAATCCAAAAAATTAAACTTCGGTCTTGAGAAAGAAAATTCGGTGCCTCTGAGATACCTTCTGTCCCCACCCGCATCGTTTCATAGTGTTGCAAATACTCAATGATCAATTTAGATTGATGCAAATCTCGCCCCAGCGGCAACGTGTAATCCTCAAGTACTTCGTCGTTATAACCAATAAAAGAAAATAAATCTCCTGCTTTATAAGCGGCATTAGCCACGGCTGTTGCAATTTCCATGGCTTTATCCAACTTACGTGCTTTACCCTTAAATTGCATTGAGCTTGATAAATCACTCAACACATAAATAGGCGTTGTACTTTCTTGGTTAAACTGGCGTACTTGTATTTGCTCAAATGGGTCGCGAATCGTTTCTCGAATATCCATCCGCCTTGCATCAGGATAGTCGACTAAATTCACATTACCGCGATACTCAAAACCCAAACCGCGCTGTGTGCCTCGATGACTCCCTAGTTGAATACTGGCCGATTTCCAAGGTACAACGTATTGAAATGGTTTTGCATAGTTTTCCATGATTAAACCTTAGGCATTAAGCTGCTTCGCTCAGTTTATCTGTTGCTGGTGGGGTCGACCCTGAGAATGAAGTGCTAGGCACAGCAACAGTACTCATAATATTAGATGTCAATTCACGGGCTAGTGCGGTACGACGATTTTCATACATCGCGTTAAAAACTAAACGATGAGAAATTACTTCATGGAAGACCGCATGAATATCTTCTGGATACATACTGTCCCGCTCATTCAACCAAGCATTTACTCGTGCTGCTTTGAGCAACATCCCCATACCACGTGGACTAGCGCCGGTTTGCACGACGCGTTTCACGTCAGCACTTTCCATCGTCACCCCAAATTTTGCTGGATCTTGTGTTGCTTCCCATAAGTCAATCGCATACTCTTCTAAAACATCACTCGATTGAATATGGTTTTGCAACATGTTCGAAAAGCTATTGAGTTGATCAAATTTAAGAATGTCATTGTCCACCTGATGCGTCAGTTTTTCTGCATCTTGGAATTTAGTATTGAACACCAATGATTTACGCAATGCACGATCTTGAGGAATTTCAATTGGAATTTCCATCATAAAACGATCCCGCGCGGCAGATGGAATTTCAAACGTTTCATTTTTCTCCACTTGGTTACGATCAGCAAAGACGATCATGTGTGGCATACGATATTCTTTTTGGAACGCATTAAGATGACGCTCTGCCATGACACGCAACATCAAAGCATGCACTTGTGGTCTTGCACGGTTAATTTCATTAAAGAAAAAAACCGATAAGTTTTCACCTTCACGTAATAATGGACCTTCATCAATTTTCGGACGGCCATCTGTACCAAGGTAGGTATGATAAATTAAATCATTAGGCATTAAATCGACAGTGCCTTCAACACGCTCATAGGCGCCGCCAATACCGCGAGCAATAGCTTGTAATAAAGTTGTTTTTCCTACACCTACACCACCATCAAGCAACACGTGCCCGCGTGCAAAAATAGCCGTGTTCATCAGTCGAATGGCTTTATCTTGACCAACAATGACACTTTTTACTTGGTCTTCAAGTTTAACCGCATGGTCTCGCCAATCGGTGAGTTGCGCATCTATAGTGGTTGACATAAAACTCCTTTGTTTTCGCTATCAGTTATATAAAAATAAAGCTGGGTTTTACACAGAAGCAACATGACTTATCAATATTATTTAAATCAGGACGATTCCCACCCACGACTATCTGTTACAAAATGTAACAAACAGTGTTTAGATTACAAACATCCAGATTTCAGGACTTAGGTGGTCCAGTACTTTGCACCTATATACACTTATCAAGTAATCCAGTAGGATTACTTCAATAGTAGTAATGGATCCACCAGAAATAAAATAAAAAGAGTCAGCAGGTAATCCAACCACTTAATATTGAGGTGTAATAATGCTACGTGCATGGGATTTAAATCTAAACATTACCAAATCATCGGGCATGGCTATTTACTTACAAATATCGCAACAGATTATTGATGAAATTCAACGTGGACGCCTACGCCCCTCAACCGCAATGCCCGGTACACGAGAGCTGGCAGGGCAACTTCAAGTCAATAGGAAAACTGTTGTATTAGCATATGATGAGCTGATTGCGCAAGGCTGGCTAGAAACAGAACCACGCCGTGGTACGTTTGTATCTGCTAACTTGCCGGTTTTTTCCACATCCCAACAAGCAGAAAAAAACGTTGCATTACTAGCTTCAGAAACCGAAGAACGATTAAGTAATTACTCTGACACGCTAGCTGCGGCAAATGCCAAAGATACGATTGATTTTAATGATGGCATTCCAGACACACGATTAATCCCTGTGGAAAAATTATCAAAAGCGTTTCGTCACGCACTCATCACGCCGCTCCGCAGCAATAATTTAGGTTATGGTGACCCGAGAGGCATTGCTAGTTTACGGACTGCCCTCACCAATATGTTAAATATGGAAAGAGGGCTTAACGTTGATGAAGACAATATCTGCATAGCACGCGGTAGCCAAATGGGTATTTTTCTAGCTGCACGAATTTTAACCAGACCCGACGATGTTGTCGTAGTAGAAAACTTAAGCTACCCACCAGCACGTGAAGCATTTAGATCTAGTGGGGCCAATATTTTAACGGTCGGTGTTGATGATGATGGCATAAATGTAATAGCCCTTGAAGCGCTCTGTAAAAAACACCCCATTCGTGCTATCTACGTCACACCACACCACCAATTCCCCACAACGGTAATGATGACAGCAGAACGTAGATTCAAGCTACTTCTGTTGGCCAAAAAATATGATTTTTTTATTATTGAGGATGATTATGATCATGAGTTTCACTTTGAGCATCATCCTGTCATGCCGCTAGCCAGCCATGACCATGATGGTAGAGTGATTTATGTCGGTTCTTTATCAAAAGTGTTAGCACCCGGTTTGAGAGTCGGTTACTTAATTGCCTCTAAAGCGATTATTGACCGTTGCGCATCTGAAGTCATGTTGATTGATCGTCAAGGTAATTCGATAACAGAATTAGCGGTTGCAGACCTGATGAGATCAGGTGAAATAAAGCGCCATATTCGCAAAACAATCAAAATTTATAACGAACGTAGGAACTTAACAATAAGTTTGCTTACCAATGAGCTCAGTCATGTATCTTCTTTTACCTCACCCAATGGCGGCCTGGCCATTTGGTTGAAAATAAACGATGATATTCAACTAAACACTATAGTCGAAAATGCATTAAAAGAAAAAGTACGCATTCTGCCAGCATCATTATTTACCGATTCAGAAGAAAATATTAATGCAATCAGACTAGGCTTCGCAAGTTTAAGTCCAAAAGAGTTGGGTTTAGGAATTAAAAGACTTAAAAACACTTTCAACTAAAAATTTAATTAATATGTATAGGCACTTAAAGATGTTTATAGCTAATAAAATTGATACAGGTGCCACTATTGAGCCATGATACAGCGTGAAAAACCCCTGCATCTCTGTAAGGCTTATCTAGATTGGTGGCCCGAACTGGAATTGAACCAGTGACACGCGGATTTTCAAGTTTATGAATCATTAACTTGCTTTGTTAGAAGGTCTATAAGTTGATTATACTTACTGGAAATAGATACAAAGACTTTCTGGTATGGGTTTGATTGAGGTTTTGTCTTAAAGCCTCAGCTTGCTAAGTAAACAAGCCCACTATCTCCTAGGTAAGGTTTCTCATGTGAATGTATTCTAGTTAGTATTTTTAAGGGTATGCTGTTCTTGAAAGCTTTACAGGTAAGGGTGCTAATTAAGATGACAACAAATAGGTTGGCCGTATGGCACGCTTAGTAGCATTGCTGCTAGCCTACTTTTTCTTAGCCCTTGCTATTGTAGGTGTATTTCTTCCTCTATTGCCAACTGTTCCTTTTCTACTTTTAGCAGCATGGTTTGCGCCAAGAGGTTCTGAACAATTACATAAGTGGTTATATACCCACCCATACTTCGGTAAGACGCTGACTGATTGGGAAACCCAAGGAGCGGTCTCTCGAAGAAGTAAAATAATTTCAGTTTTCATGCTAATTGCCAGCTTGTTTTTAATTTTTTATCGTTTAAATAATACTTGGCTGCTTGTCAGTATTGCAGTTGTATTTATTGTAATAGTTGCCTACTTAATTAGTAGGCCTGAGCCTGATTAAATATTTGTAAAAAGCATATGTTGAACCATATAAAAAAGCCCAGAATTTATCTGAGCTTAATTTGATTGGTGGCCCGAACTGGAATTGAACTAGTGACACGCGGATTTTCAATACAACTAAACATGCAACCTAAGAGTGTTGTAAGCGTAAAAATTAATTTCAATAAATAGGCAGTTATTTTTTACAGCCGAACCTGTATACCGAACCGTAGTTTGGATATTGCAACTTATGAGGTTGGGTAACTACAAGAAAACAAACAAGTTTCAATCTCTAAAATATGCCGAACTGTCCGATCCTTAGTTGAGTCAAGAAATGTCACTCTGAACAACACATCAAAGATAAAGCGCGATAATATCAACACGTCTGCTGGTGATGATGCCAGGCTGGCTCTTAAGCAACCAACGATATAGGTCGAATAGCCATAATAATTAGTAAATAAATATGGTTAAATTTAACTATATATATCAAGCATTAAAAAACGCTAGCAACAAACAATAATGGCATAACCGAAGTTGCATTTAAAATTTACTGAGGCTTCTTTTTCATACCTTGAATATCTATATTTTCCAACAACATAGCATGTTTAGCAGAACAGGTTTTAGTATTAAGCTCAAAAGCAATTAATAGTGAGCAAAACAAATCATCATGTGTCAGAGGATGATCTTTGTAAGGCTTAACTTGGCTTAACTTATAATCAAAATTATGACCTAACCATAATACAGCTGGCACATGTGTTTGTGCTTCTGGTGCTATCTTGTAGGGTGCCGCATGTAAATAAACACCATCCTCACCTAAAGATTCACCATGATCTGCAACATACAACATTGCAGTTGCATACTCTCCATCATATTTTTTTAAATAGTTAATCACTTCTGATAAGAAATAATCAGTATATAAAATTGCATTGTCATAACTATTATCAACTTCCTCCTTACTACAATTTCTTAATTCTCCTGTCATACAGGTCGGCTGAAAGCGTGCGAATTCTTTTGGATACCGTCGATAGTATTCAGGCCCATGATTTCCCATTTGGTGTAACACAATCATAATATCCTTGTCTTTTCTAGCAGCAATATACTCACCCAACCCTTTTAACATACCAATATCACGACACTCCCCTTCACAAACTGGGTTCAAGGTAGGGCTTTTAAAATCTTCGTATGCCACACGCGTGGCTACTCCTTTTGAGTCTGAGTTATTGTCTCTCCAAAGCACCTCAATACCATTTTTTGCTAATACATCTAATAAATTTTCTTGGTTTAAACCTTTAACTTTGTCGTAATCTTTTCTGGTTAACATAGAGAACATGCATGGCACAGACACTGATGTAGACGTGCCACAAGAAGCAACATTTGTGAAACTAACTACATTCTCTTTTGCCAGTAAGTGGTTTGTATCTTTATGGTAACCGTTCAGTGAAAAGCGGTCGAAACGTGCAGTTTCGCCAACCACCATAATGATCAATTCTTTTCTAGAAACAGGCCCTAAAAACACAGCATCCTCTGCAGTAGTATTTAATACTTTTTGTTTGGTTGAGTTTATCTGTAAGGAAATATATTTAATTATGGAATAGACAGGATAGGTTGGGTTAGCATAAAAGCGAGTTATTTTATGCTCGCGAATAAATGAGCGATATACATCAGTAAATGGTATTACTACCAATACTAATGCAATAACTAGCAACAATAACCATTTAAGCCTGCCTTTAATCTCAGCTTTGAAGTCATTGACTTTCGGCCAATATTCAATCACTAACCATGCTGGCAACAGACCCAACAACGTTACTCTAAATAGCATGCCTAAATTAAATAAGCCTGCCATTTCTCTGGTATCTGTATTGACGATATTATCTATCATTACTACATCCATCAGCACACCAAAATTATCCATATAATAAGCTGCTTGCGCAGCCAATATAAGCAATAAAGCTACTAACCAGCGTCCTTTTCTACCGTAACTTACTATTAAAAAAAATAAGGCCGTGAGAATGCTAAAAAATATTGTTATCGAAAGCAAAAATGGCATATTGGCTAACGTCACTGGGTAAATTTGAACAACATGACTAAATAAAGAGGTATTTGCCATCAGCATCACAAACAAGGTCACCAGAAAGATTGCGCGTGATTGCGTATTAATGTGTTTAATAATCCAAGTATTAAGCAAAGTTAAAACTCCAAACTTAAGTGAATGTTTTTTAGTAAATTTTTCAGGAAATTAAGTAATCCATCTGCTTGTTTATTTTTAATCATTATATTTTTACTTATTTGCAATCGTATTAAATTTGTATAACTTAACAATAGTTACAGCAATGGTTATGCCATTAAGGTGCTGATCTAATAATTTTTTAACTAATTGATTTGGTTGTGTATTTTTTTAAAAAAAGAGATCCCCTCCCCCATTCATTAAAAAGCCTGCACTCTTTGCATGATAATGATCAAGTTCAATTTTGGTTCCATGCATTAGTTGCAGGCTTATCGTTCTCTGACATTTATTAATTTTTATTTGTCCAAATTTCAGGAAAATACTTGGTAGCAATATAAGCTTCAATAAAGTTGAGGTTAGCAACCCGCTAACTACAACAATTGCCAGTGGGTATTTAACTTCATACCCAGAGATTGGGCTTTTTAGTATGGTGGAAAGTCAAGCTAATGAAGTAGCAAGCGCTGTCATTAAAATAGGAATTAGACGTTCTGAAGAGCCACGTTTGGCCAAGTCGATACCATGGTACGATCAGGCAATAAAAAAGCCCTACATCTCTATAAGGCTTTTCATGCATGGCTATATTCAGACCCATTGGTAAGTAAGTAAATTTATTTGAAATTAAAAATTGGCATAGCTGTTGCGTTCAATTTACAATCCGAATGCAGTTAACTAGAAGTCAATGTGGCACTTACGCTAACGGATTCGATTCCTGTAAACAAGCATTCTAGTGGGGTATATAAGTACACCCTTAATTTAAATAGTAGGTATTAGAAAAAGAAGTAGGTGGTTAAAAATGGAAATATTAAATCGTTCTGTACTGATGAAAGCGCACGGGGCATTGGCAGCCTTTATTTTACCAGTGGCAATTATGTTTTTTGTGACGGGCGCTTTTTATACATGGGGAATTAAGGGTAGTTACGAAACAACAGTTCACGAGTTGAAACTTAAAAAACATATTCAAGAAGATGTTTCTATACTCACTACATTGGTAACAAAAGAATTAAAAAAGAAAAATATTGACATACCATCAGGTCAAGCCAAAATCAAAAGAATAGGCAACGCTTTCATGCTTGAGTGGACTGGTTCAAATAGAGACGTTATTTTAGAGCCAACAGCAAATCCACTAATTGCAAAATTGAAAATAAAGGATACTAGTTGGTACAGACAGTTTGTACAATTACATAAAGCAAAGGGAGGAGTGTTATTTAAAGTATATGCCGCAGTACTTGCATCTGCACTTCTTTTAATACTTATTACCGGCTTTATTATGGCCTGGAAAACACCTAAATTACGTAAACTTACATTGTTTTCAGCATCATTAGGGGTAGTTGCGTTTTTTGGATTGATAGTATCTAGTTAAGCTTGATAGTTAAATATCTAACTAATGACAATTTAACCAGTAAAAATCTACGTTACGTCTATATCGAACACTTCTTTTAGACATGAAAAAGCCCTACATCTCTGTAAGGCTTATCTAGATTGGTGGCCCGAACTGGAATTGAACCAGTGACACGCGGGTTATGATTCTGGTTGTTGTGGGCTCGAGCTCATCAGACACTCCAATATGATAAAGTTTGCTTATCTTTCTCCCATCCCCAGAATATATTCCATCTCAGGCAATGCTCTCTGTACACATGCTATGCCTTCGATAATAGACTCCTTTGCACGATAAAATTCCAACAATCCAATATGTGACAACCTTGGTGAAAGCAAGATATCTGGGGGATCTCCAGCCATGCGGCTTCTGGTTATTCTATCTTGTGTGATATTTATTGAGCCTGCAATTGCTTCAAATAAGCTTGGTGGTTGATCTTCGCTATTGTTTGATGGGAATACTGATTCTGTGTACTCGGTCACAAAGTTAGATATTTTAGTTACAAAACCTGAGTTTTCAACATTTTTTGTTTGTGTTTTTATTTGAAGGTGCTTACCTGTTATATCATTATTTAAGTTGACGGCTATAACGACATCTGCACCGAATGCACGGCATACTGAAACAGGTACAGGGTTAACTAAACCACCATCTACCAACCATTTGTTATTATTTTTGATTGCAGGAAAGAGTCCTGGTAATGCTATGGATGACCAAACTGCTTCAAGCATCTTTCCTTTTGATATCCAAATTTCTTTGCCGGTTTCTAATTCAGTTGCTGTTGCAGCGTAAATATTTTTCTGATTTTCTATTAATATGTTTTCATCTGCAACATGTTGATTCAAAAAATAGTGGAACCTTTCTTTATTTACAAAGCCATTCAAGTGTAAATTGACTTCAAAAAATTTTGCTGTTTCTATTCTGTCTAGTGATCTTACCCATGATTCTAGTTTTTCAAGATTATTAGCTGTGTAAGATGCGCCAACTAATGCACCAATTGAAGTTCCACATACAATGTCAGGTACAACTTTTTGTTTAAGTAGCTCGTTAATAATACCTATATGAGCCCAGCCTCTAGCTGAGCCACCACCAAGAGCTAACCCAATTTTTATTTTGCTTTGATTCATTAAATACTCACCTTATGCCCAACTGAAGTACATTTTTAAAAACAATCATAAAACAAAAAACAAATTTAAGTATGCTTCCATAGCAAATATCTGAGTCTTAGCTGAAGTACGGAAAATCTTTGTGTGCTAATCTCTATCTTGATATGTCAACATGTTTAACCAATACTTTAGAGCATTATGTTTAAAAGAAAATCTCAATTAAAACGAGTTTTATCATTGAGTTCGATAGTGTTTTATGGCTTAGGCACAATTATTGGTGCTGGAATTTATGTATTAATTGGTGAAATCGTTTCTAAAGCTGGTGCTTGGGCACCAATGTCATTCATCATTGCTGCAGTAATTGCTAGTTTTACTGGCTTGTCATATGCTGAATTAGTTGGGCGTTATCCTCGCAGTGCAGGAGAAGCAGTTTATGTTGGTGAGGCGTTCAGGCAGCCTTGGTTAACGCAATTAGTAGGGTGGGCAGTTGTGTTAACTGGAGTTGTTTCTGCTGCAACTTTATTGAAAGGTTTTGCTGGGTATTTCGTTAGTTTGTTTGGCGGAATTGATAGTGTTGTTATTAGTGTAGTGCTTTCTTTGATATGTTTGCTGGCGTGTGTTGGTGTTAAGCAATCAGTAGGCGTTGCAGTTTTTATCACAATTTTAGAGTTAATAGGGTTGTTGTTGGTAGTTTTAGCCTCGTCTGAGGCAATGATATTAGAGGTAAACTGGAACCGCTGGTATGACGCCTTACCTAACCCATCTTGGGTGAACATTTCTGCGGCGGCATTTCTAGCATTTTATGCATTTATAGGTTTTGAGGATATGGTGAATATGGCTGAAGAAGTTAAAGATGCTTCGAAAAACTTACCTAAAGCAATTATTATTACTATAGTTTTGTCTTCACTTATTTATATGCTGATAGCTATCGTAGCAGTAGTTGCATTGCCAAATCAAGAGCTAGCAGCCAGCACAGCGCCATTAACAAAGATTGCCTCTCAATCAACATGGTTTCCATCATGGTTGATTAGTGTGATTGGTTTGGTGGCCATATTAAACGGCGTTATCGTGCAGTTATTAATGGCACCCCGTGTTGTATACGGTATTACTCAGTTTTCACCAACCTTAAATTTTTTAGGGGTCATCAATAAAAGAACTAAAACACCTATTGTGGCAACAATTTCCATTAGTTTATTTATACTAATATTTTCTTTGTTATTACCATTGGCGCAATTGGCGCAACTCACTAGTGGAGTGATACTGTGCCTGTTTGTATTGGTTAATGCTGCCTTAATAGTTTTTAAAACGCGCGAGCAATACATTGGTTTCCAAGTTTATATCTGCATACCAGTTTTGGGTGTTATCACATCTTTGTTATTGCTTGTTGCTCAATTTGTTTATTAGCCATAAATTTCTATTTTTTCTTCTTGTGTGTGCAATTGCTGGAAATTAAAAAAGCCCTACATCTCTGCAAGGCTTCTAAATACTGAAAATCAAATAGATAAGAACGCTTACGCCCGGTTGACCTAGGCAATAGTG
>RCNB010000062.1_pt1 | contig 110854 bp, 96 predicted proteins | sample 2041321 | NCBI WGS metagenome assembly RCNB01 (sample SAMN09708232, study PRJNA481090) | Marine sediment metagenome, whole genome shotgun sequencing project. | reverse complement strand
CTATTCCTGCTAGAAAAGTACCAGCACTTTTTAATTGTATTTCAGTATTGGATTCAATTGCTTTTACTGAATAGTTATCATTGAATTTGTAATAAGAAGAACCAGATAATATATTGGTTGTTAAATATGGAAACTGGATTTTAAAACTTGCGTTTTCTATGTCATTTTCAAACTCACTCGTATTTTCTATATAGAATCCTCTTAGGTAATTATATTCTACTCGATGTGCCCATTTATCAAATAATAATTTCACCCTAAATCGGAAACGATCTGTTTCCCCCTTATTTTCTAATTCACTTTCAGATAGTTTAGGTCGGATCCCTAATCTGACCGATAAAAATTTATAACTAAAAACAATACCATAACTTACGCTTAGGTTCGTTCTAATTTCAGCTTTATCATTTTCATATGGCATAAAATATTTCACTTTGTCATTAGAAACATCCAGCTTAATATTTAATTGATTGCTATGGTCCTCAATAAAAGGGTTTAAAGAAGAAAGACTATCCGTTTTAGTGTCTTCATTTTGAGAATAAACTAAAAGTGGAAGTAATAAAATTGATATATAAAATAGATATTTCAATAACTAGAATTGTTTTTATTTAAAAGTAATTTACAAAAAACTAAACATAAAAAAAGGGAAGTATAGCGTCCGCTTTTAAAATATATCAAATTAGTTATTAAAAGCCATAATTCTCTCTTTTGTTTTTTCTGATTGTATCTATTAAATTATAGGTTGTAAACTTAAGACGTTTATAGCCTGCCTGTCCTCCGTGCGAGACTTCGGAAGGCGGGCTCGAAGGCAGGTCTATTTTGCTGAATCACCACCTTTATAGGCAAATAGGTATATGTAAGATTAGCGCTTTAGGGTGAAGTGAGACATATAGACTCTTGGTGCACCAGCCCTACTAAGGTATTCCACTTTAAACCAATAGTCATTTGTTGGCATAAGAGTATTATTGTAATTCCCATCCCAACCAAATCGACTAGGATCTATAGAAGCCACTATTTTCCCGTATCTGTCATAAATACTAATCCTTGCACCTACTTGATCTTTTAAGCACTCAATATTCCAAATGTCATTTTTAGCATCACCATTAGGAGTAAAAAACTTAGGATAATCTAAAACTCGAAAGCTATCAATAGCTATGTTACTGCAGCCTGAAGTTTCACGAGCCCTTATTTTATATTCTTCGCAACCTGTAAGATCACTAAAATTATTATCTTCTATCCAAGGGCCATCATCTAGCTGAAACTCATAAATACCTGTACCTCCCGTAACACGAATAGCTACAGTTTGATTATTATTAAAAGGTTCTGAAATAAGATCAATTTCTATAGAAAGTTGGCTTATGGGAATGACTTGAATTTCTATTATCGTATTATCAGAAGCACATTGACCTGGGTTTGAATCAAATGAATAGATTGTGGTTGCCAAATTGTTTAATGCGGGCGACCAAGTTCCTGTAATTCCTTCATTAGATGTTGTGGGCAAATCATCGAGTATTTCCCCTGTACAAATAGGGTTAATGGCGTCAAAAGTTGGTATAAAAGGATCTGTTATAACAATTTGGAGCGTTGTAGAAGTTGTACAACCTTGTCCTGAATTTGGTATGAACGTATACTCTGTGGTTACAGTATTATTTATGCTGGGTGACCAAGTGCCCGTAATACCGTTATTTGATGTTGTAGGTAAATCTGCTAAAAACTCACCAGGGCACACGGGATTAACAGCATTAAAAATTGGTGTCTCTGCAGGAATGACCTCAATAACCAAAGTTGTCTCAGGCGCACATTGATCAGCTAAAGGCGTAAATGTATACGTAGTGGTTATGGAATTATCTAATTCTGGGGACCATGTTCCTGTAATCCCATCATTAGATGTTGTGGGTAACGGGTTTAATATATCACCCTCACAGATTGCCGGCACAGCATCAAAAACTGGATCAGTATTAATAAGTGGAAGTACTGTAACAGTTAATTCTTCAGTTGTCGTTTCACCACAAACATCACTGATTATAACTGTATAAGCTGTAGTTACAGTAGGCGATAGGAATGGATTAGGACTAGTTGGGTCACTTACGCCATCAGTAGGTGTCCAACTGTATGAATTTCCGCTTGGAATAGTTGCATCTACCTGAACAGCTCCATTCTCACAAATAACCTCATCATCTAGTTGCAGATTATCCACAAAAGAGATACGATTAAAACACACCTGATGTAAATTACTCAGACCTCCGGTAGAACCAACAAAACCAAAAAAAACGGTATCATCACCTGAAAAAATAGTGCTTTTCACATTTTGATTTAATGTAATGCGTAACTGACAATCAAAAGACACACTCAAAACTTTAGTAGTTGCATTCCATTCGATTTTAACTTCGTGCGTATTGCCATCTTCTATGTTTAAACTCGTCGCACTCGCCTGAACGGGACCTGATAAATTACTAGCGCCATTATTATGATTTGGATTTCCATTACGCATTATTGATATATGATCCCAAGTAGGATCACCAAGGTCTCCATTCTGATAAGTGTCAAATTCAATAACCAAGGATGGAGTTATACCTGAGTAGCCGACGCCTCCGCCTGAACCACCAATAACAGGAGTAGGATTACCTTTAAATACTAAGGCCATCCCGTCTGCTCCATTAAAATCTTTAAACCCAAAATTGTTCTGATAGAAAATAGTAAAATCTGAATCAAAATCAATAGGGTTATTATACCATACACCACCTGCTTGAAAGTCTTGATCTGGAGTGATGATATAACAATTACCACCCTGATTGATAGCATTACCTGTTACTATAGCATTTAACTGTGCATAAGTATTAGTAATACTGCATAATATGACAAATAAAGAGAGGTAAGACTTTAATTGCAAGGGTTTTTCTTTTAAATAGCAATTGCTAAGATATCACTTTAAAAATAGTTGTGCATAATATCGAATCTAAAAAAATTGATTTGAATAACGGAATCTTTATGAGTACAATGACTGATGAATTATTTGACGAAATAAACGATATTAAACCAAGAATTAGTTTATATGAAATCTGAGTTTTTTAAGAAAACGGTGACCATAGTTGTAATTATATAGTAGAATGGAAAATATGATTTCCTTACTAAATCGAATAAGAATTCAATTGCTGGAAAATCAAAATAATAAAGTTTTGACTGTTTTTTTATGGTGTGTAATCGATGCTTATATCATCTAATTCATAAGCCCCATCAAAATTCTCTTGGTCTGCTCCGGTATATTTAAAAGCTATATAAACAGTTCCTGAACCACAAGACAGATCAACATTGCCCGAGCTCAGCCAAGCTCCAAAGAAATCATCGTCTTGTACAATGTATGCAACTGGTAGATCTCCCCAGATGGCAGATGTTATATTTGCCTCATTGCCATCCCAATCGTTAGAATAAAGAACTTCTAAATTACTGCCATTTGCAAAACTATTGGATGTCTTGAAAACTAGGGTCTCACCATCTTGTGTATTTAGATCGATAGCTGGTGTAATAAGCCAGGCTACATTTATAGGGTCTCCAGATCCTTGTGCTCGCATTCTGGCAGACCTACCCAAAGAGGCATTAGTTCCTCCAGAAGTATAGGCCTCCCAACCTTCAGTGCCTTCCTGAATAAAATTTGTCCAACCATTACCTGTTATTAGGTTATTATTGGTCTGGCTTTCAAAGGCATCATTAAATATATTCGTATTCCCTTGAGCAGAAGCCGTACCACAGTCTAACTCTGGTGGGTCGCAGCGTTCAGCACTATCAAAATGAACATCGGCGACAGAATTGATGACAAATACACTCATATCATCTCCAAAATCCCTCGATAGGATTCCTTGTATAGGCCCCTTTCCTTGTGCCACTTGTACGGACTTAAAGTCGGCAAATGTACTTGTTTGTATTGGCAGTGTTGCATTGGTCTGGCAACTTTGCAACGTCCTGAAACCATCGAACTCATCAAAAGGCTCCCCAGCATAGGTAAGAGCTCTGTCCGATCTATAAATTTGCATGTCATCAAATTGAATATATGTGTTCTCGTCGTTTTCAGTTAATTCAAAAATAGTCATGACTTTAGGCGCTATTGTGGCTACTTCAGCACCTCTTAAAATAATGTCCCTATACTCAAATTCCTGTATTTGGTCTAACTGGCTGCCCTCGCCTTTTCCAATGGTTAATACGCCATTGGCCTCACCAATTGTTAGCCCATTTAATTTTACGAACACTTTTCTTCCGAACTCGTATGTGTCTGATAGACTTCCGACGTTTACTGATAGCCTTAATCCTAATCTGGGATTGTCTGCCGGGTCAGCATCATCTGTCTTGTTTTGGATAATGATCTCTTCAAAAAAGTTTCCTGCTTGGTCGCTAGAAATTACGTACCCTTCTAAATACAGATTCTCCTCTTCTTCTATGATGGCTATTTGATCTCCATCCACTATTGCCTGAGCCAATCTTGAATAAATTGCTTGGAAAGTTGTTGTCTGCCCGCTGATGATTGGGTCCTCGACACCAGTAGGCCTTGGCGTTTTATAGTCGTCGTCATTTACACAAGATACGTTACATGCCATAAGTGCAACAACTACTGAAAAAGTCAGGATTTTGCTTATTTTCATAAAAGGTATTATATTTTTCATAGTTCTTTATTTTAAAACCTGAAGTAAACGTTCAAAAAGTAATTAGCACCTCTGCCATACCAATATTTTGAACCGAAAACTGGTTTGTCCAACGCTTTATCGTCTCTTAATTGTCTGTAGTTCGCGTTTCGGCCTTGCTCAAAACCTCCTGTTCTGTATTCGTTATCCAAGACGTTTCCAATGCTAGCAAAAAAACCAACAAAAAAATCATCTATTTTCCATGATTTCCCACCCACAAGATTAACGACCATGTATTCATCAAACTTTTCTTGCTTTAATAACTCCGTAGCTAAGGATTCGTCATAATCATTGAATGGCTGACCATCAACATCTTTAAAGAAATTATCACTTCTCGTTAGAGGGCTCACATCTATATAGGTGTTTGTGAAAAAATTGGTGGTTGCACCAAACCACCAGTAATCTGGATCACGATACTCAAAGCCTACAGAAAATGCTCTTTGAGGACCACTTGCGAGTTTATGATCTTTAAGATTGGATTTGCCTATATATACATTTTCAAACCTATCTGATGATACATAAAGATCGGGGTTATTGTCATACGTATATTGACCGAATGACACCGCTCCTTTTAACTTAATGGTCGGTGTAACCTGCGCCTCTATTCCTAATTCTGCACCAAGGTGTTTTTTATTGATTCCTTGCAATATCTCTTGGATGAATTCGGTCTCATCATCTCCAGATTCTTGGGTTCCGGTTGAAGAAATGACATTGCCAATACCATCGGCGAAATAAAAAGATGTTTCGTTAGCGTCTTCTAATTTGGTGTAAAAACCCGTAAGTTTAGCTCTAACAATTGGAGACCTAAATATATAGCTAGCATCAAAAGAAGCTATTTTTTCCTCGGTAATATTAGGCACTACATTCTGGTTGGATCTCGAATTAGAATAGGTATTCCTTAAAGATGGAGCCTTAGTTATATAACCCGCATTTACATCCAACAAGTGCTTGCCAGTGATTTTATAGACAAAGCCACCTTTGGCACCAATTCCCATAAAGGAAAGTTCTTCGCCTTTCCCGAATGAGTTGTCCTTAAACGTTTCATTTTGGTACAGCCCTTCTCTTTGGTATTGCGTATTGGTAAAACTACCTGATAGGTAAAAGTCTATTTTATTGTATTTGAATAGAGCTTGCGCATACCCGTTCAAGATATCTGCATATATGTTGTAATTGTAACTGAATTTATCTCTTTCCATAGCTACCCTGTTTGGGTTTTGAAGATCAAGTTGTATGCCATCAAAACTATCTACATTCAAGTATCCAGCCCCACCAAGGAGGTCTATGATTTCGGCAAAATTTGCTGATTTCAAGGTCCTATAGTTTACAGATGCGTTACATAGTATGTTGTCTTTTAACTCAGTGTTTAATATTACATTTAATGAAAGTTGTTTGTCGTCAACCCGATCTTCATATAGTATATAGGTTGAATTCTTTCCTTGAGCTGTATTCACGAAATTGGCGTCGTACATTTGTTGCCAATTTATCTGTCCGTTATTCAAGAATTCCTGCTGCGCTCCATAAGCAAATTCGAGGTCTTCAGGAAAATTCCTTTCGAAATAGCTTGGAAGTTTTTGATAATAGGTAGGGCTAGGGTTTCTTCCACCACCTTCATACACTTCCTGCCCATCAGAAGTTGTTACTAAATTTGCACCATTATAATTTAATCGACTATTTCCAAGAGTCCCAAATTGGTATCCTAAATTAATATTAAGGGATGTTTTAGATGAAATATCCCAATAATGGTTGAGCATTATTATCGGCTCTTCGACTTCCTTAACGCGTGAGTTACGCTTCTTATCATCCTGCCAACCCCAATATTCGTTGTACTTGCTGTCTTTTAAGTCATATACTTCTTGCGTGTTGGGAGATGATTTTCCACGTTTATTTTGCGCGTATATAGCTGTTAAGTTTAAGCGGTGTTCTTCGGTGATTTTTTTTTCGACAGATACAAAAAATGAATTAGCATTATATTGCGTTGCATCTTGAAAGCCTTCATTTCCGAAACGTCTTCCCACCATTACACTATAGGCCAAGCCGTTTTTCATCAATCCAGATGAGTAACTTGCCATAACACGATTGGTGTAGCTCCTGTTTGATGATGAATAGGTAACTCTGCCACCTTCCCTGTAATTGGAGGCTCTAGTATTTATGTTAGACGTCCCCAGAATTCCACCAAAATTATAGCTTGAAGGTGCTAATCCAGACGTTAATTCTTGGTTTCTCATTACATCATTCAATCCGCCCCAATTACTCCATTGTGGTCGACCATTGTAAACCTTGTTCATTTCAATACCATTGATCAAAACAGAACCATTGTCAGAATCCAATCCCCTAACCCTGAAAAATGAAGAACTGAACTCAAAGGCGGCAGTTCTTTGAAACACATCTAGTGAAGATTGCAATAATCCCGAAATATTATCAGTACCGCCGGTGTCATCATTAAGTTCGTCGTCGGAAAGGCTTATTGTGAATAAATCTCCTGAATCCGAAATATCAGTTTCTAAGGTCATGTCTGTAATATTAACAGTACTACCGGCATTGACCACAATAGGATAACGCTTGGTCAAATAGCCAGTCTTAGAGACTCTTAAAACTTGCTCTCCCAGGGGAACATTAGAAGAATAAATGAATTCGCCAAAACCATCAGTTTTGGTTGTTTGATCGGTTTCTTCAATAGTTATGGTTACATCTGGAATTGGTTCATTAGAAATAGCATAGAGGACACTGCCTTTTATTATAGTTTGCTGTGCATATGTGGTGGTTCCTAAAAAAATAACAAATAAAAAAGTAGATACTATTTTCTCCATTTATGATTACTATTTACTCTATATTGCGTAAATATACTATATTTTTTGTTTCTGATTTCACGTAAATTGTTATTATTACTTACTTTTTATCCTCTTTTGAATTCAACTTATGTACCGTAATACTCTATTATTGAAGCTTATAAATTACAGTTTAGCATACACATTTTTATTGGTGTTCATATCAGGATTCGCACAAGAAAAAAAGATGTTTAAGGTGCACACAATTGCTTTTTATAATCTTGAAAATCTATTCGATACGATTAACGATCCAGTTAAATTTGATGAAGCTAGCCCCATAATGGAGATGAAGGCAAATGTTGGAGAAATTTATAAGAAGAAGGTCCATAACATGGCTAGAGTGCTTGCAGATATTGGTTCTGATGTATCCAAAAACACACCCGTAATCATTGGAGTTGCTGAAATTGAGAATCGCAATGTTCTTGAAGATGTTGTGAACGATCCCTTATTGCTTAGCGAGGACTATGGTATAATTCATTTTGATTCACCTGACGTTAGAGGAATTGATGTTGCCTTACTATACCAAAAGGCAGTTTTCCAACCACAACATTCAAGTGCCCATGAATTAAAGATATATGATGATACGAGTCGTAAGCGCATTTATACAAGAGATCAGTTATTGGTTAGTGGATTATTTGATGGTGAACGTATGCATTTCATAGTAAATCATTGGCCGTCGCGAAGAGGTGGTGAAGCAAGGAGTAGGCCCAAGCGAGTAGCAGCTGCAAAACTTAATAAACATATCATTGATTCGTTACAAGTACTAGATCCTTATGCCAAGATCTTTACAATGGGCGATCTAAATGATGACCCCACAAATGCGAGTGTAAAAGATGTACTGAAAGCAGAACGGAATAAAAAAGATGTCGACCTTAAAGGTATTTATAACCCCATGGAAGAAATGGCGAAACAGGGTTTGGGTTCGAATGCTTATAGAGATGCCTGGAGCCTGTTTGATCAAATCATGTTTACACAGCCATTGTTGGACAAGGATTACTCAACCTATCGCTTCTACAAAGCGGGAATATTTAATAGACATTACTTGACTAATAAACGTGGCCGTTACAAAGGATATCCGTTACGAAGTTTTGCAGATGGCGGATTTACAGATGGATTTAGTGATCACTTCCCTGTATATGCTTATGTGATAAAAGAGGTGAACTAAAAATGAAACATTAAAAACTAAAAGAGACGCTAATAGCGTCTCTCTTCTTTATTAGTTAGGCCATACATCCCAAGGAATCCTAGACACATATAGAATAAAGGCGATCGTATAAAAAATCGCTAGCATCTTGAATTTTGGGGTGGATGTGAGTTTCTTTTTATGCTTGCTATACCCAATGGTAATTAGGGCAACGGCAATAATATTTATTAGAGGGTGTTCCACTAAATAAAGACGATTTACAGAATCCTTCATGACGCCACCCATACCACTCTCTGACCAGAGTTGCAATCTTGGAGAGACGAAGTATAGCAATAGTCCCAATAATAATTGTAAATGGGATACTATTAGGGTAAACAGGCTTATCCTAAAATCCTTGGCGTGGAATTCTTTGTTGCCAAAGAATTTGATCAAAGCATTTATAGTTGCCAGTAACAATACGAGCAATACCAAATAGGCCCAATAGGAGTGAAGTACTTTTACGATATCATACATAGTCCAGAGAATTTAAGTGTTAGACAAAAATAAGGATTTTGGGCATAAAAAAACCCAGACATTCATCGTCTGGGTTTTTTTTATTGTATTTAATTCTTAATTGAATATATATCTCAATCCAATTTGCATTTGCCATCTTGAACTTTGGATTCCTATATCATCTAATTGATCAGGACCATCGTTTATTACAGACTCGTTCAAACTGAATTCTGGTGTAGACCCAGCACTAGCAGATTCTGTTTCCAAGATGCTTGTGTTGCTAAAAGCAAACTTTTGCTGACCCCAATCCTTGTTCAATAAGTTCGTGAAGTTGAAAATATCAAGTGATACTTGGAAGGTATTCCTTTTGCTGAAGGCATTAAAAGAAAAATCTTGTATGAACTTCAAATCAACAATATGACTCCAAGGACCTCTAGACCCGTTACGTTCTGCATATTGTCCTCTTCTAGTTCTTAAGTAGTCATCACCTTCGATGTAGGCATTTAAAAGAGCCCACTCATCTCCGGTACCAGCAGCAGAACCATCTCTATCTTGAAGTGCGATTTCACCAGCATTAGCAGGTACGTACATTAAGGCATTATCTCGAGAATCATCGTTCAAGATATCCCTACCTTCTCTATATACATACGAGTAAGGACGTCCTTGCGACCCATTATAGAATATACCTAACGTCGTTTTTACATTCTCTGACCATTTATACTCGTAAGACATGTTACTTGAAATTCTATGACCAGCAGAGAAATCTGAACGGCTAACAGGCAATGCTGAATTCTTTCCATTAACTGTTTGAATGTTTCTCCATTGAGAACTGTTCTGCGATGAAGTTCCGTCAAAGATTGCTTTAGACTCTCCATAAGAGTAAGATACTTGGCCAGAGAATCCATTATCGAAAGGTTTTCTGATAGTCAAGGCACCATTCCAAGAAGATCCTTTATTCGTATTAGAAGCTAAGATGATTCTTCCATAGGTATCGTCAATCTCATCACGTCTGTCGTAAACTGGTCTGTTGTCAGCTCCTGCTAGAGCTCCTACTGGGTCTTTTAAGTTTAGGTTCTCGTAATAGATAGCACTTATATTTTTGTTCAATATAACATCAGCACTGGCAATCAAGCCCCACCATGGTAATTTTTGGTCAATCGCAATGTTTGTCTTGAATACTTGTGGTAATTGGAAATTAGAGGCAAACAAATCTATATTTCCACTTGTTGCACCTGTACCAGGAGTAACGTGCTTAGGTTGATTATTCACATCTGGCTCGAAAGGCAATGGGTCACTAAAGTTAAAATCTCCGCTGAATCCACCAGTTACACCATTGTTATTATATGTACCACCTGGCCATACTAATGGTAATCTAGAAGTAAAGATTCCAAAGCCACCACGAAGCTGTGTTGTATTATCTCCTTTAACATCCCAATTGAAACCTACTCTAGGTGCTACATGTATCTGCGGGCTAACACCACGACCTACTCTCGCGCCTTGAAGATCTTTACCTTCGGCTTCTAATAAGGGAATTGTTCTATTATTGAAATCATCATTCACAGGACCATCTGACCAGTAAGGTGTATCAAAACGAATACCAACACTTAATTTAAAGTTATCGCTAATAGTGACTTCATCTTGAAAATAAAGGCCGAATTGGAATAGATCGAATTCAGATGCTCCAGCAGATTGATCTCCTACGACACCATTTCCCACTAAAGAATATCCGTGGCTATAATCAGTGGTTGGGAGACCAGCGATAAATTCATCAACACCAGTGCCACCAGTACCGTTGTTGTCATCGTTAAATCCATAACTTCCATAGTTAAAGGCGAAGAATAAGTTCTTAATTTTAGAATATTCGTTATGCGTACCAATGGTAATGGCATGCTTTCCAGAGAAGATCTCAAAATTATTGGTGAACGTAAAGACATCTTGGTCCAATAAATTGGCCGTAGAGAAAGGCTCTGCACCTAATCTAATACGACCATCACCATCTTGTAACTCTAAAGTTGGAAATGGACTTCCTAAAGGATCCCTGTCATCTCTCACGGTTTTATAACCTATAGATAAACTGTTGGCAAATTTGCTTCCGAATGTTGAGTACAATTGTAATGTCGTGGCATTGGTATTATTCAAGAACAGCTCAGAACCATTTAAGAATGCTATTGTACCAGCAGACGAATTTCTTGCTTCTAAGTTATCAGCTTTTTGTAGTCTGTGGGTAATCGATAGGTTATGGTTCTCATTAATGTTCCAATCTAATTTAGCCGTTACTAAATCGTTTACAAGTGTCGATGTATTATTGTCGTATATACCCGGATCGTAACCATAAGAAGATATCATGAATTGTCTTAAAGACTCAATCCCAGCCGCATCCAAATTACCTTGGTAATTAGAGATGTTGAATGGTTGAGGTAATTCATTGTCTTGTCTTTCGTAGTTTACGAAGAAAAACAATTTGTCTTTCACTAAAGGACCACCAGCACGAATACCATAAGTAAGCGCTGTAAAATCATCTAGTTTTTGAGCTGTATCTCCATCCCTCAAAAGGCCATTCGGTGTTTTACCAGCAAGGCTCTCATTTCTTATGAAACTATACACAGAACCGCTGAATTCATTAGTACCACTACGTGTTACAGCATTAATCGCACCTCCAGTAAATCCTGAGATCTTAACATCAAAGGGCGCTAATTGTACCTGTATTTGCTCAATAGCATCAATGGAGAATGGATTCGCACCAGTTTGTCCACCATCTGTTCCAGAACCAGCTAGGCCAAATACATCATTACTTACTGCACCATCTACATACACAGAGTTAAATCTATTATTCTGGCCTCCTAAAGAAATCGAAAAACCATCTGTTCCTTCTGTGATCTGTGCTTGAGGAGTTGCTCTAACAAAATCCGCAATGGATCTTGAAGCAGAAGGAATTGTTTGAATATCCCTTTGGCTAACCGTTGTTGCAGCGCCGGTTCGGTCAGAATCGAAAACGCCATCCCTTTGCGCAGTAATTACAATGGTTTCAAGAACGCTTGCAGATTCTGACAATTGTCGGCTAATACTACTAGTTTGTCCTAATACAAGATATAGGGCATCATCCGAGTAATCCGAATATCCAACATAACTAATGGTCAACTTGTATGGGCCACCAGTTCTTAGGTTCGGCATACGGTAGAACCCGTCAAAATCTGTCGAAGCACCATAAGTGGTGCCTGTAGGCGTATGAATTGCCACGACATTGGCTCCCGGAAGTGGGTCGCCATTTTCATCTGTTACTTGGCCACTAATTGAAGACCTTGTCACACCTTGAGCAAACGCTGATGATGTGCCAATGAAAACAACTGCCAATGTTAGTAAAATTTTAGTAATTTTTTTCATTTTGATTAATTGTGAATAGTTTTGAATTTTGTGCAAAAATCGAATTTTTGAATGGATCGTATTTTAAGTTAATGTTAAGAAAAACTTAACGCGACAAAAATAGGATTAATTGAAAAACTATAACGATTTCGTAAAAAGAAATTCTTAACAAATCTTAATAGTTGTTAAGATTTGTAATGGTTAATAAGATTTTGCGTAGAAGAATCATGGTGGTTGGAAGAATGGCCAGTCAATTCGTTCAAAATATTAGTCGCTAACTGCTTGCCAAGTTCAACACCCCATTGATCATAACTGAAGATATTCCAAATGACGCCCTGAACGAATATTTTATGCTCGTACATCGCAATGAGTTTACCTAAACTCTCAGGATTTAGTTTGTTGATAAAAAGGGTGTTCGTAGGGTTGTTTCCCTTGAATACTTTGTAGGGTAATAATTTATTGATATCAGATTCTCCAAGTCCTTTTTCGACCAGTTCGTTTCGAGCCTCGTCTTTGGTCTTTCCATTCATCAAAGCTTCGGTTTGAGCGATGAAATTTGAAATAAGTTTATCCTGATGGTCTTTATTGCCATACAGGCTTTCCTTAAACCCGATGAAATCAACAGGAATAAGCTTGGTGCCTTGATGAATCAATTGAAAAAATGCGTGTTGTGAATTGGTTCCAGGTTCTCCCCAAATAATCGTTCCAGTTTGATAATTCACTTTTTCACCTCCTCTATCAATACTTTTCCCATTACTCTCCATGATTCCTTGTTGCAAATACGTAGCAAACTGTTTGAGATATTGGGTGTAAGGTATAACGGCTTCACTTTCCGCATTAAAGAAATTGTTGTACCAGACACTTAAAAGGCCAAGAACAACGGGAATATTACTTTCAAAATCAGCTGTCTTGAAATGCTCATCCATTTTATGAGCTCCATTTAGCAAATCTTCAAAATTGGAATAGCCCACAGAAAGACTAATCGTCAATCCTACAGCACTCCATAGAGAAAAACGACCCCCTACCCAATTCCACATCGGGAAAATATTATTCTCTGCAATACCAAATTCTTTTACTTTTTCAATATTCGTCGAGACAGCAACGAAATGTTTGGAAATATCTTCTTCTTTAGCGGTTTGCAAGAACCAATGCCTAATTGTATTTGCGTTAGAAATTGTTTCCTGGGTGGTGAATGTCTTGGATACAATAACAAATAAAGTGGTTTCCGGATTTAATTTCTTGATAATCTCATTAACGTGATCACCATCCACATTGGAAACAAAATGTGTGTTTAAATGATTCTTGTAAAACTCTAATGAATCAACCACCATGGCAGGCCCAAGATCAGAACCTCCAATACCTATATTTACAATATCAGTAAATTCTTTATCAGTATGTCCTTTTCTTTTTCCGTTTACAACGTCATTAGTGAAGTTCTTGATTTTTTCTTTAACCGCATGGATTTCAGGCATGATATTCTCTCCATCCACTAACAGGGATGAGTTACTTGGAGCCCTCAATGCCGTATGAAGTACAGCTCTATTTTCTGTTTCATTAATGATGTCGCCATTAAAGTACTTTGTAATGGCCGTTTTTAGCTGAACCTCTTCAGCCAATTTCAGTAATAGTTCGAGCGTCTTTTCGTCTATCCTGTTCTTGGAGAAGTCGACATAAAAATCATCCCATTGGATCTTAAATGTATTTGCTCGTTTATCATCTCGCGCAAAAAAGTCTTTCATTTGGACATCTTCAATCGTCTTAAAATGCTCCTCAAGAAGTTGCCATGATTTTGTTGAGGTTGGATCAATATTAGGTAATGCCATTAATTTTTTACTTCAGTAATTAAGTTCTTTTCATCGGCAATGATCTCAAGAGGATCAGAGTTGAACTCTATATTATCAAGTTGCGATTTAATTGGATTGATGAATTCTAGGTACAGCGCTTTTAAACTGTCTGATATTGGTTCGGCTTCAGGCAATTTTTGTTTGAACGGATCTACCTGCTTACCATTTTTCCAGAATCGATAGCATACATGGGGTCCGGAGGTATTACCAGTCATTCCTACCCAACCAATGACATCACCTTGCTTTACAAAATCTCCTACTTTGGCTTTGCGCTTCTGCATATGAAGGTATTGCGTGGAATACATAGAATTATGCTTGATCTTTACGTAATTACCATTGCCGCCTTTCCGTCTAGATTCAATGACTGTTCCATTGGCTGTCGCCCTAATTGGCGTACCTACTTTGGCTGAAAAATCGGTGCCTTTGTGCGCTCGTATACGATTACCGTATAAAGCAATACGACGTCTTAAATTATACCTGGAGGAAATACGTCGATACTCTACGGGTGCTTTTAAAAATGCTCGGCGTAAATTCTTAGCATCTTCGCTAAAATAATCCCTCAAACCCTTGACGGTATCTGTTTCAAATTCGAAGGCATAAAAAGGTTCATTGTTATGCTCGAAATACGCGGCTTTTATGTTGTCAATACCAGCGTAAATGGAGTCATCTATATATTTCTCCGTATACACAACTTTAAACTTGTCTCCGGCTTGAAGTCGGTTAAAATCTATAGTCCATGCATAGATGTCTGACATATCAAAAGCTAAAACAGGACTAATGCCTAGTTCCTCTAATGCTAGTGAAATATTAGATTTGGGAACAATCTCTCCAGACACCTCTTTTTCAACATACTTTATAGGCTTGGTGTCTGTATAAGCATGGATTGAGTCCTGAAAATTAATGACCACATAATCTTCCTTATTGGGCTGATAAATAAAGCACTTTGGTTCTTGTAGTGAATCATTAGTGCATAACAAGGTATAAGGCTTACCTACTTGGAGATTCCTTATATCGAAACTATCCTTTGTCTTTTGTGCTATTTCAAAAATCTTCGAGAACCCTATTTGATTGTCTTCAAGTATTTTGCCAAAAGTATCTCCAGACTTGATTGTATCTCTTTTTACAGTGAAATCGTTTAGATTGAATCCGTATTCAATATTTGGGATTTCTATGGGTTTGACATAACTCGTTACGGGCACTTCAATTGAATTTACTTCTTTCTTACAAGAAATAGTAACAATAAAGAGTAGGCAGATGAAAAATAGCTGTTTCAAATTGTAATTCTATTTGGTTCTTTAGGCATGCTCAAAACGTGCAAAATCAATGAATTTATACTTGAGCGCCTCAAATATCGGGAAAAAAAAGACGTTATTGAATATTCTGCCAAGAATTAGCATTATACATTCGTACCCCAGTCGTCCAATTCTTCCTTGCTCCATAGTTCTGGAAAGAACACCCTTCGTTGATATTTAGGGTGCATGTACTTCTGCCAATCACTGCCTCCCGTGGCTTCACCGTCTCCGTCAGGGCCTAATATGTAGTGTTTTGCAGCGTTGTAATGAGCCATGACCCATTTAATATTAACTGTATGATCGTAATGCCGCATGGCTTTTACAAGATCTTTGTCTTTTTGATCTTTCTCAGGCAATTCATTGAACCGTGACCAAAGATTTTTCGTGTTATATGTTTTCATGAAGGTGATGAATTCTTCTTTATAACGATTTTCAAAGTTGGTCAATAAAGATGATTTCTCACCTGTTTTATAGTCTTTACCAGCAGCTTGCCAATATAAATGCTCCAAGGCATGTTCGAACGGCGTTTCCCTATCAATAGTTTGTCTAAATCGAGCATCGATAAGATTGATGAGCTCTGTTGACGCAAACTCAATTTGGCGATATTGTGCACTTTGAAAACCACTAGCTGGAGTCAGGGTGTGCCTGAATTTATTGTATTGTTCAGGGTCCATGCCTTCACGCATAATATCGAAAGATGTTGTTAGCATATCGAAATATCGACTTATACGCATCAGCTTATTCTCAAAGAATGCAACATTCAGGTCATCTTTGTTCGCCACTTGGGAAATTTCCCAGAGGATCATCTTGAAAATCAACTCATTGATTTGATGATAGGCAATGAATACCATTTCATCAGGAAAAGTAGTGCGCTGGATTTGGAGGCTCAACAATGCATCGGTGTGTATATAATCCCAATACGTAATGGATTTACTATAGAGAAGACCTTCTAGATAATTTTCAGTGTCTTCACTTTGAGCATCGTATTTGCCCTGTAGTTTTTTTAATAGATCGTCATAGTTAGGTTGGTCGGACATAATTAATTGTCAAAGATGATGTTGAACGGATATTTTAACCCTTTAAATGCTTGTAAATCTGCGCGCAGAGAGCCTATGGCCAAGTCCGCCTTGATTCGCAAAGGTATCTTATTTAAATCATTTGAGACCCATAGTGTTAAACTTTCTTCTTCCTTGAAGACACGCCCTGCCATGACATATGGTCTGAATTTGAGAGTTGCCACTTTACCAAATTCTGTAAGGATGGTTTCGTCTCCTAAATACTTTAACTTAAATCCGTAATTCTCCAGATCAAAGAACATATCCAGTTGAATTTCGTCTCCAACTTCAAGATTCTCTACATCTAGATTGTTCCTTAGGTAGTAAAAGGTCGACATCATGTCCTGTATATTGGGTTTGGTGTCAACCACTTTCATCGTTTTAAACTTCAGATTATTAACATGTGCTTTTTGATTTTCTTGGTCGAATTCTATATGTATTTTTTTAGTATGCCCACCTTCATTGATATCCCTAATGAATTTATATGGGATAGTGGTTTCCTTATCGAAATAGCTTTCGTAACGATCCTTTACCTTGAAAAACCATCCTATGGCACCTGTGGTCTTGCCTTTACCAACAACATGATAAACAGGTTTGCCATCAATAATACCATCTTTAATTTTTAGAGTTGCTTCACCAGCTTTAAGGAAGCCGCTGTAACTCATTTTGAATTTGAACCATTCGCCCGTCTGAAAAGATGAAACCTCTTGGGAAAAGGCTGTATTCATCATTAATAGCGAGAAACCAATAAGTAGTATCCTGTTCATAAATCTGTAATTCTAAGTGCTCCAAAATAGGGCAACTTTGGCTGTCTTTGGGTTTTAAAGACAATTACTGTACCAAAAGTATTAAACATAAAAACTCCATCAAACTAAAGATGGAGTTTTTAGATAACGGTTGCGTTAAGATTTTGTTATAAGGTTCCTCGTTTTTCTTGCTCGCGTTCAATGCTTTCGAATAAGGCCTTGAAATTTCCGGCTCCAAAACCCTTGGCTCCCATACGTTGTATGATCTCAAAGAATAGAGTCGGTCTGTCTTCTAAAGGCTTTGTGAAAATTTGCAATAAATAACCTTCTTCATCGGCATCAACGAGTATTGACAGTTTTTGAAGTTCACTGATGTCCTCTTTCATCATGTCTTTATGCTCACCCAAACGTCTTGGGATATCATCGTAATAGGCTTGCGGAGGAGGCGGTAAGAATTCAATACCTCTAGCTTTTAGCTGTGCCACAGTTCCAATGATATCATCTGTTGCAACAGCCAAGTGCTGCACGCCTGAATCTTCATAAAAATCCAAGTATTCCTCGATCTGTGATTTTTTGGCAGCCTTAGCGGGTTCATTTATAGGGAATTTTATACGCCCATTACCATTGCTCATGACCTTACTCATCAAAGCGGAATATTCCGTATGGATCTGTTTGTCATCAAATGACAAAAAATTAACGAAGCCCATAACATCTTCGTACCATTTTACCCATTTGTTCATTTGGCCCCAGCCTACATTGCCAACCATATGGTCGATGAATTTTAGTCCAACTGGTTCTGGATTGTAATCAGATTTCCACTCCTCAAAACCGGGTAAGAACGCACCTTTGTAGTTCTTGCGTTCTACAAACATATGCACAGTTTCTCCATAGGTGTAAATACCTGCTCTAACCACTTCGCCATGTTCGTCCTTTTCAACGGTTGGTTCCATATAGGATTTTGCGCCTCTCTTTGTTGTTTCGGCATAGGCTTTTCTTGCGTCTTCCACCCAAAGTGCGATTACTTTTACGCCATCCCCATGTTTAACAATATGATCATTTATCGGTGATTTGCTAGTCAATGGTGTTGTAAGAACCAAACGTATCTTGTCTTGTTTCAACACATAACTTACATGGTCTCTAGAGCCAGTTTCCAATCCTTTGTATGCATACGATTGAAACCCAAATGCCGTTTTATAGAAATGTGCTGATTGTTTTGCATTACCGACGTAGAATTCTACGTAGTCAGTGCCTAATAATGGAAGGAAATCCTTTGCTCCCTCGAATATTTTTTCTAGTCCGTATTCGACTGATTTTACTTCTTTACTCATGATGTTTTCCATCTTAGTCTCCCTAAAGGGGAGAAATTAATATGTTTTTAAATAGTCTTTTTCACTCCTTCCCATTGGGAAGGTTGGGTTGGGATTATTCTAACCAAGAGGTATGATAAGTCCCATCTGTAATGGCCATACCTTCCTCTGTTACTTGCAATGGTTTAAAGGTGTCTACCATCACGGCGAGTTCCTTTGTTTCTGTCTGCCCAATACTCCGCTCGGCAGCACCAGGATGTGGGCCATGTGGTATACCTGCTGGATGTAGCGAAATATGTCCAGGTTCTACATCATTCCGGCTCATGAAATCCCCATCGACGTAATAAAGTACTTCGTCACTATCGATATTACTATGATTGTATGGTGCTGGGATGCCCTGTGGGTGATAATCGTATAAACGCGGCACGAAACTACAGATCACAAAGGCATCGGTCTCAAAAGTTTGGTGTACTGGTGGTGGTTGATGCACGCGCCCAGTAATGGGTTCAAAGTCGTGAATTGAAAACGCATATGGATAATTATAACCATCATACCCTACCACATCAAAAGGATGTGTGGCATATATCATATCAAATATCTCGTCTTGCTTCTTGACCTTCATCAAGAATTCTCCTTTTTCGTCATGATGTTCCAATTCTTGCGGTTGTCTCAAATCTCGCTCGCAAAATGGTGAATGTTCGAGTAATTGCCCGAACCAATTACGATATCGCTTCGGCGTATATATGGGTCTTCTAGACTCCACAATGAACAAGCGATTATCTTCAGTGTCGAATTCAATTTTATAAATGATACCGCGAGGTACTAATAGGTAATCTCCATACTTGAAATCGAGATTTCCCATATGTGTTCGTAACTTTCCAGTTCCTTTATGGATGAAAATTAGTTCGTCGGCATCGGCGTTCTTATAGAAATACTCTGTTTGGGATTGTTTCGGCGCCGCCAATATGATAGTGCAATCGGCATTGGTCAAGACTGCTTTTCGACTTTTTAGGTAGTCGTTCTCTGGTTTGACTTGAAACCCTTTAAAGCGGTACGAATGCATATTATTTGCTTTCGCCACTTTAGGGGCAACACTATATTGACCTTTTATGTCCTTTACTTGTGTCGGTCTATGAATATGATACAGGTTACTGGACATACCGTCAAAACCAATGGTCCCGAATAATTGCTCGTAATATAAACTCCCGTCATCCTTTCGGAATTGAGTATGTCGCTTATGCGGAATCTTTCCTAATTTATGATAAAATGGCATACTTTGAATTTTAATAAGTTATACTTTATTTAATACAAAATAAAGACAGTCTTATTCAGGATTTCTCTTGATAAGAAAATGCAATAGAATTGGTAATTCTGCCCAATGAAGTGTCATAGTACTACAAATATCGGAAAAATAATGATGCCATAACAGTCTCTAGAACCAAAACCCAAGGTTAAAAAACCACTTACTTTCACTCGTCTCCGGAGACCAGGTATATTTCGCTTCTATAGGGCCTATGAATGTCTCTAGGGAATAGCCCAAACCATAACCACTAAAATTTGGGGATGTTATCCACTCACCACTATCAAAAATGTTATCGGCGACATTGGCATAATTTGCAACGAAGTTAATATGATTTTTCTTGAAAATCTCGTAATCAAATTTTATGGTTCCCTTTACAAAACTATCACCAGGAATTGACAAATAATCATAGCCTATGAATGGCACGAAATTATTAATGAAATTGTTGCCATAACCTCCTAACACATAATCTAAAGACTGGTTTTGGTTATCACCGACCTTAAATCCACCCTGAGATTCCAAATTGATTGAAAATGCATCACTTACTTCAAAAGCATAGCCCAAGTCTGCTTTACCATATGAGAACGGCTTGAAATTATTGTTGTAGTCTGAAGATGAAAGATACCAATGGAAATCACCATTAAAATAAAAACCTCTGGAAGGAAAATATTTATTATTGTAGCTATCATATTTTAAAGTACCAAATACACCTAAAAAATCACTTTTCTCAAAAACAGTCTCTTGTTCGTTTGAATTATTGATAATAGTCTCAGATATAATATTCAATCGTTTATGTTCAGCTCCTAAACTCAGTGAAAAATCTTTCTGGAATAAGGTCTGCACATAAAACTGGTTAGTAAAATCGGAGAGCTCTATTCCAATTTTATTTATCCCTGACGAGGCGATTAGAGATGGTTCCAAAACGGTTTCAGCGTTGATATTCTTTGAAAACAGATTATATCTAGAACGCACCCCCACACTCCAATAAAAACCTTTGTCAATATAATATTCAAAGTTATAGCGCACATTGTCTCCAAGAATTACATCCAGTGAGGTCACATCGCTATCAAATAATAAGTGTTTTTGAGTTATGTTTATCAGGGCGGCGCTTTTATAAAGGTCGTCGTAATGAACCCCAAATTTTAAATACGTGTTGATCTGGTTTTCCGTGAGTACGGCATTCAAATCGTAACCATCTTCGCGTGGGATAAAGCGATAGCTGAACATATCAAAATTGTTTGTAGAAGCCAAGTTATTAATTCCTGCATTAAAATCTTGATGGCTTATCGCGCCATTCCCCTTGATTTTCAGCTTGCCGAGAATGTAGGAACGTGAAAATTTCTCATTGCCAACGATGTTTATAGCGTTAATGGTTATACTATCTTTCAATATTATACGAGAAGGCGTCCTTGCTTTATCCTTCTGCTTATCTGCTATGTCCTTTAGATAAAACACTTTTTTAAAAGCTGCCCTTTCTCCATTTTTTATGATTTGCTTACCAAAATCGAAAGAAATGACACTAAAGTCTTCAATGTCAGGCTTTATATAGACATCCGTTTTCGCAGACTTGATCTTCATATCATTAATGGTCCTATAATTATTGATCTGAAGCAATATTTCGGGAGCCGATTTTAGGTTATCCCTGTTTGCCAAGCCATCTTGCACATCAACACCAATAATAATGTCCATTCCTTTATCCCTTAATTCATCTAATGGGTAATTATTGGTTACACCACCATCAATCAAGATCTGATCATCAATGATGACCGGTTGAAAAAGAGATGGGAAAGCACCGCTTGCGGCAATTGCCTGAGAGAGATTGCCTCTTTCTAGAATCACAGGTTGTCCAGTTTCAATATTAGTTGCCATACAGAAAAATGGGATCGGTAATTCCTTGAAATCTTCAATATCACTTACATGCAATGTGAGTCTGGACAATAGATTGAACACATTCTGACCTCTTGAAATTGCAGAAGGCAATGTCACCTTAAAATTATTGAAAGGCAAAGTGATAGCATGTCTTTCTGAATTTTCACGCTCATAAAATGTTTTTGACGCTCTGGGCAGGTAATCACTTATCACATTTTCAAAATCCAGTTCATTGAAGATAGAATCCAATTGTTTACCAGAATACCCTGAAGCATACAAAGCCCCAATAATGGCCCCCATGCTTGTGCCAGCTATATAATCAATACGAATACCCAGACTATCTATGGTTTTAAGTACACCAATATGTGCCAAACCTTTTGCACCGCCCCCACTCAATACTAGACCTACCTTAGCATCTCGTTCTTCATTAATTTGAGAATAGACATTACAGCAGAAAAATAGTATTATAAGAAGTAAGATCTTCTTCATGAATTGTGGTAGTGATCAAAAATTTTATGCGCTTTGGCTGTTCCTACAACGCTTTTGAGCGCATCAAATTTTACGGTTGATATTCGTTTTACGGATTTAAAGTGTTTTAATAAATCGACAACAGTTTTTTCACCAATACCTGGAATGGTTTCTAGTTCAGTATTCAAGGCCGTCTTGCTGCGTCGATTACGATGATGTTCTATTCCAAATCGATGCGCTTCATTTCTCAGTTGTTGAATGATCTTGAGCGTTTCACTTTTTTTATCTAAATATAGTGGAATTGGATCATCTGGGTAAAATAATTCTTCCAAACGTTTCGCAATTCCGATTATGGCGATCTTTCCTCTTAATTTAAGGATATCAAGACTTTTTAAAGAAGATGACAATTGGCCTTTTCCGCCATCAATAATTATAAGTTGAGGCAATGGTTTTTCTTCATCAAGTAGACGTTTATAACGGCGATACACTACTTCTTCCATTGAGGCAAAATCATCAGGACCTTCAACTGTCTTGATATTAAAATGGCGATAATCCCGTTTACTTGGTTTTCCATTCTTGAAGACTACACAAGCCGCGACTGGATGAGTCCCTTGGATATTCGAATTGTCGAAACATTCAATATGCCGTGGCTCTTCAGATAGCCTTAGATCAGATTTCATTTGTGTCATAATGCGATTAACATGACGGTCTGGATCAGTCATCCTTACTTGCTTAAACCTTTCTAAACGATAGAATTTCGCATTTCGTTCAGACAGTTCTAAAATACGCTTTTTATCACCTAATTGCGGAACGGTTACCTTAATATTCTCACCAAGATCCAATTTAAACGGCACATAAATTTCTTTGGAGTTAGAATTGAAACGATGGCGAATATCCGTTATGGCTAACTGTAATAACTGCGTATCGGTTTCATTCAGTTTTTTCTTGATCTCCATGGTATGAGACCGAATGATCGAGCCATAGGAAATCTGCAGGAAATTCACGTATCCATAACTTTCATCAGATACTATGGAGAATACATCAACATTACTGATCCGAGGATTGATTATGGTGGATTTAGCTTGATAATTCTCAAGAACGTTTATTTTCTCCTTGATCCTTTGAGCATCTTCAAAATGCATTTCTGCTGCATAGGCTTTCATTTGCTTCTTGAACCCGTGAAGTGATTCCTTAAAGTTTCCTTTCAATATTTCGCGAATAGCCACAATGTTATCATGGTATTCTTCTTCGGTTTGCAATCCTTCACAAGGCCCTTTGCAATTCCCTAAATGATATTCTAAACAGACTTTGTATTTACCAGCTTCAACCTTGGTTTTTGAGAGATCGTAATTACATGTGCGCAATTGATATAGGCCCTTTATCAGATCCAATAGGGTAGACACTGTTTTCGTGCTCGTATATGGACCAAAATATTCTGATCCATCTTTAATCACCCGTCGCGTTGAAAAAATACGAGGAAATCGTTCTTTCTTTAAACAGATCCAAGGATAGGATTTGTCATCTTTCAACAACACATTATATCTGGGCTGATGCTTTTTGATAAGGTTATTCTCGAGGAGTAAGGCATCGGTTTCTGTAGGAACGACAATATGCTTGACAGAAACTATTTTTTTTACGAGAACCTTTGTCTTACCATTCTCATGGTTCTTCGTAAAGTAAGAAGCGACGCGTTTTTTTAGATTTTTTGCCTTACCAACATATAAAATCTTGCCTTCTGCATCAAAATATTGATAAACACCAGGTGAGTTTGGCAAGGTCTTTAGTTGTATCTCTAGTTCGGGAGTGTTCATCATTGTAAAGGTAGTATTTAAGCGGAAACAATAAAACCTAAAACAGGGGCTTTTTTAGTATATTGCGTAAGTATTTTCCCTTTACCAACCCATGAATATAGTCATACTTTCTAGGAATCCTCATCTCTATTCTACTCAAAGATTGATTGAGGAAGGGGAAAAGCGAAACCATACTATGGAAGTCATCGACCCTTTGCGATGTGACTTGATCATAGAGAGTGAAAAACCAACGATTTATTATACGGATAGGTACTTGGATTACGTGGATGCAGTGATTCCTAGAATAGGTGCGTCTGTAACATTTTTTGGATGCGCTGTGGTACGACAATTTGAGATGATGAATGTTTTTACCACGGTAACTTCCGATGCCATTATACGTTCACGTGATAAACTTAGGAGCTTCCAAAGATTGAGTAAGGCTGGAATTGGAATGCCCAAGACGGTTTTTACAAATTATTCTAGGGATGTTGATGAAGTCATTGCGCATGTAGGAGGAACGCCAGTGGTGATCAAGTTACTTGAAGGGACTCAAGGGCTGGGCGTGGTGCTATGTGAATCGAGAAATGCGGCAGAATCTGTTTTGGAAGCTTTTAATGGTTTGCAAGCTCGGGTGGTTGTTCAAGAATACATTGAGGAAGCAAAAGGAGCTGATTTACGGGCCTTGGTGGTTGATGGAAAGGTGGTCGGTGCCATGAAAAGACAAGGGAAGGAAGGTGAATTCCGATCGAATTTACATCGTGGTGGTTCAGCGTATTTCTACGAATTGAATGATGAAGAAAAGAAAGTAGCACTTCGGGCATCCAGGGCTTTAAAACTTGGAGTATGTGGCGTTGATATGCTACAGTCTGCCCGAGGCCCCTTACTATTAGAAGTGAATTCTACCCCAGGATTAGAGGGTATAGAAAATGCTACGGCAGAGAATATCGCTGGGAGTATCATTACTTATATTGAAAGGAACATAAAATAATGGGAAAGAAAACCGAGATCCTAGAAATATTAGGCGAGAGAATAAAACTAGGTGAACGGCGTGAAATAAATTTTAGTGTTGCCAAATTACATACCACTACAGCGGTTGAAGTCCCTGTAATTATCGAACGCTCTAAAAAACCTGGCCCGACGGTTTTAATTACAGCTGGTATTCATGGGGATGAGGTAAATGGAATTGAAGTGGTGCGACAGATCATTGCTAAAGGGATCAATAGGCCTAAAATTGGGACTATTATCAGTATTCCAGTGATCAATATTTTTGGTTTCCTGCATTTGAATCGCGAATTTCCAGATGGACGCGACTTAAATAGGGTTTTTCCTGGTTCGGCCAAAGGATCTTTGGCCAGTCGTGTGGCTCATAAATTAGTAAATGAGATTGTTCCCCATGCAGACCTAATTCTGGATTACCATACAGGAAGTGCTAATCGTTTCAATGCACCACAAATTAGAATCATTGACGAAGAACCTGTTCTTGATGAATTAGCTACAATTTTTGGAGCTCCCTTTGTCTTGTACTCCAAGAATCTTAATAGATCCTTTAGGAATACCTGTTACAAATTAGGCGTGCCCATGTTGTTATTTGAAGGGGGTAAATCGTTTAGTTTTGACAATAATGTTACCAATAGCGGAGTAAATGGCGCCAAACGCATATTACATCATTTGGGAATGCTGAACAGTAAATTTAAAGCTTCCAAACCAAAGAAGAAATGTGTGTTCATTAGAGAGAGTAAATGGATAAGAGCTAATTATTCAGGAATGCTCAAGTCTTCTATAAGGATTAATGCCAAGGTTAAGAAAGGTGAGATTATCGGTCATATTACAGACCCATACGGCAAATTTCATCATTTCATTAAAGCTGAATATTCGGGATATATCATCAATGTAAATGAAGCGCCCATTGTGTACCAAGGGGATGCGGTATTCCATATATCAACAAGACTTGAAAATGAGGACTAAAGTAACGTCAAGGCTATGTCTTTAGCCTCTTTAATTGGCCAACTATCCTGTTGTACATAACTCTCCATCAGGGCACCTTCGAATAATAAAAATAATTTGTTAGTGAGTTTATCGGGGTATTCAGTATCAGAATTTTTTTCAACCAATTCTTTTATAAAGCTTTTTAATTTGGATTTATGCATGGTCACTTCCTCCCTGATTTTCTTATTTTCTTTTGGGATCTCAGCAAGTATGTTAATACTACAATTGCCTTTGAAATCATCATGTCGGTAAACGTCCCTCAAATGATCGAACAACCCAAGTATTTGTAGTTTCCCTTTTTGTTTGCCTTTAAGTGAAGCTTTCAAATCACTTAAGAATTTATCTTCCTTGTTCTGCAGATATGCCACGCAAAGGTCATCTTTTGTCTTGAAGTGATTATAAAGACTGGCCTTAGCAACTTTAGCTTTTTCGATCACTTCGTTGATGCCTGTATTATTGTAACCATTTTGATAAAATAGGTCTGAAGCAGTGCTTATAAGTCTTTCTCTTACGGTCATACTAATGATTTTTTTCAAAGTTAGATTAGAAAGATGGGTAAAACAGACAAGTCTGTTTTAGTTTTAAACAGTTTTATCAACTATTTTTATACCATGATCAAAATTGATTTACGAAAAAAATATAAAGCCCTGCGAAAAGGACTCACCCCAGACCAGATAGATACTCGAAGTATCGATATTGCCAATAATCTTTTGAAACTCGATATATGGAACCATGAGTTTTATCATATCTTCTTGCCTATAGAAAAGCAAAATGAAGTCAACACAGAGTTCATCTTGAATATTCTTTCAGGGAAAGACAAGAATATCGTGATCTCAAAAAGTGATTTTGACACATTACAGATGACGCATTATTTACTCACCGACAATACGAAGATCCATAAGAATGCTTTTGATGTTCCTGAACCCATGGATGGTATTGAAATTCTTTCGGCAAAAATCGATGTGGTATTTGTGCCTTTATTAGCCTATGATCAACTTGGGAATAGAGTGGGATATGGCAAAGGATTTTATGACAAGTTCTTATCTGAATGCAAAGATGGTGTCATTAAAATCGGCCTCTCCTTTTTTGAAGCGGAAGAGTCAATCACTGATATAGGGTCATATGATGAGCGGCTAGATTATTGCGTCACTTCTTCTGAAGTATTTATATTTTGAAGTTCTTCTTCAATTGAAGAATTTTTAAATGCTTTTTTATTGAAAACCAACAGCATACCAACACCTGTACTTATAGCCACATCGGCAACATTAAAAACAGGTTCAAAGAATGTGAAATATTTTCCTCCCCAAACCGGTAGCCATTCTGGCAAGTAGCCCTTCCATAAAGGGAAATATAGCATATCCACCACTTTACCTTGAAGTAATTTTGCGTAACCACCACCCTCTGGGAGAAACTGGGCTATGGATCCATTACTATCAGCAAATAAGACACCGTAGAAAACAGAATCGATGATATTACCTAATGCTCCGGCAAAAATCAATGATACCCCAATAACAAGAATTCTTGAAGCTTTTCTTTTAACTGAATCCAATAACCAATACCCAATGAAAAATACGGCGATTATCCTGAAAATAGTTAAACTGACTTTAGCAGAGCTATCAGAGATAAATGTCACAAAATCACTGATCTTGGTACCCCAAGCCATACCTGGATTTTCAATGAATAGAATCTTGAACCAATTAAATACGTCCGTATCTTCTCCAATAACAAAATGAGTCTTGACGTAAATTTTGCTTATTTGATCAATTAGCAAAATGAGAATAATCAATAAAGAAGCTTTTTTCAGAGACATGCTTTTTTAACAAATTTGAGTAAAAATAGTATTATTCTTGAGATTTCGTAACGGTAATGTTTCCATTAATTGAATTAAGATCAATAGTATTATCACCTATAGACAATTTTTCAGTTATTATATTCCCATGTTTTGAATTCGTATTGATCTTCGCGAAATTGGAATGTATTTCGATATTACCTCCAATTGTATTTACTAGTGCATTACCCGAAAAATTAGTGATTCTACAATTTCCATTCGCAAGTTCGAGTGTTAGTTTTCTATAAGATCCTTCTCCGGTAATATTGGCGATATCACTTTTGATGTATATTGTTTTTTGCTCTGGGACTTTAATATCTAGTTCAATAGAGATTATTTTATGTGCACTCAATTTGTCATTGGCATCTTCAAAAGTGGGTTGAAAATTACTGGAAACATAAAGAGACTGCATAAATCTTTTATTGGAAATGACAATATGTTCATTGTTCTCACCTTCAACTTTTGCCTCAATAATTATGGATGGGCTTTTATGGGTCAATAAATTGATACTATAAACGGTATTGAAATTAAAATTGATCACTTCAATATTCTCCGCAGACAATGTCTTGGTCATCCGTTTTTGTGCGTAAATCAATTGACTTAGTAGAACAACTACAATCAATATTAGATTTTTCATAAATAAAAAACGCCTCGTAATACGAAGCGTTGTGATGAGTTAGATTAAGATTATTTTTGCATGTTCTTGGCTTCAATGCTCAACGTTGCATGAGGAACCAGCTCCAGTCGTTTTTTATTAATGAGTTTTCCAGTAACACGACATACACCATAAGTCTTGCTTTCTATTCTGATCAGTGCGTTCTTAAGATCACGAATAAATTTTTCTTGCCGAATTGCCAATTGAGAATTAGCTTCTTTACTCATTGTTGCACTACCTTCTTCAAAGGCTTTGAATGTTGGAGAAGTGTCTTCAGTACCATTATTATGATCATTCATATAGGCACTTTTGATCAACTCAAGGTCGTGTTGTGCTTTTTCTATTTTCTCTTGGATCAGTTTCTTGAAATGTGCGAGATCCTTGTCTGTGTGTCTTATATTGGTGTCTAATGCCATGTGTTTAATGTTTTGTAATGAATAATTTGGTATTTACATCATCGAACGTAATTTCTATACCATTATTCAATTGTTCGATTATTTCTAATTCTGCGGTTAGGGTCTCTGTTTTTATATATTCAAGGTTACTACTAACTGCCTTTTCTATTTTATCATCTTTCTGAAGCTGTACATCAATTCTATCGGTTACCTCAAATCCTGAATCTTTTCTTAAATTCTGAATTCTATTTACCAATTCTCTGGCGATGCCTTCTCGTTTTAGGTCATCGGTCAAGGTCACATCCAAGGCAACTGTAAATCCATCAGCGTTGGCAACTAACCATCCTTCAATATCTTTTGAGGAAATCTCAACTTCAGATAAATCCAAAGTAATACTTTTTCCGTTCACTTCAACATCAATACTACCGTTTTGCTCGATATTTTTGATATCATCGGCTTTAAACTTCTGTATTTCGTTAGAAATCAGTTTCATGTCCTTTCCAAATCGAGGCCCTAAAACCTTGAAATTTGGCTTTATTTGTTTCACTATGATATCTGAAGCGTCTTCTAACAGGTCAATTTCCTTAATATTAACTTCGTGTTTTATTAAGTTAGAAACTGCAAGAATCTCATCTTTTTGTTGTTGGTTATCAACTGGAATCATAATTTTTTGAAGAGGTTGGCGTACTTTTATCTTCTCCCTAGCACGTAACGACAAAACCAAAGATGATATTATTTGGGCGTTTTCCATTTTGCGCTCAAGGTCTTTGTCTATATAAGATGCATTGTATTTAGGAAATTCGGCTAAATGCACGCTTTCAAAAGACTCCTTATTGGTCACGGAATTCAAGTCTAGATACAAATTATCCATAAAGAATGGTGCAATAGGAGCCCCAAGTTTCGCAATAGTCAACATGCACGTGTACAATGTTTGATACGCTGAAATCTTATCGGTTTGATAATCTCCTTTCCAAAAACGTCTTCTACTTAAACGAACATACCAGTTGCTCAAATATTCTTGAGTGAAGTCTGAAATAGCCCGTGCTGCCTTTGTTGGTTCATACTCAGAGTAAAAAGCATCCACTTTTTGGATTAATGTATGTAATTCGGACAAGATCCAACGATCAATTTCAGGTCTCTCTTCCAAAGGAACATCTTTTTCAGAATAGATGAACCCGTCTATATTTGTGTATAGAGTGAAAAAAGAATACGTATTATAAAGTGTGCCGAAGAATTTGCGTTTCACCTCTTCGATACCATCTAGGTCAAATTTTAGGTTATCCCAAGGATTGGCATTGGCAATCATATACCATCGTGTTGCATCAGCACCATACGTTGAAATGGTTTCAAAAGGATCTGTAGCGTTACCTAAACGTTTAGACATTTTTTGTCCGTTCTTGTCCAAAACCAATCCGTTAGACACTACGTTTTTATATGCCACAGAATCGAAAACCATAGTTGCAATGGCATGGAGCGTATAAAACCAACCTCTAGTTTGGTCTACACCTTCGGCAATGAAATCCGCTGGAAACGACTTATTTTCGTCAATCAAATCCTTATTTTCAAAAGGATAATGCCATTGAGCATAAGGCATTGAACCAGAATCGAACCATACATCTATCAAGTCACTTTCTCGTTTCATAGGCTTTCCGGATGCCGAAACCAAAACTATCTCATCGACGATATTTTTGTGTAAGTCAATTTTTGAATAATTATCTTCTGAATAATCACCTACTTCAAAGTCTTGGAAGATATCAGATTTCATAATACCTGCCTCAACGGCGCGTTGCATTTCAGTTTTTAATTCTTCAACCGAACCTATACAGATTTCCTCTTTACCATCGTCTGTTCTCCAAATAGGTAATGGAATTCCCCAATAACGTGAACGTGATAAATTCCAATCGTTAGCATTCGCTAGCCAATTACCAAAACGTCCTTCACCAGTACTTTTAGGTTTCCAGTTAATTGTCTCATTCAATTCGAACATTCTGTCCTTCACGTCAGTTACCTTAATGAACCAAGAATCGAGAGGGTAGTATAGAATCGGTTTATCTGTGCGCCAACAATTAGGGTAGCTATGCTTATATTTTTCGACCTTAAAAGCCTTGTTTTCTTCTTTTAGCTTGATAGCCAACTCCACATCGATAGAACGTTCTGGTGCTTCGCCATCATTGTAATATTCATTTTTTACGTACTTGCCAGCAAACTCTTTCATTTCAGGCCTGAAACGACCTTGCAGATCCACTAGCGGAACCAAAGTGCCATTTTCATCTTTTACGAGCATTGGCGGTACTTCCGGCTTGGCTTGTTTAGCAACTATAGCGTCGTCTGCGCCAAAAGTCGGCGCCGTATGAACGATCCCTGTTCCATCTTCAGTGGTAACGAAATCACCAGAAATAACTCTAAAAGCATTCTCTGGATTATCATTTGGGAGGGTATAGGGTAATAGTTGTTCATATGTTATTCCTACTAGATCTTTACCCTTGAATTCCTTTACCACATAATATGGAATGGTCTTATCTCCAGATTTATATGATAATAATTCAGATTTATCTTCTACCCGGTTGAATTTTCCGGAAAATTGATTGTTGACCAATTTCTTGGCCAAAATCACATTTATTGGTTCAAATGTATATTGATTATAAGTTTCAACGAGTACATAGTCAATCTTTGATCCAACAGTCAAGGCGGTATTACTAGGAAGTGTCCAAGGTGTTGTCGTCCATGCTAAAAAATAGATATCACCTTCATTTTGCAAAAAGTCAGGAAGTACTTCATCTTTTGCCTTAAACTGCGCAACAACCGTCGTATCAGTGACATCTTGATAAGTGCCTGGTTGATTCAATTCATGAGAGCTCAATCCAGTTCCTGCTTTTGGGGAGTATGGCTGAATTGTATAGCCTTTATATAATAAACTCTTGTTATAGATCTGTTTTAATAACCACCAAACACTCTCCATGTATTTAGGGTCATAGGTTATGTATGGGTCATCCATATTTACCCAATAGCCCATTTTCTGCGTCAAGTCATTCCAAACGTTAGTGTACCGCATTACTGCTTTCCTGCATGCGGCATTATAATCTTCGACGGAAATGGTTTTTCCTATGTCTTCTTTTGTGATTCCAAGCTCTTTTTCAACACCAAGCTCAATCGGTAAACCATGCGTATCCCAACCCGCTTTTCGCTTTACTTGATATCCCTTCATGGTTTTATAGCGTGGGAAAATATCTTTAATTGCACGGGCCAAGACATGATGAACACCAGGAAGTCCATTGGCAGAAGGAGGTCCTTCAAAAAAAACGTATGGCTCTTGTCCTTCACGAGACGTAACACTTTTTTCAAAAATGTTGTGCTCTTGCCAATAGTTTAGAGTATCCTCAGCCACTTTTGGTAAGTCAAGTCCTTTATATTCAGGGAACTTCTTGCTCATTTAGTCATGATTCTAATAAGGTCGCAAAATTAAGGATTTATAAACAATCTGTTGAACAAAGGCTCAAAAAAAAGACCTTTAACTTTAAAGCTAAAGGTCTTGTGCATTTGGATCAATAGCAAATTACTTCAAAATGATTTTTTTATTGCGTTTGACATTGTTCTCTGTGGTTAGATTTACGAAGTAAACACCTGTACTAAGCTCCCCAGTAGAAACACCGTTCTCTAGATCATAGATGTCTAAGTTATTGTAAGTCTTAACGGTTTGCCCTAGCATGTTTATCAGTGTCAAGCTTTTTAACGGTTGTTCCAGACCTTTTACAAAAAGCTTGTTTTCAGAATTATTAATATATATAAGAACCTCGTTTAGTATAAAACTATCACCAGACAAGGTGCTGTTGTTGTCATTAAATACTATGTCAAATCGTTCTGAATCTTCGCCAGAAAAGGCTGAGAAATGATAAGCACCATCTTGAGTTAAATTCCAATACATATTTTGTCTATTGTCCCTAACAAATATGTCTTGATTCTCGTCAACGTTCTTGATTTCTGCGATATCTAGGATATAGGTAAAATTACCCGAAGAATTAAAGTATAAGTCGATTTTTTTCTCAGGTGAAATTGGTGAGAATGCCTGGATCACATAAGGTTTTCCATCCAAGATACTCGTCATGTCTTCGTTAGGTCTCTGAATTAAGAGACCACCATCGTAACCAGGATCGAATCCGTCTGTGGTGATATCACTGAAGCCAAGTACAAATTGTCTTGTGGCACCATTTGAGACTTCAAATTCCAGTTTGATGATTTGCATCGGCGCTACCACTGTTGCCTCTTCGTCTCTAACCGTTATTTCATCATTTGTAGCATTAGCATTGTCTTGAGATTGAGTACCCCTGAAGAATACAGATTCATCCAAACTTTCCTGCTTGAAGACACGCTGACCATTATTGAATTCGATGTTGCCATCATTGACCACCTCTACTAAGAATGCTTGTCCTACCGGAAGGAACTTGGTAGGGATCTTGATACCTCTATTGTCTGTGTTGGTAGGATCGGCAATTACGATGTCTGAATGCTGGTAGGCACGAGCTGTCTCGGTAAGGTTAATGTATCCATAACCGCCTTCATATTCTGCAAGCCAATGTGATGTTCCTGCCCACTGTTCCCATAACAAGATGGTGCCTTGAATAATTGGATTTAAACCACCATTGTCAAAATCGACATTGTCTCTGATGAATTTATCAGCATCCAATGCTGAAGGATACGGATTCCCGATAAGTGTCGTTGTCAAGGTAACATCTTGTTCACTTTCATTGCCTGCATCAGGCACATCAGTTGCTGGGATAAGGATGGTCCCGTTGTTTGGTTTCCCTACAAACGTATATTGTTGTTCGGTCCCAGCATTACCGGTTCCTTTCTGTGTGTATCCTACACCTGGTTGTATGTCACTGGCTGGTGCCAATGTCACCCAATCGTAATAAGTGATCCCATTTTGGAAACTGTATAACCAACGGTCACTGATCTTGCCTATTTCATCAAAGGTAGAGGTAAACTGCATGGCAGTGGTTCCAGTGCCATCCTTGAGCATATCAATATTGAAAGGGCTGTTGTTCGCATTGTTAGTTGTCCCGTTGTTATCTGTAAGTGTTGTTGCGGCAAGAGTACCCACTGGTGATGACCAGTAGTTGTACCAGTACGAATCAGAGTTGCCTTCCTGGCGTCTCAAGATCTTACCTGTTGAAGAAGTGACTAGGTCACTGTTCACTGACTGTATGAGTTGAGAGTCATCTGCTAGGTCAAGAGTTCCATCTAATTGCAAGTACCAACTGTTGGTGATGGCATTATTGCCATTAACAGCCAAAGTGCTTCCGGTATTTATAATTAAGCCCAACTGGCTATGAGAGTCGGATGTTGTTATATTATTTTTTATAGAGACAATGCTCCAATCCTTATTGTTTGCGACATCTTCAATGTCCCAGACATCACCGTGAAGCCAAGTACTCTCTGTGGTCCAAGGACCATTGGCAGTTGTCTCGTATGGCATAGGTGCTGTTTGTGGTTGTACCGTGGTGATGTTCTTCAGGTAAGCATCTCGTCCATTACCAGAGGCATCCGTGGTCTCGCCTGTAAGGATGTTGGTCATTGGGTAATAGGCCTGTAAATTGTTCCAAGGAATGGTTGCATTGGTAGCGACATCCGTAATATTCTTACTCATGATGGATCCCGTCAGATTGACTCCATCTTCTTCTATTTCTTGATAGACCATTTGTTGTAATTGACTATCGGTCAAGACGGTATTGAATACAGCACCCTTAAAATAAGAGTCGTCTGTTCTTGAATGTCTTCCGATATTGAAATCAGGGTTTGCATATTGAGGGTTGGTGGACAATGTTCCTGCAGGAATATTAAGTGTTAATTCCAGTTTACCATTGACATATAATTTAGTCATTCCAGAAGCCCCTTCATAGCTAATGGCCACATGATACCATTGATCTGTATCCATAGTAGTCGTCGAACTCGATCCATAGGATGAGTTTCCCATATTGGTGATATAGTAAGAGTGTAATTTCTTGGTCGTACCATTCACATACATGCGCATAAGGCCTTGTCCTGCTACATCGCCATTACTTGAAAATGTTGGGTCGAGTTTGATCCAGGCCATAATAGTGGCATCTGGCCACCCACCCATGAATGCTGTTCCTGCGATATGATCATCGACACCATCAAAGTCAACAGACGCTGATTCAATGACTACACCAATGGAATCACGATAATCAAGGTCTCCGCCCATTGCAAGGTCACCATCGGTGTCTGGAAGAATCGATAGATCCGTTGGATCTTCTATGTCTTCATTTATATCCAATGTGGCATCATTGACACCATTGGTTTCAAAAAGATTAGCTAGGCCGTCATTATCATCGTCCCCTGCAATGTAACTATTTGCCATTCCGTTTTCTTGGATATCCGTATACTGATCATTATCCGAATTAGTATCTGTTACATCTGGTTCACCGTCACCATCTGTGTCTTCTGGTGTAATACCGCCGGCATATGCGTTGTCACTGCCTGATGCATTATAAGTATATGTAGGTGGAATATAGCCGATGGTTGGTTGGCTTTCAACATTGTCAGGGATACCATCATTATCTGAATCAATATCCATATGATCGTAAGTTCCGTCAGAATCTGAATCTGTAAAAAAGAAGGTGTTAAAACCAACTTTTCCATTTACTAATCCAGTATTAACAGTACCATTGATCTGTATCTCGTTAACGCGAATGTCCTTACCAGTACCATCGGGTAAAGATGATACAACAAAATGAGTCAACGGAGCATTAATCGGCACATTGTGAAGGTGTACACCACCTGAATTAAATAATTCTATCTGACTAAAAGAAGTATTAAGTAAAGTTCCTCCTGTGTTGGGGTCGCCATTGTAGTATTGAAGAATGACTCCCATAGGACTAAAGTCGACTCCAGAGGTATTTATTCTACCGTCGCCATCTCTATCAAAATCACTAGCATCCAGCCCAGGAAGGCCAACGTCATCGAAAGCTCCTTGAAAAAGATCGTTTGGGTCCAATCCAAGGGCTGTTAACTCGGTAACCAGAGTTGCAACAATCGGATTTACCAAATCCCCTGCCACATCATCATTCTCCAATGAAAGTGTAAAGAATGAACCCAAAGGCAAAACATTTGCGCCAGTTGTACCCATTACTAATGCATTATCAAGAATTGACCCATTTAAATCTCCTGGAGTAACCGAAAAACTATGTATTCGGAGATCTTGATCACCGGTATGTGCATTTGCACCATCAAAGATCTTTTGCAGACTTCCATTAGTTATATGATTTGGTAATTGAACAATTTCAAGTTCCATAAACGAAATGGTTGTTCCTTCGTCCGTGTCAAGAACACCATCATTGTCATCATCTAGATCATAAAAATCATCAACACCGTCTCCATCAAAATCTTGAGAATAAATGGTATTCGAAAAACTGAATGATAGAAGCCACAGAAGGCTTACTCCAATTATTTTAATTTTAGGTTTCATATTTAGGTTAATAGCAGAGATTTAGTGGGGCTAAATCTTATTTATATTAAATCTTTTAGGGCTTAAATTTTATATTAAACAATATTTAAAACAAAATTGACTTCTACTAATTAATCGTATTAAACGGATAATCAATAATATATCAATTATATTGATCGACTAAAGTATCATTCTTTATTGGGTTATTACAATTTAATAGATGAAATGCAAGATATCGAATATTTATTGTAGGAAAAAGCAATTTATTTCCTACAATAACCGCGTAATGTCCTCAATTTTAGAAACTAATTGAATTTCAATCTTAGTATTTTTTGTAGCTATTTTATTGTGTTTTGAGACAAATATCTTCGAAAAACCTAGTTTTTCGGCTTCCACAATACGTTGGTCCACCCTTGTCACAGGACGAATCTCACCAGAAAGACCCACTTCTGCAGCAAAGCAAATATCTTTAGAAAGTGGTACATCATCGTTAGACGAAAGAATAGCGGCAACGACAGCCAAATCAATGGCCGGATCATCTATGGTGATTCCGCCTGTTATGTTTATAAAAACGTCTTTTGCCGCTAGTTTGAATCCACAGCGCTTTTCAAGTACGGCCAATAGCATATTCAATCTCTTTGCATTGAAGCCAGTAGCGCTGCGTTGTGGGGTGCCATAAACGGCAGTGCTTACCAATGCTTGTACTTCGATCATCAATGGACGTAAACCTTCTAAAGTGGCAGCAATGGCATTACCGCTTAGGTCTTCATCTTTTTTCGAGATCAATAATTCTGAAGGATTAGTAACTTCCCTTAAACCAGAACCTTGCATTTCGTAAATTCCTAATTCATTGGTGCTTCCAAACCTGTTTTTATTTGCTCTTAGAATCCTGAATACGTGATTCCTGTCCCCCTCAAATTGAAGCACAGTGTCTACCATATGTTCTAGAATCTTGGGGCCAGCGATATGGCCATCTTTGGTGATGTGACCAATAAGAAACACTGGAATGGATGTCTCCTTTGCGAATTTAATAAGTTCGGTAGTACATTCCTTGATTTGTGAAATACTTCCTGCGGATGATTCAATATAATCGCTATGAAGTGTTTGAATGGAATCGATAACTAACATTTCAGGAAGTACGGCTTGTACTTGTTTAAATATATTCTGGGTCTTGGTCTCTGTGAGTATATAGCAACTGTCATTATTAGGATTGATACGTTCTGCGCGCATCTTGATTTGTTTTTGGCTTTCTTCACCAGAGACATATAGCACTTTTTGATCTATGTTCAATGCCATTTGAAGCAATAGGGTGCTTTTTCCAATTCCGGGTTCACCACCTAATAGTACCACGGAACCTCCAACGAGACCTCCACCAAGAACACGATTGAGTTCATTATCGCCTAATTTGATGCGAAATTCACGGGTACTATCAATGTCATTGATCTTAAGAGGCTTTGATGCACGATTAGACCTGCCTGAATCCAACTTATAACTAGTCTTATCTGGTTTTTGAAGAATTTCTTCGGCTATGGTATTCCACTCTTTACAGGCTTGGCATTGACCTTGCCATTTAGCATATTGACTTCCGCAGTTTTGACAGAAAAAAGTGGTTTTTACTTTGGCCATTGTTGATTAGAATCCGAAATCGGCTTTAAGTTCGTCTGCCATCTCTAGCATGAAATCTTTAGTGATACCAGCTATTTCATCTAAGATATAGGCCGATTTATAGGTCTTGTATGCTTTTTTCGGCTCGCCCATTTCTTCATAATAACGAGCTATGTAATAATTACCTAACAGTGTATCAGGATAATCACGACGTGCCAATTTACCAAGTTCCTGGTAATATTCTGGCATCTCATTTTTTTCTATGGCCGACGAAATGGCCTTGAAATCATTGATCAATATTTTTTTATCGAGGCCGAACAGATTATTGATCATAGCGTATTTTTCTGTAAGATAGTTAACTGGAGAGCCTTCATAAGTAAGTATGTTCTCCTTATATTCTTTTTTACTAATGGGCTGAAATACATAGAAAATACTTTCTAATGCCTTCGGGATCGCATGTGCTACCACTGAATAGTGAGAAGGACCTTCAAAATTATCGAAATCATATTGGAGTTTCGGGTTTTCGATTGACGCTAAATTGGTATTCAAGACTTCTACACCTTTCTTGACCGCTCTCAAATCATTAGTGGAAGTCGCTAAATAGTAGAATTTTTGACTTTCAAATTGCAGCAAACGCTCAGTAATCCTTGTTTCCATTTCCGGGGCAAGATCTGGGCTTATTGCAATATAAGCATGAAATAATGGCTCGTCCTTGAATAAGTAGTAGTTCAAGAAATTCGCTGTTTCGCCATGCCCTATGATTGCCCTAAAATTAGCCGTTCTGTAGGCCTCATTTAAGTAAGGGATAAGTTCTAAGCCAATAAATTCAAAGAAATTCGCGCCAGATTCTACAGGAAGGTAATTTTGGTCTGAATACAAGCTATCGTCCATTCGTGTATCTGCTTGATTCACACCAATAACAATGGCCTCTGGCATGTCTTCCCAATACGAATAATAATCAACATTGCCAGCAACTGCCTCGAACATATAATCGCCATCCAGAACAATAAAAAGAGGGTATGTTTTTTCTATATTTTTTTCGTAATTACGGGGTAATTGAATCTTAATTTGACGCACTTGATCCAGTTTTACAGAAGGGAATTCTTCATACTTGGTTTGGGCACTCACAAATTGAATTGAAAGAAACAATACGGTTAAGTAGGTTAGATTTTTCATGATAAGGGTTTAAGTAATTGGGTGACAAGATAAAAATTATTAGTGAAACTATAATTTTGCTCAAAATATTTAGTTGAACTAATCCAGCACGTCGCGGGATTTTTTTTGATTAAAAATAGGTAAATATAAGAGGGATAGTCCTCCTAAGATTACGATCATTATTGTTTGGGATGTCCACATGATCCATCCAAAAGCCCTACTCGGGTCTTCAGGAAGGTTAAACAAAAGAAACCCTATAACGATGGCTTCAGGATACGAACCAATGCCTCCATTTGTTGCTGCAATACTAAAGCTTGCAAGAATGAAGCCTATTAATACGGCTCCAGTAGGAATATGTTCTAGATCACTTATGGCGAACGTAGTGGTATAAAACATTAATAAATACATGCCCCAAATAAAAAAGGTGTGAAATATGAATGCCCATTTTTTCTTCATCTTGAAAATACTCATGATGCCTTCCGCCAAGCCATTTACAAAGCCTTTAAGTTTGGTGGCAAATTTGGATTCACTTCTTTTTATTAATTGTGAGAAAATGAGAAAGAGCACTACAAGAGATGTAATTCCTATTATCACCTTCGTTGGGCTGAACTTTTCAACTAAAAAAGAATAAATGAAATCAAATTGTAGGATTAATGTCACTCCGATGATAAGAAGCATGACCATCATATCGGCGATTCTCTCGGCGATTATGGTTCCGAAACCTTTTTCAAATGGAACACCTTCGTAATTTGTGAGAATCGTGGCTCTTGCCACTTCTCCGGATCTTGGTATGGTATAATTAATGAGATAGGTGGCGAAAACAGCCATTAAACTATTTCCTAACTTAATATTATATCCCATCGGCTCTAGTTGAAAACGCCAGCGATAGGCTCTGGATATATGGCTTAATAATCCAAAGAACATAGCAAGTAAAATCCACCAATAATCAGCATTCTTGAAATATACCAATAACTCAGTAATAGAAATTCTTGAAAGTGAGTACCATACCAAAAACACACCTAACAATAGCGGAATGCCAATGTAAAGCATCTTTTTTAATGTCAAGTTCACTTGTTTACTTTAGAAGGTTAGTTGCCTCATCAGGAAATACCAAAGAAGGCTTGAAGACCTTTGCCTCATCAATATCCATGAAGGCATAGGTAATTAGTATTAACGTGTCGCCAACAGATACTTTTCTGGCCGCAGCGCCATTTAATGTTATTTCTCCACTATTGCGGGGGCCGGGTATCACATAGGTTTCCAATCGTTCACCATTGTCATTATTAACAATCTGTACTTTTTCTCCTTGAATGATATTGGCAGCATCCATCAAGTCTTCATCAATAGTGATACTACCAATATAATTGAGGTCAGCACCGGTAACTTTAACACGATGAATCTTGGATTTTACGACTTGGATCTGCATAGGGCAAAGGTAATTAATTAAGTGCGATATTGTCTATTAGTCGAATATCATCGGCATAGACAGCAATAAACGCACGGTAGGTTTTTTTATTGGATTTTCTTTTCACTGGTTTAAGGTCGTTTATGTCTGCAATAATGCAATATTCTAATTTTAATAGAGGGTGTGCATCAAATTGCTTCCTGACCCATTTCACTACTTCATTAGCACTTTTTGTGCCAAATTTCACTTTGGCAGACTTTAAGGTTTTGAAGATGAAAGGTGCGGCTTTCTTATACTCAGGTTTTAGACGGGTATTCCTAGAACTCATTGCAAGTCCACTGGCTTCGCGTTCAATTTTACAACCCATGATATTCACAGGAATGTTATAGCTATTCACTAATTTTCGTATGATCTGTAATTGTTGAAAATCTTTTTCACCAAAGTAGGCGCGGTCAGGTTTAACGATTTCCAGCAAACGCATGACAATAGTGCCGACTCCATCAAAATGGCCATCTCGGAATTTACCTTCCATTTCATGTTCAAGGCCATCAAAACTAAAATCTGTTGATTTTATATTGGAATCATAGATGTCTTTGGCGGTAGGAGCAAAAATCAATATTTTATCTGAGGCACTTTTTAAAAGTTCGCTGTCGGCCTCTAAGGTCCGAGGGTATTTATTCAAGTCCTCTAGGTTATCGAATTGCGTAGGATTCACGAAAATACTCACAACCACAGCGTCATTTTGGGCCAAGGCTTGTTTCACTATAGAAATATGGCCATTGTGCAAAGCTCCCATTGTAGGGACTAAACCAATGGATTGATTGTTTTTCTTGATCCTAGAAATAGTGTTCTCAAGATCGTTTTTAAGTTTGTAAACGGTCACTTTAGCAAAAAATTAACAGCGTGCAAACTTAATATTTTAAAGGCAATCTGCATAAAATTTTGTACTTTTGCGTGTTTTTTATTTTGAATTTTCAAAAGAAACCAGTTTATGAAAGATAAGAGAATTTTATATGTCTCATCAGAAGTAGTTCCCTATTTACCAGAAACCGAAATTTCTTCAATGTCTTTTGAGGCACCAAGAATGGTGAATCAACAAGGAGGACAGATACGAATTTTTATGCCGCGTTATGGTAATATTAACGAAAGAAGACATCAATTGCATGAAGTGATACGACTTTCTGGAATAAACCTGGTCATCAATGATCTGGACATGCCTCTAATTATCAAGGTGGCTTCCATCCCAAAAGAACGTATTCAAGTTTATTTCATCGACAACGAAGATTACTTTAAACGAAAAGCAACACTGACGGATGAAGATGGTAAACTATTTCCTGATAATGATGAACGTGCCATATTCTTCGCAAAAGGTGTTATAGAAACAGTCAAGAAACTAAATTGGGCTCCAGATATCATCCATGTGCATGGTTGGTTAGCATCATTGTTACCATTGTACTTAAAGGAATATTACAAAGACGAACCATTGTTTTCAGAGAGCAAAGTGGTCACTTCTGTTTACGAGCAAAGTTTTGATGATACATTGAATAAGGGATTGTTTGATAAAGTCAAATTTGATAATATTGATGAGTCTATCATTGATGTCTTAAAAGAACCATCATTTAACAATATAATGAAGGTGGCGATAGATCACTCTGATGCCATTATTGAAGGGTCTAAAGACTTATCAAATGAAATTAAGCAGCATTTGAAGGATTCTGGCAAACCTGTTTTAGATTATAAAACACCAGAGGAATTCGCTGAACCGTATACTGAATTCTATAGAAATAGCGTTTTAGATTAAAGAAGAATTAATGAGAAAGACATATTCAGCCCTAAAGTCAACTTCAATTTTACTACTTATAGTTATTTCTTTTATAGCATGTGAGCAAGATTTTTCTAGTTTGGGTATCGAGATCATTGGGGGTACGAATTTTATAACTACCAACCAAAAATATGATGTTACCACCTTCAATAAGAAGGTCAACCCCGTAAGAAGTGATGCATTAGGTGTTAATTATTTAGGAATATATAATGACGCTATCTACGGAAATACAAGCGCAAATTTCGTTTCTGAAATTACATCTGCCACTTTGAATCCCAATTTCGGAGAGAATGTTGTATTAGACTCTGTTGCTTTGACGATTCCGTATTTCAGTGTGGCAGGTGATAGCGATGAAGATGGGAATGCTACCTATACTCTAGATTCGATATTTGGATCATCACCAATAAATATAACAGGATACAGGAATAACTATTTTTTAAGGAATTTTGACCCAGATTCAAATTTTGAAGAAGCACAGAAATATTATTCCAATGGTGCCACGTCACAAATGGGAATGGTAAATATGTCTGAATTGGAAGGAGATGTCCTATTTGAATTAATGAACTTTGTCCCTTCATTAGACCCAATAGTCTTATTAGGTGAAGAAAATGAAGAAACAGGGATACGTGAAGAAATAAGTAGAGGCATACCAGCGATAAGAGTTATATTAGATCGAGATTATTGGCAGGAAGCAATAATTGATAAAGAAGGTGAGCCAGAACTTAGTAATGCCGCAAACTTTAAGAACTATTTTAGAGGTGTTTATTTTAAGGCGGAAACAGTAAGTGGTGATCTAGGGACTATGATGCTGCTAGATTTTCGTGCAAGTGCTACTATTACATTGTATTACACTCGAGATGGAGCTATCAATGATACCGGAGAAGATCCGGAACGAGAGCAAACTACTTATATATTAAATTTTAATGCTGGAAATCGAGTTAACTTCATGGATAATGTATATAATTTTCCCTTGAATGATGGTGATGATATAAATGGCGATGAAAAGTTATACATAAAAGGTGGTGTAGGCTCTGTGGCGGTGATCAATCTCTTCAACGGAGATGAAAATGGAGAATCCGCAGAATTTAATAGTTTTAAGGAAGAGTTTGTTGAAACAAATGCCGATGGGGAGTTTGTAAGCTCTAAAAGATTGGTGAACGAAGCGAATCTGGTTTTCTATGTAGATCAAGCGACAATGGCTGGTGCAGAAGAACCTGATAGAATTTACCTATATGATATTGATAATAAAAGACCAGTCCTAGATTATTTTTTGGATCCTACAACCAATAACTTTAGCCCTAAAGATTCTAAGACCTTTCATCTTCAACCTCTAGAAAGAGTAGATGATGATCCAGATGGTGCAGGAATAAGATACAAATTTAGAATAACTGAGCACGTTAATAACTTATTGCTAAGGGACTCAACTAATATTAAATTAGGTATTGCCATTTCAGGAAACATAAATCTTGAAAATGGAAATAATCAGTATGATGTTATTACCGATGAATTGAACTTGCTTGACAAAATACCTACGAGTTCAATAATTTCCCCGAGGGGAACGGTCTTAATTGGTAGTAATACTGCCGAAGAAGACAAAAAAGTACAATTAGAAATTTTCTATACCGAACCAAATAATTAGATCTTATGTGTGGAATAGTTGGATATATTGGTCATCGCGAGGCCTATCCTATTATAATAAAGGGATTAAAAAGATTAGAATATAGAGGCTATGATAGTGCCGGAATAGCCTTATACGATGGTAACGACATCAAATTATCCAAAACGAAGGGTAAAGTTGCTGATTTAGAGAAGCGATTGGAAAGTGAGATTTCCACGAGCGGGAATTTGGGTATAGGACATACTCGATGGGCTACTCATGGAGTTCCTAACGATGTAAACTCACACCCACATTATTCTAACTCAGGTGATTTGGTGATCATTCATAATGGGATCATAGAGAATTATAATTCCTTAAAACAAGAGCTCACAAAAAGAGGATATACTTTTAAATCGGATACAGATACCGAAGTTCTAATTAACCTTATTGAAGATGTTAAGAAGAAAGAAAATGTAATGCTAGGCAAAGCTGTACAGATAGCTTTGAACCAGGTTATTGGAGCCTACGCAATCGCTGTATTCGATAAGAATAAACCCGATGAAATCATTGTTGCTCGTTTAGGGAGTCCTCTTGCGATTGGAATCGGCGAAGATGAATTCTTTATTGCCAGTGATGCATCTCCTTTTATTGAATTCACTAATAATGCCATTTATCTTGAAGATGAAGAAATGGCAATTATACGCAGACATAAAGGAGTTAAAATTAGAAAGATACATGATGATTCGCTAGTTGCACCATACGTTCAAGAACTTCAAATCAATCTAGAACAGATTGAAAAAGGTGGTTATGAGCATTTCATGCTAAAAGAGATTTATGAACAGCCAAGAGCTATCAAGGATACATTTAGAGGAAGATTACTAGCTGATGAAGCCATAATTAAGATGGCAGGTGTTGAGGATAACATGAAAAAATTCTTGAATGCCGACCGCATTATTATTGTTGCTTGCGGTACATCATGGCATGCAGGTCTAGTTGCAGAGTACATTTTTGAGGACTTGGCTAGAATCCCAGTGGAAGTTGAGTATGCATCTGAATTTAGATACAGAAATCCAGTTATAACTGAAAATGACATTTTAATTGCCATTTCACAATCTGGGGAGACTGCAGATACCTTAGCGGCAATAAAAATGGCTAAATCTAAGGGAGCCTTCGTTTTTGGAGTATGCAATGTTGTAGGGTCTTCTATTGCACGTGAGACTGATGCAGGTGCCTATACCCATGCGGGTCCGGAAATAGGGGTTGCTTCAACCAAGGCATTTACAACACAGATAACCGTACTTACTTTGATTGCTTTGAGACTGGCAAGGGCAAAGGGGACAATGTCAAGTTCTGATTTTAGAAATCATTTGATCGAGTTAGAGAATATCCCAGATAAAGTTGAGAAAGCGCTTGGTACTGATGCGCACGTGAAGATGATTGCCGATATTTATAAGAATGCAAGCAACTGTTTGTATTTGGGTAGAGGGTTCAATTTCCCTGTAGCACTTGAAGGGGCGTTAAAACTTAAAGAAATATCTTATATACATGCGGAAGGTTATCCTGCTGCTGAAATGAAGCACGGCCCGATCGCTCTCATCGATGAACAAATGCCAGTTGTAGTTATTGCCACTAAAAAAGGGCATTATGAAAAAGTGGTAAGTAACATACAAGAGATTAAATCGCGTAAGGGAAAAATCATAGCTGTAGTTACAGAAGGTGATACCGAAGTAAAGGCATTGGCCGATCATATTATTGAAGTGCCAGAAACCATTGAGTGCTTGACGCCACTTCTAACTACCATACCATTACAACTATTGTCTTATCATATAGCAGTAATGTTGAATAAGAATGTAGACCAACCAAGGAATCTTGCTAAGTCAGTAACAGTGGAATAGATAGTGTTTGTGTCGGATTTTTTAAGTAAAAGAAACTTTTCGGTGCTTAAGATCCTGATAAATAGTATCGGTAGCTTTTAACAATTCACGATTGCAGTTCGACGTGTCGATGGTGCGACTATTATTAAATGGTTCGATATTGGTTAAATCCAATTCCATATTCATTTCTTTACCCAAGTGATTTAATACGTCTTTTGGATTTTCTAGATAATCACTGTATTCAATCAGTAAAAAATTCGAATCATCCATTGAACATAAATAGGTGTAATAGTTCAGCCATACCGCTAGCCAATAGTCCAATGTGTTAATATCATATTCTATTTGTAGAGGTTGCTCTTCAAATCTAAAGACCTTATGATTTCCACCAAATTCATGATGACCTAGCCAGTTCATATAGGTTTCGATAAAATCATCATCATTTTGAAATTTTGAAAATCTTAAATGTTGATTCAATAAGGAAAAAGCATGTTCTTCTGGTTTGCGAAACAGAAAAACGGCTTTGAATTTTTTGTTAAGTGCCCTTAGAGACGAATACCTAAGGATCAAATTATTGTTTTTCGACAAATAAAGATGTGAGTTGTCTTTGCGGATCAGTGATTGATAATTAATGTAATTTTCATAGACATCTGAATCAATATCGTGTTTGCTAAGCGTCTTTTCGTCTATGTACGTATCATTTAGAAAAGCCTTAAAAAAGTATTCTTCTAAAGCTTCAATAGTATTTAAACCGAACATCATTTTATCTCCATGCTTACGCTCTTTGAGTTTTGCTTTTTTAGGATTATAGAGTCGTCGCCATAAATTAGGAGCCAATAATAAAGGCATATTGGAGTAATCAAGTGAACTGAATTTTCCTGTCTTAAAAAGTTGATCAGTGAGACTAGTGGTTCCGGCACGAGCCAATCCGGATACGATCAAGAAAAGATCATTGTCATTTACTTTTTCACCAGATTTGAATCTTCTATCGAAAGAAAATAGAAATTTCGACAAATAATAATTATTCAAGATAAGTTTATGCAATAGTATGGATGCTTCCGAATAATTTTCAACTTTGTTTTTTTTCTTGAAAACAAATGGAAGAATACTTCCAACAGAGAGGCTTAATATAAACCAAATGGAACCAAGATCCAAGTCTTCATAATTCACTCCTTTCAAAAGACTATATAGATATATTGGAAGAGCCGTTGATGCGGCAATAATAATAACCGTGATCAATACTTTGCCCAAGGAAACCATCATTTTTTTAAGTGCACCAATCAAATTACTTTGTTTGGTAATCTCATCTTCATCAGAAAGCACTTCATTTGAAAGACTCAAGGCTGCCTCTATCATATCAAAGAATGTCTTGCGTAGGGCAATTAACAAGGCAGCCAGAATAAATCCGGAAACGCCTACAATCGCATAGTATAGCAGCATTATCCTTTATTGAATAGATTGCGAAAAAAACGCTTTATGGGAATCCATAAAACTACCCCAAAAGCAAAAATCACAAGAAGGAGAATAAAAATAATAATAAGTAAAGATCCTAATCCAAGACCTGGTCCAATATAAGTAATCATAATAGTAGATTTTAAAAATTAATGTTCATGTAAGTCGTTGTCCAGTTCGGAAGGTAATGATAACCTTCAATATCACTTTTCAAGCGGGTTTTTAATACGACACCTTTTTCATTCAACACCCATAAAATTCCTGAATTTTGTTCTTCAAAAAACAAATCTCCATTCGGCAGAATTTCATACAAGCCTTCGGCTTCGGTATAAATATTATTCTCAATGAAGGCATTTTCATGGATGGCTTCAAAGGTATCTTGTTCAAAGTTATAAATTAGGACATTTGAATGCGTTATTTTTCGCTGAATAGCCTGATTAACTGGTTTAAATTCAAATTTGTTGAAATTATTGTCTGAAGTAACAGTATTATTATTAAGCAAGGCGATACTATTATCTGAAATTATATCCACATCATGCTGAAAAGTAAAAGGTCCTTGAATAACCCTTACAACTTTATCTGTAGAAGGTCTAAACTGCACTATTACAGACAAATGTCTGAAACTTAAGAAAAGGTCCCCTATATTAAAGAATGGAGAACCTTCTGTCACAGCAGGCTGCACGTCATTGAGATGAAAAGGGTCTGTGACCAAGGTTGCCTTATTCATCAACTCCTCGAGGTCATTCTCCATAAATATACTCGTTAGGGATTTACTGTATAGGGTTTTTCCAGTAACAGCATCAACATTCAATACCATATCATCTCTGTAATCTATCTTACTACCATCCAAGGATAAGGTATTGGGTACTATTATTCCATCTTCATGTTTTGCTCCAGGTGTCCATATATTTCCTTTCTCATCGAAATTCATTCCATGATGAAAAATAAAATCACTGTTGAACCACACAACTTTTGAGAGTGAGTCTAATCTTATCAATCCTGGTTTTTCATCACATGCAATTATTAGCCCGCGATCTTTAATCAATTTTGGGGGAAATAAGCGATCGTTCTGTCCAACTTCATAATGATTGGATAGATAATTCACATCAACTTCCCAATTGAAAGATACATGGTCATCCTTGAAATTTTTTAGCTCAATTTGAAAGGTATTCCCCTTACGAAAAGAATAGACTCCGTAAAGATCATATGTTAGCTTGTTTATATCCTCTTTGTCCTCATCTCTTGTGCTTAAGTAATATTCTGGGGCACGCAAAAAGTGATTATAGGCTTTTTTCATATCGGAAAGCACTTCGGAATATGATTTAATAGGCTGAGTCAATGGTCCCATGGTGCGTTGTCCTAAGGTTACATTTCTTATGATACCGCTCCAAATCATTAAAAGGAAGAATCCAATAATAATGAATGCAATCTTTTTTATTTTTTCCAAGTCAATTAGGGTTTAAGTTGATTCAAAAGACTGTTGAAATAATATCCCAACAGTTCAAACAGTTCAAAATTATATCTTTTTTTTAAGAAAAAGGAGTAAAATTCAAATCATTGTTAAAGTGTAAAAAAAAGCAGATTTTAGGTTTCTTATAATGTATAAAATCGACTATTTCAGCAGTTTATGCAATTTGTCAATGTTAAAACATACTATGCAAGCATAATTCTTTGTAGGATTTTACAAAGATTTAGTGAAAAAACGTATATTGTTCGCAACAATTAATACTAAATCCTTAAGATGAAAACAATCCTTTCAATTTTCATGTTGTTCACGTGTTCCCTTTTTTTTGCACAAACAACGCTAACAGGTTCGGTCGTTGATGATAGCGGTCAACCAATTCCAGGAGCTAATGTCATAGTGTCTGGAACTTCTACAGGAACAATGACCGATTTCGACGGTAATTTTTCTTTAACAGCAGATCAACCATTACCATTCACTTTATCAGCGAGTAGTGTTGGTTTCGAATCTGCCGATGTCCAAGTCACTTCAAACAATCAAGTGATAGCTTTTATTTTAAAAGAAGGTACCCAACTAGATGAAATCGTCATTTCTGCTTCTAGGACACCTGAGCGTGTATTTGAATCGCCGGTGACTATTGAGCGATTTGGCCTGAAAGAAATAAAAAATACAGCTTCGGCTGATTTTTATGGTGGTCTTGAAAATTTAAAAGGCGTTGATGTAAACACGAATAGTTTGACATTTAAATCTATCAATACGCGTGGTTTTGCAACATTTGCCAATACACGATTCATGCAATTAGTTGATGGAATGGATAACGCTACACCTGCATTGAATTTTCCTATAGGAAATTTGGTGGGTATGATAGAGACCGATGTTCAGAGTGTGGAGCTTCTTCCCGGAGCCTCATCTGCACTATATGGTGCTAATGCTTTTAATGGGATACTTTTTATGCGAAGTAAGAGTCCTTTCGATCATCAAGGAATAAGCGTCTCTTTAAAACAAGGAATTACATCTCAAGAAGCAGCTGGCGATAACAACTATACAGATGTGGGTATTAGAGCAGCTTACAAATTCAGCGATAAATTTGCGGCTAAGGTGAATTTTGGTTGGTTAAAAGGAACAGATTGGGCAGCCACCAGCGAAGTAGATAGTGATACTCCAGGAGGTACAAGAGCTACTAATTTGAATTATAATGGTATTAACGTATACGGTGATGAAGTCTCTACAGATATAAAAGGAGTCGCTTTGACACTTGAAGGTTTAGGTCTAGCACCATCAGGTTCTAGTGCACTGGTGCCGTCGGTAGATGTAAGTAGAACAGGGTATAACGAACGTGAGTTAACAGATTATAATGCAGAAAGTGTAAAAGCTGATTGGGGATTGTATTTTCGCCCAATTGAAGGAGATAACCTAGAACTGTCTTATGTAGGAAAGATTGGTTCTGGTTCAACAATTTATCAAGGAACCAATAGGTATAATATCGATAATTTTACACAACAGCAGCATAAATTAGAAGTTAAAAATGACAATTTCTTTTTAAGAGGGTATGTCGTATCAGATAGAGCGGGTGACTCTTACGATATGGTTTTTACAGGAATCAATATCAATAGGGCTTGGAAAGATGACAACACATGGTTTGGTCAGTATGTTGGTGCTTATATAGGCGCTACACTTGGTGGAGCAACGGATGCACAAGCACATGCAGCAGGTAGAACTACCGCTGAAACAGGTCGTTTTGAACCAGGTTCAGAAGGCTTTAATGAAGCTTTTAATGCTAGTATAAATGACCCTGATTTGGCAACGGGTTCTAAATTTCAAGATGCGTCGAAGTATTATCACGCCGACGGAAACTATAATTTTAGTCATTTAACAGATTTTGCGGATATTCAAGTTGGTGGATCTTACAGACAATATAGCTTGAATTCATCTGGAACTATCTATACAGATACAGATGGACCAATTGAGTATTCTGAATATGGTATTTACTCTCAAATTCAAAAGGATTTTGAATTAAGCGAGGATATGGGCTTAAAATTAACGGGTTCTGCGCGTTATGATAAATCTGAATTTTTTGATGGTTTTGTGTCTCCGAGACTATCTGCTGGCTTAACGGTTAATAGAAATCATAATATAAGAGCTTCCGCGCAAACTGGTTTTAGAAACCCAACAACTCAAGATCTATTTATAGGATTGGATGCTGGACGCGAAATTTTAGTTGGGTCAGCTCCAGATAACTTAAATCGTTATTCTGCACCGTTTGAAGTAAGTGGTGGTGGCCAGTTATTAGGTCAGCCTGAAACCATTACTCAAACCGGAGCAGCGGCTTATAATAATTCGTACTCACTTTCTTCTGCACAGGCATTTGCAGCTGCTGGGAATCCAGCACTATTAGAAGTGTCTAACCCGAGTTTAGTAAAACCTGAAAAAGTGACTTCGGCTGAAGTTGGTTACAGAGGTAAATTAAATAGGGTTATAGTGGATTTTAGTACCTATTATAATAAGTATCAAGATTTTATTTCACAAGAAGTCGTCATTGCACCTTATTATGGTACTGTAGGTGATGGAGGATTATCTGTAGCAGCACTTGTAAATGGAGACTCTCAGGCATATAGTGCTTATACAAACTCTGATGCGGATGTTAATTCTTATGGAGCTTCATTAGGTTTGTCTGCAAAGATATTTGGTGATTTCGATCTTGGAGGAAGCTACACGTACACGAAGCTAGATTTTGACCAAGAGGCAAATCCTGATGTCATGCTTAACTTCAATACGCCAGAACACAAATTCAAAGCGTCATTTGGTAACACCGAATTATTCAAGAACTTTGGATTTAATGTAGCCTACAGATTCAGTGATGATTATTACTGGGAAGCAACTTTTGGAAATGGTGTCGTACCAGAATTCCATACAATTGATGCGCAGGTCAACTACAGGATCCCGAGCTTAAAATCAATTATTAAAGTTGGTGGAACAAACCTCGGTGGGAAAGAGTACTTCACGGCATTTGGTACAGGATTCATTGGCTCTATGTATTATGCCTCGATAACAATTAATAATTTATAAAAAATCGCTAAAATGAAAAATATAAAATATTTATTCCTGACAGCTATCCTAATTGGATTTACAGCGTGTAACGAAATTGAGGATGTCGATAGATCAGAGGTCATGGTCGAATTACCTGAACTGACTTCTGGAGACGCAGATTTCTCGAATTATGTCGCATTAGGCGCATCATTTACAGCAGGATTTACAGACAATGCATTATTCATTGCTGCTCAAGAAAACTCTTTTCCTAATTTGTTAGCACAACAATTTGCAAACGTTGGGGGCGGAGCTCTTACCCAACCTTTAATGAGTGATAATATAGGTGGTTTATTATTTGGAGGAAACCCTATGCCGGATGGAAGTTTTGGGCCAAGGTTATTCTTTAATGGAGCTGGCCCAGCTGTTTTGCCGGGTACTCCAACAACAGAAGCAACTACCAACTTAGGAGGAACATTTAGTAATGTTGGTGTTCCTGGAGCTAAAAGTTTTCATGTTCCCTTTGCGGGCTATGGTGGGTTAAATCCTTACTTCGGACGTATGGCATCGTCGCCAGCCGCGTCGATGTTAGGAGATGCCTTAGTACAAGGACCGACGTTTTTTACTTTGTCGGAAATTGGAGGCAATGACGTTTTGGGTTATGCTACTTCAGGAGGTACGGGTGTAGATCAAACAGGAAATACAAATCCTTTGACTTATGGTAATAGCGATATTACGGATCCAAATGTATTCGCCCAATCATTCAGTGGTATGGTGGCTGCATTGACACAAAATGGCGCTAAAGGAGTTGTTACAACAGTTCCAGACATTACAAGTCTATCACATTTCACAACAGTTCCTCATAATCCTTTAGACCCTAGCAATCCAGCTTTCGGACCGCAAATACCAATACTTAATGCAACTTTTGCTCCGTTAAATCAAGCATTTGTGTTTTTGGGAATGCCTGAACGTTCCATTGTGTTCTCAGAAACAGAAGCCAGTCCTTTGGTCATTCATGATGAATCATTACCTAATATTCAAGCACAATTAAATGCTGTATTACAAGGAGGTGGACTAGATCCATTAACTGCTGGTTTATTATCTGCTCAATTTGCGCAATCAAGACAAGCTACAGCAGCTGATTTATTGGTTCTGCCAAGTTCATCTGTTATTGCGACATTAAACGAAGTTTACTTTGCTCAATTAGTTGGAGCAGGTGTGCCAGCTGCAACTGCAGGACAGTTATCTGTAAACGGAGTAACGTTCCCAATGGAAGATAAGTGGGTACTATTACCAAGTGAACAACAAGCAATAGCAACTGCCACAGCTGCTTATAATGCAACGATTTTTGCTGTCACAGATTCTAACCCTAATGTAGCTGTAGCCGATTTGCGGGCTGTTCTTGAGCAGGCAGCAACAACCGGGTATCCTTATGATGAATACACAATGACCACTAGTTTAGTTTTTGGCGGTCTTGTTAGTCTTGATGGTATTCATTTAACAGCAAGAGGTTATGGTTTAATGGCAAAAGAATTTTTAGCAGCAACTGATGCCGCTTTTGGTTCTAATTTCGTTGAAGCAGGTTTTACTCCTGACGCAGGTAGTTTACCGACAAATTATTCGCCTTCGTTGCAATAGAATTTGTTTAAAAGATAAGAATGGAACGCCTTCAATATGAGGGCGTTTTTTTTATGCAAAAAGCTTTGGAAATGACTTTATTATTAAAGTAAAAAATATATCTTTGCAGCGCGAAAAACCGTATGCCCAACGTGATTGGGCAAGCATGTTTTTTCGTTTCAAATAGTAGCATAACAATAAACATATAAGTAATGTCAAAAGTTACAGGTAAAGTTGCACAAATTATTGGACCAGTTATCGATGTGGAATTCGATGCTGGAGCAGAACTTCCAAGAATATACGATTCATTGGAAATCGCAAGAGAAGATGGTTCAATATTGGTTCTTGAGGTACAATCCCATGTTGGAGAAGGTACAGTAAGGACCATCGCAATGGATTCTTCTGATGGATTAAGTAGAGGAATTGAAGTCGTTGCGACTGGAGCACAGATACAAATGCCTGTTGGTGATGACGTTTACGGTCGATTATTCAATGTGATTGGAGATGCAATCGATGGTCTAGGAGATTTACCTAAAGCTGGTAAAGATGGTCTTCCAATTCACAGGGAAGCACCAAGATTCGAAGATTTATCAACATCTTCGGAAGTGCTGTTTACAGGAATCAAGGTAATCGACCTTATCGAGCCTTATGCTAAAGGTGGTAAGATTGGATTATTTGGTGGTGCAGGTGTTGGTAAAACAGTATTGATCCAAGAATTGATCAATAATATTGCAAAAGGACATGGTGGACTTTCAGTATTCGCAGGTGTAGGAGAAAGAACTCGTGAAGGAAATGATTTACTTCGTGAGATGCTCGAGTCTGGTATTATAAAATATGGTGATGACTTCATGCATTCGATGGAAGAAGGTGGATGGGACTTGAAGAAAGTAGACATGAAAGTGATGAAAGAGTCGAAGGCGACGTTTGTATTCGGACAAATGAATGAGCCGCCAGGAGCACGTGCGCGTGTTGCCCTGTCTGGTCTTACAATTGCTGAATACTTCCGTGACGGAGCAGGTGAAGGACAAGGAAAAGATGTTCTTTTCTTCGTAGATAATATCTTCCGTTTCACTCAGGCTGGTTCTGAGGTATCGGCACTACTAGGACGTATGCCTTCTGCGGTAGGTTATCAACCAACGTTAGCAACAGAAATGGGAGCCATGCAAGAGCGTATTACATCTACTAAAAGAGGATCTATTACATCTGTGCAAGCGGTTTATGTGCCTGCGGATGATTTAACGGATCCAGCACCGGCAACAACGTTTGCTCACTTGGATGCTACAACAGTATTATCCCGTAAAATTGCTGAGCTAGGTATCTATCCAGCGGTGGATCCTTTGGATTCTACATCAAGGATTTTGACTGCCGACATTTTGGGTGCCGATCATTACGATTGTGCGCAAAGAGTAAAAGAGTTGTTACAGAGATATAAAGAATTACAAGATATCATTGCCATCCTAGGAATGGAAGAATTATCTGAAGAAGATAAAATGGCGGTAGGACGTGCACGTCGTGTGCAACGTTTCTTGTCACAACCATTCCACGTGGCAGAGCAATTTACAGGTATACCAGGAGTATTGGTGGATATCAAGGAAACCATCAAAGGATTCAATATGATCATGGATGGTGAATTAGATAATTTACCAGAAGCGGCTTTCAACTTAAAAGGAACTATCGAAGAGGCTATTGAAGCTGGAGAGAAAATGCTTGCTGAGGTATAAAATTGATATGAGACACTAGATTTTGGATATTAGACTTATCTTAAATCTTAAATCTCACATCTCAATACTATAAACTATGTATTTAGAAATTGTTTCACCAGAAGCTACATTATTTAAAGGAGATGTTGAAAGCATTGCCGTTCCTGGAGTTAACGGGGAATTTGAAATGCTTAATAATCATGCACCCATTGTTTCATTATTGAAAGCAGGTCATGTAAAGATCTATGGTGACATCACATTGGAAGAAGACGTGGAAGATAAGTTCTCTAAAGGAGACAAAAGAGGCATGTGGCTAGAAATTAATTCTGGAACTGTTGAGATGAATGACAATAAGGTAATTGTACTAGCCGATTAAAACACACAATTATTATAAAATATAACGTCAAGTGAAAGCTTGGCGTTTTTTATTGAATCTTGCCAAGTATTTTGTCCATGACCCATGCTGTATGAGTTGCAGTTTGTCCAGTTGAAGGGTGTTCAAAATCACCGGCTAGAGCTTTCATCATTTTCTCCACATGATAGTATTGTATGTGTTTAGGGTTATCAATCTGGAAACTTTGAGTGTCTTTAATTGTGATTACTTCAATTGGAACTTCCCCAAAGACTGAAAACACGATTTTCCCCTGACTCCCGATTATTTCAACCTTATCCTTTCTTTCAAAGGCCCCAAAATTCCAATGTCCAGAACCAGTAATGCCATTCTCGTGTATCCAATTCCCAGAAATGTTATCCTTCGCTGAGTAGAGGCCTTGTTGATTGGTGCTGATGCCTTTTGCGTCTTTTATATCACCCAATAAATGAATGAAAAGATCCAACCCATGACTGGCCAAATCATCAAAATAACCACCGTATGCTATTTTAGAATCTGTTCGCCAATTGTATTTTTTAGAAAGATCCACGTCGTTTGCAGGGGTGTATAATTGCCAACTTATATGCCTTATATCCCCAATTGCTTGCTTGTCAATTAATGATTTTACTTTTTTGAAACGTGGTAAGGATCGCCTATAATAAGCAACAAATAATGGAAGCTTTTTTCTCTTGAATGCGTTCGTGATCTCAACACATTCTTGGTGACTTGGTGCCATGGGTTTCTCGATGCAGCATATCTTTCCTGCTTGAGCAACTTTAAGGGCATAAAACAGATGGGAATCCGGTGGAGTAGCAATATAAATGGCATCAATATCAGGATGGTTGATCAGTTCTTCCGCATTATTGTAAAAGGACTTAATGTTATGACGTGTTGCATAGTCTTTAGCCAAATCCAGATGTCGTCTCATAACACTTAATACCTCGAAACCTTCAACTTGTTGATAGGCCGGAACACTTTTTACCTCGGTAACATTTCCACAGCCAATAACTCCCCAACGAATCGTTTTGCTCATGATATATAATTAAATTTTGCGTTCACCTGTATGATAATAGCCTTGACTTCGCTCTAATTCAATCATTTTTCAGACTTTTATGAATATTTTCTTTTTATAAAGCACATAGCCGAGCGCTAAGTAGAATGACACGATTATTAGCGCGTAAATTAATGATGACAGCTTATTAGTTATGAATTCATGATTGAAGATACTGTTATATAGCCATGAGTGAATGCTTTTGCCTTCAATTTCAGTTACGTAAAAGGTCTTCCCAATAAACTCGGATAAAAAATATATGGTGATAGCATTCATGCCGACATACTTAAAAATAGCTCCGAATTTTAATTTCCTTATATCGGTTAAGTAATAAATTATTGTAAGAATCAGGATTGCCCAACCGCTTGTCACTAATACGAAACTACTGCTCCAGATGCCTTTATTTATAGGAAACCATATGTTTAGTACATAGCCTGAAATGAGAAGTGCCAATGAGGTGCCAACTAAGAGTTTTACGTCCCGAAGACCATCGAGTAGTCTACCGATTAATACTCCTGAAATGCAAGTTACTATTGCAGGAAGTGTACTGAATAATCCTTCTGGGTCATAATCATCTTGCCACATATGGTCTCCGAGAATACTAAGATCTAAATACATGGTCCAATTGTTTGGAGCTCTGTCAAATGTAGGTAACGATCCATCTGGAAAAGGAACAAAACCGAGAAAGAACCAATACCCTATTAATATGGATATACCTATGCCTAGTAGGATTTTCCAATTGAAGTTAAGATATAGAATCGATGAGAAAAAGAATACAATACCAATCCTTTGAAGTACACCAGGAAATCTCAAGGGCTCAATTTTATAAAAAGGAAAACAGGGCAGGAAAATACTTAAGAACAGCCCCAAACCTATAAGCTTAAGACTTCTTATTAATATTTTCTTATAAGTCGACCTATTATTCGGTTTGTTCTTATATGCGAAATAAATGGATACGCCCACAATGAAAAGGAAAAAAGGAAAGACCAAGTCGGTTGGTGTTAATCCATGCCACTCCGAATGCATAAGTGGCGCATAGATATGGCTCCAAGTCCCGGGATTGTTTACCAGTATCATGGCTACAATAGTAACCCCTCTTAATATGTCGACAGATTCAATGCGCTGAGCCATGACTATAGGATCTTGGTTCTAATTTTATTCCAAACTCTTTTTAGTAGATAGCCACTAAATACGGCTGAAGCTGTTAATGAAAGAGCTAGTGTTGTTTCGCCATAGATCCAATATCCTGTTGCAAACAAACAACTATATATCAATACACATCCTAGTAACATAGCAATTATTCCAGAAGGAACACTCCATCCTTCATTGTCATCAACTATTTGAATGTTTTCTGCATTAGCTTCATCAATGACCTTGTTCCAGCCAGGTCCACCAGGTTGTATTCTCTTGTAAAAACTTCGCAATACTTCATTGCTTTCAGGTTTAGTCATATACATGGCTAATATCCAAATGATCGTTGTCGTCAACACGATTCCGGGGAATTTTGCCCATTCAGGAAAAACGCCCGTTGCATCATTGAACAAAACATCACCCATTGACGTGAAGTTGAGTAAAATTGATATAATCCCTGAAGCGAACATTGCTACAATTTCTGTCCATGCATTTATTCGCCACCAAAACCATCTCAGAATGAAAATCAAACCCGTTCCTGCTCCGAACATCAATATAACTTCGAATAATTGTAAAGCATTTTGTAGGACCAGAGCCAATAAAGCGCTAAAGACCATTAAAACCACAGTGGATAATCTACCTACAGCAACTAATCTTTTTTCTGATGCATCAGGATTGATCTGCTGTTTGTAAAAATCATTGACTATGTAAGATGAACCCCAATTCAAATGAGTGGATATGGTACTCATATAAGCTGCTACCAAAGAAGCTAATACTAAACCTAATAAACCACTTGGAAGTTTAGTCAACATTGCGGAATATGCCAAATCATGTCCTAGTTTGTCTTCTGCTATATTTGGGAATGCTTCTTGAATACTGGCAATATCAGGAAAGACAACCAGTGATGCCAAAGCCACAATGATCCATGGCCAAGGACGAAGCGCATAATGCATGATATTGAAAAAGAAAGTGGCTCCTATAGCGTGATTTTCATCTTTGGCCGCTAGCATTCGTTGGGCGATATAGCCACCACCACCAGGTTCCGCTCCTGGATACCAAGCACTCCACCATTGCACGGCTAAAGGTATTATGAGTAATGTTATGAGCGCTGTTTTATCGTTAAAATCCGGTAACAATGACAATTTACCTATAACATTTTCGTTGGCTAACATGGCCTCAAGCCCTCCAACTTCAGGAATATTCACAAGATAATAAGCAGCGCCGATGGCACCTCCCATAGCAACGAAAAACAAGACAAAATCGGTGTATACAACGCCTTTGAAGCCACCTACTGCGCTAAATATAACTGTAATCAGACCAGCACTTATAACCGTTTGCCAAGGTTCTAAGCCAAGCATGATCTGACCTATTTTGATAGCAGCCAAAGTAACAGCAGACATTGCCAAAATATTGAAAACGACTCCCAAATATACGGCCCTGAATTTCCTAAGGAATTTAGCCGGAGCACCACCGTAACGCAATTCATAATACTCAATATCTGTATTAACTGCAGATTTTCGCCATAGCTTAGCATAGACGAAAACGGTCAATAAACCAGTGATCAAAAATGCCCACCAAACCCAGTTGCCGGACACGCCATTGTTCCTAACAATGTCTGTCACTAAATTAGGAGTATCGGTAGAAAAAGTTGTAGCTACCATAGAAAGACCCAAAAGCCACCATGGCATTGTTCTTCCAGAAAGGAAAAACTCTGTGGAATTCTTGCCGGATTTTTTCGATACATATATGCCTATGAACAATGTTATTGCAAAGAATGAAATGATCAATACATAATCGAGGGTTGATAATTCTACCATAATGTTAATTTCCGTTATCTTCGTTAATATTCAGAATTCGTTCTTTTGTCAATTTAATATAGTTACGGCCGATAGGTATTTTTCTATTAACAATTTCAACCGTATTGCCTTCAATAGCATCTATTTTATTAATGGATATTGTATATGATCTATGGATCCTTATAAAATTGGATTGTGGTAATTCTTCAGTAATCGCTGTCAATGATTTGTGCACCACATAATCACCTAATGTTGTCATTATTTTTATATAATCCTTGAGGCTTTCAATTAAAAGGATGTCGTTGAGGTTAACCTTAATTAATTTCTTATTTACTTTCAGGAAAATATGTGGTTCTTGATTCAAATTCGTATCGCTAGAATTTGAGTTTAAATATAAATTTTGATATACCTTATTAATAGTTTTTAAGAAACGATTGAACGGTATAGGTTTAACCAGATAATCCAGGATGTTCAATTCGTAACTTTTCACTGCATATTCACGATATGCAGTTGTGATGACTATTAATGGCCTATGGTTTAAGTTTTCGATAAATGCGAATCCAGACAATTGCGGCATATTGATGTCTAGGAATATAAGGTCTATTTTTTCTTGTTCCAAAATACCATAAGCTTTTAATGGATTATTAAAAGTTGCCACCACTTCAATATTATCGAAATTCTTCAAATGATTTTCGATGACATTAATTGCCAAGGATTCATCATCAATAATTACACACCTGATCTTCATTTAATGGGGAATTTTAAAGACAAATTGTAAGTATCTTCAACCACTTTGGTTTCAAGTACATAATCATTAAAAAACAATAGGTTTAGCCGACGTTTTGCATTGGCAATACCAATCCCATGGTTGTCATCATGATTAGCTTCAGGATTAAAACTGTTCTTAATATTGAATTCCAGGTAATTTTTATTACTGATGCTAAAGCTCATATTAATGGTGATCTTATCATTCTCTTTTAAACCGTGTTTAAAACAATTTTCAACAAATGAAAGGAACAGTAATGGTGGTACTTCAACGTCTTCCATATCTCCTGTTATATCCATTTCAAAATCTACCCTATCTTCAAACCTTAGACGTTCAATGTCAATAAAGTTATTGATATGATTTATTTCTTGCAACAAACTAGCTTTAGAACTATTAACTTCATAAAGCACATATTGCATCATATCGGATAACTTTATAACTAAACTTGGAGCGTTGTCTGATTTCTTTAAAGTTAAGGCATATAAATTATTAAGTGTATTAAAAAAGAAATGAGGTTGTATTTGGGTTCTTAAATACTTTAATTCAGTACTCATTTGTAGCTTGGCCAAATCTTCATTTCGTCTTTTTTCAATAGACCAGTCAATAACCAATTTAATAGCCGAAACGAAACCGATAACATATAATTCTCCAAGAACAACGGCAATGACGTGATTTAATTCAAGAAATCTGCCTGAACCCTCCGCCTCTGGCCAGATTTCTCTAGTGACCAAAAGATAGTTCAACCCTGTTCGAATTAAATATACCAATAATAGGATTACAAGTAAAGAACTTACATAAGTCCAGTATTTTTTTCTTAAGATGAATTTAGGTATCAAATAGTAAACATTTATATAAACTACTATGATATGGATTGGAAATTCTACAAGATTGGATTTAAGGGAATACCAGTAATCATCAAAATAACTTCCCCATCTGATGACATTGAAAATAAAGTATCCTAACCAAAACAACACATGGTATTTTATGGGTATCGTAGTCTTTATTTTTTTGCCGAAAAAGAAAATAGCGGTGTGGTTTTAGTATTAAAAGTCTACACAATTTTAATGATATAAAAACGAATTAACAATAAAAGCAAGGTTTGTTTACAACAGAAAATCACTAATCGATGGAATTTAGCTGTCTGTATGCAAAATGATGCCATTCATATATTTTTTTTCATGATTATTTTAAGTTTGAATAGTTTTGATATAGTTTAGACTAAACAAACAATATTTTGAAACACAAATTGAGAACAACTTTACTATTTTATCAAACTTAAAATGTAACGTATGATGATAGCAAAAACCGCTGACTACAAGAAAATAAAATATAGTGAAGCCGGAAAGTTTGAAGAAACACGGTTCGAGAAGATGCACAATGTTATTTTTGATTCTTCTTTGGAAGCATCAACTCTTGTAGCTCATGAAATTGCTTCTTTGATCAAGGAGAAGGCACAACAAAATAAGAAATGTGTATTAGGATTGGCAACAGGGTCTTCACCAATAAAGGTGTATGAAGAACTTGTTAGGATGCATCAAGAAGATGGTCTGAGTTTTGCAAATGTCATCACTTTTAATCTTGATGAGTATTGTCCAATGGAAAAAAGTAATATTCAGAGTTACTTTTATTTCATGCATGAACATCTCTTCAATCATGTAGATATATTACCAGAGAATGTAAATGTTCCAGACGGAACCATAAGTACAGATGATCTATATCAATATTGTGTAGATTATGAAATGAAGATAAAGGATGCTGGAGGATTGGACTTTCAATTATTGGGTATTGGAAGGACCGGTCATATCGGGTTTAATGAACCTGGTTCACATTTAAACTCCGGGACAAGGGTAATTACGTTAGACCATATAACTAGAATAGATGCGGCACCGTCTTTCTTTGGTATAGATAATGTCCCAAGAAAGGCAATAACCATGGGTATCGGAACTGTTCGAAGAGCGAAAAGAATAGTCTTGCTTGGATGGGGAGTTAATAAGGCTGGAGTACTTAGAAAGACCATTGAAGGAGATATTACTCCAGAAGTACCCGCTACATATCTGCAGCAACATAATAACACCACTTTTGTAATAGATCGCGAAGCATCAGCAGAACTGACCAGAGTGAAAACACCGTGGTTGGTGACCTCATGTATCTGGACTGACGAGTTGAAATTGAAGGCAGTGGTATGGCTAAGTGAACTATTAAGTAAGTCGATATTGAAGCTTACAGATAAAGACTATAACGATAATGGCATGTCTGGGTTACTTACTGAAGAAGGCACGGCTTACGACTTAAACATAAAGATGTTCAATAAGCTTCAGCACAGCATCACTGGTTGGCCTGGAGGAAAGCCAAATGCGGAGGATTCAAATCGTCCTGAGAGATCTGTACCTGCAAGAAAAAAGGTCATCATTTTCAGTCCACATCCAGATGATGATGTGATATCGATGGGAGGTACTTTCGATAGGTTAGTGGAACAAGGACATGATGTACATATAGTTTATCAGACTTCAGGTAATATCGCGGTTTCGGATGAAGAAGCACTCAAATTTGCTGAGATCACACATGCCATTAATCCAGAATCCATTGAGACAAAACAAGTTATTGCTTTTCTTAATGGGAAGCAAGGTAACGATATACCCGATACACAAGAAGTTAGAAAACTCAAGGGTTTAATACGTAGAAGTGAATCTTATGCAGCCACAAGATATCTTGGTTTAAAAGATGAAAACGTTCATTTCTTGGACCTGCCATTCTACGAAACAGGTACTATTAAGAAAGGGAATCTTACACCGGAGGATATTAGCATCATGTATAATATCATTGATGTCATTAGACCTCACCAAATATATGCTGCTGGTGATTTAGCGGATCCTCATGGCACTCATAAGGTTTGTTTGGATGCTTTGTTCATTGCTCTTGATGAACTTAAATCGAATGATTATATGAATGACTGTTGGGTATGGTTATATCGAGGAGCTTGGCATGAATGGGAATCCTACGAAATTGAGATGGCGGTTCCTATGAGTCCTGACCAAGTGCTAAAGAAAAGACATGCAATATTCTATCATCAATCACAGAAGGATGGCGTCATGTTCCAAGGTGATGATTCTCGAGAATTTTGGGTTCGCGTGGAAGATAGAAACAGATTGACGGCTAAAAAATATAATGATCTCGGTTTAGCAGATTATGCAGCTATGGAGGCATTTAAGCGTTATCATTTTTAAAATATGAAAAAACTTGCTGATTTTTTTTTCATCGGTGACATCGACAAAAGTGCCATTCCGATTTTCCAATAAATAGGAAATAGGCGCATAGGGATATTTTCCAGGGATCACGCGTCTGCCAACAAATAGGTCCAATCCCAATAAATAAGTTCCCAGTCTTGCCCCAAGGAATGATGAGTTTTAAGATATTTGGCACATGATTCAAAGTGAGTTCACGCTCATTGACCCAAAACCTTCTCTTTTCAATAGAATTGTGGTCTCTTTGGTTTATTCGGTTTTCATTGCCTACGTGCTTTATTTGATCAGGGAAAAAATAATCGTTCAGAAAATCGACACTGTTGTTGTGGTTATTTATATGATTTGGGTTCTGGGGGTCATTCTTATGATGACAGTTGGTAGTGTGTCAAGACATGGTATTCAGTTTAGTTTCAAGGAGATGAAAATTAGGCACTTTCATGATATAAGTATTTACAGATATAAGGAAGCATGGCAAGCTCTAAATGAGTTGAATTACTTATCTATTTATAAAGACGACGGCAATTACAACGTAATTATGTGGTATGAAGAAACCAATTTCTTGAATTTGTTTTCTTTAAAAAAATATGAAGACATCGTGGAGAGAGCATGCTCTCTTTCTAATCATCTAAATATTGATTTGTTGGACGCCACCATCAATGATGACTTAAATCACTGGATAGATAAAGAAGCATATAAAAAAACAAGTGAAATCAATCACCTAAATTAATCCCTAAATAACATTACTCCTTCGACCCCAACCAATCATCTCTCATGGCCTTTGCATTGGTTCCAGATTCGTTATCTATAGAAATAGTATAATAGTTATCTGGACTGAATGTAATTGTGGTTAACTTTCTTTTTCCAAAACGTTCAAAAACCACTGGGGTCTTATCCCCAGATTTAAATTTGCTTATTATAGTATTAAAATCCGTGTCCTTTTCAATGGAATGCCCACCAATACTAATGACTTTATCACCATTTTCCAAGCCGGCCTCATAAGCCGATGACCCAATGGATGTGTTACTCGAAATAATCCCATCGCGAACAAACGCTCCAAAGCGTGCCCTGTTTTTCGGTTGCTTTAAAGAAACACCAACCCTGCTGAATAGTTCTTTCATATTTGGCATCCCGCTTTTATAAACATAGTTATTAAAAAATTCATCTCCGAAACTCTTTCCTGCGTAGGTGTTCAATGTGTTATGTAAATCTGCAACTGTATATGGGATTTCGTTTTTCCCAAAAGTGTTCCAGACCAATTTCATGTAGTCATCAAGATTTAACTCTTTTTCACGAAGGGACAGATCCAATGCTAATCCCAAGGCACTTCCATAAGAATAATAGGAAATGAATGTATTGTTTCTATTCACCGGTTCCACAGAGCGTGCTGCATCCACAAAGGGCGCCTGGTAGCTCATTTCAATAGGATTAAAGAATTGACGTCCTGGAGAGTTCCATACATAATTAAAGGTGCCAGCCAATCCTGTGACATAATCCTCTTGACTGGTCAATCCTGTTCTGCATAAGGTCAAGTCATCATAATAACTGGTGAAGCCTTCTGCAAACCAAAGTTCTCCACTCATATTGGCTTCTTCAAAATCAAAAGGCTCTAAAGATTGCGGTCGTATGCGCTCTACATTCCAACAATGAAAAAATTCATGGGAAACGGTACCTATATTCCGTGCCATTCCGCCATCTGCCAAACTGCGAGTACTTGTTAATATGGTAGAATTGCGATGCTCCATGCCATCGCCTGATGCATTAGGGATATAGCATGCTAAAAAGTAATAAGCCCCATGATCGTATTTAGGCAATTCTCCAAAAATGGCTTCTTGTTGAAGAACCACTTTTTTCACTTTTTCGAAATACTCATCTAATTCAGCTGCCGTTCCGTTGTGATGCAAAACAAAATTAATGGCTTGCCCCTTGACATCAAGTGATCTAATACTATGGTTACTGATTTCCGTCGGACTATCCATAAAATATTGAAGGTCTTTTGCAAAGAACTTGTTTCCTCCTAAAGATTTTAATTGTGTGGCAATTTTCCAATCCAGATCTTCTCGAACATTAAATGTGACTTCTATACCATCTTTTTCTAAACTAGGAGTGTAGATAAAAGTTGCAGGAATATTTAAATGTGCATGTGTTTCATCTACTTGGGAATAGGTTCCACCACCGCGATTTGCAAATAAGGTGTAACTTACTTTAATAGTGCCATCATGCCCTTTTACCGTCCATGAATAAGGATCAGGTCTTGATGTTTTTAGTTCTTTCCCTTTGCTGTCAGTCACTTTAACCGTATACACATTCTTCATGAACTCATGTAGAGCATATCGTCCCGGAGAAGTCCGGCTCATCCTGAATTCTACCTCATTTGCTTCAAGATTTGTGAATGTTGCATGAACAGTTGCTTCATGATGTATAGCATTCTCAAACGAAATGGTGTAAGATGAAGATATAGGATTGGCATTTGTGCTTTTAATTGATGTATTTGTTTGGGTATTTGTAGATTTACAGTTTAGTAAAATTCCGAGAAATAATAGGAGAATGGTCTTTTTCATCTTATGATTGATTTATCATGTCTAAGATACTCTATTTGTAATATATTAGGAATGAGAGCGGTTAATTTTTAAGCTCCTAACGTATCGAAATAATCAAAGTCAATGTGCTATTTGGTATAAAATATAAATTCAAGTAAATCCTACTTGTCTGTACATGAAATCTCTGAGTAATAAAAACTAACTTTATTTTTTAAATTTGTTTTAAAAGTAATCCAATTTGAAACTGAATCTTCAAAATGTTCCTCGAGTTGAAACCATTACCAAAGAGGATTTTATTCATAACTATTTCAAGCCACAAAAACCCGTGGTGATAGAACGTGCCATTGAAGATTGGCCTGCATTCTCCAAATGGGACCTGGATTACATGAAGGAAGTGGCAGGTAATATAACAGTGCCACTGTATGATGACCGTCCAGTGGATTACAAGGACGGTTTCAATGAGCCTCATGCCGAGATGAAAATGAGCGATTATGTGGACCTTCTTAAGCGAGAGCCGACTAAACTCAGGATATTCCTATGGAATATATTGAAGGAAATGCCACAACTTCAAAAAGATTTTTCATTTCCAGATTTCGGATTACGACTCATGAAAGGATTGCCCATGCTGTTTTTTGGAGGAAGGGATTCTCACACCTTCATGCATTACGACATAGATTTGGCGAACATCTTTCATTTTCATTTTGAAGGCAAAAAGAAGTGCATCCTATTCGATCAAAAACAGAACAACCATTTATACAAAATCCCACATTCCTTGATTGTCAGGGAAGACATTGACTTTACAGATCCCGACTTAGAAAAATGGCCAGCTTTGAGGAATGCAAAAGGGTATGTCACTGATCTCGAACATGGTAATCTGCTTTACATGCCAGAAGGTTTTTGGCATTATATGCGATACTTGACACCAGGTTTTTCAATGAGCCTAAGAGCTATTGCAAGAAACCCAAAAAATTTGGGAAAGGCCATCTATAATGTAATCATAATGCGGAATTATGATAATTTAATGAGGCGAATAAAAGGTCAGGAATGGATTGATTGGAAGAATGAGCAAGCCATTATAAGAACCCATGACAAAAGAAGTTTCTAATTATCTTTCCAACCCCAAGGGGCGTCAGGATTTTCGATGTTTTTAGATAGATCGAAAGTGACCCTAAATACGCGATCTGTGCCTAATCGTCTTAGATTATAGGTAAATTGATTGTCATCTAATGTTATCCACCACACGTTGGATGAGGCAGCAGGAATCATTATCCTAGTTTCGTCATCAGCAGGGAAAATTTGTAGCGTCGATTGTCCAGAATTGGTTGTCTTACCTCCATATTGTGTGATTTCATCTTCTGATCCGTCTTTATGTCTGTGGTCATGTTTAAGCGATATACGGTCTTCCTCTAAGGTCAACACCCATGTCCTTGATCGGTCTTCACCAACAAAAAATGGAATCTTTATCATGCGTTCATTGCATGAGCGTACATGCATGACAAGTTTCTTACCTCCAAATTGTTCATCGTTTTCTGGAAGTTCGAGAGTTCCTTCAAAAGATTTACCGCATAGTCCCTGAAGGGTATTCCAAAACTGTGTTGCTTGTGTTTCTTGCGAGAAAGAAACTGTGGAATATATTATAATTAAAACCGTGAATATTTTTTTCATCTTTAGGGTTATTTTATTAATTCGTTCACTTTGTCATACACTAAATGGGTCTCCCAGCCTCGATATAGTAAATAGTCCTGCAATTTCTTCTTTTTCTTTAATTTATTGGTTTCTCTGATCGAATTCGCTTTTTTTTCGCTCAACTCATTGAAAACCTCGATGTACACTGGTTCTTCTATTTCCTCAAGCGCCAGATTTATGTTAACTTTGCTTATGTCTTTTTTCCTTAGTTCGAGGGTTAATCGACGTCGCCCCCATTTCTTGATCCTGAACTTTCCTCGAACGAATGTTTTGGTAAAACGCTCTTCATTAAGGTAGTTGTTTTGTATAAGATGTAGGAGAATGATATTCCTCGCTTCAGGAATCATTTTCATGTCTCTCAATTTTTGTTCAACTTCTTTATGACAGCGTTCTTGATATGAACAATAGTATTCCAGTTTTTGTCTGGCTTCGTCTAGAGTATATGTTTTGGAACTGTACAACAAAAGGGAATATAAATATAAGTATTAAATATAATCCCAAATTATGAAAAATAAGTACATATTATCATGTTTAATCTTCCTACTAGCATTTAATGTTGGGAAGACTCAAACAGTTTTGGTAGCCGGAGATATTGCAATTACAGGGTTTAACTCTAGAAATACCCCCTATGGAGAAGAGTTCAACTTTGTAATACTAAGAGATATAACTGCTGGTACTCAAATTAAACTTACAGATAAAGGGTGGTTTGCGGCTGGAGGTTTTAGAAGTGCCGAAGGAATACTGACATGGACTGCAAGTACTAATTTACCTTGCGGTACAGAAGTTAATATTAACAATACTACAAATCCTCCAACACCATCTGTCGGAACTATTACAGAAACAGGAACTTTTGGCTTACGAGCTGGTTTGGGAGATGAGATTTTAGTGTACCAAGGTCCTGAGGTAACACCTACTTTCTTATATGCTATTCATTTTGCCAATGCTAATGGTTGGTCTGATGCTACAGACGCGAATAATACAGGACTCCCAACGGGTCTGACGGATGGAGTTAATGCAGTAAATTTTGGAAATCTTAATAACGGCAATTATAACTGTACGGCAATAAACGGTGCTGCAGCAATTTTGGTAGATATCACTCAAGTAGCTAACTGGACTTTGAGTAATGCTGCTTTCGCCACATTAGGAGGCTGTGGGTTTACATGTTGCGTAGCTACAAAAACATGGAGTGGAATTTGGACTCCGGCGGGACTTCCAACAAATACTGATGAAGTTGTGATTGACGCTCCCTATGATACTGCAGCAAATGGAAGTTTTGATGCTTGTAGTCTGACGGTCAATGCTGATTTAAATATTAGTGGAACAAATTATGTTCAAGTTACTAATGATATAACAATCAATAACGGAGACATCATTGTGGCGTCTGAAGCAAACCTAGTCCAAATAAGCGATGCTTCTACGGTGACTTTGGCAGGCACTGGAGTAGGTGTCCATCAAAAAACAACTACACCTTTACAGGCATATTTCAGCTATACGTATTGGAGTTCTCCTTTTGCAAATGAAACTATAGGAGAAGCTGCTAGTGGTATGGACCTCGTGCCTTCAAATAGAATATTTAATTATGATGCGACCAACTTTCAAGACGTTGCTCCAGTTGATGGTTTTGATGATGATTCTAATGATTGGGCCGTTGCAGCTGGAGCAATGATTCCCGGAAAAGGATATGCAGCATTTGCTCAAGATAATGGCATGGTCTTCCCACAAGCACAAACATTTACATTTGATGGTCAATTTAATAATGGGATCATCACAACACCCGTTACTGTTAGTGCAGGACTAACAGACCCTAATTGGAATTTCTTGGGAAATCCTTATCCTTCTGGTCTTAGTGCAGATGATTTTATTCTTAATAACCCAGATTTAGATGGTACAGTATATTTGTGGACTCATAATTCTGATCCACTTGGAGCAAACCCAGGACCTGACAATTTGAATTTTTCTGTTGATGATTATGCATCATATACACTGGGTACTGGTGGTGTCGCAGCAGTAACTGGAGGAATAGCGCCAACAGGAGTAATTGCTTCAGGGCAAGGATTTTTTGTCGAAGGTTTAAATACTGGAACAGCAACATTCAAAAATTCTATGCGTGGAACAACTGGAAATGAAAATCTTTTTAGAGCTACTGATAGAATTTGGATAAACTTAGAAAATGATTTCGGAGCTTTTAGCCAAATATTAATAGGGTTTGTTGAAGGTGCTACAAATGGAGTGGATAGGTTGTATGATGGTAAGCGTTTGGATGCAGGGAGCTATATTTCTTTTTTCTCGGTAATTAATGACGAGCACTATGCAATTCAAGGAAGAGAGGCCTTGGCTGAAGAAGACATTGTACCATTAGGGATAAAGAATGATGTACCTGGTGAGAATGAATATAAAATATCTATTGATAATGTTGAGGGACTTTTAGAGACTTCAGAAATATTCTTGATTGATAATTTATTGAATATAACTCACAATCTTAATTCTGGACCGTATATATTTAATAGCGAACAAGGAATATTTAAAGAGCGTTTTGAGTTATTATTGAGGCCAGAAACGCTTTCGACAGATGATTTTTCAATCGCCGCTACTGAAGAATTAATTATGACAAAAAACGAAGACGATTCAATTTCATTTACGACTTCTAACGGTGTACAGATTCAGAATATCCAAATATTCGATGTGTTAGGTAGACAGCTTTTTGATGAGAACTTCAGCGAAGAAGAGAGTCCGAATAGTATCAAATTTGATCAGATAAAGCGGACGATCTTCATTGTAAAGGCCACTTTGGCAAATGGCAATGTGTTGACCAAAAAAGGATTGAAATAATTCCATCACATCCTTCCAAAGGGGAAGGAGATAATAGAGCATAAAAAAAGCCATGACATTTATAGTCATGGCTTTTTCATTATTTAATATTAACCTGATTACCATCTTTGTCTAAAAAATGATATTCTAAGTACGTGTAAGCATCTCGTGGTTGAATTTTAACCCATTTCTTGTAGTCCAAAAACCATTTTGAACGTACAGATGGAAAGCCTTTAGTTAAATAGGCTGCTATAAAAGGATGTGTGTTTAAAGTCACCTTCTTATAGTCTTTTTTGAAAAGTTGCTCTAGATCTTGGGTTATTTTCTGTACAATTCCGATAGGAGCTTCTACTTCACTGCCATTAACGCCATCAGGACTTTCTTCTTTAGTCTTAATGTCTATTTCTGGTCTTACCCTTTGTCTGGTTATTTGGATCAATCCGAACTTACTAGGAGGCAGAATCTTGTGCTTGGCTCTGTCGTCTTTCATTTCATCTCTAAGATGATTGAAAAGTTTTCTCCTGTTCTCTGCTCTAGTCTGATCAATAAAATCTATCACGATAATACCACCCATATCACGCAAGCGTAATTGTCGGGCCATTTCCGTGGCAGCTATTAAATTAACTTCTAATGCAGTATCCTCTTGGTTCTTGGCTTTGTTTGATCGGTTTCCACTGTTTACATCTATTACATGTAATGCTTCAGTGTGTTCGATGATCAAATAAGCGCCTTTAGCCATTGAAACGGTTTTACCAAAGGATGTCTTGATCTGTCTTTCAATGCCGTATTTTTCAAATATCGGCACTTTGGACTGATGCAACTTAACGATCGATTCTTTTTTTGGTGCAATCTCTTGCACATAATCTTTTATTTGAAAATAAAGCGTTTCATCATCAACGATAATACTTGTAAAAGAATCGTTAAAAATATCTCTTAAAATTGAGGACGCTTTATTCATTTCTCCTAATACTTTACTAGGAGGGTTTGCGTTACGTAGCTTTTTACACATTGCCGTCCAACGACTAAGCAAGTTTTGTAAATCTTTATCTAGTTCAGCTACTTTTTTGCCTTCTGCAACAGTACGAATAATAACACCAAATCCTTTAGGAGTGATGCTTCTTACCAATCGTTTTAATCTATCTTTTTCTTCTTTGGTCTCGATTTTTTGTGAAACCGAAATTCTATCAGAGAAAGGAACAAGAACTATATACCTACCAGCTATTGATAACTCCGAGCTAATTCTAGGCCCTTTGGTTGATATAGGTTCTTTAGCGATTTGTACTAATGTAGATTGATTTGATTTTATAACGTCAGCAATGCTTCCGTTTTTATCAATATCTTTTTCAAATGGGAAATTCTTTAAAGAATAATCTTTAAGCTTACCTGTGCTTACACTTTTTACAAATTTTAAAAGAGAAGGTAGTTTAGGACCGAGATCATGATAATGCAAGAATGCATCCTTCTCGTAGCCCACATTCACGAATGCGGCATTGAGTCCAGGAACAGATTTTCTTATTTTGGCTAAAAACACATCGCCAACAGAAAATTTGTTTCCATCTTCATCTTTTTGTAATTCGATTAATTTTCCATCTTTTAATAAGGCAAAATCAACATCGTTGTTAGAACTAGATCTAATGATCAATTCATTCATGTAGTTAATTTTTATCCGCACAATTAAGTACAGATGGATTATACAATATTTTTACACAGGATTTAATCCGTGAAATCCATAATATACATTAAGGTAAGAATGTGTTTATTATGAATTAGAAATCAAAGAACGTTTATTAATAAAAACGGAAAAAGTAGTTCTAAAACTACTTTTTCGTAATTATTTTTTCTTTTTATGACGGTTAGCGCGTCTTCTTTTTTTACGCTTGTGCGTCGCTACCTTGTGTCTTTTTCGTTTTTTACCACTTGGCATAAATCAGTATTATTTTTTTATTGATTAAACTTCAACATTTTTCTTGACACCTTCAACAAATACCTTTGCTGGTTTAAAAGCAGGGATGTTGTGTGCAGGAATCTTAATAGTCGTATTCTTAGAAATATTTCTACCTGTTTTTTCAGCTCTTGTCTTAACGATGAAACTTCCAAATCCTCTTAGGTACACATTGTCACCACTCTCTAGAGATGTCTTAACTTCATTCATGAAGGTTTCTACAGTTGCCTGTACATCTCCTTTTTCTATTCCTAATTTCTCGGAAATCTTTGCTACGATATCAGCTTTAGTCATTATTTAGTTATTTGTTGGGTTATCTATTTTATTAAAGGGATGCAAATATTGTTCTATTTTTTTTAAATATCAAGGATAAAGCATTAAAATTTAAGCTTATAAACGTTTATTTTCGCATTATAACAAATAATTGTAATGAGCATTACCGAAATTTTAATGCATTGGTATTCAGCTAATAAGAGACATATGCCTTGGCGAATGACCAAAGACCCATATAAAATTTGGCTGTCTGAGATCATATTGCAACAAACTCAGATCAAACAAGGCTTACCTTATTATGAGGCTTTCGTTACTATTTATCCAACTGTTTTCGACCTTGCAGAAGCATCTGAAGAAAATGTTCTAAAATTATGGCAGGGATTGGGTTATTATTCAAGAGCACGCAATTTGCATGAAACAGCCAAGTATATTGCAGGCGAGCTTAATGGTACCTTTCCAGAAACATATGAAGGATTATTAAAACTTAAAGGCGTTGGGGATTATACGGCGAGTGCCATTGGATCCATTTGTTTTAATTTACCTACCGCTGTAGTTGATGGAAATGTATACAGGGTTTTGGCACGACATTACGGTATTCAGATTCCAATAAATAGCGCTGAAGGAATCAAGAAGTTTAAGGTCATTGCGCAAAAACTCATTGACAAGAATAAACCTGGAGATTATAATCAAGCAATTATGGAGTTTGGTGCTATACAATGTAAACCAAGTAATCCAGTCTGTTCAAATTGTTTATTAAAGAGTAGCTGTAATGCCTTTAAGACAGACATGATAAACCAACTTCCTGTTAAACTGAGAAAAACTAAGATCAAGACAAAACACTTCAATTATATTGTAATGCAATCGCAAGATGGTAAAACCCGTTTGGAAAAAAGGAATGGGCCTGGTATCTGGCAAAACCTGTATCAATTTCCACTCGTTGAAACAAATAAAAGTCTTTCAAGTGTAGAATTAATGAAACATAAAGATTTTCAAGAATTATTGCCCGATGATTATCTAGAATTGAATCTATTCAATAAGGAGGCAATCGTTCATAAGTTATCTCACCAACATCTTCACACGCATTTTTGGATTGTCAATATCAAGAATCTCAATGATGATTCAATACCAATATCAAGCATTAGACAATATCCAGTTCCTATCTTGATCAGTAACTTTATAGAGTCATTTGATTTTAAGCTATCATAAATTTTCACTAAATTTAGAATGGTCTATTTAAAACCACTAATTTTGACACCTAAACCGTTTTAACTATGTCAGGAACATTGAATAAAGTAATGCTAATTGGGCATCTGGGAGATGAAGTGAAAATGCACTATTTTGAAGGAGGAGGCGCCATTGGAAGATTCCCATTGGCTACGAACGAAACGTATACGAACAAGCAGACGAACGAGCGTGTCACTAATACTGAGTGGCATAATATAGTTGTTAAGAACAAGGCTGCAGAGATTTGCGAAAAATATTTAAGTAAAGGAGATAAGGTCTATATAGAAGGCCGATTGAAAACGCGTAAATGGCAGGATGAAAAAGGTCAAGACCGTTACTCTACAGAAGTACAATGTACCGAATTCAAATTCTTGACCACCAAGAATGAAAGTCAGTCAAATCAGCCAGCGCAATCTTCACAACCGGTAAGTCAGAGTACAAAAAGTAAGGTCGAAGAACCAATTGGTGAAGATGATGATTTACCATTTTAGTTGATGTTTAACCAAATTCTATAATGTGGACCCTGAGCCCTCGAGTTTATTAGCATTGATTTTTATAGACGTTTCAATCCTATTTGGGATCATATTACTTATTGTCCTACTCTTATGTTCGGCTCTTATTTCTGGTGCCGAAGTTGCCTTGTTTTCATTAACCCCAATGGACATTGATGAAGAACTTTCAAACAGTTCTCGCAAAATGGAAATTATCTCAAAACTCTTAAAAAAACCAAAGAAGCTTTTGGCGACAATTCTAGTTGCTAACAATTTTATAAATATTTCCATTGTTATTTTGTTCGCCTATTTGGGTGATTTTCTTTTCAGTGGTATTTCAGAACTTTGGTTGAAGTTTCTTATTGAGGTCGTTGTGATTACCTTCTTCATCCTTCTTTTTGGTGAAATACTCCCTAAAGTATACGCTAACAGGAATCGTATTAAGTTTTCAAGCTTTATGGCCTATCCGTTAAAAGTTTTGGATATAGTTTTTTCGCCAATTAGTATGCCTATGAGAGGTATTACCTTGGCCATCCATAATAAATTAGGCAAGCAAAAATCGAATTTAAGTGTTGATCAATTATCTCAAGCCTTGGAACTCACGAGTGAGAAAGATACCACCAAGGAAGAACAAAAAATATTAAAGGGCATTGTGTCTTTTGGTAGTACGGATACTAAACAAGTAATGCGTCCGCGTATTGATATATTTGCCCTTAATATAGATCAGGAATATTCAGAGATCGTTCCGGATATCATAAAGAAAGGTTATTCTAGGATACCTGTGTATAAGGATAATATAGACACCATTGAGGGAATTTTATATGTTAAGGATCTGCTACCGCATATAGATAAAAAACAATTCAAATGGACCACTCTTTTAAGGGAGCCCTTCTTTGTTCCTGAAAATAAGAAGTTGGATGATCTCATGGTAGAATTCCAAGACAAGAAAGTTCATTTAGCAGTGGTTGTTGATGAGTATGGAGGTACTTCTGGTTTGGTGTCTTTAGAGGATATCATAGAAGAGATTGTAGGAGACATTAGTGATGAGTTCGACGATGATGATTTAATATACTCTAAACTCGATGAAAAGAATTATGTCTTTGAAGGGAAGACAGCTCTCAAAGATCTGTATCGCGTAATCAGGTTAGAAGACGATGCGATTTTTGAAGACAATAAGGGAGAAGCTGAATCTCTTGCAGGATTTGTTTTGGAAATTTCCGGTAGTTTCCCAAGAATCAATAGTAAAATAAACTTCAAAAATTACGTTTTTACAGTAGAATCAATGGATAAAAAACGTTTGAAACGAATAAAAATGACCTTGCCATAATGCAGAAACTCGTAATTGTATTGTTATCGTTCACGATCCTATCCTGTGGAGACGACCCCATACCAAAACCAAAAGCATTTTTAAGATTGGAGTATCCTGAAGCAACATATGCAAAAGTTGAATCTGACATGCCTTTTACATTTGAGAAGAACGTTCATGCAAAAGATAAGGTGACCATCAAGAAAACAGGGGATAACGAAAGTTATGGTTTAGATATTGAGTATCCACCATTAAAAGGCACTATATATCTTACTTATAAAAAGGTAAGTAAGGACAATCTAACAAGCTACTTGAGAGACGCCCAGAATTTTACGCAGAAACACACTCAAAAAGCAGACGAGATCATAGAACAAGTTTACGATAATGACGAAAGGAAGGTCTACGGTATGTTCTATGAAATCGGTGGTAATGCTGCCTCCCAATCACAATTCTATGTAACCGATAGTATGAATCATTTTGTAACGGGCTCTCTTTATTTTTATGCCAAACCCAATTACGATTCTATCCTTCCAGCAGCAGATTATTTAAAGAAAGACATCCAGCATATTATGGAGACCGTGAAGTGGAAGAATTAAAAAAAAGCCCTTCTCCATACATTCATAAGGAGAAGGGCTTTTGATTATTATATTGCTTTAGTTAGGCCTTTTTAGCGCAACAAGCCTTTTTGCAGTCTTCTTTGCAAGCTGCTTTATCAGCTTTTGCGTTCCCACCTTTACAGCAAGCCATTTCACAATTAGCCTTTTCTTTGTCTGATTTGCCTTTACAACATTCCTCTGTGCAAGACGTTTCTTTCGAGAAGTCCTCAACAGTTTTCATGTCTGTTACTTTATAAACATCAGCGACTTTAGTAACCGTTTCAGTAAGAATAGTTGGCGTTACCATTGATTCGTCATATTCCACCATGGCCAATCTTCTGTCAAAATCTACTTTGGCAGATTTTACACCATCCATTTTAGCGAGTTTTTTCTCAATGGTTTTTGCACAACCAATTGCGCAAGTCATGCCATCGATTCCAAATTCAGCTTTAGCAAAAGTAGCATCAGGATTCAGTACTTTTTCCTTTTTGACAGTTTGAACCTGTACCGTTTTCACTTCTGGAGCAGTTTCGTTCTTGCAGGCTATAAAGGTAACTGCAAGGATTACCACTATTAGGATTTGTTTCATCGTTTTCATAAGATTTGAATTTAATAACTGCAAAATTACGAAATATTATTATTTATATCTATGACAATGGTCATGCTATGAAATCATCTGAATCTATAGTGCCATTTAAAATTCATGTTTGGATTATTAATAATTGTCTTAAAATATCGGACTTTTGCACCGTTTATGACAGCTAACAACACCAAATGGTTTTATCTCATATTCCTAGCTATTGTTTGGGGAAGTTCTTTTATCCTTATCAAGAAATCACTTATAGGTTTAACGCCATTGCAATTAGGATCCTTGAGGATCATTATTTCTGGCTTGGTCCTTTTCCTCGCTGGGTTTTACAGCATACGGAATATTGAAAGAAAACATTGGAAATGGCTTATTATATCTGGATTTATTGGCACTGGCTTGCCTGCTTTCTTGTTCGCCTATGCCGAAACTGAAATTGATAGTTCCATAGCTGCTGTCCTAAATTCATTAACGCCGCTAAATACTATTTTATTTGGGTTTGCCATTTTTAGGATTGCCTCAACACGAAGGCAAGTACTTGGCGTTATTATTGGCTTTATTGGTACTGCCATTCTTATTGCAAGTGGCGCGGACTTGAATCCAGATCAAAATTATCTTTATGCAGGATTCGTGATAATGAGTACAATTATGTACGCCTTGAATGTGAACATTATAAAACGTTATCTGCAAGATGTTAGACCCATTGCTATTGCGGTAGGTAATTTCATTCCGATCATGCTCCCAGCCTTGGTCGTCCTGATATTCACAGGATTCTTTAATTCTGAGTCAATGCAATCGGAAAGTTTAGGGATGTCCTTATTTTATGTCACTATACTTTCTGTGTTCGGCACCGCCCTGGCTAAGGTATTGTTCTATAAATTAATTCAAATATCATCGCCTGTTTTTGCTTCATCCGTAACCTATTTAATGCCCATAGTATCTGTAATTTGGGGATTGTTGGACGGTGAATTATTCAGTCCGATACAAGGATTGGCAACTGTTATTATTTTAATGGGAGTTTATTTAGCCAATAGAAGAAAAGCATAAAAAAGCCCGGACATTTATGGTCCAGGCTTTATGTTTATTATTCCTGATCGATCAGGAATTATTTGAGTTTAATTGAAATCTGCTTCAGTCACCCCTTCATTTATCTTCACACTAGTGGTGCTAAGAATTATTACTTGTGGTCCTGCTGTTACTTTGGTAGTGTGCGGGAACATAACTCCGTTCACTTCCTTATAATCTGAGACATCTTCAATAGAAGTCATTGATTGGCCTTGCGCTTCAACGGTTTTTTCCGTACGCATTAATAACCCATTGGCAGCATTGTAGAATCTATAAGACACATCATCACCTTTAGTGACTTTTATCTTATATACATCTACACCTTCTATGACAGTAAGGATTTCAAGTTCAATGTTGGATGCATCCATAAATAACTCAGGGAACAAGCCCTTTTCGGCTTTTTGGTCGTTCACCTCTTTGTCGGTCATCGGTATTTTCTGACCCTGTGCTTCTTGATAACCTGAAGCACCATCAAATTTTCGTTTCATGATCGTTCCCATACCTTCAATGGTCATTTCCATAGAAACCTTGTTGGGGCTCATAGCCTTAATGGTCGCTTTTGGCTTGAATGGTGCGCCTTCAATAGTTACATCTGCAAGCGTCAACACCGTATTTACTTTTGCAACATTGTCTTTTCCACCGACGGCCTTGATATAATCGTTCATCACGCTTTCTGCCGTTACGCCAGAAGGAATAGGCTTTGAGAATACAGGCTTATCTGTAGGTCCAGCATAAGTATCAAAATACATAATAGGAATACCTGTCTTTTCAAGGTTCTCTAATACATCACTTCCTTTCCCAACTACGATTACTTTAGCATTTTCAGTCTTGAAATATTTGTTGGCAACCCTTTTTACATCTTCCTTGGTAACCGCATTTATCTTGGCTAGGTATGTCGTATAAAAATCATTAGGGAGATCATTCAGTTTGATGTTCAATGCATAATTTGCAACTGTTTGTGGGCGCTCCAATGCCAAAACAAAATCGCCCAAATATTTGGCTTTTGCATTTCTAAGATCCTTAAAGGATACATCTTCTGTCTTTATCCTTTTAATTTCCTTTAAAGCTTCGACCACTGCACTATCCGTTACCGCATTTCTTACAGCTGCTCCTGCCGTAAAACGGGAAGCATTGTATCGACTTGTACCTACGCTTGAGCGGGCACCATAAGTATAACCATGCTCCTCACGCAGATTCATATTAAGATAACTACTGAATCCACCACCAAGGATCTTGTTGGCAATCAATACAGAATGATAATCGACATCTTTCATCTTAAGATCCACATTGTTTGTAATGGAGATATTGGATTGCACGGCATTCGGCATATCAACAAAATTGATTTGCGTGTATTGTGCATTCGGATTTGGTGTAGGAACACTTTCAGAAATTTCAATAGATTTTTTCCATTTGCCAAAAAGTTTAGTCACTTGCCTCTCCACATTCATGTAATCCACATCACCAATAACAACTAAATACGCTTTATTGGGGTTAAAATATTCTTGATAGAAACTACGAACATTATCAAGTGTGACATTATTGATGGTTGCTTCGGTAATAAATTCTCCACGTGGATGATGAGTACCATAAGACAACGCTCCACCAACACGACCAGCAACTTGATCTACACTTTTATCACCAGCCTTAAGGTTTTCAATAAGCTTGTCTTTCTCTTTCTGGAATTCTTCTTCCGTTAACAATGGGTTCATTGCAGCATCTGCCATTAATTCCAGGATTCTATCGGAATATTTGGATAATGAGCTAGCATAAGCACTTTGTGGTCCAAATCCTAATTGTGCCCCGAGGAAATCAATTTCCTCATTAAAAGCGTCTTTTGGGATCGTTGAGGTTCCATTACCTAACATGCTTCCAAGCAAACTGGCAACACCGGCTTTTTCACCTTCAACAATAGGCGGATTGTCTATACGCAAGGTAAATGATGCTCTTGGTAATTTTCGATTTATAACTACCAACACTTTCATGCCATTATTAAGTTCGAATTCTTCTGGAACATTTAAGTTAATGGTTGGTGAAGGGCCCGGTTCGGGCTGTTTAGATCTGTCTATTTGTGCGGTAACACCAATTGTAGCCATTAAGAGAGCTATTGCAATTAGTCTATTTTTCATAATATATAATGTCTTCATGATTAGTTACTTTCTTTTTCTTTCGGTAAATATTCCAATTCAACGCGTTGGTTAGGGTTCAAGTACTTTTTAGCTACATTTTGGATTTCTTCACGGGTGATAGATCTGTAAACTTCAATTTCACTGTTTATTAAACCTGTGTTTCCATAATATACCGAGTACTCTGCCAAGGAACTTGCGATTCCTTCAACACTCGAATTAGCGTTTACAAATTGATTCTCGAATTTGTTCTGAAGCTTTTGGTAATCGTTTTCAGAAATTAATACATTTTGAATTTTAACGATTTCTTCATCTATTTCGGCCAATACTGTCGCTAAAGGAACATCGCCTAATGGCAAGGCAAATAAGGCATAGATCCCATAATCTTCAAGGCTCAGGTTTACGGCCTGAACGGCTAATGCTTGTTTTTGTTCATCCACTAACTTTTTATAAAGTTTAGAACTTTTCCCATCACTTAAATAGCTTGATATCATATCTAGCACATACGCATCTCTTTCTAGAAAAGACGGTGTTCTATAGGCAGCTAATATTGCTGGAATTTGAATATTTGCATCGTAAGCTTTCCCTTTGATAGTCTGCGTAATAGGATCTTCTTTAGGATATACTCTCGGAATTTCTTCACCTCTAGGAATAGGACCAAAATAGTCCTGGATCATTTTCTTGACATCAGATTTGTTAATGTCTCCTGCAACGACTAGAGTCGCATTATTGGGTGAGTAATATTTTTTATTGAATGCTTGAAATTCGTCCAAAGTAGCCGCGTCAAGGTGGTCCAATTTTCCAATTACAGTGCCTTTATAAGGATGGTTCTTAAATAATAACTTGGTGACTTCAGCAATAATATTTCCGTACGGCTGATTATCTACACGTAACCTTTTTTCTTCTTTTACGACTTCATTTTGTGTATCAACACCTATCTGATTTATTATTGGATGAAGTAATCTTTCCGATTCCATCCACAAACCTACTTCTACACTATTTGATGGAAAGAGTTCATAGTAATACGTGCGATCATAATCTGTAGTTGCATTGTTTGAGCCTCCGTTGGATGAAACTATTTCGAACCACTTACCACGCTCGATATTTTCAGTGCCTTCAAATAATAAATGCTCAAAGAAATGAGCAAATCCTGTTCTGTCTGGTTGTTCATCTTTGGATCCAACATGGTAAAAAACAGAAGTAATAACCACTGGAGCCGCATTATCCTGATGCAGGATGACATGCATGCCATTATCTAGGTCATACTCTTCAAATTCTACTTTTTGAGCCATTGTCGTTAGTCCGATGAATAATGACAAAGCCAAAAGAAATACGCTTTTTTTCATTTGTGTGTGTTTATATTAATATGTGATGTTTGACGCTAGTAACATATGTTTGTTACAGCCTGACAAAAATAAAAAACGAATGATGGATTAAAGAATAAACTGATAAAAAATTAACAGGGAATTATACAAATAGCATGAGATTTTTCACGAACTTTAATCATTAACTATCAAAAAACAAGCTGAATATGAAAAAATTAAGTTTACCTATTCGATTTGGAGTTGCCATTAGTGGGTCCTTGATCGGTTACTTTTTAATACTTTCTCTTTTTGGTTGGCACACCAACCCAATGTTTAGTTTATTTAATGGCGTTATTACGGGTTTTGGTATTTATGAAGCTATTCGTTATCATAAATTGGAACAAGGTAGAGACTTTAATTACTCACAAGCCTTTATTATAGGCATCATCACAGGATTTGTCGCTACACTTATCTTCACACTTTTCTTTTTGTTATATGCTACGGAGATCAATCCCGCTTTTTTGGTGGAATTATTGGAGGTTTTTTCTGGCGATTATAATGTAGGCATAGGTATTGTAGCATTTGTTGTCGCTATTATGGGTTTTGCGACAACCGTTGTTTTAACCCTGAGTTTCATGCAATTATTCAAGACCAGTAGAAATATTCCTCAAAATAGCTAAAGCGTTTGTAGATTCAGGATTTAGATGTATATTTGCACTCATTTTTTGAACAAATTTAATCATATAATTAACGCTATGTACGCAATTGTAGAGATAGCAGGGCAACAATTTAAAGTTGAAAAAGACCAAAAAGTCTTTGTTCATCGTTTGGCCACAGAAGAAGGTAAAAAAGTCGCTTTTGACAATGTCCTTCTTATTGGTGACGGAGACAAAGTAACTATAGGCGCCCCGGCTATAAACGGCGCTCAAGTAGGAGCAAAAGTCGTTAAGCACCTTAAAGGTGATAAAGTAATCGTTTTCAAGAAGAAAAGACGTAAAGGCTATAGAGTAAAGAATGGCCATCGTCAATATCTTTCTGAAATCGTTATAGAAAGCATTGTTGCTTCGGGTGCAAAACCTGCGGCTAAAGCTTCGAAAGAAGCAACTAAAAAAGCTGCACCAGTAAAAGCTGAAAAAGCTGCTCCGAAAGAAGAAGCTAAAAAAGTAGAAGCAAAAGCTGTGGCACCTAAAAAGGAAGCTGCTCCGAAAGCGGAAGCTAAGAAAGCTGCTAAAGTTGAAGAGGTAACTCAAGATTTAAGTAAAATGACTGTTGCACAGTTAAAAGATATGGCAAAAGCTAAAGGGATTTCAGGAATTTCTTCAATGAAAAAAGCTGATTTAATCGCTGCTTTAAGTTAATTATTAATAATATTAAACCTTAAGACAATGGCTCATAAAAAAGGAGTTGGTAGTTCTAAAAATGGTAGAGAATCAGAATCAAAGCGCTTAGGTGTCAAGATATTTGGTGGACAAGCTGCTATCGCTGGAAATATTATCATAAGACAAAGAGGTAATACACATCACCCAGGTGAAAATGTTTACCAAGGAAAAGATCACACATTACATGCTAAAGTGGACGGTCTTGTAAAATTCACAAGAAAGAAAGACAATAAGTCTTACGTTTCTATCGCGCCATTTGAGGCTTAGGAGATATTTTTTTGTGTCAACCTAAGCTTTAACGAAGGTTGATTAAAATTTGAAACCCTCTCTGGAAACAGAGAGGTTTTTTTTATTTCAAAATGTCTTTAATTATTTTTAAATGATGTTTCGTGTGAAGCACTAAAAAGCGAGAGACTCTTATTGTGTTAATATTACCAAATAGTGGATGCTTGAAATACGCGTTCTTATCTAAACTTGCTAGTATTTTTATATGACTTTTAGCTTGTTTTATTTGTGAGATAAGGTCTTCTTTTAAAATCACCTTTGGAGGCTTTACATGTTTTGGAGCTTTTGCCTTCCCTCTAGGAAAGAAGCCGAGCATGAAAAATACCCTTCCTAAAAAACTAAAATTATTTTTATATAACTCTGGGTCTGATGATTGGAGTGCAATAATTACATTATTAATAACCTTGAGAGAATGATCTATATGCCAAGCTACATCTGCATCAGATATTTTTGGGTTAGAAACGGAATGGTTTTCAATATGTGTTTCTAAGTTGTTAACTACCTGATTTATCTTTTTAAAACTCATAAAGTGATTGCTAAAAAAGTGAAGTTAATTATTTATATGCATTATAAAAAAAAATCCCAAACATGTATGCTTGGGATTTTGTCTATTATCTATAAGCGGAGTGGTCTAGCTTCTAGTATCTGTAGTGCTCAGGCTTATAAGGCCCTTCTTGCTTCACGCCAATATAATCGGCTTGGTCCTTACGCAATTCCGTAAGCTCAACACCTATTTTTTTCAAGTGTAACTTCGCTACTTTTTCGTCAAGTTCCTTTGGCAACATATAGACTTTGTTCTCGTAGTTGTCAATATTAGTCCAAAGTTCGATTTGCGCCAAGGTTTGGTTCGTGAAAGAATTACTCATAACAAAACTTGGGTGGCCCGTAGCGCATCCTAAATTCACTAATCGTCCTTCTGCAAGGATGATGATATCTTTTCCGTTAACGGTATACTTATCAACTTGAGGTTTGATTGTGTCTTTGGTATGACCGTGATTGTCATTTAGCCATGCCATATCAATTTCATTATCGAAGTGACCAATATTACACACAATAGCCTTGTCTTTCAAAGCTTCAAAATGTCTCTGTTGTACAATGTCTTTATTTCCAGTCGTGGTAATAACTATATCTGCATTTCCTATAACAGTTTCCAGCTTCTTTACTTCAAACCCGTCCATTGCAGCTTGTAACGCACAAATTGGGTCTATCTCTGTAACGGTGATAATACTTCCTGCGCCTTTAAAAGAGGCCGCAGTTCCTTTACCTACATCACCATAGCCACAAACCACTACACGTTTTCCAGCAAGCATGGTATCTGTAGCACGACGAATCGCATCTACAGCACTTTCCTTACAGCCGTATTTATTATCGAATTTACTTTTAGTCACAGAATCATTCACGTTGATGGCTGGCATAGGCAATGTTCCATTCTTGAATCGCTCATACAATCGATGCACACCAGTCGTTGTTTCTTCAGAAAGCCCATTAATGCCGTCCACAAATTCTGGGTACTTGTCCAATACCATATTCGTAAGATCGCCACCATCATCAAGAATCATATTTAATGGTTTTCTGTCTTCGCCAAAGAATAATGTTTGTTCAATGCACCAGTCAAATTCTTCCTCGGTCATATCTTTCCATGCATACACAGAAGTTCCAGCAGCAGCAATTGCAGCCGCAGCTTGATCTTGGGTAGAGAAAATGTTACAAGAACTCCATGTTACTTCTGCACCCAGAGATTGAAGGGTTTCAATTAAAACGGCCGTTTGAATGGTCATATGCAAGCAACCTGCGATTCGTGCTCCTTTTAATGGTTGTGAGTCTTTATATTCCTCACGAAGACTCATTAGTCCAGGCATTTCTGATTCAGCTAACTCAATTTCCTTTCTTCCCCAATCGGCTAGTGACATGTCTTTCACTTTATAGGTCACATATGGTAATGTTTTTGTACTCATAATTGTATATTTGTTTCATGCAATTTCGAGTTGCAAAGTTACATAATAAGTTCGACTTTATAAATGCCGATATACAAATCCATCGCCGTAAATTCCCAAACTCTTGTTAAGATATGGAGGATTGACGAATCTTACGAAGACTTGATAGAACCACTTACCTTGAAATCAGAAAGTCAGGTTCGTGTAGATGGAATGAAATCAGGAATCCATCAACGAGGATTCTTGAGTGTTCGTCATTTACTTCGTGAATTTGGATATACAGACCGAGATCTGTATTATGATGAAAATGGAAAACCTCATCTTACCGACGACAAATTCATATCCATAACTCATTCGTTTACTTTTTCAGCGGTTATCATTTCTGATTCTGAAGTCGGAATCGATATTGAGAAGCAACGGGAAAAAATCAAGGTTGTCGCAGAAAAATTCATTGGTTATGAAGATCAATACCTAATAGATGAAGATCAAGAGCTTGTTAAAAAACTAACCATAATTTGGTGTATAAAAGAATCTCTATTTAAACTATTTGCCACCCCCGGACTTAGCTTTAAAATGAACACGTTGGTCATACCATTCATGATTAAGGATGGATATACAAATGCGTGGATTGACTATGAAACTCAAAAATTAAAGTATCATACTAATTTCTTGGAGTTTGATGGTTTTACTTGTGCTTATGTCACGACATAATGAGTAGGGTCTACGAAAACATATTAGGTTCGATCAATAAACAGGAGAAATTGTTGGCAGTACTAATAGACCCAGATAAGATGGGATTGAATAGCCTACAAAAATTCATGAACAATCTCCATGCCTCAATTGCCACACATATTTTCGTTGGTGGTAGTGATGTCGATTTAGAAACTACAGGCTTTTTAGTTAAAGAGTTAAAAGCCCAAACGGAACTACCGATTGTTTTATTTCCTGGAGATATTACCCAAATTACGAATTATGCGGATGCCTTGTTGTTTTTGTCATTGATCTCTGGGCGTAATCCAGATTATTTAATAGATAAGCATGTGCAAGCGGCTCCAATATTAAAAGCATCAAATCTAGAGATCATTCCAACGGGATATATTCTTGTTGAAAATGGAATAGAAACCTCTGTGCAGCGTGTTACAGAGACAAAGCCAATGAAAAGAGAAGGTGTTAAGGAAGTGGTGCATACCGCATTGGCCGGGCAATTCTTGGGACAAAAGCTTATGTATCTGGAAGCAGGAAGTGGTGCAACACATCCCATAGATACTGCTATGATCTCTGAAGTAAAAAAGGCTATTGATATTCCCTTAATAGTTGGTGGAGGCATTAGAACTAAAAAGCAATTGCTTGACTCTTATGAAGCCGGTGCAGACTTAGTCGTGTTAGGAACAGTTTTTGAAGAAAATGAATCGTTTTTCACAGAACTGACATGAATGATATAGTCGATTTTTTCTTAGAAGCTTATAAGGTGACGCCCACGTATCAAATAGGCCTAGAAATAATAGCTTTTGTTTTTGGTATTGCGAGTGTTTGGTATGCCAAAAAAGAAAATATTTTAGTATATCCAACAGGAATAATATGCACTGTAATCACTGTCTATCTATTGTTCATCAATGAGTATTTTGGGGATATGATGATGAATTTCTATTATTCTGCAATGAGTATTTACGGTTGGTGGAATTGGTCTCGAAAAAAAGGAGAGTCGTATTTGGTTCCTATTTCTAGGACCTCAACAAAGGAAAAAATCATTGGCTTTATCTTATTTGTTTCGACTATGATTATAACCTATGCGGTTTATAGAGCATACAATTATGATATGCAATTACCCAATTATCTTGACGTGGTAACTTCTGGTATTTTCTTTACGGCGATGTGGTACATGGCGAATAAAAAACTCGAAAATTGGACATTGTGGATCATTGCCAATATCATTACCATTCCTTTATATGCTTATAGAGGTTTAGGTATGTTATCTTTGCAATACATCATCTTTACTATATTAGCAATTCTAGGATATATTGAATGGAAGAAAAGCTTAAACAGCAACCTTCAAACTGTATAAAGGTAGTATTATTTGGCCCTGAATCTACAGGAAAAACAACCCTGTCGATGCAATTGGCTAGACATTATGATTCTGTTTGGGTTCCTGAATACGCTCGGCAATATTTACAGAGTAAATGGAACAATGAGCGAAAAACTTGTGAGCCAAAGGATCTATTGCCTATCGCTAAAGGGCAAATGCGACTTGAAAATGAACTTGCGAAGAAAACAAATACAGTTTTGATCTGTGATACCGATTTGTTGGAAACGAAGGTATATTCGGAAACATACTACTCTGGCTCTTGTGATCCAATCCTAGAAAAATTTGCACTGGAAAACAAATATGATCTTTATTTTTTAACGTATATTGATACACCTTGGGAGGCAGATGATCTGCGCGACAAGCCAAAAGAACGAGAGCAAATGTTTAAGACTTTTGAAGATACATTGATCAAGTACAACCGGCCATATGTATTGTTGAAAGGACACAAGCAAAAACGATTGATCAAGGCCATTGAAAGCATTGATGAACTTTTAAATGAAAAACGTTGAATTTTACAGAGAAGCAGCTCAAACAAATAGAAGATAAAGGATTGACTTTGAAGAAGGTCAATGACCAAATCAATCTTTTTAAACAAGGGTTACCATTCGTTAATTTGAATGCTGTGGCAATAGTAGGACATGGAATACTGCAAATTGAGGATGATGAGAAAAGGAACCTCATAGAAATATACGACTCTAAACGTGCTAATATATCAATACTGAAGTTTGTGCCTGCTTCTGGTGCAGCGACAAGAATGTTTAAATTTCTTTTTAAATTTTTAGAAGATTACACACCTGAAAGAGAGAGCATTAACTCATATATCAACAGAAAAAAAGCATCCGAAATGGCCATCTTTTTTGTTGGCATTAACAAGTTTCCTTTTTATTATAAGGTAAAGCAGAAATCACATAAAAGGAATAAGGATTTTGACAAGCTAAAGTTGAATGATCAATTGTTTTTATTTGTAGAAATGATGTTAGAAGATAGTCAACTTAACTACGGTAATTATCCTAAGGGTTTGCTTCCGTTTCATCAGTATAAGGATCATGTGGCTACGGCTTTTGAAGAGCATTTGTTTGAAGCTGCCTTATACGCTTCCTCAAATGGAAAGGCTGATCTACACTTCACTATTTCGGAGAAACACAAGAATATCTTCGATGAAGAATTTAAACGTATTGAAGAAATAGTAGAAAGAAAAACGAAAACGAACTTTAATATATCTTTCACGTATCAAAAAGAATCGACAGATACCATTGCTTTAACGCCAGATAATGAACCTTATTTAGAAGAAGATGGACGCTTGTCGTTTCGGCCCTCAGGTCATGGTGCCTTAATTGAAAATTTGAATGACCTAGACAGTGATATTATTTTTATTAAGAATATCGATAATGTAGTAGTTTCTAAATACCAAAAGCAATTAGCTGAGAATAAGAAGATGCTTGCTGGCAAGTTATTAGAGCTCCAAAAACAAGCATTTCAATATTTAAACAAATTAGAGTCAGGTAAACTTCATGAGGCAGGGTTAATGGAAATTGCACAATTTCTATCTTCAGAATTGAATCTTGTAATCAGTAGTGAATTCGAGAAGTATAGCGAGAAATACCAAAAACAATATTTATTCGATAAATTGAACAGACCTATTAGGGTTTGTGGTATGGTAAAAAATGAAGGCGAGCCAGGCGGCGGACCTTTTTGGGTAAGAGATGAAAGTGCCCAAATCTCTCTTCAGATAGTTGAGTCTGCTCAGATAGAAAAGAAAAATAAACATCAAAAACAAATCCTGAAGAGCGCTTCTCATTTCAACCCAGTCGATCTTGTTTGTGGGATAAAAGACTATAAAGGAAATAAATTTGATCTAACGAAATACGTCGACCCAAAAACGTCATTTATAACAATGAAAACCAAAGTTGGTAAGGATATTAAGGCGTTAGAGCTTCCTGGTCTGTGGAACGGGAGTATGGCTAATTGGAATACAATTTTTGTTGAAGTGCCATTGATTACTTTCAACCCTGTGAAAACAGTAAACGATTTACTTAAGGCGCCACATCAGGTATTTTAATGATAACGGCAGAACATATTTTACCAGAATTGCAGTTCAAGGCCATTAAAAGTTCTGGTAGTGGAGGACAACATGTCAATAAAGTTGCTTCAAAAGTTGAATTAAAGTTCAATTTATCTGAATCTACACTGCTTACCGATGATCACAAAGATCTATTGCTAAAGAATATTTCAGAACGATTAACTAAGGATAATAGTATTGTTCTTCAGTGTGATGAAACTAGAAGTCAACATCGCAATAAGGAAATAATAATAAGACGTCTTCTAGATATATTGAATAGGGGATTGATTAAGCCAAAGATAAGAAAGCGAACGAAAGTGCCTAGGACTGCAAAAGCAAGACGATTAAAATCAAAAAAACAACTATCGAAAAAGAAAGTTTCACGTAAGAAACCAGATTTAGACTAAAAACACTATAAACATCACGTGTATTTATCTTTAGATCTTTACCTTTACATCGTTCTCAAAAGAGGGGTGCCGATAAGCGGCTGAGATCATACCCATTGAACCTGGAACAGGTAATGCTGTTTAGGAATCGAGCGTTAAGAAAATATCCGGTGGACATTTTTAGCGAGTGCCAAAGAATCATCGATCATAAGGTCACTACTTTAATAGCGTGCGGTAGAAGAAGCTGTTGCTTCAAAATCAAATAACACAAGAATAATCATCTCTTTTTATTCGATTAATTTTAGTTTCGAATGAGAACTATATATGTATTTCTGTATTTCTTTATAATTTCTCTTTGTGTTCAAGCACAAGAAAAAGAAAATGATTCAACACAAGTGCAAAAGCTCGATGAGGTATTGGTAAGTGCCATTAGAGTCATGGAGAACTCACCCATAACTCACTCTAATATTACAAAGGAAGAATTGGCTAAAAGAAATCTAGGTCAAGACATTCCTATATTATTAAATTACCTACCAAGTGTCGTCACAACCACAGATGCTGGGGCCGGAGTCGGATATACCGGTATTCGTGTGCGTGGCAGTGATGCTACCCGTGTTAATGTAACTATTAATGGCATTCCTTATAACGATTCAGAATCTCATGGGACGTTTTGGGTGAATCTCGGAGATTTTGCTTCCTCTGTCGAAAGTTTGCAACTTCAAAGAGGTGTAGGAACATCTACTAATGGTGCTGCTGCCTTTGGTGCTAGTTTGAATATATTGACAGACGCTGTTTCAAAAAAAGCCAAGGCAGAAATTGCGTCTTCCATCGGGTCTTTCAATACATTTAAGAATACAGTAAAATTCAGTACTGGGAAACTCAATGATCATTTCGAATTAGCTGGACGGCTATCTAAGATCTCAAGTGACGGATATATTGATCGGGCGGAATCTGAGTTGAAATCCTATTTCCTTCAGGGAAGTTATATTGGCGATAATACATTGATAAAGGTAATTGCTTTTGGTGGTTTCGAAAAAACCTATCAATCCTGGTTTGGTATTGACGCTTCTACATTAGAAACAGATAGAACTTTTAATCCTGCAGGAATTTATACGGATGACAGTGGTAACACACGTTTTTATGACAATGAAATAGATAACTATAATCAAGATCATTATCAATTGCATTGGAATCAACGTTTCAATAATAACTGGTCTTCAAATATTGCCGTTCATTATACTTATGGGAGAGGTTATTTTGAGCAATATAAAGAAGATGAGGATTTTTCAACCTATGGGTTTACACCGATCAGTATTGGCGGTGAAACTATTGATACCACAGATATTATTAGGAGGCGCTGGTTAGATAACGATTTTTATGGTACGACATTTTCACTCAACTACAAGAACCAGAATGCAGATATGGTCTTCGGAGGGTCTTATAATGTATATGAAGGCGATCATTTTGGTGAAGTAATATGGGCGCAATTTGCGAACGATAGTGCTATCAGGGATCGCTATTATGATAATTCGGCCAAGAAAACGGAATTCAACGTATACACAAAAGGGACATTTGATTTAGATGAGCACTGGAGTTTGTATGGAGATTTACAATTGCGAAGGATAGATTATACAACGAATGGCGGATTAAACTCTGACTTAGTGAATTTTACTGTAGAAGATGACTTCACTTTCTTTAATCCAAAAGTTGGGGCGAGTTATCAATTAAATACAGAACACAGTCTGTATATATCATATGCCCGTGCCAATAGGGAACCAAACAGGACAGATTATGAAAATGGTAACCCAGAACCAGAAGCACTTAACGATTTTGAATTGGGGTGGAGACTTAACTCTGCAAAAACGACGATCAACACAAACATATATTATATGGCTTATAATAACCAGTTGGTCTTGACTGGAGCTTTGGATGACGTTGGTGCACCTATAAGGGCCAATAGCGGGAATAGTTATCGTTTGGGATTAGAAATCGATGCTCGACTAAATGTGTCGGATCAGTTTTCAATAATGCCAAACTTCGGAATTAGTACCAATAAGAATGTAGATTTTACGCGTACAATAAATGGTGAATTGGTCAATTTAGGAAGCACCAACATCTCGTTTTCGCCAGATGTGATCATTGGGAACATGATTCAGTATAATCCCCTTGATAACCTTCAATTAGCTTTCCTTTCAAAGTATGTCGGTGAACAATTCATGAGCAATTTTGATGTGGAGACTTCAAAGTTGGATAGCTATTTCGTTAATGATTTCAATATTACCTATGAGATCAAACCAAAATCCATTTTCAAATCCATAGTGCTTTCAGGGTTAGTGAATAACATATTCAATACCGAATACGTTTCCAATGGGTACTATTTCACATTCGATGTGCCTAATGACCCTGATTCTGGAGTGACGACTTTTGACGGTGCAGGGTATTATCCGCAAGCGGGAACTAATTTCTTGCTGGGAGTGACATTGAAGTTTTAATTATTAAAAACCCTTATGATATTACCGAGAACTTCAACACCGTAAGGTACCAGGCCATATTGACCTGCGGTGCCTTCTTGTTGCCCACCATTAACAATATTATAACTATTACCATCATCACAGGTACATGAAGCGATAATGCCTTCTAACGTTAAACGGGAACAGGTATTGACCTGATGATTGGGGTCGCTTAATTCAAAAGCACTATAGGTAGTGCCAGAACTATATAGTACAACACCATTAACCCCATATTGATTTAGTACAATGAAATTACCTGGGAATTGTAGGCTACCGAATTGAGGTAAGTTGGTATTTATTAATGAACCAGTGTCAAAAGCATAATTCGGTATGTTTGGGTTGCCAATTCTTCCATCATCGTTTTTACTGCATGATATTAATAATAAGCTAGTTAAGAAGAAAATGATTAATGATTTCATAGCGTTTTTAAAGACCTGTAATTTACGTAAAAAAGCATTTCCAGCTAAAAATTTTGTATATTTGTTGACTGAATCTCGTGTGAGCGGGATTCTTTTTATTTTATATTAAACGATGAAGATATGAGTAAAGTATCATACTATACAGCCGAAGGATTAAAAAAATTGAGAGATGAGCTTAGTCATTTAAAAGATATTGAACGACCAAACGCATCTCGTGCCATTGGAGAGGCAAGGGATAAAGGTGATTTAAGCGAAAATGCAGAGTACGATGCTGCTAAAGAAGCACAAGGGATGTTAGAGATGAAAATCTCAAAACTAGAGGATACACTTGCCGGAGCTAGACTCATAGATGAGTCTCAACTAGATTCATCTAAAGCCTTAGTGCTTTCTAATGTCAAGATAAAGAACCAGACCAATGGTATGGAAATGATTTACACGCTTGTTGCTGATGGTGAAGCGGATCTAGCTTCTGGAAAGATCTCTGTGAATTCGCCAATTGGAAAAGGCCTTCTAGGCAAATCTGTTGGTGATGTTGCTGAAATAGAAGTGCCTAATGGCGTAATGAAATTTGATGTTATTGAAATAAGTCGATAAATGGCAACACTATTTACAAAGATCATTAATGGAGAGATTCCTTGCTACAAAGTGGCAGAGACAGAAGATTTTCTTGCATTTTTGGATATCAATCCGAACGCTAAGGGACATACACTTTGTATCCCAAAAAAAGAAGTTGATAAATTATTCGACCTGGAGGAAGAGACTTACGATGGTCTAATGAAATTTTCTAGAAAAGTGGCCATTGCCATTGAAAAAGTCATCCCATGTAAACGCGTTGGTGTGTCTGTTATTGGATTGGAAGTGCCTCATGTGCATGTTCATTTAATTCCCTTGAATTCCATGAATGATGCTAGATTTATCAATAAAACCACTTTGACTGACGAAGAGTTCAAGGATATTGCTAAATCCATAATCGAAGCGTTGTAATTATTTTAAACCTAATGCTTCAGGGAAGAACACTGCCAGTACTATCCCAATAATCAAAACATTAATCGCGATTATAATAACCCAAGCAGTTCGCTTTAATTTAATTGAGACCTTTTTGGGCTCAATGGCTTTTTTCTGATAATTATAAACGCGTTCAATATCATCAGTCCAACTTACAGGATATATAGTCGTTTCACATTTAGTACACACTAACTCTTCAATGATATCCTTAGTTATGGATTTGTATAAGGCGGTCTCCTTGAATTTTTGCCTAAAAGTCAATGTTAAACCTTTAGTAGAATAACACTCCGGGCAATTATTCTTGAGAGCAACCTCTTTGATGGTGATCAACTTTTCGTTCATAATTTATATTAGGCAATGGTTTTCAGGGAAATTTGCATGGTAGTTCCTTTCCCTGCTTCAGAATTCAATACCCTTATCTTACCTTTATGATAGTCCTGTATAATTCTCCTAGCTAAGGATAATCCTAATCCCCATCCACGTTTTTTACTCGTATATCCTGGCTCAAACACTTTATTGAACAATAATTTTGGAATACCTTTACCAGTATCGGATATATTTATATGTACGTATTTATCTGCTGAAAAGATCTTTACAGATAAGTCTCCTTTCCCTTTCATGGCATCTATGGCATTCTTCACTAAATTCTCAATGGTCCAACTGAATAATTGATGATTCAATTCAGCAAAAATAGCGTCATCAGGGGTTTCTAATTCGAAATTAATAAGATTAGAAGTCCTAGCTTTTAGGTAATTATAGGATTCTCGGGTTTCTTCAACGACATTCATTTTTTCAAGTTTAGGTACGGAACCAATTTTCGAAAACCGTTCGGTAATGGTCTGTAATCGTTCTACATCTTTTTCAATCTCCAAAATATATTCAGGATTCACTTTCTCACTTTTTAGTATTTCCGTCCATCCGATAAGAGAAGATAATGGCGTACCGATCTGGTGTGCCGTTTCTTTTGCCATGCCTGTCCAAAGTTTGTTTTGTTCAGCAATTTTTGAACTTCGATAAAAGAAATACACCACAGCACCAAAAAGAAAAATAATGAGAAGCAAGGCAAGTGGATAGTATTTTAGCTTGTTAAGCAATTCAGAGTTGCCGTAGTAAATTGTTGAGTACACGCGCTCTTGGTACTTGACTTCAATAGGCGTATTTTCACTCGAATATCTAGTTATTAGGTTCTGCACGTATACAGAATCTTTCATTTTTTCCACGCCTATGTTTTTGTGACTAATACTTCCATCACTACTCACATTGATCATCGGTGTAGTCGTGTTACTTTGAATTACCTGTAAAGTCAATTCACCAAAATCTTGATCAAGGTCGGTATTTTTCAATAAATCTGTTTGTGCGTAGGACAAATTGCGCATTTTAATCCGTTCTTCTTCCTTGAAATTTTGGAAGAATTGATACGTATTCCACAAAATTAGCGAGATGATAACAAATGATACAATGATCATTAACCATCTAAAGGCATTCTTATTGTTGGTTAGTTGCATTAAATTATGGCAATTTTAGTATTCCTAAATATAATGCAATATTGTTAATATTATTGTGCGGTTAAGCTTGCAAATCGTTTTTTGTTGAATATCATAATAGCTACCTTTGGCGAAATCAAATTTTTTCGATGGCGTCATATATTCCTACGGAGATTTCTACTGGAAAACTACACGGGCTCTTGTTAAGTGCAGTTGCACCGAGACCAATTGCGTTTGCGAGTACAATAGATACAGATGGCAACCCAAATCTTTCGCCATTTAGCTTCTTCAATGTGTTTAGTGCCAATCCACCGATAATGATATTCTCTCCAGCCCGTCGGGTTAGGGATAATACAACGAAGCACACTCTTCAGAATGCTGAAGACATAAAAGAAGTCGTTATTAATGTGGTTAATTACGACATGGTTCATCAAATGTCATTGAGCAGTTCGGAGTATCCGGAAGATATCAATGAGTTTAAAAAGGCGGGCTTGACCATGCAAGAATCTGATATTGTCAAACCATTTCGTGTTGCGGAATCACCAGTACAGTTCGAATGCAAAGTCAATGATATTATTAAACTAGGAAATGAAGGAGGCGCTGGGAATTTGATTATTTGTGAGGTTGTTAAGATACATATTGACGATGATTGCTTAAATGAAGATGGGAAAATCAACCAAGAAGAGTTGGATCTAGTTGCAAGAGCCGGAGGAAGTTATTACTCTAGGGCGAGAAATGGGTTTTTTGAAATACCAAAACCACTGTCTACTCTAGGAATTGGTGTGGATAATCTTCCGGAAGAGATTCGCAATAGTATGATACTCACAGGAAATGACCTGGGAATGTTGGCAAATGTTGAAGCCTTACCCACAAAGGAGGAAATTGATGATTTCATTAAGGATGTTGGAGGAAGATATCCTCAATTAATAAATGCCTCACAGCGATCCAAACATAAAAAGGCAAGGGATTATTTGAGCTATGGAAACCTAGATAGCGCATGGAAAATTTTGCTTTCATAATAAATACCTATAATAGATAATAAACAATAATAAAAGTACATGGAAATTCAAGGAAAAGTAAAAATGATTAGTGAAACTCAGACTTTTGGTAGTAATGGGTTCAGGAAAAGAGAAATTGTATTAACTACTGAAGAGCAATATCCTCAGCATATTATGGTAGAATTCGTGCAAGACAAAACGGACTTGCTGAATAGTTACCAAGTTGGCCAAAACGTAAAGATCAGTATCAACTTACGAGGTCGTGAATGGATAAACCCTCAAGGGGAAACCAAATATTTTAATTCTATACAAGGTTGGAGAATCGAGAACTTGAGCGATGCAGCTCCAGCGGGCATGCCTCCTGTTCCACCTGCTGAAGCATTTGAACCAGCAACCGATCTTAACGAGGAGGATCACGACGACTTGCCGTTTTAAGAAAACAGATATTCCAAAATTTAAACGGAACCCTTTAAAACCTCAATATGTCATTGGGGTTTTTCTTTTTAAGGGAATTTGTCTTACATTCAAATTATGAACATCACTAAAGCAATAGAAACCGTTTTCAAACGCTATTTGCCCTCACCTTTTACAATAGCAATTCTCCTGACATTAACAGCGATTGTTCTGGCTTTCTTTTTTACCGAACCTACCCAAGATAAAAATCACTTACTCACAATTCTGTCTTTTTGGGAGCAGGGTATATGGAACAATGGTTTACTGGTATTCGCTTATCAAATGATGCTCATTTTAGTGCTTGGTCATGTATTGGTGCTGAGCAAACCAATGAATAAGCTTATTATGGGTTTGACTAAATATGCCACAAATACCTCTAGAGCAGTCATTTTGGTAAGTGTCACTACTATGTTTGTTGCATTTTTTAATTGGGGATTAGGGCTCATATTCGGAGCCATATTGGCAAGAAAAGTTGGTGAAAAAGCATTACAGGATAATATCAAGATCAACTACCCATTGGTAGGAGCAGCAGGATATGTTGGACTTATGATCTGGCATTCTGGCATTAGTGGTTCAGCACCTATTAAAGTTGCAGAAACTGGGCACCTACAAGAATTGATGCAGGGCATTTCTTCTAAGGAGCTAATCGCGCAATTACCAAGTAGCATTAATTTTGATGCAACTATTTTTAGCTGGTGGAACCTAATGTTTTTTGCGGTGTTATTAATTGTGATTCCGTTCACCTTGCATAAACTTGCTAAGTCAACGGAACCTGCCCATTATCATTTAGAGGAGTATAATTTCAATTTGGAAAAAGCAGAAGACCTTGAAGGTGCAGAAAAATTAGATTATTCAAAGGTGTTGGCAATAGGTTTTGGCGTTGTTTTGTTAGCCACGTTTGTCTATCAATATTGGAGCAATCTTATGAGTCTTCAGATCACCCCAAACATGCTTAATTTCTTCATGCTAGGATTGGCAATCATACTACATGGGAGTTTTAGTAATTTCTTGAATGCATTAGAAGAGGCAATTAAAGGAACGACCGGCATTTTAATCCAATTTCCGTTATATTTTGGCATCATGGGAATCATGAAAAGCACGGGTATGGTGGTTAATATATCCGACTTCTTTAGTACAATTGCTACGGCAACCACATTGCCAATTTATACTTTTTTCAGTGCTGGATTAGTGAACATATTTGTTCCAAGTGGTGGTGGGCAATGGGCTATTCAAGGCCCAATAGTGTTAGAATCTGCTTTGAAATTAGGAGTCCCATTACCAAAAGCAATTATGGCATTGGCCTATGGCGATCAAATCACCAATATGTTACAGCCATTTTGGGCTTTGCCCCTGTTAGGGATAACAAAACTTAAAGCAAAAGAAATTTTGCCGTATACATTGATATTGATGTTGGTGGGTATTGCAGTTTATGTTATTGGACTTTTAATAATTTAAAATGAAAAAAGCCCTTCTCAACGAGAAAGGCTTTAGTATTGTGGTTTTAGGTTTTGACCTTTATAAACAAACTCAAAAAAAGCAATGATGAACAAAATTTATTGCATAAAGGTCAAATCAAATATGGCAAAAAATATCGAGTATTCAAAGTAAAAAGGGACGTTTAACATCTAAATAGCGGTTAATCTTCAAAGTTGATTATGCATTATTTAAGAGAAGACATATGGTTTCCAGAAGCTTATGAGGCTACTGAAGATGGATTACTTGCCATAGGTGGAGACTTATCGGCAAATAGATTGATACATGCCTATACCCATGGTATTTTTCCTTGGTTTGAAGAAAGTCAACCCATTTTATGGTGGTCTCCGGACCCAAGAATGGTTTTATTTCCAAAAGAGTTGAAGATATCTAAAAGCATGAAACAAGTTCTTCGTAATTCAAGTTTCAGGATCACGATCAATGAGGCTTTTAATGAAGTCATTCATGAATGCTCTGTCGCTAAGAGAGAGGGCCAAAGCGGGACTTGGATAACCAAAGAAATGATCGATGCCTATATTAATTTACACGAACTAGGGCATGCTATATCAGTAGAAGTATGGCAGGATAATGAACTAGTTGGAGGTCTTTATGGTATAGATCTTGGTGATGTTTTTTGCGGAGAAAGTATGTTCTCTAAAGCGAGTAATGCGAGTAAGGTGGCTTTCATAACATATTTGCAGAACACGAATTATAAATTAATAGATTGCCAAGTCTATACGAATCATTTAGCATCCCTTGGAGCACGCGAAATTCCTAGGGATGAGTTTTTAAATCATATAACCTGATAAATGTCATTTTTTATGATTTAATAATAATTGAAATTAGCAAACTAATTTATTTATATGCTTACAATATCAGATTTTAGGAAGTCGAAAAAGAAAGAAGAATTCTTGGGGATTTTAAGAGACAAAGAGCCAGCAGAGAGAGTGAATGATATTCTTGAGAACATCGAATATGAGGATCAACTACTTAAATTACAAGCAGAATTAGTGGATCTTCAACAATGGGTAGCTAAACATAAAAAACGGGTTTGTATTATTTTCGAAGGAAGAGATGCTGCTGGTAAGGGAAGCGCAATTAGAAGATTTATTGAACATCTTAATCCACGTTCGATGAAGGTTGTCGCATTGACAAAGCCTACAGAAGTTGAAAAAGGACAGTGGTATTTCAGGAGATATATAAAGGAAATGCCTAATCCAGGAGAAATTGTTTTTTTTGATAGGAGTTGGTATAATCGCGCAGTGGTAGAACCTGTCATGGGCTTTTGTAATGAAGAAGAATATGATGAGTTCATGGTGCAAGTCCCAGAATTTGAACACATGCTTTATGAAGATGGCATAGAAATCATTAAATTCTGGTTCTCCATCTCTAAAGATGAACAGATCAAAAGATTCAATTCACGATTGGAAAGCCCTTTGAAGCGATGGAAATTCAGTCCAGTGGATCAAGAAGGCCAAAGGCGCTGGGACGACTATACACTTTATAAAGAACAAATGTTCAGTAAGACGCATACGACGTTTAGTCCGTGGATCATTATTAAGACTAACAATAAAAAGGAAGCACGCCTGGAAAGCATGCGATATGTGCTCTCAAGATTTAAATATGAAAATAAGGGTAGTTCTGCAACGACCATTTTTCCAGACCCAAATGTCGTACAGCGTTATTATAGATTATTAAAACAAATTGATTGATATTTTATGACTGATAAAATAACCGAGAAGGATTTAAAGAAATTGAATTCTAAAAAAGGAATTAAACAGTTCCTAATGGATGAGAATATATCCATTTCAAAAGTATTGAGGAACCTTAATTATGAAGATCGCTTAAAGGCCTTGCAAGAAGAATTGATTAAACTGCAGCATTGGGTTGATGAGAATGGAGAGAAAATAGTTATTATTTTTGAAGGAAGGGATGCTGCCGGAAAAGGAGGTGCCATAAGAAGGACTACGGAACATTTAAATCCAAGAGAATTCAAAGTGGTAGCACTGCCAAAACCTTCTAGTGAAGAAATGGGACAATGGTATTTTCAACGCTATATAACTCAATTACCAAGAAAAGGCCAAATGGTCTTTTTTGATAGGAGTTGGTATAATAGGGCAGTTGTTGAACCTGTCAACGGCTTTTGTACTAAGGAAGAGTATAAGATTTTCATGAACCAAGTCAATCAATTTGAAAGAATGATCTCTGAATCCGGTATCAGGTTGATAAAATTTTATTTCTCCATCTCTAAAGATGAACAAGAAAGACGTTTTGAAGACATAAAGGCAAGTCCTATAAAAAAATGGAAGTATAGCTCCGTAGACCAAAAAGCCATTGAATTATGGGATGATTATACAGAGTTTAAAAAGAAAATGTTCAAGAAAACCAATACAGAATTAGCACCTTGGATAATCATTAAGGCCAATAAGAAAACCAAGGCGAGGGTTGAGGTCATCGAACATATTTTAAATGTGATTCCCTATAACCCCAAAGATAAAGCAATCGTCGAACATTTAGAAGTTGAAGAAAAGCTAGTAGATTAAGGTACATGTAATTTGACGTAGTAAAATAGTCAGACTTGGTGATACCTAAAACAATCAATTTGGTGGTCATTTATCATACCGGTGGCTTGCATATGGGCATAAACGACCGTGGAACCTACAAACTTGAATCCTCGTTTTTTCAAGTCCTTGCTCAATATATCGCTCAAGGGTGAATTTGCAGGAATGTCATTTTGAGAATTAAATGCATTCTTGATAGGATTGCCATTGACAAACCCCCAGATATAGGTGCTAAACCCCCCAAATTCTTCTTGTATTTTCATAAAATTCTGGGCATTGGTAATGGTGGCATTTATTTTCAATTTATTACGGATGATACCCGCATCTTGAAGTAAGCTATCAATCTTTTCTTGATCATAGTTGGCTATTTTTTTGTAGTCGAATTGATCAAAAGCTTTTCGAAAGTTTTCGCGTTTTTTTAAGATGGTTATCCAACTCAATCCAGCTTGAAAAGTTTCAAGGATCAAGAATTCGAATAAGGTGTTATCATCATAAACAGGAACACCCCACTCTAAGTCATGATAGGCTTCGTAGAGATTATCGCCAACACACCAATTACATCTAATTTTGGTCATTTGTAAGGTTTGTTAAAATGTTCTACTAATGTAATGTTTGTTACCAAAATATGAAATAGTATTATTTAAATTTGTAAAAAAATAGGGAGATGCAAGTAGCAGAAAATATTCAAATCAAAAGTATAATTAACGATAGCTTGAAGAAAAGCATATCGTATTCAGAATATAGGGAATTAGTCAGCAAATTGGTTAAAAACAAATCAACGACTGGTGCAGAACAGACGGAGGTTTTGGTAGATTACACCATGCTTAATGACCGTCGCATGAAACGTTGGGATAAGACAATTAAGGTGTCTGAAGAGGTGATGGCAAAGATGAAGAATCATAATAAAGAAGTCACATGGTTGGTATTGACCGAAAGTTGGTGTGGCGATGCTGCACACGTTATACCAGTAATGAATAAAATTGCTGAGTTGAATGACACTATTGATTTCAAAGTGGTTCTGCGTGATGAAAATGAAGAGTTAATGAACGAATTCTTGACCAACGGAGGAAAATCCATTCCGAAACTCATTGCTATCGATAATGAAACTGGAAATGTGATTGATTCTTATGGTCCAAGACCAAGTGCTGCGACAGATTTGGTAAACGACTATAAAGCAAAACATGGTGCACTTACTCCAGAATTCAAGGAAGACCTACAACGCTGGTATAACAAGGATAAGGGGCAAACGGCAATACAGGATTTATTAGCATTATTCAATTAATCCTTTCCTCTAAAGAAGAAAGTTACCGAGCCAATTTGTTCTGATTTACTAGCATCTGAAGTAAAACGTGCTTTTTGGGCATATTCCTTGGCATGATCTGTCAAGCATTCATTTGTGGAGGAAGATGCAGCAGTATTGATGTCAGTTGAGGTAACGCGTCCTAAATGATTCACTGTAATATTAACAACGATCTTTCCGCCAACCTCACATAAATAGATGGGAATTGGGTTGTTACGCATTTTCCTATCCTTTAAAGAGAACTGTATATTACTATTCGGATTACTTGAGGTGTAAGTGCCAGTTTTATCACTGGAATCATCACCACTTGAGGCCTCTGCCCTCCTCTTGGCCGAACGCATTGCCAAGATGTCACTCACTTTATTGAACGCTGAAACCTCATCGCTGGAAACCTCGTTGTTTTCTGTTGATTGATTGTTGGTGTCATCTAAAGTTTCGATAGGTGTTTCAAGAGTTTCGGTTTGTTTGGCATTTTCTTCAAAATCATTCATATCAATGGTCTTGAAGTCCTTCATCATTTTCTCATATTCAGAATCATTATTGAATGCGTCGTTAGTATTGTTGTTCGACGCTGTAAGCTCCTTGATCTTTTCTAATTGTTCAGTCAGTTCCTCAATCGTTTCTGGTTCGACTTCATAATAGCTTTCAGCCATTTCCTTCGATTTTTGTTTAAGGGAAAGATTGAATACCGCAAGCACTATCGTAGAGGTGATTAGTGCTGTGATAATTAGGGCTTTATGTCGTTCTATAAATTGCATAGCATCGCCAAAATAACAAATTATTTGGCAGTTAGTGCTATATATACGATAAAACAGGTCTTATTGGATGGTTAAAACAACATGAATTCCAGGAATACGGCAACGCTCGATATCTTCTCTGTTCCACGGTAACCAAATCTTTTTCTACTAAAATCTAAACCAATGAGCCAAGAATTTCTATAGTTATCATCGAAGATTTGGTAACCAGCACCTAGCTTGTATAGCGTCCCTTTTTCAAAATCATTGCTAAAGTTTAATAGTTTTCCATAACCCGCGCGAACAAATACATTGTCATCATCTACTAGGATATTATAGTGTATATTCAAATAAAGCGATAAAAAATGCAAGCCTTGCTTGTGCTGCCAATTGTATTCTACATCGAACCCGACGGCAGTGCGAGCGTCCATTTGATATCCTATAGTATTATTTATAAAAAAATGCACTAGGATTTATAAGCGGACCGCTATCATCCTCTGCAAGAGTGTAATCTTCATTGACAGCTAATGTTGATGCTAAGGATATTTTATAAAAAAGACCATTCGTTTTTTCGTCTTGTGAAAAAACAGAAATGCAAATAAAAAAAACGGCAAAGTTTAGATAGTGCTTCATGAATTGATTAGAAGCAAGCATGATATCAAGAACTATTCCTAACGAAGGTTGTGAATAAAATTTTCAATGGTAACCGCATCATTAACCTTAAAATCACCGATTCGTGTTCGTCTCAATGCTGAAAGATGTGCGCCCGAATCCAATGCCTTTCCAAAGTCATTTGCCAAAGACCGTATATACGTGCCTTTACTGCAAACGATCCTGAAATCCACTTCTGGCAAGGCTATTCGAGTTATTTCAAATTCCTCGACTAATACCTTACGAGACTTGATCTCTACCTCTTCACCAGCTCTCGCAAATTCATATAGGCGCTTACCATCTTTTTTCAATGCGGAAAAAATAGGAGGTATTTGTTCGATCTCTCCAATGAATTCCTTTGTGGCCGATCGGATGGATTCTTCTGTTATATGCTCTATAGGAAACCTGCCGTTTATTTCTGTTTCTAGATCATAGGAAGGTGTTGTGCTACCTAGGGCAAAAGTGCCAGTATATTCTTTTACTTGACCTTGAAATGTATCAATCTGCTTGGTCATTTTCCCGGTACAAATAACCAGTAACCCGGTTGCCAATGGATCCAAAGTGCCTGCATGGCCAACCTTTATTTTCTTAATTTTGAAAGCTTGACGGATTTCCCAGCGTAGCTTGTTAACCACTTGAAAGGAGGTCCAATTCAAAGGTTTGTCAATTAATAGAACCTGACCGTTTATATAGTCTTCAAGGGTCTTCATGTTAATTTGATAATGAAAAGATAATGGCAATCAATCCTACAACAACGCAGTAAACAGCAAAATAGGTGAGTTTACTTTTCTTCACTAGAGCGATCATCCATGTACACGCAAATAATCCAGCGATAAAGGCTGCAACGAAACCAATGGACAGTACAGTGAAATTAGAACTATCGTATGTAAGATCACCACTCAGAACATCCTTGCCGATTTTTCCTAGAATTAGCGGAACGACCATAAGGAATGAGAAACGAGCTGCTTTGGTCTTATCGTTACCCAATAATACCGAAGTTGAAATAGTGGCACCAGAGCGTGAAATTCCCGGCAACATGGCAATGGCTTGCGAAATGCCAATAATAAGGGCATTCTTGAATGATACAGGCTTGTTAGTATGTTTGGCCTTATCTGCCAAGAAGAGAAGAATAGCGGTCACAATAAGCATGCATCCGACGAGTAGAATATTGCCGCCAAATAGTTGTTCCAATTGTTCTTCAAAGAATAGTCCGACTATGACTGCTGGAATCATCGATAGGGCAATTTTACTAATGAATTGTAGGTCTTCATTCCATTTAAGGGCAATAGCACCTTTCAAGATGTTATAAATATCCTTGCGGAACACTACCATGGTACTCAAAGCAGTCGCAAAATGAAGCACTACGGTGAACAACAGACTTTCTTCAGGAATGGAGTTGTCACCAAGAATGACCTTGCCCAATTCTAAATGCCCACTCGAGGACACTGGAAGGAACTCTGTAAGTCCTTGAACGATTCCTAAAATAATAGCGTCAATGATATCCATCCGGCAAAAATATTAAAATAGAAGTAGCATTGTAAGAAATTATTAAATAAAGATCCAACCAAGCAGCATAACTATGATAATACCAGTCATACCCTGAATCATTGTGGAAACCGTCTGGCTCCTTAAGGCTGTTGGGGTATCCATTTCTGTGAATTGCGCCACCACCCAGAAGAAACTATCATTCAGATGCGATACGGTCATCGCTCCTGAGCCAATTGATAGCACCGTGAGCGCACGACCTAGATCTGAGTCTAAACCAAAAGACGACAGGATTGGAGCAACAATTGCGGCGGTGGTAATAATTGAAACGGTAGATGATCCTTGGGCAGATTTAAGAACGGCCGCAATGATGAACGGTAAAAGCAATCCTAATTGCATGTTGGCGAAGCTTTCACCTATAATATCACCCACGCCTGTTGCTCTCAATATCGCTCCAAAAGCACCACCAGCACCAGTGATCAAAATGATGACTCCAGCTTCCTTTAAACCACTTGCCACCCAATTAAAATGGGTTGTTTCCTTTGTTCTGGGTTTGAGGGCAAAGGCCATAAAGACTCCAATGAATAATGCAACGATTGGATTGCCGATAAAATTGATCACTTTTGAGAACACTCCTATACCAAAAGGATGCGTAGGATAACTAGCTATGGATTTTAAAGCGATCAAGACAATCGGAATCATAATTGGATAAAGGGATAGGCTTGTCTTTGGCAGCTTTTCTTTTATGACCTCATTTTCAGGAGTATCTGTTTCTGGTTTGTCCAATGAACGTTTTTGCAAGTAGGTTGCCCAAAAATAACCTGAGAGTGAAACGGGAATAGCTACCGCCAATCCCAATAACATGACCAATCCTAGATCCGCATCCAATGCCGCCGCTGCTGCCAAAGGACCAGGAGTAGGAGGAACGAAAACATGCGTTGCATATAATCCAGCGGCTAGAGATATTCCTAGAACCATCAATGGGATTCTTGACCTTTTACTAATCGCCTTATTGAGCGGAGATAAGAGAATGAATCCAGAATCACAGAATACTGGGATTGAGACAATAAATCCAGTAATATTCATGGCTAGCACTGAACGTTTTGAACCAATGATTTTCAAGGCCGTATTCGCCAATGCTTTAGCGCCTCCACTTTTCTCAAGATACGCACCTATGATACAGCCCAATGCAATGATGATGCCTATACTTCCTAGTGTCTTCCCGAATCCGCTCACTAAGGTATTGGTGACTTCAGTTTCATTAAGGCCACCAATGAATCCCATAACTATGGCAGCTAATAATAAAGACAAAAACGGATGAAATTTAAATTTTGAAGCAGCAATTACCATTAATGCCACAACAACGATCAATGCAAATAATATTTCCATTCGAGAATAGGTTGGTTACTTAAAGATTAAATGTACTAATTTTAAAATATGAAAATTATAATTGCTCCAGACAAATTCAAGGGTTCATTAACTGGTATGGAATTCTGTAAAGCTGTTGAAGAAGGTGTCAAGGAAATTATTCCGGACACCGAGATACTATGGTTGCCTTTAGCCGATGGTGGCGATGGGACTATTGAAGTCGTCAATTACTATCTGAAAGGCCAAATAGTCAATGTTGAGGTTAATAATCCATTCTTTGAACCGACAAAAGCCTCTTACCTTTATTCTGATATTTCTAAAACAGCATTTATTGAAATGGCTGAGGCCTCCGGAATCAAATTGTTGAAAGAAGAAGAACTTGATTGTAAAAATGCCACAACATTGGGCACTGGAGAAATGATTGTCGATGCCATTAAAAAGGGTGCTACAAAGATTATTCTAGGTATTGGTGGAAGTGCAACAAACGATTGTGGTATTGGTATGGCAAGTGCCTTAGGATATCGTTTTTTAGATAAAAACAAGAATGAAGTTATTCCCATAGGAGCTAATCTTTCACGAATTGATTCCATTGATAAAAATCATGTACTGCCTGAATTGAATACTATCACGTTTAAAGTGGCTTGCGATGTTACTAACCCTTTATATGGGAATCAAGGTGCCTCATGTGTGTATGCGTCGCAAAAAGGTGCCTCTGAAAAGGATGTTGTGATGCTCGATAAGGGATTACAGGATTTTTCCAGGATTTTACAAGAAACATTCCAGGTTGATGTGCAATCTGTAAAAGGCGCTGGCGCTGCTGGGGGATTAGGTATAGCATCAAAGGTGTTCTTGAACGGCAACTTGGAGCCTGGTATTGAATTAATGAAAAATATTGCTCAATTTGAATCAAAAATCGAGAATGCTGAGTGGATCATTACGGGTGAAGGAAAATTGGATCAACAAACTTTATCAGGCAAAACCATACATGGCATTATTACCTCTGCCAAAGCTAGAAACATAAAAGTAGCTGCCTTATGCGGAGCCATTGAACTTGACGAAAATAGTATTGAAACGTTCGGGATAGACTATCTAGATGCCGTTTTATATCACTCAGAAAACTTAGAAGACGCCATGTTGAATGGGTTTCGATACGTAAAAGACATGGCGAGAAATTTTGCTGAAAAGATTTGAAATACTTACTTGTCAGGATTCAATAAGATAGCATAGATCTGAATACCAAAACCAATAAGTACTAAGGTAGGTGCTAATCTGATTCGTCTCCAGTTAAAAATGTCAGGGTTGAAAATATTCGGGTCGTCACTTCCCCCTCCAGACATTAGGATAAAGCCTATAGCAATGAATGCCAGTCCAATGAACATGAATTTGTAGTTCTTCTTCCCGAAGATGAACTCTTCTTTAGCTTTTTCCTTACGTTTCTTTTCTCCCATAATGTGAGTCGAATTTGATAATTGCAAATTAACGGTTTTATTTAATACACTGGCGTTAAGAGAATCTAAAATTAGTGTTAGCCTGTTTTACTTATTCCTTATTTCTGCCCTTCGCATGGGCATACCATCAATCACTGCAAATAAGTCGTTAATTTTAAAAAGGTCAGTTCTTCGTGTTTTTATACCCCCATCAAGACCAATCAAGATAACTTCAAAAGGGGTATCTGCTCTTTTGTATTGCTGATATAGTTTTTTTGATTGTTGCCATTTCGCATCTGATTCAATCCCCTTCTTATATTTTTTTGGTCTAACATAAAAAACCAATAATTTACGTTCTGCCAGACCAGCCGGTTCTTTTTGAAATTCCTTTAATTGGTCCACATAATTTGATTGTTGTAAATCATCTGCAATAACAATTACAAGTCTATTGTTCCATTGGTATTCAGACATATTCTGAGCGAAGATATTTACCGTGCACATGAAGTTGATAATACTAAAAATGGCTATAACTCTGAACACTATAAAAGGTTGTTTAAATCATATCAATAATAGAGGTCATCGGTCTTCAAGTTCAAGAATCGCTGTGTGGCAATAAACGTTGATATCCATGTGATCAGTACACCCAGGGTAAGAATACCAATAAATAATGACGCCAACAAAACTGGTTTATTGAGGAATTCTAATTCTGGGAAGGTCTTGTCTAGATAATAAAGAACAATGGCCATCCCTAACATGGCCACAATGGATCCTATGATGCCTAGTTTCACGCTTTGCCAAACAAATGGTCGACGTATAAAACGTTTGGTAGCCCCTACCATTTGCATGGTCTTGATAATGAATCGCTTTGAATACACCGCCAATCTAATGGAACTATTGATCAGTAGAACAGCAATCAAAGTGAATAATGTACTAATGGCCAAGATCCATTTGCTAATGCGTTTTACATTGTCATTCATTAAGGTGACCAGGTCATTGTCGTATCGCACTTCCTCAACGAACTTTTTGGCAGTGGTCACTTCAGAAATACTATCTAAATAGGTTTGAGTGACATAATCAGCTTTCACATTAACATCGATGGAGTTCTGTAAAGGATTAAACCCCACGAAGTCCATGAAATCCTCTCCCGTTTCCGCTTTCATAAGCTCTGCCGCATCTTCTTTAGAAATGTATTTAGTTGATTTCACATAATCGGCCATGGCCAAGCTTTTTTCAAGCTGTTTGATTTCAACGTCCTTGGCAGAATCATTCAAGTAAATGGTCATGACGACTTGTTCCTTGAAATGATCGGAAACCTTCTTGGCATTCAGGATCAATAGCCCTAAAAGACCAAGGAGAAATAACACCAAAGCAATACTGATAACAACCGAGAAGTAGGAAGAAATCAGTTTTCGTTTTTGGTACTTTTCAAAAGATGAACTCATATAAATGACCTTAGCGCTGTAAAAATAAAAAAGTAAATCAAGTTGGAGTTGATAACAACGTTTAAACTTTCAACATTGTTATATTAACTGTAAATTTGGGCTTTTAAAGAAGGAAAAACTGAAAATGACATACCAGTTCAACGACATAGAGGCTAAATGGCAAAAATATTGGGCGGATAACAAAACGTTTAAAGCTGAAAATAGATCAGATAAACCTAAATTCTATGTGTTGGACATGTTTCCCTACCCAAGTGGTGCAGGTCTGCATGTTGGTCATCCTTTAGGTTATATTGCTTCAGATATTTATGCGCGTTACAAGCGTCATAAAGGGTTTAATGTGTTGCATCCTCAAGGTTACGATAGCTTTGGTTTGCCAGCAGAACAATATGCCATTCAAACAGGTCAGCATCCGGCAATCACTACTGCTGAAAATATCAAGACCTATCGCCGTCAGTTGGACCAAATCGGTTTTTCATTTGATTGGTCGCGCGAAGTTAGAACCAGTGACCCAAAATATTACAAGTGGACACAATGGATCTTCATTCAGTTGTTCAACTCTTGGTATAATATAGATACAGATAAAGCTGAAGACATTTCAGAATTGATTAAACTGTTTTCTTCGGATGGAAACACCAAGGTAAATGCCGCCTGTGATGATGATATTGATTCATTTTCTGCGGATGAATGGAATACTCTCTCATCCAAAAAACAACAAGAAATATTATTACAATACAGACTGACCTACCTAGCTGAAACCGAAGTAAATTGGTGTCCAGCTTTAGGTACGGTTTTAGCCAATGACGAAATAATCAATGGCGTATCAGAGCGTGGTGGACATCCTGTTGTTAGAAAGAAAATGACCCAGTGGAGTATGCGTATTTCAGCCTATGCAGAACGTTTGCTTCAGGGATTGGATACCATAGATTGGACAGATTCCTTAAAGGAAAGCCAGCGTAACTGGATTGGGAAATCGGTCGGTGCATCCGTGACCTTTAATATTGAGGAGCACGAGGAGGTGATCGATGTATTCACCACGCGTCCAGATACCATTTTCGGAGTGAGTTTTATGACCTTGGCTCCCGAACATGAATTAGTGTCCAAAATCACTACTACAGAACAAAAGGCGGAAGTTGAAGCATATATCGAAGCAACTGCAAAGCGCAGCGAGCGGGATAGAATGGCAGATGTAAAACATATTTCTGGAGCTTTTACTGGCGCTTATGCAGAGCATCCTTTTACCAAAGAGCCAATTCCAATTTGGATTGGTGATTACGTATTAGCTGGTTACGGAACAGGAGCAGTTATGTCTGTGCCTTGCGGTGACCAAAGAGATTACGATTTTGCGAAGTACTATAATATTTCAATTCCGAATATTTTCGAAGGGGTTGATATTTCTCAAGAAGCCTTCGCAGATAAAGACAATACCGTCATTGCAAATAGTGATTTCCTTAATGGGCTGAAATATAAGAAAGCTGTAAAAACAGCGATCTACGAATTAGAAAAATTAGGACAAGGTAAAGGTAAGACTAATTACAGATTACGTGATGCAGTGTTTAGCAGACAGCGTTATTGGGGAGAACCCTTCCCAGTATATTATGTAAACGGTATGCCTCAAATGATTGAAGCCGAATATTTGCCTATTAAGTTGCCAGAAGTTGAAAAATATCTACCAACCGAAACAGGTGAACCACCTTTAGGAAACGCCACTGTTTGGGCTTGGGATACGAATACAAATCAAGTAGTAAGTAATGAGCTTTGTCATTCCGCACCTGATGCGGAATCCACTAATGGAGTTTACCCTTTAGAGTTGAACACAATGCCAGGTTGGGCAGGAAGCTCGCAGTACTTTAATCGTTATATGGATCCTCATAATGACGATGAAATCTTCAGCAAAGAGGCCATAGATTATTGGCAACAAGTGGATCTGTA
>RCNB010000037.1_pt1 | contig 111546 bp, 98 predicted proteins | sample 2041321 | NCBI WGS metagenome assembly RCNB01 (sample SAMN09708232, study PRJNA481090) | Marine sediment metagenome, whole genome shotgun sequencing project. | reverse complement strand
GCAGCAGGTCGAGGACATACTGGAACGTTTGATAGGGATAGTGGAGAAGGATGTCCCTCTTCCGCATGGACCGGAAAATGCTGCGCCCGGGATCGATGTCGCGGTGGGGCAGGAAAACGATGGACTCATATTTCAGCTGTTCCAGCCCCATATCCGGGAATCCCATGAAATCCTTGAAGTTGTGGTATTTTCCTCCGGGGACCAGGGTGTCGTCGGGACCGAGCTTGAGCCTGTCTTTTATAAAGCTCAGCAGATCCTCCGGGATCTGCGCGTCGTAGATCAGCCGCACCGGCACTCCCCCCTCCCGTTTCTTGAGGCTGCTCGAAACCTTCTTGATGTAGCTCTCGGAGAGGTCGTCCTCGATATCCAACTCAGCATCACGCGTGAGCTTGATCGTGTGGGCCGCGATGTGGTCAAAGGGGAATACGGAGAATATCTCGGCCAGTCCGAAGCGGATGATGTCGTCGAGCAGGATGATGCACTTCCTGTTCCGGAAACAGGGCAGGATCACGAACCGGGGGAGGACATCGGTCGGGATCTCGATGAGGGCATGCTTAGTCTTTTCTGGTTGGCCCTTCAGGGAGAGATATACGGCGAGGTAGATGGAACGGTCCTGCACGTCAGGGAACTTGCTGGTCTGATCGAGCATGACCGGCATGAGCTGCGGCCTGACCTTCTCCAAGAAGTAGGACCGGATGAACTCGACTTGGGCTCGACTCAGGCCCTGTTCGTCGACGATGTGGATGTTCTCCTTGGCCAGATCCTTGAGGATCTGTTGGTAGACCGTGTTGAAGGTCTCATGCCGTTTGACCTCGATCTTCTGGATCTGCTTGAGGACCGTCTTGGGATCGTGGCCGATGAGTTTCTTGGCGGGCTTCCCCAGCTTTGCCAGGCGGTTGAGAGTGGCCACCCGAACCCGGAAAAACTCATCGAGATTGGAGGAGAAGATCCCCAGGAATTTGATGCGCTCCAGCAGGGGGACATCGGGATTGGACGCTTCCTGGAGAACGCGGTCGTTGAACGACAGCCAGCTGATCTCCTTGTTGGTGAATTTTTTCACGGATCCATACCCTTAAAAATCCCGGCGGAGCATGCAATCCCCCGATCCGGGCTGTGGTGAGCCTACTATACCAACCGCCGCATAAAAGTCAATTTGCCTCTCCACCATTCAGGAGGAGGCGCATTCCCTGGCGGTAGCGCGCCATCCGTTCCGGAGTGTCCCCCATCCGGCCTCTGTCGAGGATGGCATCCATGTGGTCTTGGAGGTCGGCCTGCTTGACCGCCCGTGCCAGTGCGTTTGCTCGAGCTCGCACGATATAGTCAAGATAGGGTTCCCCCTCTCGCTTGGTCAGCCCCTCCACGGCGGCGATCACCTCGGAGCTGAAGCCTGCCCGGTTCAGGTCGACGAGCGTCCTCTCGCTCTTCTCCACCACATCGTGCAGGAGGGCTACGATCCTTTCGTCCTCCGACCGGCAGCGCAGCATGACGCGGAGAGGATGCAGAATAAATGGATCCCCGTACCGGTCTTTTTGCCCCCGGTGTGCCTCCGTCGCCACCTGCAGGGCCCTGTCGAGGTCTGCCATCCCGCCCTTATTATAGGGGAAAAGACCCCTCCCGGAACAGATTTTTGTTTGCACTGAATTTTCCATGGCCTAAGCCCTGAGGCCTGTGCTAAAGTAGGATCGATCCATTTGGATCCATTTGGACAATATGCGGGAGATCGAGCGCAAGTTTCTCATCCTGTCCCTTCCCGAGGGGATTGAGTCTCATCCGGCTTCGGAGATCCGCCAGGGATATCTGGCGGTCGAAGGGGACCGGGAGGTTCGCGTGCGGGCCAGGGGCGAATGGCTCGTGCTGACCGTGAAGAAGGGGAGGGGGCTGTCGCGCGAGGAAGTGGATATCGAGCTTGATGAATCCCGGTTTGACCAGCTCTGGCCCCTGACACTGGGGAGGAGGGTGGAGAAGACCCGGTATGTGCTCGATAAAGGGGAGTTCATGATCGAGCTCGACGTCTTCCATGGAGAGCTGGAAGGACTCTTCTTGGCAGAGGTCGAGTTTCGCTCAGACCAGGAGGCGGAGGCCTTTTTTCCTCCGGGCTGGTTCGGCGCCGAGGTGACGGAAGACGATCGTTTCAAGAACAAGAGCCTCGCCCTGCGTGGAAAGCCCGATCTTGAACCATGACGGATCTCAACGAAAAGGCGCCGAGCGCGTCCGGACGTGACTGGATGTTCAACCAGTCCGCTGTGATCCCTTTCCGGCAAGAGAGGGGGAGGGAACTGCGCCTCCTCCTCATCACGTCGCGCAGGAAAAAGCACTGGGTGGTTCCCAAGGGCATCATCGAATCCCCCTTGAGCCCCAGTGAGTCCGCAGCCCAGGAGGCCTGGGAGGAGGCGGGGATCCGCGGCCGGGTCCTTGCATCGCCCATAGGGGAGTATGAGTATGCCAAATGGGGGGGCACCTGTCATGTCGAGGTCTTTCTCATGGAAGTGGAGGAGGAGCTACTGGAATGGCCGGAGTCCTTTTTCCGGGAACGAAGATGGGCCGAAGTGGAGGAAGCAGCCGCCCTGGTCGACCAGGAGGGCCTGAGGCGCCTCATCCGGCTGGTCCCCGCTTTCCTTACCGGCAGACATGGACCTGAGCCCGGATAGGCGCGGTGATTCGGGCCGAGAGTACATGCCAATAAAAATATAGAGGAGGCAAACACCATGACAGAAGCATCGAGACAGGCCCTGCAGGGGATGCGCGACTTTTCCATGCTGGAATGGTATGTCATCCCCCTGCTGGCCATTGTTTTCTACATCTATACCAACGAGATCAGGAAGGCCCGGGTATCGGGGAACTGGGATGCGATCTTTGCAGGCCTAACTATCTTCGGGATGAACTTCTTCAACGAGACCTGGAACGGGTGGGTCTTCTATCTAACGGAGAGGTCCGCAATCTGGACCACGCCCGGTAAGACCGCACTGAGGACCATGGTGGGGTGGAACATCGAGATCATGTTCATGTTCGCCATCTCCGGCATCATCTATTACAACACCTTGTCACCAGACAAGAAGGAGAAGATCCTCGGCCTCCCCAACCGCTGGTTCTGGGCCGTGGGCTACGCCGCCTTCTGTGTCTTTGTGGAGTGTATCCTCAACCTGGGCGGTCACCTGGTTTGGGAGTACCCTTTCTGGAATCGGTCCTTCGGGGGCGTTTGGCTGATCTTTTTCCTCGGATATTTTCCTTTCTATGTGGCCGTGATCCTGGTCCTCAGGATGAAGAAGACACGAAGCAAGATCATCGCCGTGAGCACCATTTATCTGATCGCGATCCTGATGAACGTGATCGCTTTCGGATTTTTGGGGTGGTACTATTGATGCTTGACAAAAAGATACGAGAGGGTTATAAATAGGGCGGTAGAGGTTATATAAAGAGGAGAATAGGTTACGATACGTGGCTCTAATAGAGGGCCGAGAGCGCTTGCGGGGAGGAAAAAATGCCACAGCGATCCCTGGACAACACCCTGAAGATCGAACGCGCGAAAAAGGACTGGACACAGGAACGGCTCGCGCACGAGGGGGGGGTTGCGCGCAAGACAGTAAACGCAATTGAAAATGGGCGGGACGTCCCCTCCGTTTACCTGGCACTCAGAATGGCCAAGGCATTCGAGGTGCGCGTGGAGGACCTCTTCCAGCTGAAGGGAGACCGGATCTGGGGGAGATCTCCCTTCGAGGCGTGAGGGAGCGGATTGGTTTCGAACTTTTTTCTGGGATTTCCGTTAATATCTTCTGTATGAATACGAATAGGAGGTGAAAATGAGCCAAGCAAAGATTCTACGTGTGTTGGGAGTGGCCATGGCCGTGATTCTGGTCGTTTCTGTGGGCGGCCTCTCGGCCTGGGGCCAGGAAGGCGACGATGCGCTTAAGAAAAAATATGCTCCTCTGCTGGGCGAGTACGAGTTCGAAATGGATGGCCAGATCATGCAGGTTTCCTTCTGGGTGGAGGGCGGAGCCCTGTGGGGCGGCCCCGAAGGCCAGGAGGCCGCGGAGCTGACTCCGGTTGAAGGCCAGGAGCTGAAGTTCGAGATCAACACTTCGGATGGCCAGTTCATGGAGGTTGAGTTCGTGAAGGACGAGTCCGGCCAGGTCGCCAAATGCACGGTCCTTACCATGGGCATGGAGATGGAGGGGATCAAGATCAAGAAGTAGCACCATCGGTTCTTTATTCGCCAGGGCTCCAGGCCGACGATCCGGGGCGGAGTGTCCCCCGGAGACCGCAACAAGATATAGGCAAACTCCGTTCTTTGTGCTAAAATACTGGTTTTTGCGAAAGGAAGAATGAAAAAACTCGGCTGGATCTTACTCCTCCTCGTGGGCACTCTGCTCGGCAGGGCGGACTCTGTCCCCGTGGATTGGGGGAGTGTCGTCGATATCCTCCCCGACCCGCGGGCGTTCCATGAAGTGAGCACGATCTGGGAAGCCTACGGGGACTACATTCAGAGGATCGAGGTCCGGGAGGGAGACGTAGCCTTCCTCGTTGACAAAACCTGGATCTACTACCGCGACGGCCGGCTGCTCTCCGAAAGGAACCGCAACAACAGTCACCGATACGATTCATTGTTCAGTGAGTATGACCGGACCGGACCGGTGGAGAAGCTGCCCAGGGGAAGCCGCCTTCCCCGTTCCCGAGACCTGCTCCATGCCATGTTCGGCCGCAGCGAAAGCCAGGTTCGCAAACACTGCCTCACCCTCACGTTCCTGAACCACGAGGTCAATGTCAACCGTTTGGCCGCCCAGGCACTCCGGCAGATCGAACGGGAGATCTACGCCGCCGCCAGCACCGATCCCGAGGTCCGTGCGTTTGTCCAGGATCTGTCCGTGATCTACTCCTTCCATCGCAAGAATGTCAAAGGCTCCCGCACCCTCAGTTTTCATGCGTACGGCCTGGCGCTCGATCTTATCCCCCGAACCTACAACGGCCAGCATGCCAACTGGGCGTGGAGCCGCACCTACAAACGGTACTGGTATCGCATCCCCGCGGAAGAGCGCTGGAGCCCTCCTCGTATGGTCATGAACGCTTTCAAGCGTCACGGCTTCATCTGGGGCGGTGATTGGATCCGGTTCGACTGCGTGCACTTTGAATACCGGCCCGAGATCGCCTTCACACGCATGTCTGTGGACACACCCGATTGGATGGCCAGAGCCACCTCCTCTTTCTTGATCAAATAGAGAGATAGGGCCTGCCCCGTCCCTCTCTGTGAATCCCCTCTGGATGAGTAATGTTCTAATAACTAGAATATATGATTGACAAATTCTCCTATATCCTCTATTTTATAGAAGAATGATGAATCCATTGTGTCTTAACCCAAGCGTGTCACGGGATTCGTGTCGGGGGAGGAGCGGATAATGAAATTGCTGTCGCGTCAAGAGGAGGTTGTCCTGCTTTCCATCTGGAAGCTCAAGGGCAATGCGTATGGTGTGACCGTCCGGGAGTACATCTCAGAGATCACAGGAAAATACTGGTCCATCGGTGCCATCTACGTTCCCCTGGACCGATTGGTGGAGAAAGGGCTGCTGAGTGCTTATCAGGGCCTCCCCACCAAACGGAGGGGCGGCCGCAGCAAACGGTTTTACGAGATTACCCCCGAGGGAATGAAGGTGCTGTCCGAGATGAGACAGGTTCAGAAGATCCTGTGGAAAGATTTTCCCGAGGTTACGACTGAATAAGGAATAGATAGTGAAGGAACGTTTGACAGCGAAACCTCCCCGCGTGGCCGAATGGCTGCTCGGTCGATTCCTGCTCCTGCACAATGCCAGCCCGGTCCTGGGAGATTTTGAGGAACTCTACAACGACATGATCGAGTCACGGGGTCGGACCGCCGCTGATCTCTGGTACTGGTTCCAGCTCGTGAAGTCCTTTCCGGGCTTTGTTTTGGGCTATTTCTACTGGGGATTTGTTCTGTTCCGCAGCTATCTGAAGGTCACTCTCCGCAGCATCATGCGGCACAAGGGTTTTTCCTTCATAAACATCTTCGGCTTGGCCCTGGGCCTTTCCTGCACACTTTTCATCTCCCTCTGGGTGCTGGATGAGTTGAGCTTTGACCGCTTTCATACAAATACGAAGCGGCTCTACCGCGTCGAGGCGGACGAGGAATACTCCGGCTACAGCATGCATACCATCGTTTCCCCCCCGCCGCTGGCCCCTGTCCTGGCTGACGAGGTCCCGGAGGTGGAGGCCGCCGCCCGATTCTCCCGTTTCGGAGGATTGCAGCTGCGATATGGGGACCATTCATTTTTCGAACAGCAAGTCCGCGCCACGGATCCGACATTTTTCCGGATGTTCTCATTCCCACTGCTCAGGGGAGAACCGGATACGGCCCTCAACGATCCCTTTTCGATCGTGATCTCCCAGCGTATGGCCACCAAATATTTTGGTGAGGACGATCCGCTCGGTGCCGTGATCCAGGCTGAAAATCGATTTGACCTGATGGTCACAGGAGTCATCCAGGACCCGCCCGGAAATTCCACGCTCCAGTATGACTGGATCGTGCCTTTCGTTTTCGTAGAGCAGAACCTGCGCCGCATGCCCGCAGGCTGGGAGGACGCCATCTCGACCTTTGTCCTGCTAAGAGAGGGTGTCGAGCCCGATGGGGTGGCGCCCAAGATCACGGAGCTCATACTCCGCAACAAGGGCAAGCCGGACCGAACCGTTTACGGGCTGGCCTCCCTTGCACGGCTTCGCCTGTTCAGTGTCTACGGCCGGGGAGAGCTGATGGGCACGGTCAAGTATGTGTACATCTTTTCCCTCATCGCCCTGTTCGTCATCGTGATCGCCTGTATCAATTTTATGAACCTGTCCACGGCTCGCTCCGCACAGCGTGCCAAGGAGATCGGGATGAGGAAGGTGGTGGGCGCCCAGCGCAGGGATCTCATCCGTCAGTTCTATGGTGAGTCCCTGCTCTACACTCTGTGTGCGCTAGGCTTTGCCGTATTGGGGGTCATTGTGCTGCTGCCCGTCTTCAGGACGGTGAGCGGGAAGTCCATCTCGCTGGACTCCTTGGGCACGCGTCCCATTCTGCTGGCTGGGGTGGCCCTCACGTTTCTGACGGCAATCCTGGCAGGCAGCTATCCGGCTCTCCTCCTGTCTTCCCTGAGGCCCGCCCGGGTCCTGCGGCGCTTGGGAAAGGTCGAGAGACGATCAGTGATCCGTTCAATGCTGGTCGTTGTCCAGTTCTCATTGTCCATTTTCCTCATCATCGCAACCGTAGTGGTGTACACCCAGACACGCTACATGAAGGGGAGTGACCTTGGCTACGACCGGAACCAGCTTCTGACGATTCCCCTGAGGGGTGAGGTGGGTGGCTCCTATCCCGCGTTAAAGGACAGGCTCCGCCAGGAGCCCTCCATCATCCAGGTCACCGCCATGGGCCGCCGGCCCGCCATGATCGGAGATTATGCACGCGACGCGACCTGGGCCGGCAAGGATCCTGACCAGGAGACACGAGTGGTTTTTGCGGCGGTGGATTATGAGTTCGTCGAAACGATGGGACTGGAGCTCGTGGAGGGGAGGACGTTTTCGCGTGACTTTGCCACCGATGCCGAGCAGGCGTTCCTGATCAACCAGGAAACCGCCAAGCTGATCGGAGGAGATTCGGCGGTTGGCACCCCGTTCACCATGTTCGGGCAGGAAGGGACGGTGATCGGAGTATTGCAGAACTTTCATTTTCAGCCCCTGCGTCGCGAGATCCAGCCCCTCGTCTTCCTGCTGGCGCCCAATCCCCACTGGCTGGGAAACATCGTCGTACGCTTCTCTCCGGAGAACACGGCCGCCACACTCACCGCGATCGAAAAGGCCTGGAAAGAGGTCCTGCCCACATATCCGTTCGAGTATGTTTTCGTGGATGAGGATTATTCGCGATTCTATTGGAGAGAGGAGCGCATGGGGCAGCTGTTGGGAAATTTTTCCTTCCTGGCTGTGTTCATTGCCTGCCTGGGACTGTTCGGCCTGGCCTCCTTTGTGGTGGAACAGAAGACCAAGGAGATCGGGATCCGCAAGGTGCTGGGCGCTTCTGTCTCCTCTATCATGATCTCCCTGTGTGGGGAATTCGTCCGCCTGGTTGTGATCTCGACATTCATTGCCTGGCCGCTGGCCTATCTGGCGGCACACAGCTGGCTGGATGACTTCGCCTACAGGATCCGGCTGGATCCCTTCGTTTTCCTCCTGACGGGGCTGCTTGCGCTGATCATAGCCCTGCTCACAGTAAGCCTTCAGGCAGCCCGTGCGGCCCGCGCCAATCCAGTCGATGCCCTCCAGTGTGAATGAAAAAGCAGCGGTTCGTAGTGTTGACACAAACAGAGGAGTACAGTGCGGACCGGGCAGACAACGGATAGATGAACAAATAAACGAACTCATGAATGAGTGAGTGAAAGGAAGAAGACATGAGGAAGAAGACTTGGGTCCTGGCTGCTGTATTTGTCGGTGTAATCTTGATTTCCTGCGGAGGGGGGACCGGGCCGGCTGACAGCCCCACAGAAAGCCCCGCTCTCGACGAGCCGGAGGAGGTGACCTACCTTGAAGAGATCAGGGAAGGCGTGACCTTCGTGCACAACACCGGCCCTCGTTGGGGAGAGACTCCGAAGATCCGGCTGGAATTGATCCGCGTTCTGGGAGGGCCGGGAGAATCCAGCCCCGATCTCACATTCTACAAGCCGTCGGACATTGCGCTCGATGCCCAAGGGAACCTCTATGTCCTGGATGCGGGCAACTTCCTTATCAAGAAGATCGGGCCGGACGGAACATTCCTGGCGGCCTTCGGCCGCGAAGGCCAGGGCCCGGGAGAGTTCCAGTTTATGGAGGGAATCGTCCTGGATGGCCAGGGCCGCATGTATGTGAGCGACAAGGCCACCAATGCCGTGAAGATCCTGGATCCGGAAGGGAATGAGATCGACACACTGGCGTCCGGAGGCCCGGCGGGGAAGCTCGCGCGGCTTTCGAACGGGGGTCTGGTCTCGCTTCGAACCCAGCGGGGCTCCTCCGCCCTCCTGCAGCGGTTCGATCCTGCAGGGAACATGGTTGCAGAATTTGGCACCCTGGAGGCCCACGAGGACGAGGACAGCTTCAGGTACTTCAACCGGGTGTCCTTCGACTCTGGCCCGGGCGACTCGGTCTACCTCGCATACGGCGCCCGCAACCGGATAGAAAAATACTCACCCGCGGGAGAGCTGCTGCTCTCGATGGACCGGCCGCTCAACTTTCCCGAGTCTGAGGTGATCACCCACCAGGAACATCAGCTCGGTCCACGCAAGATCCCGATCCCTTTTGTGAATTTCACCACTGCCGATATCGCCCTGGATGCCGAAGGCCGCCTGTGGGCACTTTCCTACGAGCGGCAGCTGAAGTTCGAGGAGATGGGCCTGACCATGCATTTCCGTGACGGCGACGGCCGCTATGAGGGGGATGAGACGCTCCAGGCGACGGACGAACTCAAGATCGATGCTTTTGCCTTCCATGTCTTCGACGGACAGGGCCGCTTCCTCGGGAAGCTCCCCCTGACGCACCATGCCGGTGTTGTGCGCATCTTCCAGGATCGCCTCTATATCCTCGAGGCCCGACACGGTATGTGTATTTACACCTACCGCATCGTCCAGTGACGCCGTACATATTTGATCCGAGTGGAAGACCCACCCAACCACCCCATGCACTCGGATCAAACATGTACGGCTCATGTGCTTTTTGTCCCAAGGTTTTTTCGAGTCGGACCTATAGTTTTGTTGAAATGGGAGGAGGTTTTGCATAAGATAAAGCGGTGAGTCAGTTAGCTCCCCTCCCGCTGCTAAAATCCTCCCAGAGTCTCCCGTCCATCCAGGTTCCTTATTGACTCATCCGAATTTACGAAAAAGGCAGGAGTCGGCATGAAAAAAATCTCAGAGAAGATCCCGCGCAGAGAGTTCCTCAAGAGGCTGCCCCTGGCAGCCGCGGGAGTGGCGGCCTTTCCTACCATCGTTCCGGCCAAGGTGCTGGGCCGGGAGGGATCGCCTCCACCATCGGATAAGATCGTCATGGCCGGGATCGGCTTCGGCATGATGGGCTATCCCAACATGGAGGCCTTCCTCAATAAGGACGAAGTCCAATGGGTGGGGGTCTGTGATCTGGATGACGTCCCCCTCCAGAAGGCCAAGGGCATCGTCGACGATTTTTACGGCAACCGGGACTGTGCCACGTACCACGACTTCCGTGAGATCTGTCTCCGCAAGGACCTCGATGCGATCTCCATCGCGGTGCCGGACCACTGGCACGCCTTGGTCGCCATCACCTGTGTCCGTGCGGGTTTCGATGTGTACGGCGAGAAACCTCTGACACACAGCCTGGCGGAAGGCCGGGCCCTGTCCGACGCGGTGACGCGCTACGGACGTGTATGGCAGACGGGCAGCTGGCAGAGATCGGTGGCCAATTTCCACCATGCCAGCGAGCTGGTTCGGAACGGCCGCATCGGCAAGGTCCTGGCCATCGAGGTCGGCCTGCCCCAGGGGCACCATGACTTCGCCGGTACAGGAGGTCAGGAAACCTTCGGCCCGCCGCCCTCCAATCTGGACTATGACTTCTGGCTGGGACCCGCCCCCTATGCTCCCTACTGCCCGGCCCGCGTGCACATGAATTGGCGCTGGAACATGGATTTTGGGGGTGGCCAGTTCATGGACTGGGTCGGCCATCACGTAGACATCGCCCACTGGGGGATGGGCTGGGACACCAGCGGACCCGTCGAGATCGGGGGCACAGGGGAGTGGACAAGAGCTGGCGTGTGGAACAGTCCCACCCGCTACTATCTCAATGCCCTCTATGCCGACGGGACGCCCATGACAATCGCCGGCGGTCACGACGAGATCTGGAGCGGGACCAAATGGATCGGAGACCGAGGTTGGGTTTGGGTCGATCGCGGCAGCCAGGAGACGGATCCGCCTTCACTCTGGAACGAGTACATCGGGCCCAACGAAGAAAGGCTCTACCGGAGCCGGGACCACTATCAGAACTTCCTGGACTGCGTGAAGACTCGCGACCTGACCATCGCACCCTGCGAGGTGGCCCATCGCTCTGCAAGCGTGGGTCACCTGGGCGTCATCGCGTTGAAGCTGGGGCGGAAGATCCGCTTCCAACCGGAGACCGAGACCATCGTCGACGATCCCGAAGCTTCCAGGCTGTTGTCGCGGGCCTACAGAAGCCCGTGGCAACTGATCCCCTAGGAGTCCACCATGAAGAACATAAATGATCCACGCTCACTTAGGGCCGGGACAAGGCTGGTCATCCTGGGCATGGCGGCCCTGCTGATCTCTTCCCTGCCTGCGGCCGCAAACCCGATCGAGCAGGGCCAGAGCCTGCAGTCGATCCTGGAGAGGCTGGCACACTACCAACACAATCAGGATCACGACACGGTCCTAGAATTCCAGGCCCATATCCGGACCCATAAGCAAACCCCTGATGGGAGGGCGCAGTGCGAGTCGCTGCTGCTGGTGTTCCTGCAGGGCGAGGCCACGGAAGACGGGAAATGGGAGGTCTGCCGACAGCTCCGGTCCCTGGGAACAGATGCCTCCGTTCCGGTCCTGGCAAAAATGCTCATAATGGATGGGGCATCCGCCGAGATGGCCCGGTATGCGCTCGAGAAGATCCCGGGCACTGCCGCGGATCGGGCGCTCCTGAGTGCCCTGCAGTCCTCCTCGGGAAAGAACCGGCTCGGGCTGGTCTCGACTCTCGGGCACCGCGGCCAGAGGGGGGCGGTGTCTGTCCTGGCCGGGATCGCAGCGGAGCCGGATGAGGAAGCCGCGGAGGCCGCGGTGACCGCCCTGGGGAGGATCGGGACTATAGATGCGGCGAATTCCCTGGTCCGCTTCCTGGGTTCCAAAAACGAGGGGCTCAGGATCTCCGCTGCCTCCTCGCTCTTGAACTGCGCCGACGGCTTCCTGGCCTCAGGCGAGGCCGACCGCGCCTTCCCGTTCTATCGGCAGCTGCTGGGATCGGATATCTCCCTGTCGGTCTCCCGCGCCGCCTTGAAGGGGCTGATCTCCGCATCAGATGACCATGATAAAGAGCGGAGCCTCATCCTGGAAGTCCTGCAAAATCCGGATCCGGGAATGCATTCGGCGGTGATCGGGATGGTGCCCCGCGTGTTTGCTGCACCGGAGATCCTGCCCCTCTGCGAGCTCCTGCCGCGGCTGCCTGAGCAGAGCCAGGTGCAGCTGCTCTCGGTCCTTTCCGGCTATGATAATGATGTGGTTCTGGTCACGGCGGCCCAAGCGCTTTCGAGCCACTCTCTAGAAATTCGCCTGGCGGCCCTGCGCGCCCTGGGCAGGCAGGGCAATCCCTCCTCTGCGAAACTCCTGGTCCGGCATGCCGGGCAGTCCAGAGGTGTCGAGCAGGCAGCCGCCCGGACCGCGTTGTGGAATCTGAAAGGATCGGCCGTGGATGCAACCATCCTCGAGGCTCTGTCCCGGGAAAATGATCCCGCCCTGCAGGGAGAGCTTATCCGAAGCCTGGGAGAACGGCGCATCAGCGAGGGAAAAGCGCTGTTGTTTGAAAAGCTGCGGGATCCGGACCTCAGGCTCGAGGCCATCCGTGCCCTGGGCCACGTATCCGAGCCCCGGGACCTTCCCCTGCTGATCGACCGGCTCCTGGAATGTGAAAATGAGGCCGAGCAGAACGAGTTGGCCAACACGCTCGCGGCCACGGCGAGGAAGATCAGCCGGCCCCATGCCCGTGCCAGCCTTGTGACGAAGAGGTTGAACGGATCCCAGGCTCCGGAGGACCACAGGGTCCTGCTTTTGGTCCTCGGAAAGATCGGGGATGACAGCTCCCTGGGGGTGCTGCGTCGTTCCCTGGAAGACCAGGACTCGGAGGTGCGGGAGGCCGCAGCCCGTGCGCTGATCGAATGGCCCACGGCCACGGCCCGGGACGATGTCTTCCTGATCGCGGAGACGTCCTCCCATCCCACGCTCCAGGTGCTGGCCGTGCGCGCTTATGTGCGCATGGTGGGCATGGAGCGGTTCCGCCGCCCGGAAGCGGCCGTGGCCTCGCTCGAGGCGGCTCTCCCCCTGGTGAAGCGGCCCGAGGAGATGATGTCCATCCTCGGCATCCTTCCCCAGTTTCCCTGCCGGGAAGCACTCGCGCTGGCCGAACGTTTTGTTGCAGACGACAGCGTGGGGAAAGAGGCCGAGGCGGCCGTCGCGAGGCTGCGCCGATCTCTCCGATGACAGGATAGGCGATCGCATGATCTGCCGGCTTAGCGCCTGAATGGCGATAATTTAGAGGCTCGACACCGAGATCACGGGGCCGCATTGTAGGATATGCGGCACTTTTAGAGAGAACAAAGCAGAGTGGAGGATACGCGATGATCGAAGGTCAGGGATCCGGGATGTCTGTTACCCGGCTGAAGTACGGCATGGTGGGCGGAGGACAGGGCGCCTTTATCGGCGATGTCCACCGCAAGGCCATCGCCATGGATGGGCACGCCGAGCTGGCGGCCGGGTGTTTCTCGCAGGAGTTTGACAACACCCTGGCCACTGGCCGCATGCTGGGCCTGGAGGAGGGCCGGCTCTATCGGAGTCCCGGGGAGATGATGGCCGCCGAGGGTCAGCTGGAAGGGGGGATAGATTTTGTGGTGATAGCCACCCCCAATGATTCCCACTATCCCATTGCCAAGGCGGCCCTGGAACAGGGCATCCACGTGGTCTGTGATAAGCCGCTCGCCACCACCAGCGAAGAGGCCGAGGCCCTGGACCGACTGGCGCAGGACCGGGGCCTGATGTTCTGTGTGACCTATGCCTATGCCGCCTATCCTATGGTCAAGCACATGAGGGCCATGGTCGCCAACGGCGACCTGGGAGAGATCCGGTTCGTTCACGGCGAGTATCCGCAGGAATGGCTGGCCACGCTGCTGGAAAAGACCGGACAGAAGCAGTCGCTTTGGCGGACCGACTCCAACTGTGTAGGAGACATCGGCAGCCACATCGAGAACATGGTCGCCTACGTGACCGGCTTGAGGATCGAGAGGCTGTGCGCCCGGCTCGACAGGTTTGGAGAGGGGCGTCTGCTGGACGACAACGCTTCCATCCTGCTGGATTACGCGGGTGGGGCCAAGGGCGTGTACTGGAGCTCTCAGATCGCCATCGGCCACGACAATGGATTCCGCATCCGGGTCTATGGGACCAAGGGAGCCTTCGAGTGGGTGCAGGAGAAGCCCAACTACCTCAAGGCCTCTTACCTGGACCGGCCCGTCCAGATCCTTTCGCGCGGCCGGGACCATATGTATCCTCGGGCCCAGGGGCTTTCGCGCACTCCCTCTGGACATCCCGAGGGCTATTTCGAAGCCTTCGCCAACCTGTATTCCACTTTCATCCCTGCGCTGGCTAAGAAGATCGCCGGAAAGGAACTGACCGAGGAAGATCGGGATTTCCCCGGCGCAGAGGACGGGATCAGGGGAGTGCGCTATGTTGAAAAATGTGTGGAGAGCTCGGAAAAGGGCTCCGTCTGGGTAAATTTTATGGATCGAGGATAAAAAACATGGCAAGACCGGTTACGCTGTTTACGGGGCAGTGGGCAGACATGACCTTCGAGGAGATCTGCCGCAAAGCTGCGGAGTGGGGATATGACGGGCTGGAGATCGCCTGCTGGGGCGATCATATGGAGGTGAAAAAGGCCGCCGATGATCCGGACTACGTGCAGAGGAAAAAGGATACGCTGGATAAGCACGGCCTGAGATGCTGGGCCCTCGGTGCCCATCTGTCCGGACAGTGCCTGGGAGACCGCTATGATCCCCGCCTGGATGTTTTCGTGCCCGAGGCAGCCCAAGGGAAGCCCGCCGAGCTGCGGGCGTGGGCCGCAGAGGAGATGAAACTCACCGCCCGCGCCGCCCAAAACATGGGGTGCGGCGTGGTCAACGGCTTCATGGGCTCGCCCATCTGGGCGTTCTGGTATTCTTTCCCTCCTACCACGGATGAGATGATCGAGGGGGGCTTCCAGGAGATCCTGCGCCTTTGGACCCCCATCCTGGACGTATTCGACGAATGCAGGGTCCGTTTCGGACTGGAGGTGCACCCTACGGAGATCGCGTTCGATCTCTACACAGCCCAGCATCTGTTGGAGGTGTTCGGGCGCCGGCCGGCCCTGGGCTTCAATTTCGATCCCAGCCACCTTTTGTGGCAGGGACTCGAGCCCCACCTCTTCGTCCGCGACCTCGCGGACCGCATCTATCACGTCCACATGAAGGACGCGGCCGTGACCCTGGATGGGAGATCCGGCATCCTGGGCTCGCATCTACCGTTCGGAGATCTCCGGCGCGGCTGGAACTTCCGTTCCCTGGGCCATGGAGATGTCAATTTCGAGGAGATCATCCGCGAGCTCAACGCCATCGGCTACACGGGGCCTCTCTCCGTGGAATGGGAGGACAATGGCATGGACAGGGAATTCGGGGCCAGGGAGTCGGCAGAGTATGTCCGGTCCATCAACTTCTCCCCTTCGGACGTGGCATTTGACAAGGACATGAAGACCTGAAAAAGCGGTTGAGGACTCTGCTGGGGGGTGATACAATCGCTGAGGATACGGCCCCCTCTTTGAGGCGGCCGTGTGAAGAGGAACAATGGCGAACGACAGTGAAAACACCACAAAGCCCGGATTGACCCGTAGGGCATTTCTCAGGACTTCGGCTTCGGCGGGCCTGGGGATAGCCGTCGCGGGGGGCGCGCTTTCCGCGCGAAGCTTCACCCTGTCCCAGGAACCGGAGCCCGGCCAGGACGACCTGAATGTGGCCGTGATCGGAGCCGGGGAGCAGGGCCGGATCCTCATCGAATGCTGCCTGCGCATCCCCGGCATCCGCTTCCGGGCCGTATGTGATGTCTGGGAATACAGCCAGCGCTATGCCAGCCGCTACCTCAAGAAATACGGGCACGAGGTCAACGTATACGAGGACTACCGGGAGCTCCTGGCCAAGGAAAAAAACCTGGACGCTGCCATCGTGGCCACTCCGGACTGGATGCACGCAACGCATGCCAACGCCTGCCTGGAAGCGGGCCTGCATGTCTATTGTGAAAAGGAGATGTCCAATTCCCTGAGCCGGGCCCGGAGCATGGTCCAGACCGCCAGGAAGACGGGCCGACTGCTCCAGATCGGCCACCAGCGCCGCAGCAATCCCCGCTACCTCCATGCCATCGACACCCTGATCCGGGAAAAACGGATCCTGGGCCGGGTTTCGCAGGCCTATGCGCAGTGGAACCGGGCCAAGGCGGACATGCGCGGTTGGAATCCGCGCTATGAGATGCCGGCCGAAAAGCTGGGGCTGTACGGCTACACATCCATGACCGCGTTTCGCAACTGGCGCTGGTACAAGCGCTACGCGGGAGGCCCCATCGTGGATCTGGGCTCCCACCAGATCGACCTGTTCAGCTGGGTTTTCGGCGTGAATCCTTCGACGGTCATGGCCAGCGGCGGCGCGGATTATTATCAGGGCCGCGAATGGTATGACAACGTGATGATGATCTACGAATTTGAGACTGAGCAGGGGATGGCACGTGCCCTTTACCAGGTGCAGACCACCACCAAACACGGCGGATTTTACGAAGCGTTCATGGGAGACGACGGCTCGCTGGTGATCTCCGAGGTGCCGCAGCTCGGCGACTGGGCTATGCGCGAGGCCCATGCGCCGGAGTGGGACTCGCTGGTCAAGGAAGGGCTTCTGCAGACAGAAAAGCCTCCCATACAGAAGGTGGACACGCGCAACATCTTCCTCGACGTGCGCGTCACGGCCGAGGCCGGCCGCTGGCCCCTGCCAGTGGAGCTGGCCAAGCCCGCCCACCAGCCACACCTGGAGAATTTCTTCAGTGCCATCCGCTACGACATCCCGCTGAACTGTCCCCCCGAAGTGGGGTATGAGACCGCGGTAGCAGTGCTCAAGGTCAACGAGGCCGTGGAGGCCCGGCGTATCCTGCGCTTCCGCCCCGACATGTTTAAGGCATGAAACGCACAACGATCTCCTTCATGCTCCTGACCGCACTGGTCCTGCTGCTTCCCTTTGCGGCCCGGGCCGATCAGGTCGAAGAAAAACAGCATACCTGGGACGGGAGCCAGTCCACGCCCGTGCACCTCCTTCCTCTCAAGGACGAGTTCGACCTTGCCATCCTCCCCACCGAGTCTTATCGCCTCCCATATTCCACGCGCTTCACCTGCGCACCCTGCCATGACTATGAGACCATTACGCAGGGGCTGCACTTCAACGCCGGGATATCGGATTACGACGGACGTGCCGGGGAACCCTGGATCTGGCTGGATCCACAGACGGGCACGGTGCTGCCGCTCTCCTACAGGGATTGGCGGGGGGTTTGGCAGCCGGAAGATCTGGGGCTCTCCCCTTGGGATTTTACTCTCCTTTTTGCCCGCCACATGACGGGCGGTGGCAAGAGCGAGGTCCCGGTGGACGAGTTCACTCCGGAATCCCGTTGGGAGGTCTCGGGCACGCTGGAGATCAACTGCATGGGCTGCCACAATGCAGCCCGAGTTCAGAGCCACAGTGAGTGGGCCAAACAGGTCCTACGCGAGAACTTCCGCTGGGGAGCCACTGCCGCCTCAGGGCTGGGAGAGGTGAGCGGCATGGCATCCCGGCTTCCCGCCACCTGGGACATCTTCGACGGGCCGAATCCCGACGACACTGAGTGGGCCGTGGTCCCCAACGTGTCCTACAGACCTGAGATCTTCGATTCCAAGCACCGGGTCTTCTTCGATATCGGAGACAAAGTGGAGGACCGGCGCTGCCTGGCCTGCCACTCGGTCACTCCGACGGGAAGATCCCGCTACCAGGTGACCGGAGATGTTCACACGGCGGCTGGGATCCGCTGTGTGGACTGTCACCGCCATGATCTGACCCACCGAATGGTGCGTGGATACGAGGAAGAGGCCGGCGAGGATGACCAGCCCGAGGCCGCCGCCTTCAGCTGCCGGGGCTGCCACTTGGGTGATGAGCTGACCCATGGGAAGACCGCCGCTCCAGGCCGGTTGGGCGCTCCGCGCCCCAGGCACGCGGGCTTCCCAGAGGTCCATTTCGAGCGCCTCGCCTGCACAGTTTGTCACTCGGGACCGATCCAGGATGAACGTGGCACCCGGGTCCGCACGTCCCGGGCCAACCGCCTGGGCATCTATGGGATTGCCGACTGGGCCACGGACCTCCCTCAGATCGAGGAGCCGGTCTATGTGAGGGATGTGCATGGACGCCTCGTCCCCAGCCGCCTGATCTGGCCCTCGTTCTGGGCCCTCCTGGAAGGGGAATCTGTGACGCCCCTGCGCCCCGCCGAGCTGGTCGGCCTGGGGGCCGGGATCCTCGATCTCGAGGAAGACACCGCCTCCATCCTGGCCGCCCTTTCTGTGAATCCGGAGATCGAGGGGCTCGCGGTCCTGGCCGTGGGCGGGCGCATCTTCAGCCCTAACCTGGACGGCAAGTTGGATGTATCGGCACTTCCCATGGAGAGCGGTCTGGGAGAGCAGATGTGGGCGCTCCGCACGGAGGAGGGCCTGGTCCCGCTCATCCCCGATTTCGAAACCCAGGCCGAGGAGCCGGATCCCGAGATCGAGGTGCGGATCCAGCTGGTGCTGGAGTCGTTGGCAGCCCTGGACCGGGAGACTGGCCGGCCGGCGGTCATCCACAAGAACGTGAAGTACCGGATGGTAGAGGGATTCCTGGAACTGACGGATTTTGCGGGAACTTCGGATGTCCTCCCCGGCCTGTTCTGGGAGAATGGGGACACGGTGGAACCGCTCGTCTCCGATTTTCATCTGCGGACCGTCCAAGCGGTTTCCGGGAGGGAAGAAACCCTCTCCGAAGAACAGGTCCAACGCCTGCTGGAACGGCTGGGCGAGAGTGGGGGAGAGCATGGCTACGTTGCGGGAGGCCGGCTCTTCCGGCTGGATGGGGCTGGCGGCCTCGTTTCAGCCGGGCACGACGCTGCAGAGCCTGTCACCTGGCCGCTGGCCCATGCGGTTCGTCCGGCACAGCAGTCCCTGGGCCTTAAAAAGTGCACGGAGTGCCACCGGGAGGGCTCCCCGTTTTTCTTCAGGAAGGTAGAGGCCTCTGGTCCCCTCGTGACCCAGCAGAAAGAGGTACGGACGGCGGTTTCCTTTATGGAACTCGACTGGCCCTATCAGAAGCTGTTCGGGCTTTCGTTTCGAGTGCGGCCCCTGCTCAAGGTTGTCCTGGCAGTGGCGGCGGTGTTCCTGAGCCTGATCGTGATGATCGTACTCGTTACTGTGTTGGGGCGGGCGGCCGGCCTGATCGAGAAGAGAAAATGAGTGGAGTCATGGCTTTCCGGATCATAACATTCGCAACGCTGCCTGCCGCGGCCCTGGTTCTGGCTTATTTCCGGTACCAGAGGAGCGCTTCCACGAAACCTTTTCCGGCTTGGTGTCGGGACAGGTTTGGTTCCTTGGTCCGGGAGCGGAGGGGCCAAGGGCTGCGGGATTGGCACGTGGCACACCTGGTGCGCCCCAATCCTCCCCGGCAGCGCTGGATCTTCCTGGCGCTGGTCTTAAGTTTCGGGTATCTGGCCCTGAGCGGTTTCATTTTTGCTCTGTTCTTTACCCGCCCGCTGCGCGGGATCTTCCTCATGGCTCACGTCAGCCTGGGCGGCCTGTTCGCCGTCTGCCTGGCCCTGGCCGCCCTCATCCGAGCCCGGACATATGATTTCAGCGACGAATCCGATCCCAGAGGGGCTCAGAGCGGCCACCAATTATTTGTTTCCCGCCTGCTCTTCTGGACCTTCACGGGTTCCGGCCTGTTGTTGATCGTCACCGCCCTGCTCATGATGCTGCCCTGGTTCGCCCAGCCGGGGCATGGCCAGATCCTGGGCCTGCACCGCTACAGCGCACTGCTCTCCGTCCTGTCCGCCCTTGCCTTTGCTGTGCACAATCTCGACACCCCCGGCGGCCGGGATTGAAGCCCCCCTCGCTCCCACCTGTCTCCCGCTTTTCGCATGCGGCCATGTCCACCGAGTTCGAGCTGCTGCTTCCCGGGGAGTTGACCCCCCACTCTCAGGGAGCGGCGCAAGCCGCTTTTGCTGAGATCGACCGCCTGGAACGGCTGTTCAGCCGGTTCGATCCCCGCAGCGAGATCAGCCGCATCAACCGCCTTAAGCCCGGCGAATCCCTGCGTGTGGGCATCGAGGTCGTCGAGTGCCTGGACCTGGCATTCCGCCTGAACGAGGAGACCCGGGGCGCATTCGATGTGGACTACCGGTCCCCAGGAGATCGGGGCTCGCAGAAGCAACAGGCAGCGGATCCGGAAACCTCGGGAGGGACGGCCTGGCCCGTGGACCTCGCCCGGGTTTCCGAGGGTTTCGTGGTTTCCGCACTCCGGGACTTGGACCTGGACCTGGGGGGGATCGGCAAGGGATATGCCCTGGATCAGGTGAAGGACCTGCTGGAGGACTGGGACCACCCGGATGCCCTGCTCCACGCGGGCACGAGCACGGCCCTGGCCTGGGGAGATCCAGGGGGAGGACAAAAAAATGGAAACGGGTGGCCCCTGGGCGTGGCCGGCCCCTGGGCCGGACCGGGAGTGCCGGGCACGGTCCTCCTGCGGGACCGGGCCCTGAGCGGATCGGGCGTTGAGGTCAAGGGAGAGCATGTCGTGGATCCCTCGAGCGGCGGACCGGCCGCAGGGCATCCGGCCGCGTGGGCCTCTCATCCTTCGGCAGCCGTGGCCGATGCGCTCTCCACAGCCTTCATGGTGATGCAGTCCGACCGCGTCGAGGATTTCTGTCGACACCATGCGGAGGTGTGGGCCCTGGTGATTAATGGGCCGAAAAAGTGTACAATATGCAACCGCGGGATCATGGCTGTCGATCCCGCTCCCTAGGAACACAGGATCGGATGCTCTCGCGCTAGACGCGTCAAATCAGCCAAGGAGATCGGCTATGCTTAGAAAGCTTTTTTGGGGCCTGTTGGCCCTGATAATACTCCTCCCCCATATTTCAAGCTCTGGGACTGGAGTAGACGGCTCTCAAGAGGGGAAGGAAGAACTGAAACTGGAGCTGCCCAAACCCATGTTCGTGGGCACTCCCCGCAACATCCGGAGCGCCAACCTGGAAAGGATCACCGGGAGGAAGCGTGCACCGTTCTTCGTGCCCCAGGGGACGGCCCTTCTCTCCCTGGAAAAGCCCGTGACAGGAAGCGACATGGAGCCGATCATCGGCGAGGTGGAGTTCGTGACCGACGGGGAGAAATCGGGAGAGGACGGCTACTACGTGGAATTCGGCCCTGGTGTGCAGTGGGTCCAGATCGACCTGGAGGCTTCCTTCGCCCTGCAGGCTATCCTCGTGTGGCACTACCACAGCCAGGCACGTGTCTACCGGGACGTGATCATCCAGGTCTCCGACGATCCGGATTTTGTCTCCGGCGTCACCACCGTGTTCAACAACGACCATGACAATTCCGCCGGCCTTGGCATTGGCCGCGACAAGGAATACATCGAGGTCAATGAGGGCCGCCTCATCGATCCCAAGGGTGTCACTGCCAGGTTTGTCCGGCTCTTCAGCCATGGCAACACTTCGAACGACATGAATCACTATGTGGAAGTGGAGGTCCACGGCACACCTGTGAAATGAGTAGAAAGGCCTTTGCCGCCCTCTTCCTTGGGACACTCGCCCTGTCCCTGATCCTCCGTGTCCCCCGACTGGACCTAAGGCCCATGCATCACGACGAGGCCAATCAGGCGGTTAAGTTCGGCCGGCTGCTGGAGGAGGGGGACTACCGATACGACCCAGAGGACCATCACGGACCCAGCCTGTACTATCTCACGCTCCCTTCCGCATGGCTCAGTGGAGAGGCCTCGCTGGCGGAGCTGCAGGAGTCCACCCTGCGGATGGTTCCCGTGGCCTTTTCTGCTGCTCTGCTTCTGCTGCTCCTGATGCTGTCCAGGGAGATCGGCCGGACGGGGGCTCTTCTGTCCGGGCTGATCGCAGCGGTTTCCCCGGCCCTGGCCTACTACAGCAGGTTCTACATCCAGGAGACGCTGCTGGTGTTCTTCATCCTGGGATGCATGGTTTTCGGCTGGCGCTTCTTGCATAGGCCGGGATCCGCCCGGGCCCCCCTCTTGTTCGGATTTTTTGCCGGCATGGCCTATGCCACCAAGGAAACCTGCCTGATTGCGTTCGGGGCCCTGTTGGGGGCCTGGCTTCTGGAGAAGCATCTTTTTCGCAGGGCGGATGGCACGGTTGGGAAACTCTCGTGGCCCCCTCTCTCGCAGCTGGCCCTGGCTGCCGGGACGGCCCTGGCTGTGATCGTGGCCCTGTACTCCTCATTCTTCCGCCACCTCCGGGGCCCCCTGGACTCAGTCCTGTCTTTCGGCACGTATTTTGCTCGGGCCGGTGATCCGGGCTGGCACTCGCATCCCTGGTACTACTATCTCAAGATGCTGTCATTTTCTCGTTATGGGAGCGGCCCCGTGTGGACAGAGGGGGCGGTCCTCCTGCTGGCATTGGTCGGTGCGGCTGCCGCTTTCGGGATAATAAAAGGAACCAGGAACCAGGATGGCGCGCCGCGGTCATTCCTGCGGTTCGCCGCGGCCTACACGCTGCTGTCGGCCCTGGCTTATTCCCTGATCCCGTACAAGACGCCCTGGAACCTGCTGCCCTTTTACCTGGGGATTGTGATCCTGGCCGGCGGTGGGGCCGCCACCCTGCTCGGATCCGTGCGGAAGGGCTGGCGCCGGGCCTTCGTGCTCTATGTCCTGGTAGTGAGCTTTGGACACCTGGGATTCCAGAGCTGGCGTGCTAATTTTCGTTTTCCCGCCGATCCCCGCAATCCCTATGTCTATGCCCACACCTCCACTGACCTATTGAGGCTTGTGCGGCGCGTTCAGGACCTGACCTCCCTGCATGCAGACGGCCGCTCCCTGCTTGTCAAGGTGGTGTCCGATCCCTACGCGACCTGGCCGCTGCCCTGGTATTTCCGGGATCTTCCCAACGTCGGATACTGGCAGGACTCCGGGGAGGCCGGAGATTTCGAGGGCGTGCCCCTGGTGGTCGCTTCCCCTGTCCAGATGGAGGAGCTGGCCCCACTGCTCGGGGACCGCTATCAGGTGGAATACTATGGGCTTCGTCCCGAAGTCCCACTCGCCCTCTGCATCGAAGCCTCTTTGTGGGAGGCCTTCCTCGATACCCGGAGAGACTGACCATGACGGAACTCTCGATCGTGATCCCTGCCCTGGACGAGGCGCAGAAGATCCGGGGGGACGTGGAATCTGCGGCGGCCTTCCTGGAGCAGTCGGGACTGTCCGGGGAGATCATCGTGGTGGATGACGGCAGCACGGACGGGACCTCTGCGGCCGCCGGCGGCGCAGACGTTCCCTCCGGCATGGAACTGAAGGTCATACGCCTGGACGAAAACCAGGGCAAGGGGCGGGCCGTCCGCACCGGTGTGCTGGCCTCGTCCGGAGATGTGGTCCTGTTCGCCGACAGCGGCAACTGTGTGCCCTTTGCCGACGCCCTGCCTCCATTCCGCCGTATTCAGGCCGGCGAGCTGGACGTGGCACTGGCCTCCAGGCGCCATCCGGAGACCGTGATCCGCCGGGACCGGCCCTGGAAGCGCCGCCTCCTGTCGCGCCTCTTCCATTGGGCGGCCGTCTTCGTGACCCGCCTCCCCAGCGGCATCAGCGATTCCCAGTGCGGTTTCAAGCTCTATCGGGGCGCCCCGGCCCGGGAGCTGTTTCGGGCCTGCCGTACATCCGGTTTCCTGTTCGACCTGGAGATCATCCTGCGCGCCCGGCAGGCAGGGCTGCGCATCGCCGAGTTCCCGGTGGAGTGGACCTGCGACTTGGACACGCGGCTGCGCCCCGGATCCGATGCGCCCCGTGTGTTACGCGAGCTGCTGGCGGTCCGCCGCCTGATCGCTGGAGGAGCTCCCCCAAAGGGACGCACTGGTCCGCCTGATCCAGAGGAACCTGGAAAGGGTGACCAGGATATCCCCTAGAGTGACGTCCCCAAGGAAGAGTCAATGACAAATTTCGCGTTCATCGGAGCAGGCAGCTACGGCACGGCCGTGGCCCATCATTTTGCTTCCAGGGAAGGTTATGAGGTCGTACTCTGCGGCCGCGATCCCGGAGTTGTCGAGGAGATTAATTCCCGAAACCGCAACTCCCGCTACCTGGGGAACTATCCCCTCTCTCCCTCGCTCCGGGCCACGTCCGATCCGGAGGAGGCCATCGAGGGGGCCGAGTGTCTGTTCCTGGCCGTTCCCGCACAGTCCATGCGGGCCGTCATGGGGGAGATCAGGGAATCCATCCAGCGGGACCTGACCTTGATCAGCCTGGCCAAGGGGATCGAGATCGACACACGGAAGCGCATGTCCGAGGTCATCGCCGAGTCCCTGACCGGGGCCGGACCGGAGGTGGAGGTCATGTCGCTCTCCGGCCCCAGCTTTGCCCGGGACGTGGTCGACCCGGATAAATCGGTGGCCCTCTCTCTGGGGGGGAAGAGCCGCCACCGACTGCGGAGGGTGCGAGCGCTGCTGCACTCACCCAGCTTCCGGGTCTTTGGGTGCAGAGACCTGGCCGGTGTCGAATGGGGGGGTGCACTCAAAAACGTGTTCGCCTTGATGGCGGGGATCATGAAGGGGGACGGAGAAGGGGACAGCTATCTGGGAGAATACATCCCTCGGGCCCTGGTCGAGATCGACACCATCAAGCGTTTTTTCGGGGCCCGCCGCGACACTTCCCGGGCCGTCTCTTCGCTGGGTGACCTGATCATCACGTGCAGCGAGGCCAGCCGAAACTTCCGCTTCGGCCGGGCCTATGTTGCCAGTTTCAAGGAGGTGGGCACCTGTGGGGATGCAGTCGAGAAGACCTTCGAGGCCGTGGGCAGCACCACCGTGGAGGGTTACCACACCCTCAAGGCCATACACCGCTTCGTCTGCGAAAAAAACATGTTCGCGCCGATCATCCGCGAGCTGTACGACATCCTCTATGACTGTGAGAAGACCGGGAAGAGCCCCGCCTCCGCCATCGCCTCTTTCCGGGAGGCGGACAGCCTCCGTACCTGGGAAAACCTGCGCACCTATTCCCGTGTCCTCAGCTCCCTTTTCCCCCGGATCTGGTACCGACGCTTCCGGCCAAAAAAAAACATTTGAAAAATGAACGCGCTTGGGATATAGTATTCCTACGTAAACTGTAGATATTATTATTGGGGATGGGGTTCGGCCCTTCATTCTTCGTTATGTTCAAAAGGAGAGCGTAGTGTCTTTGAATTGGAATTCTCTCGTGCGTTTGACTCTAGTCCTGGGTGTCCTGGTGTATGTCTGCACTTCCGCGATACAACCGGGACGTGCCGAGGATCTCTCCCGGACCGATCAGGTTGAAAGCGAGCTGGCCTTGGGCCTCAAGGAGGCCTTATCGGTGGGCACCCGAGAAGCCGTTAAGCTGGTGTCGGGCGTCGGCGGCTATTTCGGCAATGAGATCATCAAGGTCCTGATGCCCGAGGATCTGAAGTCTGCGGCATCTACTCTGGCGTCCCTCGGATTCCAGAAGCAGGTGGATGAGTTCATCCTGAGCATGAACCGGGCGGCCGAGGCGGCCGCGCCGGCAGCATTGGATATCTTTGCGGAGGCCATCAAAGGCATGACCTTCGAGGATGCCACCAATATTTGGGGGGGAGGGGAGACTGCTGCGACGGAGTATTTCCAGGAGAAGACCTCGGAAAAGATCTTCGAGGCCTTCCAGCCGATCATCTCCGCCAGCATGGAGGAGGTCGGCGTAACTCAGGCCTACCAGCAGATCACGGATAAATATTCCTCCCTGCCGCTCGTCAAGGAGATCTCCCTGGATCTGGACGAGTATGTCACCAACCGGGCCCTGGACGGGCTGTTCTACATGGTAGGGGAAGAAGAGAAAAAAATCCGGACAGACCCGGCGGCCAGAGTCACGGACCTGCTCAAGAAGGTCTTTAAATAATAGATAGATCCAAGATTAAATAAATAAAAAAACAGACAAAGGAGGCAATCATGTCATCGATATTCGATGTGCTAATGGATCAACTGGGAGGCGATACGGTCGGACAGATCAGCCGGGCAGTAGGTGCCCGTGAGGAGGATACCCAACAGGCCCTTCCCGAGCTGCTGGGCGTGCTGACTGGGGCGCTGTCCCGCAATTCATCCCAATCCGAAGGGGCGCAGGCCCTGGCCTCCGCCCTGGACAAGGACCACGACGGGAGTGTCCTGGATAATATCCCGGACTATATCGACCGATATCAGGATGGGCCGGGCGAAGGGATCCTCAATCACGTCCTCGGCTCGAAGCGTCCCGACATGGAGCAGAGCCTGAGCCAGAAGAGCGGCCTGGATACCGGGACCATCGGAAAACTGCTAACCATGCTCGCTCCCATGTTGATGGGCGCGTTAGGGAAGTCCAAGCGTGAGGGCGGCCTCGATGTCGGCGCGCTCACCGGCCTGCTGGGAGCCGAGCGCAGCCGGGCAGAACAGGCCGCGCCTGCATCTGCCGGCCTTTTGAACCAGCTCCTGGATGCCGATGGCGACGGGCAGATCACCGACGACGTGGGCAAGATCGGGATGGGCCTGCTGGGCAAACTGTTCGGCAGACGCAAGTGAGCCGGGCCCGGATTTTTACCGGGCAAGATCCCAAAAAAAACAAGGAGGGAACATGGGCCTTTTAGATTTTATCAAGGATGCCGGTGCCAGCATATTCGGCGGCGGCAGGGACGAAGATCAGGAAATCCATGATCTTCTGGTTTCGACCTTCGGTGCGGAGATCAGCAACCTCAAGGTCGAATTCGGTGACGGAGTGGTTTCGCTCTTCGGCAGCTGTGAGTCACAGGCGGTCAAGGAGAAGGCGGTCCTCATCGCAGGCAATGTCAAGGGTGTACAGGCTGTGAACGACACCTATTTCACGGCGCCCGTTGAGGAGGAGGTCGCGTATTACACCGTCGCTCCGGGGGATTCACTCTCGAAGATCGCCAAGGAATACTATGGCAACGCCATGAAATACCCCGAGATCTTTGAGGCGAACCGCGAAGTCATCAAGGATCCTGACCTCATCTATCCGGGTCAGAAACTCAGGATCCCGAAGCTTGACTGACAAAACAGACAGACGAACAGATAATTAGAGGAGAATACAATGGCAGCAAAATTTGAGATCTATCAGGACAAACAGGGCCTATACCGTTTCCGGCTGGTAGCTCCCAATGGGCAGACCATCGCACAGGGCCAGGGCTACAAGACCAAGGAATCGTGCAAAAAGGGCATCGAGTCGGTCAAGAAAAACGCCGCTGGTGCGATTTCCGTAGACTGAGAGCGCTCCCCGGCTCTGAACTCGCCGAGCACGGATTCGTATCCCCTTCGGCGGGCGAGATCGCGAGAGGACGCGTCTGTCTCGAGCCTCGTACCCGTTCTATTTCTCTGAAAGTTCCCGGATCCAGATGTTCCGGAAGCGGACGGGATTCCCGTGGTCCTGCAGAGAGATGGGAAGCCTGGCGGCGTGGGCCTTGTAGGGAGGCCGCTGTTTCCAGGCTGTAGGCCCGGTCAATTCCACGTGGTCCTGCACAAGGATGCCGTTGTGGAACACCGTCATGACGGCGGGTTTCACAAGTCCGCCGTCCGCATCGAATCGTGGTGCCTGGAAAAGGATGTCGTAGGTCTGCCACTCGCCCGGGGGACGGCTGGCATTGACAAGGGGCGGGTACTGCCCGTAGACCGCGGCGGCCATCCCATCGGCATAGGTCTTGTTCCCATAATTGTCCAGCACCTGGACCTCGTAGGATTCCATCAGGAACACGCCGCTGTTGCCCCGGCCCTGGCTTTCCCCGGCCACCTCCTTGGGTGAGGCCCACTCGACATGCAGCTGGCAGCTCCCGAATCGCGCCTTCGATCGGATCAACCCGGTCTTCTTCACCACCTCCATGGCACCGTCTCCGGTCAGATTCCAGCGGGCCGGATTCCCTTTGGCATCCTCCCACTGTGACAGATCGGTCCCGTCGAAAAGGACGACGGCATCCGAAGGCGGCGGGGCCGGGGGCCCGGCCGGCCCCGGGTCGACCACGGGGGGCAGGGGACGGTCCGGATCGTGGACCTTCCAGTCTGTCACGGATCGGGTTTGGTTCTCCATGGTTTTTTCTCCCTGACAGGTCGTGATCATGATCCCGGCCGCGATAAGGGCCGACAGAAACAGGACACCCGCCCGGTTCTTCATAGGTCTCTCCTTTCGCTCCCAGTGGGAGCCGACTCTGCCCTGGGCCTTGGCCGGCCCGGTCAGAGGCTCCAGCCGGTGCGGTATTCGAAGTGCAGGTACTGATTGGCTTCGGGGAGGTTCGTGAATTCCATCTTGTCGCCGTCCCAATCCAGCCTGGTCTTGTGCTCCTGCACACGCACCGCTGCATTCCCCAGAAGCATGACTTCGGTCAGCATGCCGGAGTAGGAGAAATCGGTGGTGGACTTCTTCCCGGCCTTGATGGCCTCGATCCACTCGAGCTGGATACCCGGAGAGCGCGGGATGGTCTTTTCCGGCCGCCGGTACTCTTTCATCTTTGATTCCGGGACGATGCGCGGGTTGTTGCCGTAGGTGCTGTACATGAGCATGGCCTTGCTGCCGTAGAAGATGCCTCCTCCGCCGGAATCACCCATCATGCGTCCCGCTTCCAGGCCTTCCGGCCTCGGCGGCATCAAACCACCGTCAAACCACTTCAGTGTGACGGGCGGCATGTTTCCCCGCTGGGGGAACTCGTAGGTGACGATCTCAGCAAGCGGGCAGGAATCCTTGGTGTAGGGCGTGGATGTGGCCTGGACCGTCGTGGGATGGCCCAGCTTCAGTGCCCAGAAGGGAAGATCCAGGATGTGGGCGCCCATATCCCCCAGGGCTCCGGTCCCGAAGTCCCAGAAACCCCGCCACTTGAAGGGATGGTATGCGGGATGGTAGGGGCGGAAGCGGGCCGGGCCCAACCAGACGTTCCATTCCAGGGAGGAGGGCACGGAAGGGATCTCCTTGGGGGCTTCGATCCCCTGAGGCCAGATGGGCCGGTTGGTGAAGCAGTGCACCTCGTGCACGTCTCCTATGGCCCCGTCCCAGATCCATTCGTTGATGAGCCTGCCGCCCTCACCTGCGTGTCCCTGATTCCCCATCTGGGTGACCACGTCCATCTCCTTGGCTGTCTTGGCCAGCAGGCGGGCCTCCTTTATGGTGTGAGTTAGGGGTTTCTGCACAAAAGCGTGTTTGCCCATCTTCATGGCCATCATGGCGGCCACGGCATGGGAGTGGTCCGGTGTGCTCACCGTAACGGCGTCGATGCTCTTCTCTTCCTCGAGCATGACCCTGAAGTCCCGGTATTTCCCGGCCTTGTCAAACATGGTTTTCTGTTCTGGCGTGTTTCGGTCCGATTTCAAGAACCGGGCGACCTGCGTGTCGTCGACATCACAGAGGGCCACGATGTTCTCGCCGCTGCAGCTGCGGATGTCCGAGGAGCCCTTGCCGCCCACTCCGATGCAGCCAATGTTGAGCGTGTCGCTCGGAGGGGTGTAACCGGGCCCTCCCAGCACATGACGGGGGACGATCATCAGGCCGGCCGCTGCCGCGGCACTCCTGCCCATGAATTCCCGGCGGGATATGCTTGCTCTCTTCATGTTTTGTCCTCTCTCTGGATTGGATTCCTGCGAGTCACCCTACTAGTTATCACTCCTTACCAGCGGAGTCAAGCCGCACATGAGATGAAACGTTTTGGTGTTTTTGGAGGTTTAAATGTGTTGTACGCGCATACCTTATAAATTATCTGGGAATCGTGTATAATATAAGAGATTTATTATATCCCAACGGAAGAATACAGATCATGTGGAAACGAACAGTCACTATCACTGCGCTCTGCCTCAGCCTGCTCGGGGCCGGCTGCGTATCGGTGGAACAGAGCTACGACGGCTCCCCTGGCCCCAGTTACTCGGGAAACTATGCCACCAGCCAGCCTGAATTCCAGGGAACACTGCGGGCGGTTTCCTATAATATTCAGTGGGCGGAAAAGCTGGACGCGGCGGTCGACGACCTGTCTAACACGAGCGCGCTGAAGAATGCGGACGTCATCCTCCTGCAGGAAGCCCACACCTCTGCGGCAGAAGCCATCGCCCGGCGCTTGAACTACAACTACGTCTTCTACCCCACGGCCATGTACCGCCAGAGCCGCGAGTTTGGAAACGCCGTCCTGAGCCGCTGGCCCATCAAGGAACATTGGAAAGTGGTGCTGCCCCATGAAAATCCCCTGCGCAAGATGCACCGCATAGCCGTGCTGTCCGTGCTGGACGTAGCTGGTTCCGAGGTGCTGGTAGGGAACGTCCACACACACACCATGCTGTATGCGAATGCGGTACGCCTGGATCAGATGGCCCACGTGGCCGATAACCTGGAAAAAAAGTACTCATTCGGGATCATCGGTGGAGACTTCAACACCGATTCAGGTTATATCGTGCGCGAAATGGAGCGGATCTTCCTCAGGTCCGGCTACACACGTGCCACCGGGGACATCGGCCCCACGCATAAACGCGACCTCCTAGGAATCGTCGACCTGGAATTGGACCACCTCTTTGTCAAGGGGATGGCGGTCGTGTCCGCCGGGAAGGCCGAAGACGCGACCGCCAGTGACCATCTTCCGATCTGGCTTTCCGTCAAGCTGGAGAACCCAGGCGGGGGACGGTGACGAACCGGCTCCGCTGGGGCTTTCTCGTCCTGGCAGTAGCACTCACATTTTCCTGCTTTTCAGTCAGTAAAAACTATCTCCAGCCTGATGGCCCCAAATTCACAGGGAACCTCTCCGGACCCCCTCCCTCTTTCACAGGCAGCCTCAAGGTGGTTTCCTACAACATCAAATATGGTAGGAAGACCGAGGAGGCCATCCGGGAGCTGGAATCCATTCCCGAGCTGATGGGCGCGGACGTTGTGCTGCTTCAGGAGATGGGCTCCACAGGAGTCCGTTCCATAGCCGAGAAGCTCCGGCTCAACTACGTCTACTATCCCTCGGCCCTATACAGCGACAGTGGGGAAGGCTTCGGCAATGCCGTGCTGAGTCCCTGGCCCATCAGCAGGCACATGAAGGTTGTCCTTCCGCATGAGCATCCCGTTCGCCGGATGAATCGAAACGCCGTCTTTGCCACGCTCAAGATCGGTGATTTTGAGCTGCTGGCGGTCAGCGCACACACCGAGTTTTTCATCATCGGCACCGAACAGCAGCTGGACCAAGTTGGGGCCATCGTCGACCACATCGGGCGAAGCGTCCCCTATGTGGTTGTAGGCGGGGATTTCAACACAGAATCCCAGTACATGGTCCGTGAGACGGAACGCAGGTTCCGCAGGGCTGGCTTCACGCAAGCCACCAGGGGCATAGGCCCCACCAAAACCGATCCCCTGGGCATTTTTGGATTTACAATGGATTACATCTTCGTCAAGGGTTTCAGCGTCGAAGCCAGGGGTAAAGTGGAGGAGGCCCAGGCCAGCGATCACCTGCCTGTTTGGACCACCCTCCGCCTGGAGAAGCTGCCGTAAAGCCTAAGCCTCCGACCAACGCTTCCGTCCCCCCCTTCGTTGACAGTTTCCAGGCGTTGTGCAACACTTTGACTCGGATGTTATGAGCCGGAAGGAGATATCCATGAAGAAGCTAGCCGTGATCGTGAGTGTGCTCCTGGGCGTCGTTCTGATCGCCAGCCCCGGATTCGCCCAGCTGCGCGGAGGAGGCTTCCTCCTGGCGTTTTCGTACTACGTGCCGACCGCAGAAAATGTCAGCAACGGCTATGGCTCGACCATCGGATTTGTGCTCCCTATCCGGAACAGGCTGCAGCTGGCCCTCGAGTGGAAATATGCGCAGCACTCCGTAACCAAGGTCGAAGGCGGTTTCCTTAACGGCGATCTCTTTGTGACTCCCCTTCTGCTGTCCGCCCGCTACAGCTTTGTCGACGAGGCAAACTTTGTTCCCTACGTGTTCGGCGGTTTCGGCTGGTTTTTCACCCATTTCAATGCCCTGGAGCGCCAGAGCATCAATGAGGCGACGGTGGTCAAGCAGGATCCCAAGGACGGCTTGGGAGTATTCGGGGGGCTGGGGGCTCATTTTCGGGCCTCGAACAGCCTGGCTTTCTATGGAGAAGCCCTGTATCTCTACCGCACCGCTACGGTCGAGACGGTGTATCTGCTCGGCCCCTCTGAGACATTTTCGGTCGACCTGAGCTCGTTGAGCGTGCAGGTCGGGCTGCGATATTTCTACTGACAGCCGGGTTCGGTCGAGGCTAAAAGATCGACCTCGATAGACTGTGAGAAGGACTCGGCCTGATTAATTCCAGCACGGCCTGACGGACCCACTCTGCCTGGCTCTCGCGTATTTTGTATTTCGCGATGCGGCGTATCATCTTCCCTTCCTTTCCTTCTTCCGTTTTATCTGTCTGTCTGGGATTCCCTTTCCTCTGTGAGCGGACGGGGATCGAAGGAATTATGCGCGAATTTTCTCCCATTTTCGAGAAAAGTAAAATAGGTGATGTACGACTAAGGTCCAATTGACGGCCCTTTCCCAGCCCTCTACCATTGGTGTTGGCGGAGATAATGGAGATAGAAAAACAGATATTTCTCGTTGATGACGATGCATCGATCCGCAAGGCCATGCGGCGCTTCCTTTCTTCCGCGGGCTTTGATGTGCAGACCTTTGCCTCGGCAGAGGAATTCCTGGATTTTTTATCTCCGCAGGTCTCTGGCTGCCTGATCCTGGATGTCCGGCTGCCCGGCCTCAGCGGGCTCGAACTCCAGGAGCGGCTCACACAGATCGAGTCCCGTCTCAGGATCATATTCATCACTGCCTTTACTGACGCAAAGCTGCGTGAACGGGCCCGCGCCTCGGGAGCCGTGGCCTTCCTTGAGAAGCCGGTCGACCACCAGCAGCTGCTCCAGAAGATCATGTCTCTCTGGAATGGAGATAAGGCGGGCTCGGATTTGGGATGAGCTATGCCCGCGGCATCCGCGCCGTATTCAGGGGGCAGCCCACTCGGGAGGGCGCGGGTGTCCGCCTGAACCGCGTCTTCGGTCACGCCGAGGTCCCGACCTTCGATCCCTTCCTGCTGCTGGATGACTTCCGTTCCCAAAATCCCCGCGACTATCTGGCTGGTTTTCCCTGGCATCCCCACCGCGGGATCGAGACCGTGACCTACATGCTCCAGGGCAAGGTGGAACACGGGGACAGCCTGGGCAATTCCGGCATCATCGGTCCCGGAGACATGCAGTGGATGACCGCCGGCAGCGGGATCGTACATCAGGAGATGCCCAAGGCCGGCGGAGACGGAAGCATGGGGGGGCTCCAGCTCTGGGTCAACCTCCCGTCCGAGCAGAAGATGATGCCGCCGCGCTACCGCGACATTCGAGCCGCTGACATCCCCGGCATCGAAGAAGACAACGGAGTTTCTGTCAAGGTCATCTCCGGCCGTTACGGCGAGGTCCAGGGCCCTGCCCGGGATATCGTCATCGATCCAGAATACTTCGATGTGTCCATCCCTGCGGGTGCGACCTTCACACACGAGGTCGAGGAGGGGCACACCGTGCTGGCCTATGTGCTGGAGGGCGGAGGGCATTTCGATCTCGATAACACGAGGATCGTCGGGGGAGGGGAACTCGTGTTGTTCGGCACAGGGACAGACGTGTATATAACCGGATCACCAACAACAGCAGTAAAAACAACAACAAAAACAGCAAAAGAAAACACCACAAAGGATGTGCTCCGGCTGCTGTTCATCGCCGGCAGGCCCCTCAATGAGCCTGTTGCCTGGTATGGGCCGATCGTGATGAATACCCGTGAGGAACTCCAGCTGGCCTTCGAGGAATACCGCAGCGGGACCTTCATCAAACAGGGCTGAGGGATCATGGATGGCGTGCTGAATTTGCACTTCACCCGGGCGCCCATGCTATACTATTCCAACAAGTGTTCTGGGGGAGCGACCATCTTGAGAATGCCACGTGACCATGCCTTCCTGGGCCTCTTGTTCGGCCTCATACTGGCCGCCGTTTTTCTGTTTTCCGGGAGAGATCAATGACGATGATAGGGTAAGGTTCGCGCTGGCGGCATCGTTCGGTTTCATGAGAGTGCGGGCCTCCTCCTCAATGTCCGCTACTACTACGGCCTCGAAGCCAAGGATTTCACCGTCTCCTTCTGGGTTCAGGGCATCGGCATCATCTGGACGGGGGAATGAGATCGCGCTACAATAGGGCAGGAGGTCTGATATGAAGAAACTCTCGCTCGTTTTGATCCTGTTTCTGCTCTTCAGCGGAATGAGTTTCGGCCAGGAGTGGCTGGCCGGGGCATACTATAAAATGTCATTCCCCGCCGGCAACACCAATGCATTCATCGACAAGGCCAGTTTCCTGGGCGGCGGGGCCGAAGTCCGGCGCTTCATGAGTGAATTCTGGTCCCTGGGTGTCTCCCTCGACTACAGCTATTTCAAGCAGTCCAACGCGGGCGAAGCCGGCACTGAGACGCGCACGTTAAAGTCCCTGCCGGTCATGGCAACCCTGCATTTTTATGTCCAGAACAACGCCGCATATCTCCCCTTTGCCGGGGTGCGTGTGGGCGGCTACCGGATGAGTCAGGCGATCGAGTCTCCCGAGGGAACGATCACCTCAGATAAATGGCATCTGGGATTTATCCCCGAGGTCGGTGCGATCTTCCGGCTGAGCCCCAGCCTCAAACTGGTCGGATCCTTCCAGTTCAACTACGTGGTGGCCGAGGGAGTCCGCCAGGACCAGGCCTATTACGCGCTCACACTGGGCCTGTTCTGGGGATCGCGATAAGCGGTTCTGGTCGCTCCCCCTCCGATTGAAATCCCAGGCATATCTGCATATAATAGGCTCTTTATTCCAGGAATGAAAATCTCGCTCCGGATCGATCAGAAAGGGGGCCACATTCGAAATGGCTGAGAAGGAAGAGAGAGCTGACCGGGATTCGGCAGCCAGCTCACTGCCGGAGGGCGCCGCTTCTGAAGAGCTCCGTAAACTGAGGCTGGCCGTTGAGCACAGCCCCGCCACGGTCATCATCACCGATGCCGAGGGATCCATTCAGTACGTCAATCCCAAGTTTACCGAACTGACCGGTTACACGGCCGAGGAGGCCCTCGGACGGAAACCGAACCTGCTGAGATCGGGCCATCACACTCCCGAATTCTATCGCGACATGTGGACATCTCTCAAGCAGGGGAAGGAGTGGCGGGGGGAGTTCTGCAACCTGAAGAAGAACGGGGAACCCTACTGGGAGATGGCCTCGATCTCTCCCGTGCAGGATGGGCGGGGAGTCATCACTCATTTTGTGGCGGTGAAAGAAGACATCACCCAGAGGAAGCAGGACGAGGGTGAGCTCCTGAGGCTGAAGGGGCAGCTAGAGAGGCGAGTCGCTGCACAGGAAGTGGAGCTGGGTGATACAAGCCGCGAGCTGCGTCAGGAGATCGAGGATAGGGAGAAGGCCCTTGCCAGGCTGCATGAGACAGAGATCAACTACCGGATGGTCGCGGATTTCACCTACGACTGGGAGGTGTGGCTCAATCCGGAGGGATCCTTTCGCTATGTCTCTCCGTCCTGCCGGCGAATCACGGGTTACGCGGCACAGGATTTCCAACAGGATCCCGGCCTTTTTGCCCGGATCGTGGAACCCGAGGACCGGAAAGCCTGGGAGGAGCACTGCCGAAAGTCCCATACGGAGCGCGGCCCCGGAGAGGTGCAATTCCGGATCAAGACCAGGGGAGGGCAGCTCCGCTGGATCGAACATGCTTGCCAGCCCGTTCACAGCGAGGAAGGAGATTTCCTGGGGATCCGGGCCAGCAATCGGGACATTACCGAGCGAAAACAGACCGAACAGGCACTCCGGCACAGCGAGTCGAGCCTGGCCGAGGCTCAACGCATCGCTCGCCTAGGTAACTGGGACTGGGATATCCTGGCCGACTCCCTGTTCTGGTCCGACGAGATCTACCGGATCTTCGGTCTCAAGCCCCAGAAATTCGGGGCCACCTACGAGGCCTTCCTGCAGACCGTTCATCCCGAAGACCGGGAGATCGTGGAGGAGGCCGTGAACCAGGCCATGCGAGCGAACGAGCCCTACCGCATCGATCACCGCATCGTTCTTCCGGACGGCACGATCCGCGTCGTCCACGAACAGGCCGAGATCCTCTTTGATGCATCCGGACAGGCGAAACGGATGGTGGGGACCGTTCAGGACGTCACGGAACAGAAAAAGAATGAGAGGGATAGGGAGGACCGCCTGCGGTTCGAACGGCTGCTCTCGGATCTGTCCGCCATGTTCGTCAACCTCCCTGTGAAAGAGGTCGAGACACAGATCGAGCAGGGGCTGAGAGAAATTGCGGAGTTTCTTGGAGTCACCGGGGCAGTCCTGTTCGAGTTTGCCCAGGACATGTCCGGAGTTGAGCCGATCAGCTCATTCGCTTTCCCCGGTTTCGAGCCCCATCTTTCTTCGGACCTCCCGCAGTTTATGCCCTGGGTGTTCGCCCGTATAAGCCTGGGTGAGGAAGTCATCGTGAACCGGCTTCCCGAGGATCTCCCACTCGAGGCAGAGGAAGACAGGGCCTCCCTCTTGGAGGCCGGCTTGGGCTCAGTCGCCTTCATACCTATCTCGGTGGAGGGCGGGGTCGAGTTCGTTATCTCCCTTAGCAGCATGAGGACCCAAAGACACTGGCCCGATGAGCTGGTGAGCCGGCTGCGGCTGCTGGGAGAGATCTTCACCAATGCTCTGTTGCGCAAACGGACTACGGTCAAGGCCCGGGCCCTGGGGGAGGAGTTGGCCCACGTCACGCGCATCACGACTCTGGGTGAGTTGGCCGGGGCCCTAGCCCATGAGATCAACCAGCCACTGGCCGCCATCCTGAGCAATGCCCAGGCGGCCCGGCGGTTCATAGCGGCCGGCCAGCCCGATATGGTCGAACTGGCCGATATCCTGAAGGACATCGCAGAGGACACGGAGCGGGCCAGCGCCGTCATCAAAAACCTGCGGCGCATGATGAAGAAGGAGGAAAGAGAATTTATCGCCCTCAGCATCCAGGAGGTCATCGAGGAAGTGGCCTCCCTGATCAAGCGGGACCCGACCGGGCACCGAGTGGAGATATCACTCCAATTGGAGGCCGACCTTCCTCCTGTCCTGGGCGACCGCGTGCAGCTGCAGCAGGTGCTGATGAACCTGATCCGGAACGGCTTCGATGCCATGATGTACCAGGATCAGGAGGCCGGAGAGCTGGTCATACGCAGCCTGCGGCAGGATGAGCGCTACCTCAGGGTGGAGGTGCAGGACGCCGGCATGGGCATCGAGGAAAGCCGGCTGGAGCGCATCTTCGATCCCTTCTTTACCACAAAATCCGACGGTATGGGCATAGGCCTGAGCGTCAACCGGACCATCATCGAATCGCACGGGGGGAGGCTGTGGGCCCGGAACAATCCCAACTATGGGGCAACGTTCAGCTTCACCCTTCCATTATCGGGGGGAGACGTACAGTGACCGAGGGACAGGCCACCGTTTTTATCGTAGACGATGATCCCTCCCTCCGCCGGGCCCTGCAGCGGCTGATCAGATCAGCCGGATACGCCTGTGATACGTATGGTTCGGCCCAGGCCTTCCTGGAGGGGGAAAAGGCGGGCTCGCCCCGCTGCCTGATCCTGGATGTGCAGATGCCTGGGCTCAGCGGCCTGAATCTACAGCGGGAGATGATTGAACGGGACCTATTCATGCCCATCATATTCTTGACCGGGCACGGCACGATCCCGATGAGCGTGAGGGCCATGAAATCCGGGGCCGCGGACTTCCTGACCAAGCCCGTGGATGAGGAGCGCCTGTTTGCAGCGATCGAGGCGGCCCTGGAACAGGACACGCAGGAATTGGCGGAGCGGGCCGAGCGCCAGGACATCCAGCGCCGCCTCGACGCACTGACGCCGCGGGAATACGAAGTTCTGGTCCTGGTGATCACGGGGATGCTCAACAAGCAGATCGCCGCGGAGATGGGCACCAGCGAGAAGACGGTGAAGGTCCACCGCGCGCGGGTCATGCACAAGATGGAAGCCGGGTCTCTGGCCGAGCTGGTGAGGCTCGCGGAGCATGCGGGGATCTCTTCCGGACGAGACAGCCAGGAAGACGAATGACACACCTGATTTCTTGACTGAGATAGCGCTTGCTGGTATCTAAGGGGGCACTTGAATCTTGGATCATGAGTTATGTTTAGGATGGGAAACCTGAATGAGCGACATCAGACGGATCGGTTTCTTTGCTCTGTTGCTCTTGGGTTTTGCGAGCGGGCTTGCCCTTTTATGTGCCATCAAGACCGATGTCATCACCCTGCACAACGGGGCCGGATTACGGGAGAGATCAGAAAACTGGAGCGCGGGAGGCTGGAGTACAAGACCGACGGCATCCTCCGCTCCGGCGGCGAGAAAAGCAACGACTTCGGCTTCGACACCGCGATTTCCTGGTCCTTCCGCTAACTTTTCGGGGTCGGACCATGAAATGTTGTTGAAAACAAATAAATTAAACCCTTAGAAGTGCCATTCTGAACGCTTATATGCGTGGTTTTGGGGTCAAAAACAGCGATTTAAGGGAATTGCGGGGAGCTCGGCCCGGCGTACCGGCCTACTTGTCGGCCCTGGCCGGGGCCTTGATGACAACGCGCTGCCATCCCCGGATGAAGGACACGATGTCCTGCCGTTCCTGCACGCTGAGGGCCGAACGATCTCCCGCCTCCTTCCCCCAGGACGGCATCGCCGTGCTGCTGCGGCCCAGGGATATGGTGGCGAAAAAGTAGCCATTGGTGGCCGCGTTGATCAGTTCCTGGCTGTTCAGGGCCGGAGCCTTCGGGCCCTCTCCGGCCCGGCCGTGACATTCCGCGCAGTGACTGGTGAAGAGAGGCGCCCCCCGCTCGGAGGAGCCGAAGTTCGGGCCCGCGTAGATGACCTCCAAGGGCCTCGAGGCGGAGGTGATGCGCAGGAAGGCGATCACATCCGCTACATCCTGGGCCGAGAGCCGTTCCTGCTGGGAGACCGCGGTGGCCCAGCCGAACATGGCGGTTCCCCGGCGGCCGTAGGTGATCATAGCCGTCAGGAAGCCATCGGAGGCTGCGGCGAGGAAGTCGGGATTCTGGATCGCCGGCCCGGTGTCGCCCTGTCCATAGAGCCCATGGCAGCGCGAGCAGAGGTAGTGGTACTGTTCCTTGCCGAGTTCAGCATCTCCCTCGGCCTCGGGAGCCGCGGGGCGCCTGCCGGATTCGTCGCCCCAACTCCTCAGGAAGGGCAGGATGTGCGCCATCTCTTCCGATGAGAAACGCCCCCATCCTGGCATGGCCGTGTTTTGGCGTCCCTGCGTAATAGTCCCATACAGATACGGATCCGAAGCCGCGGCCAGCATGTCTGCATTGCTGATGGTGATGACCTGGGCGGCCCTGCCGTCCTCCCCATGACACAGCGCACAGTTCTCCAGGTAGAGCCCTTGCCCAGCCTGGACATTCCCCCCCTTCGTTCTGATCACTGCTGACAGATCCGACTTGACCAGGCGGCGAGATTTGATGTGCTCTGCCTGGTCCCGGATCTCTTCGGCTCTGAGGCCGGAAAACCTCGGCTGCCAGGCGGCCATCTGGCGTCCGCTGCGGCCCTGTGTGATCGTGAACGCGATGAGGTCCTCTGAGGCAACGGACAGGAAATCCTGGTCGCCCAGTGACGGAATCCCGGTCTTATACTCTTCGTAATCCTTCCCTTCCCCCTCCTTGCCGTGGCAGGCCGAGCACAGCATGGGATAGGCCTCAGCCCCGGTCATCAGGTTCCTCTGACCCTTGAATTCGCGGAGTGTCTCAAGGGAAAAGTATTCAAAGGGCATGTCCGGCTTGGCCATCCCCAGCGTGAAAGTGATGAGCGTCCGTATCTCGTCCTCGTCCAGGTCCACGGCCAGCATCTGGGATCCGGGAGAGACCATCTCGGGGTCCTTGAAATGGGCCTTCAACCAGTTGCTGACGGTCCGTTCGCCTGCGATTCGGGAAAAGTCGTATTCGTGCCGTGTCTTTTCTCCCTGCACCGTCAGGTCCGGTCCGATGGTGCCGCCCACGCCGCGGGCCTTGTGGCAGCCCAGGCAGCCTTCCTGGCGGAATACGTGGAGGCCGCTGCGGAATGTCTCGGTCCCTTCCAGGGGGGCGCTGTCCCCGAAGATGGTCAGATGACACTGGCCGCAGGCCGACTGCGCGAAGTCGAGCGAGAGCAGGGGCGAGGGCCAGTGCGCATCGCGGGCACGGGCATGGGCGTCCTTCCGGTCGACCGCCCGGCCCTGACCGGCATGGCAGATGGTACAGCCGAATCGGTCCGGTGGGTGAGACTCGAGCAGTTTCCCGCTGTGGGAGCGTAGGGGGAGGGCCTCGTTCTGCATCCCTGGGTCCGCCGCCCCGATGTGGCAGGTTTGACAGCGGTCCGTACGCTTCAGGTCTGTCAGTATCACCTGCCGGATCCGGGGTGCCTCCGCCCCGACGGCCGCTGCCCCCTCTTTACTCTGTTGTTGATGGCGGAGCAGCTCACCGTAGGTCCTCTGATAATGACGCCACTCCGGCCGGCTCTCTTCCACCCACGCCGCGATCAGGAACAGTACGAAGACCAGGCTCCCGATCAGCGTCAGGAGCTGGAAGCGTCGTCTGAGCCGTTCCTCCATGATTTTTCCCTTATTTATTGCACCGGCCAGCTCGATCTCAGCCAATAGAACTCCCAGTCAGGCCCCCGGAGCCAGACGCCCACATACGTCAGGATGATGAGGCCGACGAGGGCACAGGTGAAGAGGGCCATGGCCGCAAAGTGCACGGACCCGGTCCTTCGGCGCAGATAGCTCGACCAACCAACGTAGGCGGCAGCCAGCACAGTCCCGGGATTGATCAGGATGATGAGGAGCTGAGGGACGCCAGCGAACCAGTCTCCCAGCCAGCCGAAATTAACGTTGACGAACAGGGCGGCGATCGTCACTATGGCGGAAAAGGCCAGTGAGGCCAGAGTCACGCGTTTTCCCTCGGAACCGGAAAACCAGTTCCCTGCATGCGCGTCCTCTCGGTCCCGGAAGGGGATCGAAACCAGGAAGGCGACGAACAGGAGCGGGACAATGATCCCCCCGGCAAACGCGGAATACGAGATCAGCTCCTGGATCCCAAGGAAATACCAGGGGGATTTGGCAGGATTCTCCGGCAGCAGGGGATTGGCCAGCTCCTTGAGGGGGGCGTCGAAGAAGAGCGCCATCGCCATCAGCACCGCGCATGAGACCATAACCACCGCCAGTTCGGCCCACAGGGCCGTGGGCCAGGTATGGATATCCTGTTCCTGGGAATCCGCGGGCCGGGTCAGACCCCCGTCTTTCCTTATCCGCCAGAAGTGCACGCCCATGAGGACCAGGAGGGTCAGGGGCAGGAAAATGATGTGCAGCATGTAGAAACGCGTGAGTGCTTCCTGGCCAACCACCTCATCGCCGATCAGCAGTCTCTTTACGAGCCCCCCCGGATCGAAGGCCTGGGTGACCCCCAACGCATCTGTGAACTCCCTGGCTGATGCCGCGATGTTGGAGCCGATGGTGACCGCCCAATAGGCCAGCTGGTCCCAGGGCAGCAGGTATCCGCTGAAGCTCAGGAACAGAGTGACCAGCAACATGGCCACGCCGATGATCCAGTTGAGCCTCCTCCCCTTGAGGTAGGCTCCCGTGAAAAAGGTCCGGATCAGATGGAGGAAGGCCAGAATCACCATGCCGTGTGCCGCCCAACGGTGAAGGTTGCGCAGGTAGCGCCCGCCCCTGACCACATACGTGATGTCCTTCACAGAGGAATAGGCCTGTCCCACGGAGGGCGTGTAGTAGAGCATCAGGAGCACACCGGTGAGGATCAGGATCAGGAAGAGGACTACGAGCCCCACTCCCAATCCCCAGGTTGTGGTGAGTTTCAGGCTGCGGAGGTTGACCCGTGGGGCGTGGATGTGCAGGAAAAAATTGCGGGACACCTTTCGGATGCGGGACTTGTTGCTTCCTGCTGGGATGTTGGACATGGTTAGTACAGCCTGAGCTTGTCCCGAGGCGTGGCCCTCAGATTCGTGTGGACGCGGATCTGGCCGTCCGGTGCCAGGTCGACCTTGAACCAGGGCAGCGCGCTGGGCGCAGGGCCCGACATGACCTGCCCGCTTTCATCGAACCTGGACCCATGACAGGGACACCGGAACTCATCCTCAACCCACTTGAGCACGCAGCCCAGGTGCGTGCACACGGCCGACACGGCCCTCACGCCCTCGTGATCCCTCAGGATAAAGACCTTGTGTTTCGGGATCAGTGTAAAGGTGTTGACGGGGAAATCGGGCAGGCGCCCGACCGAAAACACTTTTTTAGTGCGGGTCAGGGCCGGCATGATGCTTCTAAGTGCTGCGATACCCGCCAGCCCTCCAGCTCCCGCGGCGCAGCCCAGCGCTGCCTTGCCGAGGAATCGTCTCCTTGTCAGGCCGTCTTTGGGGTTCTCCATGAGGGTTCCAGGTATCATACTGAATCTCCCCCCTGAAAATCAACTCACGCAAAATGGGGACATGCGAAAAAAGGGGACCGGTCCCCTTTTTCTAACCACGTGTACCCCTATCCCTTCCTTGATTTTTCCAAACCGAGCAAGTAACGTGGTGGCAGCCGATGTCAAACATGGGGAGAACATGAAACGTAGCTTCCGCATCCGGGCCCTTCTCGCTGCCTGTGTCCTGCTCATACCGATCGCCTGCACGCGGTCCGGAGAACAGGCCGTTGCTGAGAGTCCTGCCCAAGTAGCAGCCACGGCGGTGTCCGATTATGTGGGCCGCCAGGCCTGCATCGAGTGCCACAAAGACCAGTACGACCTCTATGTCGGCTCCGATCATGACATGGCCATGGACACTGCCACGGCTGAGACGGTGCTCGGCAACTTCGCGGATACGACTTTCACACATCACGGGATCACTTCCCGCTTCTTCAGACAGGAGGGCCGTTTCTACGTGAACACGGAGGGCCCCGGCGGATTACTCCGAGACTACGAGGTGAAGTACGTCTTCGGGGTCCGGCCGCTCCAGCAGTACCTGATCGAGTTCCCGGGAGGCGCCTTCCAGTGCCTGCCTCTCTGTTGGGACACACGCCCAACCGATGAGGGTGGGCAGCGTTGGTTCCACATCTATGACCAGGAACACATCCCCGCCGATGACATCCTCTTTTGGACCCGTATAACCCAACGCTGGAACTACATGTGCGCAGAGTGTCACTCCACCCGGCTGCGCAAGAGCTACGACCGCGTCCGCGAGGAATACAGAACCAATTGGTCGGAGATCGATGTATCCTGTGAGGCCTGCCACGGCCCTGGTTCCGCGCACGTACGCTGGGCCGAAGCCGCAGATAAGGGACAGCAGATCGAGACCTCAGGATATCTCGGCCTGGTCCTCCGCCTGAAGGATGACGACGGCGGCACCTGGGTGTTCCGGGACACCGAGAAGGGGACCGCGGAGCGCAGCGTGCCGCGCCGGGCCCAGACCGTGGTCGAGACCTGCGCCCGCTGCCACGCCCGGAGGACCAATATCCATGAGGAGTATGTCCACGGGCGTTCCTTCATGGATACGCACTGGCCCAGCCTGCTGGAGGAGCAGCTCTATTTCGCCGACGGCCAGATCCTTGAGGAGGTCTATGTCTACGGCTCCTTCCTGCAGAGCAAGATGTACATGGCCGGCGTGTCCTGCCGTGACTGTCACGAGCCGCACAGCGGGAGGGTTTTCGCCCAAGGGAATGCGCTCTGCTTCCGCTGCCATCTGCCGGAGAAGTACGGCGGACACTCCCATCATTTCCACAAGGACGAATCTACGGGCGCCCTCTGCGTCGAGTGCCACATGCGGGAGCGAACCTATATGGTCGTCGATCCGCGCCGTGATCACAGCATGCGGATCCCGCGCCCGGACCTTTCCGACCGCCTGGGATCCCCCGATGCCTGCATCCTGTGCCATGACCATAAAGACAAGACCAACGAATGGGCCGCGGAATACGCTCAGAAGTGGTACGGAGAACTGCAGGAGGAGCAGACTCACTACGGGGAGACTATTTTCGCCGGCAGGCGCAGCCACCCAGAAGCACGGGATGCACTGCTCTCTCTGGCCAACGACTCCCAGGTCCCACCCATGGTCCGGGCTACCGCCCTGCAGCTCCTGCCGCAGTATCCCTACCCAGAGACAGTAGAGTCGCTCGGGAGGGCCGTGTTTGACAACGATCCACTCATCCGCATGACAGCGGTTCAGGGATTCGAGGTGCTGAGCGCGGAAGAACGCGTCTCCCAGATCAAACACCTGCTGCGCGATCCCGTGCGCCTGGTGCGGATCCGGGCCGCTTTCCTCCTTGCGAGCTCCCCGCCGGGCTCCCTGACACCCCAGGAACGACAATGGCTCGATAGCGCACTGGAGGAGTACCGCCAGGCGCAGCACTTCAATGCCGACCACCCGACCGCCCACCTCAACCTGGGCGTGCTGGCCACCTTCGAGGGCGATCAGGAATCTGCCGAGGCCTTCTACCGGAAGGCCCTGGAGATGGAGCCCATGCTCATCGTCACCTACATCAACCTGGCGGATCTATACCGCTCGCTGGGGAGGGATACCGAAGCCGAGAGGGTTCTTCGCCAGGGGCTGGAACTGCTGCCGGAGGGCTCAGGCCTCCATCACGCCCTGGGACTCCTGTATGCCCGGCAGAAAAAAATCCGTCAGTCTCTGCCGTTTCTGAAAAAGGCGGCCGAGCTGGAACCGGAGAACAGCCGCTTCAGCTATGTCTATGGGGTGGCCCTCAACTCGCAGGGACGTTCACAGGAGGCCCTGGGTGTCCTCGCCGCAGCCCTGGAACGGCATCCCTATGATCGCGATATCCTCTATGCCCTGGCCACCATGAACCGCGACCTGGAGCGTTTCGAGGAGGCCCTGGAATATGCCTCCCGCCTGGTCGAGATCTATCCGGGAGTACCGGCCTTCCGCCAGCTCGAGCGGCTTCTCCGACAGCGGTTGGAATTGAAGTAGCACCGGAATTGACCTTCCGGCCCCCCTCTCGCTAGTTTCCTGACCGATCCGGCTTGGGCTCAGTATCCCATCCCGAAGCTGAAGTATATCCGGGTTCCTTCGTCACTGCCGGCCACAGCGATGCTCAGAGTCAGCTGCCGGAGCAGGGGAGCCACCCAGATCCCTCCGCCATACCCGGTGTGCCATTTATTCGAGGACTCCCCAGTATAGAATACACGGCCCGTGTCCACGAAACCGAACAGGCCGGCCTCGCCCGGCAAAAAGAAGAAGAACTTCGAAACGGGGAAGCGCAGGTCCAGGTTGGCATAGACAGCCCCGTCTCCCCCGAAGCGCTCGCGGTCATATCCCCGCAGCGTCCGCCCCCCGCCGATGTAGGCGGCCTTATAGAAGGGGTAGTCCCCCCACACCTGACGCCCCCCGACCTGGCCTGCCAGTGCGATTTTTTTGTAGACCGGGATGACCCCTGTAAGGCGTCCCTCGACAGCACTATAGTTCCCATGATCCGCATCGGCCACGGCGGGGAAATACTCGCCGCCCAGTTTGAAGTAGACTCCCCGGCTTGGCCAAGCATGCGAATCCAGGGCATCGAGCTCGAAGTGTGCCGTGAATCCTCCCTGCCAGAACTCACCCGATCCATGGGGGTCGATCTGTCCCAGTATGGAGTCCTGATCGTCTTCGGTCTTGGAGTATTCGAAGGACATCCCGGCCTGGAACCTCCAGTAGGGGCTGAGCGCGAAGGTGAAAGCAGGTGCCAGCTGCGCGACCTGCCTGATCGCCCTCGCGTCCTTGGGATCTTCGGGTGCCTGGGTCTCGTTCCCCAATCCGTAGAAGTGGATGGTCTCGATCCCCGAGGCCAGAAGGTCCACCTGGACCATCTGCTTCGAGTTCTCCCAGGTGTAATCGAGGCCGAGGTTCAGCCGGAAATTCTGCAGCTTGGAGGCATAGGCGAGGCTCCCGTCCACTCGTGTGGCAAACGGGTGCCTGCGAAATCCGTACCGGTCTATGGTGAGCCCTGTCCCTATGAGAAAACCCAGGTCGGGGTTCACGCTGACCAGGCCGGATGCACGGTACATGTTCCCCCAATCTCTGGGCGGAGGCTGGAATATCGAGTGCTGGGGAGGGGTGTAGACCTTGCGGTTCAAGCTGGACTTCCCCGTAACAGACACGCCTCCCTCTTTCCTGGAGTCATAGACCCTGTTCCCGCCGTGTAGGGAGGTGTCGACCACCTCGTCCTGCCCGGAATCGCTGATGATGCGCAGGCGAAACTTGGGCAGGCCCTTTCCCTGGATCAGTACCCGGTCGTCCCCCCCGTAGAGGTAGAGCCGGACGTCGTCAGTCTCCTCATGCAGGAACCGCCGAAAATAGTAGGGAGCTGATAACTTCTCCCCATTTTCGGTCGCATAGACAGAGAGATCCAGGTCCCCGTTTTCCAACCGGAAGGCCTCCACGACCTCTGAGGCATGCGTGGCGTGGACATCCACTTCGCCGGCCAGGATCTTGTAGAATTTTTCTGCTTTTTCAGGGAGTTCTGCGCGTCGTGCTCTCAGGCTTGCGGCCGTATCCTCGGCGACCAGATCGTAATGAGCTTGAGGGAGCTCCTCCAGGGCCCTCGTGATGACCTCGTCGTCGATCCGGGTCTGGACCTCGAGGGCCACCTCCGCCCAATCCGACCTGCTCAGCCCGGTCAGGAACCAGCGGTCGATCTCCCGGGCCGCGAATGTCAATCCGTGGACACGGTTGTATTTGGGCCCGAAATTCGCGAGCTGGGGAGCAGCCAGGCGGGCGAGATCGAACAGGATCCCGTCGTATTTAGAAAATGCCTGATCCCGGTCTTCGGGTATAGGGAGCCAGGCCGGCGGGGCTCCCTCGCCCACGTTGGCCCAGCGCCACTGTTCGTCGTGCCGGTCCCAGTCTCCGATCAGGATGTCGACCAGTCTGGCTGTCAGAAAATTGCGGGCATCGAAGTGCTCTTCCGGATCGCTCCTCAGCAGCTCCCAGAGCTCCAGGGTGCTGTGGATCTCTGTGGCGCCGGCGAATCCGGGCGTGTTGTCCTTCCCCTCGTTGGGCCACTCCTCGATGGTCCCCGCCATCCCGGCGAAATGGTCCCGGTATTCCCCTAGATAGGGATCGTCGGGAATAACGATAAGTTTGGGGGTTACGTGAAGCACACTGACCGAATCCAGGATGACCGGCACCACCGGAGGGGCGGTGGGCAGCGCGGATTTTACCTGATCTTCGGCGATCTCGACAACAAATGTGTCGTAGAGAAATTCGGGGAGCAGGTCGAGCAGGGATTTCTGCAAAGGACGAAAGGTGTAGGGCCTCCCATCCTCACCCACGAAGCGCAGCCCCAGGCTCTGTTTCCCTTTCCCTGTCCCGGTGATTGTGAGGCCCCCGGCATAGGTCCGGAGATCCAGCACATCGATCTCTATTTCCGCTGTCCAGAGATCGCGATATCCGGCCCCGAACAGCCAGCGGTGCGTCTTCCCCGCGGCCAGGGAGGCGTCAGGCACAACGACCTGCGTCTTTTTCTGGGGATCTTCACTCCAGGCACCGAGAGGGCCCAAAAAGATTAAGAACGAAATCGTGCCGAGGATCAGCAATCCGGCTTTTTGCTTGATTGAACTCATGGGCTAAAATCCCTTTATGTGTATTTCTATCCTAATAGCTATAACTTTTATTTGATAAACGGTCAACCCGCTTCTAAGAAGTTCGCTGTGTGAGAATTGGCATTTGCCGCAATTTTCCTTTAGAATGATTCCGCCATTCCCACTCTAATTCTGATTGGAGGGATAGACACATTGACCGAACCCGTGAACATCGAACCTTCCCAAGGGAAACTGGGCGTCCTGCTCCCCGGCCTGGGCGCTGTCGCCACGACATTTATCGCCGGCGTCTATGCCATCCGCAGGGGCATCTCCAAGCCCATTGGCTCCCTCTCCCAGATGGGCACCGTCCGCCTGGGCAGGCGCACGGAAAAGCGCATCCCCAAAATCAAGGACTTCGTGGAGCTGGCCGGCCTGGACGACCTGGTCTTCGGCGGCTGGGACATTTTCGATGACAATGTGTATGTGGCCGCGCGAAAGTCCGGCGTACTGAACAAGGATCTTTTGGATGAGGTTCGGTCCGACCTGGAGGAGATCGCACCGTGGAAGGCCGTCTTCGATCAGGAATATGTTAGGAACCTCTCCGGTGATCACATCAAGGAGGCACCCACCAAGTTCGAGCTCGCGAAACTTTTGATGGAGGACATCCGGAGTTTCAGGGAGATGCACGGGCTGGACCGCCTGGTCATGATCTGGTGCGCGAGCACCGAAATCTTCCTGGAACCGGATGCGGTGCACCAGACACTTGAGGCTTTTGAACAGGCCATGAAGGATAACCACCCCGCCATCGCCCCCAGCATGATCTATGCCTATGCCGCGATCGCCTCTGGCGTGCCATTTGCAAATGGGGCGCCCAACCTGACCCTGGATATCCCCGCCCTCATAGAGTTCGCGAAAGAAAACAAAGTGCCCGTCGCAGGGAAAGATTTCAAGACCGGGCAGACGCTGATGAAGACCATACTCGCGCCCGGCCTCAAGGCCCGCCTGCTCGGCCTCGACGGATGGTTCTCAACCAACATCCTGGGCAACCGGGACGGAGAAGTGCTGGACGATCCCGAGTCCTTCAAGACCAAGGAGGAGAGCAAGCTGTCGGTCCTGGAGCACATCCTGCAGCCAAAACTCTATCCGGACCTCTACGAGGACTTCTATCACAAAGTCCGCATCAACTACTATCCGCCCCGAGGCGACAACAAGGAAGGCTGGGACAACCTGGACATATTCGGCTGGCTGGGCTACCCCATGCAGATCAAGATCGATTTCCTGTGCCGTGACAGCATCCTGGCCGCCCCCATCGTACTCGACCTGACGCTCTTCCTGGACCTGGCGCAGCGCTCCGGCATGAAGGGCATCCAGGAGTGGCTGTCGTTCTATTTCAAGAGCCCGCACTGCGCTCCCGAGCTCTATCCCGAACACGACCTCTTCATCCAGCTCATGAAACTGAAAAACACCCTCAGATATCTCAAGGGAGAGGACCTCATCACCCACCTGGGCCTGGAATACTACGACTGAGCCGGACCCTCTCATTTTTCGTAGTATTGGACTAAGGTCCAATTGATTTCTCGATACGTCCAAAATATACTAAGTAAAAATGAGGGAAGTAACATGAAAAGCACAGCGTCAAAACTGCAAGAGAGGGGCCTGCCGTGCAGATTCGAACCGAATCCAGGGATATCCGTATATCCTTAGCGAGTGATTGGAAAGACGATCGCAAAAGGAGAGATCCGATGCTGAAACGTGCACTTATCCTATCAACCGCGCTCCTGATGTTGGGGGTCCTGCCAGGCCTGGCCCAGCAGGGAGTCCCTTGGAACAGAGTCGAGATCACGCCTTTTGTGGGCTATCAGTTCGGCGGCAAGATCCGGATCTATGACGGATACCTCAATATCAAGGACGCTGCCAACTATGGATTTGCCTTGGATATCACCCTGCGGCCCGGGGCCCAGCTGGAGATCATGTACATCCGGCAGTCCACCATCCTGCGTGCCGACCCCTTTGCCGGCCCGAGGGAGGAGCTCTTCGATATGGCCATGGAATACTACCAGATCGGCGGCCTCTACGAGGTCTACCGTGATGACATGTTCCGTCCCTTCGGTGTCATGACCCTCGGGCTGGCGAACTTCAGTCCCCAGCCCAAAGAGATCGCCAGCGAAGTGCGCTTTGCTTTCGGTATCGGCGGCGGTGTCAAGGTGTTCCCCACCGAGCACTTCGGGCTGCGTCTCGAAGGCAGGCTGCACTTCCCCCTTATCAGCGGGGGCACCGGTTTCTGGTGCAGCCTGCCCGGGGGCTGTGCCATCTCCGTGGGCGGCGAGCTCATGGTCCAGGCAACCCTCAACGCAGGCGTGATCTTCGCGTTCTGAGCGGGGGACGAATCCCCGTCCTCCCGGAATGGGGAGGGCCTCTCCAACCAAGTCTATTTCTTCTGGGGAGGGAAGTTCACCAGGATCTCGGACACGACCAGTTTGACTAACGCATCGGTCTGCTCGGGAGTGGATTGCGACGGCAGGGCCCGGGAGGCCACTCCCCTCCAGACCATCTCGTCTTCGTCCGCCCGGACAAAATCCAGCATCAGGGTTCCCTCTTCGTACTGCTGCACATCGATCCCCCCGCCGTACCAATATCCATAGCCCCTCCAGTAATAGTCATAGGGTGCATAGTGGTAGCCCCAGTTTGTCACATTGAACTTGTCCTTGGATTCGGTATGGATGGCGATCCGCAGATCGGGATCGACATCGGTCTGGGAGAGTCCCTTGTGAGCGAGCTCCCGGATGACGGCATCCTGCACACGTTTGACCACCAGAGGATTTATATCCGGCCCGATCTCCTTGGGGATCGGGTAGAAGTCGAAGGTCTTGAACTGCGAAAAATCCTGCTGCCGGTCGTAGTCGAAACGTACGGAAGTGGAGGAGCAGCCAGCAAGCAGGACGATAAGTCCGCCTATCACGGCCCATCGGTTTGTTTTCATGAGCGCCTCTCCTAGTGTTGCAGTGGTTCTGATTTCATATTAAGAAAAGTCCGGGGTGCTTGTCAATCCGGCCGCATGGCGCGACGGTCCGCTCCCTCCCCATTGCCATATATACTCCGAATCGGTACAATGGATTCGCCTTCCGGCGTCTTGGCAAGGCCCCAAGGAGAGTCGAGCATGAAAAAGGTTTCCCTCCTGTTCTTCCTGCCGGTGCCCGTGGTCGAGCCCTTCCTGAGCGGCGGATATGGGACCTATGGGATCGCGCTCGGGGATCTGGATAGGCCCCGCAGCTGGGGATGGAACCTGGGACTTGGCGCTGCGGCGCGCCTGGGCGGCTCCCTCTCCATCGGAATCGAGGGACGTTATCACAAGGTGAAGTTCACATTGGACGAACGGAGCCTGGATCTCAGCGATTGGGCCGGGAACAGCAGCCTCAACTTCCACTTCGATTTCATGGATTGACCCGTCCATGGCTCTGATCAACAACAACAGAAAAAACCGGACCGTCAATCTCTGGACCCTGTTCGTGCTCGGCCTGGCGTTTTCCACGGCCTGTGCCGTGTCGGAGGAGCGGCCCTATCGGGATTCCGCCCTTGAAGCGGCCGGATGGATCACGGCCTCTGCCGTCGAGACGGATCACGGCCGGACCTGGCCCGGTGTCCCCGGAGATGAGACGAGTCCGAACAATACGCTCTACAGCGGGACTCCGGGTGTGGTCCTCTTTTTCCTTGAGGCTTATCACACGACCGGCGGCGAGGGACTCCTGGAAGAGGCCCGGGCCGGCGCCGACTACCTACTGGCCACACTCCCTCAGGAGGAAGCCTCGGGTCTGTATGCCGGCATCTCGGGGATCGGTTTTGCCCTGCTCGAGACCTACAAGGCTACACAAGTGGAGTCCTATAAGAAGGGCGGTGAGTCATGCCTTCGTTTCCTGAGCAGCCACGCAGAAATTATTGGCCAAGGAGTGCAGTGGGGCGAGACTACGGATATCATCAGCGGGAATGCGGGTACCGGGCTTTTCCTGCTCTACGCCGGACGCGAACTGAAGGACCCCGCCTGGATCGAGCTTGCTGCAGCGGCCGGCCTCAGGCTCATTGAACTGGGGCAGCCCGCAGAGGGCGGGCTGAAATGGGCCATGGATCCCAGCTATCCCCGGCTCATGCCCAATTTCTCCCACGGCACGGCCGGCATCGCGTATTTCCTGGCCTCCCTCTATCAAACGACCCGAAACAGCGTGTTCCTGGAGGCGGCCCAAGCCGGAGCTCAATACCTCAAGGCCGTGGCTCACACCGAAGACGGCGGCTGCCTCATTTTTCATCATGAACCCGAAGGTGAGGACCTCTTTTATCTGGGATGGTGCCATGGGCCTGTCGGGACCTCCCGGCTGTTCTACCTCCTCTATCAGGTCACAGGGGACGAGGAGTGGATGGGCTGGTTCGAGCGGGGCGCACAGGCCATCCTCGACAGCGGGATCCCCGAAAAAGACCATCCGGGATTCTGGAACAATGTCGGAGTCTGCTGCGGCTCTGCTGGCGTGGCCGATTTTTTCCTGAGCCTGTATCAAGTGACGCAGAAGAAGCCCTATCTTGAGTATGCCCGCACACTCACCGCTCAGATCCTTGAGGAGGGCTCACAGGACTCCTCCGGTCTCCACTGGGTCCAGGCCGAACACCGCAGCCGGCCCGAGTTCCTACAGGCCCAGACCGGCCTTATGCAGGGAGCAGCGGGGATCGGTCTCTGGCTTCTCCGCCTGGACGCTTTCGAGCGGGGTGAATCCGCCCGGATCTTCCTGCCCGACACGCCCTTCAGAGAATAGGCGCATTAAACCAGGCCCCTGATCCTCTGCTGATGCTTGATCCCTAAGCGATCTTTATGTTTGCTTCTGGAAGAGGGTTCTCAACATCTGCATTTCCCGGCGTATGAATATCAGAGCGGCCAGCCCGTAGGCCGCGAGGCCCGCCGTGATCTGGCCCAGCAGGAATGCCAGCCTCGGCCAGAAGTCTGCCGGAGCGGGCAGGGACTGCCGAAGGATATAGAGCACCGCTCCCATACAGCCGGCACAGAACAGGATCTTTGTGATTAAAACCAGGAGGCCCTGGTTGGAGATGCGGCCGATTTTTTTTTGCAGCAGGATCCAGAGCAGCAGGAAATACAGGGTCTCGGTGAGCGCCAGCCCCAGGGTCAGCCCCGCGACTCCCATGAACCGCATCAGGAAAAAGGACGCGGACAGGAAGAAAACGACCGACAGTCCCGCCACCTTCACGGGAGTTTTGGTGTCCTGTAGAGAAAAAAAACCTTTTTTCAAGACCAGGTTGCCCGAGGAGAATGGGAGACCCAGAGAAAAGAAGGCCAGGGCGGATGCGGTCAAGGCCGTCGACTCGGGGCTGAAGGCGCCCCGTTCGAAGAGGACCTGGATGATGGGTCGGGACAGCAGGACAAGACCTGTAGCCGCCGGGATCGTCACCACAGCCAGGAACTTCAAAGAAAAAACGAGGGTTCTCTTCAGAGCCTCGATATCATCCTCTGCGGCCTGGAGCGAGAGGGTCGGAAACAGGGCCTTGGCGACCGCTATGGAGAAGAGCCCCAGAGTCAATTCCGCCACGCGGGTTGCGTAGTAGAGGGCCGACACGCTGCCTTCCGCCAACCACGAGGCGAGCATGCGGCTCAACGCCAGGTTGATCTGGAAGATGCCCAGTCCGACGATACCCGGCAGCATGAGCCGGCCCACTTTCCGGACCGCTTCGTCCTTAAAATCCAGCCGGGGACGGAGGGTGAATCCCAGCCTTCGCACCGCGGGAACCTGGACCAGGAACTGAAAGAATCCGCCCACGATGACACCGATGGCGAACGCATAGGCCGGATCTTCCGTCCTCTGAGCCAGCAGGAATATGGTCCCGATCATGGCCAGGTTGAAGAAGATGGAGGAGGCGGCGGCCAGCCCGAATTTGAAATGTGAATTGAGGATCGCGGAACACAGCGCAGCCAGGCTGATGAACAGGATGTAGGGGAACATGATGCGCAGGAGGGAGGTGGTCAGGGCCATTTTGCCTGGGACGAACTGGTATCCGGAGGCGATGGCCTTGACAAGCAGAGGGGCCATCAGGAATCCCAGCAGGGCGATCCCTGCCACGATCACGGCCAGGCTGGTGAACATGGCGTTGGCGAAGTCTCGGGTGCGGGCGTCGGAGCTCTGTCTCTTCAGCCGCGTGAAAGTCGGGATAAAGGCCGCCGTCATCGAGCCCTCGGCGGTCAGGGAGCGCAGCAGGTTGGGGATCACGAACGCGATGGTAAAGGCGTCCGCACCAATCCCGGTCCCCAGGAAAAAGGCCTGCAGCATGTCCCGCACATAGCCCAGGATCCGGCTGAAAAACGTGGGAGCGGTGATCATGGCCGTGGATTGCAGGAGCTCCCTGTATCCTCTTTCCTGAGAAGAAGGCGCAGCTCGTTCGGAGGGTGTCTCTGTCATGGTTCCGCTATTGTGCCTTATATTCTAGGCAATGCCCTGTGAAATTACCATAGGTTGTCTCTTTGCCTGAAATATATGACAATATAAAACACAGGATGAGTGGATGAACAGCGAGACATTTGTGCGGGTTCTGGCGTCTCGCCTCCGGGAGAAAAAACCTGGTCTTGAGGCACAGCTGCGCCTTGCTCCTGACCCGCGGCCCGGCACTCAGGCTTACCCGGATGTGCCGCCCTCATCCCTGCAGGCCGGTGTTCTGGTCCTGCTGTATCCGGGGGAGGAGGGGCTCCGTGTCCTGCTGACGCGGCGCACGGCCGAACTGGAGCACCACCAGGCCCAGATCTCTTTCCCGGGAGGGCAGCAGGAACCGGGAGAGGATCTGCAGCTGACGGCCACCCGTGAGGCCCAGGAGGAGGTCGGGACCGATCCTCAGTCCCTCCGCATCCTGGGCCGACTGACCCCACTTTTCATCCCCCCCAGCAATTACTGCATCCATCCCACGGTTGCCTTTGTTTCCAAGCGGCCGAAGTTCAGGCTCAATGAAAAGGAAGTGGCAGAGGTGCTGGAGGTCTCTCTCGACCACCTGGCTGATCCCATCAACTTCAGGCAGGAAATGTGGACACACAGGGGCCGTGAGGTCAATGTCCCGTTTTTTTCCTATTGGGAACACAAGATCTGGGGCGCCACGGCCATGGTGCTGGCCGAATTGATGGCTGTCCTTGAGGAACTGCCTCAGTCCGGCCCGCGGAAGGAGCCCGGGGAGGGTGGGAGTGTTTAGTTTCCCCTTGTCACCGATCCTCCTTCGAGCGGGTGGGCATCGGAACCTTCTGCCGGCGCTCCTCCTTGTGATGCTTCTTGGGATGTCCGTGATCTCGGCTCCTGCCAGGGAGATCCCGGATCGGGTTGTCACGATCAAGGTGGTGATGGACGAGGAGTTCCGGCACGGCCATGACGCACGTACGGTCCTGCCCCGCCTGATCGGTCGCGTCTCCGATCGTTTCGGGGAAAAATTCGACATCCGCTTCGAGGTGAGCCGCTACGATCTCTGGCGGTCCGACAACACACGCCGGAACCTTTTCGAGCTCCTGGACGATCTGCGTCGCAAGATCTCCAAAGACGGGCATGATGTGGTCCTGGGGGTCAGCGCTCAGGACCTGGCAGAGGGTCAGTATGCCGGCATGGCTTCCTATATGACAGGGTATGTCCTGCTCCGGGAGCCTCCCTTCCAGGCCCTCAGGAGCGATCTCCTGGAACATGAGCTGGCCCATCTGTTCGGTGCCGTTGACCTGCGCGAGTCGGGATCCATCATGGACATGTCACGTCTCGGGGATGAATACAATGAGTTCCTTGTGCGCATCATCCGGGTGAACCGCGACCGCCGTTTCGATCCCTATGTGTTTCCGCTTTCCGAATCCCGGCGCTCCCGAGCCATCGAGCTTTATGGGGAGCGCAAGCATCGGTGGGGCGATGAGCCGGATGTCAACATCATGCTGGCCCTGCTTTATCTGGAAGAGAAACGCTACGCCGACGTAGAGCGGGAGTGCCGGGAGATCCTCGAGATCCGTCCGGACATGCCCGAGGTACACAGCCTCCTTGGCATATCCTACAGGAGGCAGGGGCGGATCGACGAGGCCATCGCGGAGTACAGGATCGCGCTCCACTATCATCCCCACAATCCCGAGACCCACTACAACCTGGGGATAGCCCTCATGAAAAAGGGCTTCACCGAGGAGGCTGTTTCCGCCTATGAGGAGGCCATTGCCCTCCTCCCGGGGCATGCCCGGGCCTATGGAAACCTTGGTTATGTATATCTCCAGAGGGATCAGATCCCCCAGGCATTGGAGCAGTGCCGGCGTGCACTGGAGCTCTACCCGGACCTCCCCGAGGTTCTGTCCACTCTGGGAGCGGTCCTGATCCGTCAGGAAAAGTTTGAGGAAGCGGAGGAAGTGTCCCGCCGGGCATTGGAGATAGCGCCAGAGTTGGCCGGTCCCTACGTCAACCTCGGGAGCGTCCTCCTCCATCGGGGCGAGGCTGCCCCGGCCGTAGAGGCCTTCGGCACAGCCCTGCGGCTGGACCCGGGCTCCAGCGAGGCCTACTACAACCTCGGGCGTGCGTACTTCCACCAGGACGAGGCCGGGGAGGCCGCGGCCGCATTTATCCGCGCACTGGAGATCGAGCCGGATTACCATCAAGCCTCCGCCAACCTCTCGGCCGCCTATATCGAGCTCGGCCGCTATCCAGAGGCGGTGGCTGCCGGCCGGCACACCCTGGAACTCAAGCCGGATTACACGGTCGGCAGCCTGAACTTGGCCCGGGCGCTCTCAGAGACCGGGGCCCTCGAAGAGGCCGAGGCCCTCTGCCGCACTACGTTAGGCAGGGACCCTGAAAGCGGGATCGTGAACAACCTCCTGGGGAATATCTTGGAGAAGCGGGGGAAGCTAGACCAGGCGCTGGCAGCCTACAACTCCGCCCACGAGAGCGAATCCGGATTCGTCGAGCCGCTCATCAACCTGGGAAACCTGCACTTCAAGCTGCGGCAGTATCCTGAATCCCTGCGGCATTACCTGGCTGCCGTGGAGCTCGAACCCGGTCAGCCGGAGGTATACAACAACCTGGCCGTGATCCACTATTATCGGGAAGAGTACCAGAAAGCCTGGGATTATGTGCTCAAAGCGGAAGAGCTGGGCCATGCGGTCCATGCGGAATTCAAAGAGAGCGTTCGTGCCAAACTCAAGAAGGCGTGCGGCGCCAGGGAGGAAAGATCATGAAGATGGAAACCTTTGAGATGGAAAGGATGCAGTCGACCTGGGAGAATGCCGTGGAGTATGACCTGAGCGAAAGCGGTATCGGGGCCGTATCCCTGCGTGAGCTGACGGACCTGGGTTTCGACTTGGAGGAGGCCCTGGACACGCCCCTGAGTTACAGCCAATCCAACGGGACGGTCGAGCTGCGGGAGCTCCTGCTGGAACAGTACCCCGGGGCCTCTCTCGAGAACATCGAGGTGACGAACGGCACCTCCGAGGCCAACTTCCTCGTGGGCCTGGTGGCGCTTCAGGACGGGGATGACATGGTGCTCGAGTTGCCGAACTACATGCAGCTCTGGGGCCCCCCGCGCAGTTACGGCGCCCGGGTCCAGACATTTTCTCTCGACTTTGACCGCGCCTGGGAACCTGACTGGGAGGGATTCGAACGGGCCGTCACAGAACAAACCCGGCTGGTCTATGTCTCGAATCCCAACAACCCGACCGGCGCGGTTCTGACCCGCGATGCGATGAAGCGCATCGTCGAACGGTGCGATAAGGTAGGCGCCTACCTCCTCGCCGACGAGGTCTATATGGGGGCGGAGCGGGAGCAGGAACAGACTCCCAGCTTCTGGGGTATGGGAGACAGGGTCATCGTCACCAGCGGGCTCTCCAAGGCCTACGGGATCCCCGGCCTTCGCATCGGCTGGATCGTCGGTCCCAAGGAGTTCGTGTCGGAATGCTGGTCTCAGCACGACTACATCACCATCGGGCCCAACAAGCTGTCCGACATAGTGGCGCGGACCGCCGTGAAATCCGGGAACCGCAAGAAGCTTTACGACCGTACGCGCAGGATCCTCCAGCAGAACCTCGAGGCCATGCAGGAATGGCTGGATGGCTTCGACGGTTTTTTCACCTACCATCCCCACGTGGCCGGTGCATTCTATTTCGTAAAATACGATTCCGGGGTCCTCAGCCTGGACCTTGTGAAGAACATCCTGCACAGGCAGAGTACCCTGATCGTCCCCGGCATCCACCTGGGGATGGAAGGATTCCTGCGCATCTGGATGGGAGGGGATCCGGAGTTTCTGCAGGAAGGCCGGCGCCGGATCGGCACCGAGATCGAAGGGCTACCGGAACTTGTCCGGTGCAGGGATTTGTGATATATCTTCTTAGCTGCCCTGGATAATTCACGAGTCGAGACAATCGAGGAGAGGACATAATGGCTAAAATGGATGAAAGCCAGGAAAAAACCTGGGGTCTGTTCTGCCACCTTGCGGCATTCGGGTTTTTTGTCTTTCCCGCCTTTGGCAACATACTCGGGCCGCTGGTGATCTGGCTCATCAAGAAAGACGAGTCTCCCTATGTGGACCAGCAGGGGAAGGAGTCCCTGAATTTCCAGATCTCCTTCACCATCTACGCCTTCATCGCCGGGATCCTTGCCCTGGTCATCATCGGGCTGTTCCTGCTGCTCGCTCTGGGAGTGGCCTGGGTGGTCCTGGTCATCGTGGCGACCCTCAAGGCCAGCAACCGCGAGGCATTCGAGTATCCCTTGACTATCCGATTCCTGCGCTGACCCGCAGCGGACCGGGTGCTTCTGATCAGTTTTTCAGGCTGAAGACGATATTTTGGTCCGGATTATGCCTGGATTATTCACGAAGAAGTATCGATAAATAAATTATTGACCGAGTGAGAGAGAGGAGGACTTTATGTTCAAGACACGCAGATTTATGATCGGGGCATTCTGTATGCTGATGGTGTTGGGGCTGTCCGGATGGGCCTCAGCCCAGGCAGGATCCGCCAAAAAGCCGCTAACCCATGACGTATATGATTCCTGGAGATCCATTGTCCGTCCGCTCATCTCCATTGACGGAGATTGGGTCCTGTTCGTAGAGACTCCCCAGAAGGGAGAAGGGGAACTCGTGGTGCTGAACGTCCGGAACCGGAAGGAGTATCGGCATCCGATCGGATTCACCGGAGAGGGAACGGATTCCGAGAGGGCGGCGGCCGCCCAGTTCTCTTTCGATACGTCCCACGTTGCATTCCTGATCTCTCCCACCCAGGAAGAGGTAAAGCAGGCCAAGAAGGATAAAAAAAAGAAGGAAGATCAGCCCAAGAAGAAGCTCGGGATCATGGACCTGTCCGATGGGACGGTAAAGGTGATCGACCGGGTGAAAAGCTTCAAGGCGCCAGAGGATGCCGGGGGGTGGATCGCGTATTTGAAAGAAGAGGCCCCCAAGCCTAAAGATGAGAAGACGGAAAAGAAGGAAGGGGCCGAGACAGAGGAGCCGGAGACAAAACCCGAGGCCAAGGATGAAGAAAAGAAGAAAAAGGACAAAAAATTCGGGACCGAGCTTGTCCTTCTGTCACTCGAGGATGGGGTAGAGAACTCCTTTGCCTCTGTGATGGATTACCGCTTCACCAAGGACGGCGCGTATCTGCTCTACACTGTGTCCAGCAAGGAGAAACCTGAGAGCGACGGGATCTATGCTCAGAAGCCGGGCAGGGCGGAGAGCACCGCCCTGCTGACCGGCGAGGGCAACTACGTCAAAGTGGCCCTGGACGAAGAGGAAACGAGGCTGGTGTTTTTGACCGACAGGGATGACTATGAGGCGGAAGAACCTGTTTTTAGCCTGTACGGGTGGGACCGGGGAGACGAGGCGGCAGAATTGTGGGTCTCCCACTCCGCGACAACAGGATTTCCCGAAGGAATGGCCGTAAGCGATAAGTCCGATGTGTCCTTCAGCCTGGATGGCGGCATCGTACTCTTCGGCATCAAGGAGATTCCCGAGCCCAAGAAGGACGATGAGGAGGATGTGGAAGAGGAGGCCAGGTTCGACCTCTGGCACTGGGACGATCCTTTCCCCCAGCCCCAGCAGAAGATCATGGCCCAGAGGGTGCGCAACAACACCTGGGAGTCGGTCTTCCATATCGCGGATAAGAAATTCGTGCAGCTGGCCGACGAGACCGTACCGGATGTGAGCCTGTCAGACAGCGGAAAAGTGGGTTTTGCCGTCACCGACTGGCCCTATACCAAGCGGGTCTCCTATTTCGGTTCGTTCGCGGATGTCTATGTGATCGATCCCCGCACCGGGGAGAAGGACCTGGTTAAAAAAGAACTCTACGGGCGCGCCAGCCTCTCGCCCAATGCGAAGTACGCCTACTGGTTCGAGGGCACGGACTGGTTCGCACACGACATCGCGGCGGGCACCACCAAGAATGTGACCGCCGGCCTCGGTGTGCGCTTCGACCGGGAGGACCATGACACGCCCAATCCAGCCCGGGGATACGGAACGGCCGGCTGGACAGGCGGCGATGCCGCCCTCCTGGTCTATGACCGCACCGACATCTGGGAGATCAAGCCCGACGGCAGCGGGGCTCGCATGATCACCGAGGGCTTCGGCCGCAAGAACGGCCTCGCGTTCCGGTATGCACGCCTGGACCGCGAGGAAAAAACCATAGATCCCGGGAAGACCCTGCTCCTCACTGCCACGAATGAGCAGACCATGGCCCATGGATTCTACACAGACAGGGTTGCCGGCGAGGCGCAGCCCCGCAGGCTGCTCATGGCAGACAAAAATTTCGGTTTTCCCCAGAAGGCCAAGGAAGCTGACGTGCTGCTATTCACACGGCAAGCCTTCGAAGAGTATCCGGAACTGTGGGTGAGCGGGCTGGACTTCAAGGAACCCCGTAAGCTTACCGCCCTGGGGAGCCAGATGGATCCCTACATCTGGGGCAGCGCGGAGCTGAGGGATTTCCTCAGTGCTGATGGCAAACCCCTCAAGGGCATCCTGATCAAGCCGGACAACTTCGATCCCGGAAAGAAATATCCGCTCATGGTGTACATCTACGAGACCCTGCACCAGGGCCACCACCGATACCGCGATCCTTCCCCCGGAAGCTCGGTCAATCCCTCCTATTACGTGAGCAACGGCTATGTCCTGTGGATGCCCGACATCGAGTACGACACCGGCTATCCCGGACCGGATGCCATGAAATGTGTCCTGCCCGGCATCCACATGCTGATCCGTGAGGGCTACATCGATCCCAAGGCCATCGGCATCCAGGGGCACTCCTGGGGCGGGTACCAGATCTCCTACATGGTCACGCAGACCAACCTCTTTGCAGCTGCCAATGGAGGGGCCCCGGTCTCCAACATGACGTCGGCCTACGGCGGGATCCGCTGGGCCAGCGGCATGGTCCGGCAGTTCCAGTACGAACACACACAGAGCCGCCTGGGCGACACCCTGTGGAAGGTTCCCCTACGCTACATCGAGAACTCTCCCATCTTCTGGGTCGACAAGATCCAGACACCCCTCATGTACATGCACAACGATGAGGACGGGGCTGTTCCCTGGTACCAGGGCATCGAGTTCATCATGGCCCTGCGCCGCCTGAACAAGGAAGCCTACATGTTCAATTACAACGGGGAGGCTCACGGGCTGCGCAAGCGTGTGAACCAGGAGGACTGGACCATCCGAATGGCAGCTTTTTTTGATCATCATCTCAAGGGGGCTCCCATGCCCGACTGGATGAAGAACGGCATCCTGGCCTGGGACAAAGAAGAGAAGAAATAGCGGCTCCGGGGCGCTTTCCCCGGGAGGAGGATACAGTGCCTCTGGAAGTGAAGCTGAAGAAACTGGGGCAGGCAGCCCTGTACCTGCTTCTTTGGGCGTTCACGGCCTGGCTGCTGTATCCGCTGATCGTCCTGGATAAAGTGTATGCGGCGAACGCCAAGGAGTACCTCTTCCGGGCCGTGATCGGGATCACCATCATGATCATCCTGTTCGGGAAGACCGTGTTCGATCTCTTTTTCCCAATGTCGACCTCGAACAAGATGACGGCGATACAGGTAGTGTTCCTGACCGTGTACTCCATGGTCCTGGCAGGCGGGATCATTCTCATGCTGGGGCGCCTGGTGTCCCTTTTCATCCGCAGCCAAGACCTCGACGTGCGGTTCTAGAAGGCCCTACCGGGTCCCGGCCTGCCGGATTTTCCTATTCCGGGGGCGTCCAGACAAGGAGTCCTGCGGGATTCCCTCTTCCACCCACGCACTTTCTCTGCATCCCCTTCCCTGCGAATCGAGTTCTAAGGAGTGGCGGGAATAATCGAGGCCCGCTCTTGTATATATATTTGGAGATGCGAAAAGAAAGAACAGGGGCGAATACAGAGAAACGGAGGTACAAAATGTTTTTTCGAAAATGGTTTGGAATCGTGATGCTGGGACTGCTCTTGGGAACCATGATCCTGGGCAGCGATCCAGCAGAAAAGGCTGCATCCCTGGCAGGGACCGTGACCGATCCCCATGGCAATCCATTACCCCAGGCCACGGTGGCCGTAGCCAACCTGAACCTGCAGGTCACGCGTTCTACGCGGACGGGAAAGAAGGGAGAGTTTGTTTTTGAAGGGCTCCCTTCTGGGAACTACCGGCTCTCCGCCTGGGCGGCGGGATTCAAGTCCCTGGTCAAGGAGAATGTCCGCATCAACCAGGGGAAAACCCTGACCCTTGCATTGAAACTGCAGCCGGGCACCAGCCGCTTTTTTGAAGACGAGCTGGCCGACCTCAAGGTCGAGATGCCCGCCAAAGAAGGGGTTTCGGGTGGCGTGATGGGCGGCGTGGTCGGTGGCGTGCTGGGTGGAGTGCGGCAGGCTTCTCACCGATCCCGTCCGGGGGAGGTGCCCGCTCCCTATTGCCGGCCCACCCACAACACAGAGGAATACAGCCGCATCTATGAGAACATCTTCCTGCCCGCGCTCGACAATCCTCTCTCCACCTTCTCCATCGATGTGGACACGGCTTCGTATACCAATGTCCGGCGCTTCCTCAACAGCAATCAACTCCCCCTCGAGGACGCAGTACGCATCGAGGAGATGATCAACTATTTCACGTATGCCTATCCTGAGCCCGAGAAAAAGCGGCCCTTTGCCCTGTACACGGAGATCTCCTCCTGCCCCTGGGACGCGCGGCACCAGCTGATCCACATCGGCCTGCAGGGCAGGAAGCTCCAGACAAAGGAGCTCCCCCCTTCAAACCTGGTCTTTCTCCTGGACGTTTCCGGATCCATGGGCTCCCCCAACAAGCTCCCCCTGCTGCGGCAGGCATTCAAGCTTCTGGTCAATGAGCTGGATCCCCGGGACAGGGTGGCGATCGCGGTGTATGCCGGCGCGGCGGGCCTGGTGCTCCCTTCAACGTCTGCGGCTCAGAAGGACCGGATCGTCGACGCCATCGAGCGCCTGAGTGCAGGAGGCTCGACCGCCGGCGGAGCGGGCATCAAGCTCGCCTATAAGGTGGCGGAAGAGAACCTGATCCCCGGTGGAAACAACCGGGTCATCCTGGCCACCGACGGGGATTTTAATGTGGGCACCTCGAGCACTTCTGAACTCGTCCGCATGATCGAGGAGAAGCGCGAGAAGGGAGTCTTCCTCACCGTACTGGGGTTCGGCATGGGCAACTACAAGGACGGCCGGATGGAACAGCTGGCTGACAAGGGAAACGGAAACTATCACTATGTCGACAACCTGATGGAGGCGAAGAAGGTCTTCGTCGACGACATGCGCGGCACGCTCTTTACTATCGCCAAAGACGTCAAGCTCCAGGTCGAATTCAATCCGGCCAAGGTCAAGGCCTACCGCCTGCTCGGTTATGAGAATCGGATGCTCAAGAAGGAGGATTTCGCCGATGACCGCAAGGATGCAGGCGAGCTCGGGTCCGGCCACACGGTCACGGCACTCTACGAGATCATACCCTATGGCTCGGAGGAAGAGATCCCGTCTCAGGGCGATCTGAAATACCAGCAGACGCGCATCGATCCCCGGGCATTCAAGAGCAGGGAGATCCTGACCGTCAATCTGCGCTACAAGGAGCCGGATGCCGACAAGAGCAGGCTCATCCGCTATCCGCTCGAGGACCGGATCGTGGGCCTGGATCGTGCCACGGCCGACTTCAAATTCTCCGCCGCGGTGGCGGCCTTCGGTATGCTGCTGAGGGGATCCGAATTCAAGGGAGACGCCTCCTTTGAGAGCGTTCTGAAGTTAGCCAGGGCCGGAAAAGGCCTGGACCATCACGGCTATCGGGCCGAGTTCATCCAGCTGGTGGAAAAGACCCGCCTTCTGCGGTCAATTGCATCGAAGATCGAATAGCCGGCATCGGGATCAATCCAAAGGGGGACAGCAGGCCTGTCCCCCTTTTTTTTCTCCCGCCTAGAGGAAGAAATACAGTTTCAGGTAGAGAAGCCGGCCGCTGTTGAGCACATCATACCCATACGACAGCCTGGCGCTCCATAGGGGGGAGGGCTTGATGGTCAGCGCCGGTCCCAGAAACATGACCGCATCGCCTCCGGCCGCCTTGATCCCGTACTCCATGATCCCGGGGCGGAATACCCTGCTCGCCCCCAGGGCATAGAGGATGTTGGTGATGAAATAGAAGTGTTCCTGAGAGCTCCTGTTCAATCCCACAAATCCCCGGGCCTGGAACGTGGTCTGCAGCCGTTTTTCCAGGACAGAGAAGGTATAGTCCAGGCGGGCCCCCAGGTAGTTCTGGCCTTCGCTGTTGAGCTTCCAGTAGAGATAGACGTTGAGCCCGCCGAAATTCCTGCCGACGAGGGCATCGATCCGATTCAATCCCGGAGGCGTGGTGTAGTCGAGGGGACGGAAACGGAAGGTGTAGCTGCCGGTCCGGTAGACCAGATCGACGGCGGCCTTGCTCCTGTGGTCTTCCGAGAATAGGCTCCCCCCATTCAGCACGAGGAGACAGAGCAGCTGGAGCAGAATCCGGCGGCCCACGGTCCGGATTCGGCGTGAGCTGAGCCAAAACATGAGGCCCCACCATATGCAAAATCACCGCCAAAATCAATGCCCACGTTTTGTCGGCCATATGTCCGAAGGCGAACACACCCTGGTTCACAAGCGAACACCGGTCCTGTCCGGCCTGCAGATGCCGGATGTTCCCGTGCTCGCGTAAATAAAATTTACATTGCTGTTATCCAGAGAGATCCGTGTAAAGAGTCTTTTAGGCCGCCTCCAGCAGAGTCTTTCCACCTGAACGCTGAACATGATATTAGGATCTGGCATGGATATTGCAAAACAATTTCCATCGAGAGGGGTCGATTGGCCGCCTCTCTCCATAAAGCAGCGGAGTCATCGATGAGCTTGAACTCGAAAATCACTATCTTCGTCATTCTCATCCTGCTGCTGCTTTTCCTGACATTCATGCTGCCGGTCACGGCTCGGGCGTACGATCAGGGCGGGGAGAACAACCGGATTCGAGGAGCCCGGCAGCATGATCCCGAGGTGGGAAATGGCATGAGTTCTCTGGGGATTGGGATAGATGCGCATCAGATCTGAGGAGGTCGGAGATGAATAAGGCGATCGTCGTTCTTTTTGTAATGGTCTTGATCTTTGCGATGCTTTTTGCCTAGAGGACCGAGATGGGAACGAACCGGGAAGCCGGCCCCGAGGCGGCTTCGGAATCCTTGGTCGGAAGAGCCGTAAGGCTTTTGTCATAGAGACGCCGATACCTGGAGGCAGCGAATACGAACCCTTCAGCCAGCCCTCCTGGATCACAGGTTTTTTGCTGCCTCCCCCTTTTTTCCTCCCCAGTCCTCCGGTCCGTGATAGCTAGGTTGCTGAAGGAGAGGACCTCTTGAAAGACATCAAAATGTTGAAGCGAAGAGTTTCTGCCGGCGGCCTCCCCCCTTCGTGTGTTTTTTTACTTCTGCCGGTTTTTCTCCTGCTGTCACACCTGTTTGTGAATGGAGCGCAGGACTCCCGCGACCGCTCTCACCAGCCCGAAAAGGTCATGGCCAGTGTGGGGGTAAAGGCCGGGATGGTGGTCGGTGAGGTGGGGGCCGGATCGGGCTATTTCACCTTCCATCTGGCCAGGAGGGTGGGGGCGAACGGCAAGGTCTATGCCAACGACATCTCTAAGCGTGCCCTGAATTCCCTGGAGCGTCGCCAGGAGAGGGAGGGGATCACCCAGATCGAGACCGTCATGGGAGAGATGGACGATCCTCTCCTGCCAAAGGGCCTGGACATGGTGTTTATCGTGAACGCCTTCCACGATATCGTGCATCAGGTCGCCCTCCTGAACAATCTGTCGCCCAGCCTCAAGCCGGGAGCCGCCGTGGTCATCATCGACAGGGATCCCGGGAAGATCAATAACTTCAGCGGCCATGTGCTGACTCAGGAGGAGCTGCTGGGGAAGATCAAGGAGAGCGTTTTTCAGCTCGACCGCATCGAGACCTTCCTGCCCCAACACAACATCTACATCATCCGGATCCCGGATAACCGGACAGGTGAATCCAAGAGAGGGGAAAAACGAATATGAGATCAAATAAAGTACGCACCATGGGACTGGTCCTCCTTCTGGGAGCCGGAGGGATTCTCCTATTCGGGATACAGGATGAAGCCCCGTCCAGCTATGCGGAGATGCGGGCCCGCCTTGGCGAACTCTATCAGCAGCAAAAGTACGCGGAGGCGGCGGAGCTCCTGAACGGGGCACTGACCAGGTTCCCCGAACACCTCAAGGCCAACACATTCAACCTGGGCCTCATGTGTTCCCACCTGCAGCAGTATGACAGGGGCGTAAAAGCCCTGCTCTATGGGCTGGAGCACGGAATCTGGTACGGCCTGTATGATTTTACGCATACCCTGTGGGATCCCTACAGAGAGAGGCCGGATTTCCTGGATTTCATGGACAAGAATGACCGGATGCGCCAGGAGGCCCAACGGAGAGCCCGCCCGGGGCTCAAGGTGGAGACCCCCAAGGGATACTCGAAAGAGAAGGAGTATCCCTTGTTTGTCGCACTCCACGGAGGCGGGGAGAACATGGAGGCCTTCAGCCAGAACTGGAGGTCGCCTCGGCTCGAGGATGAATTCCTTGTCGCATACCTGCAGTCGTCTCAGGTGGTGACCATGGACGGATTCGGCTGGACCGAGGACCTTTCCCTGGCTAAGGAGGAAATCCTCGCGGCATACCGCAGGATCCTGACGGCATACCGCGTGGATGGGGACCGGATCCTGATCGGCGGTTTTTCTTCTGGTGGGGTAGCCGCCCTCATGGTGACCCTGGATGAGGTGTTGCCGGTGGCAGGCTTCGTGGTTTTATGCCCGGCCCGGCCGGAGGGATTTACTGCCGAAAAGGTACGGGCGGCGTCCAAACGTGGGATCCGCGGCGTTCTTCTCACCACGGAGATGGATCAGCGACTCGAGGACCAGAGTGCCATGGCCGGCCTGATGGCCCGGGAAGGTTTTCCCTGTGATTTCCAGATCACTCCCGACATCGGCCATTGGTATCCCGAGGACCTGGACAGGAGGATCGACCAGGCGATCGCATATATTGTAGAAAAATAATGTCTGGAGCAGACCGGGCCGTCTCGGATAAAATAAGGGGAGACTCATGATCCAGACAAAACCTCTTGCCCGCCGGTTTGGTTCGCTTCTGGCCCTGCTCTGCCTGGTAAGCCTGCATCCTCTGTCCGAGCTTCCCGCACCTCAGATCGAGTTCCCGCACCTCAGCGGCCCTTATCTGGGACAGGTACGCCCAGGAGAAGAGCCGGGAATCTTTGCATTGGGGATCGTGTGCACGGGACGGTACGTGCTCAATGCCGTCTTCTCTCCGGACCTCCGGGAGTTCTATTTTTCCACCATGGATGCGGACAAGAACTATACCATCCTGCAGATGCGGGAGATCGAGGGAAGCTGGACGCGCCCGCGTATCGCCCCTTTTTCTGGGACCCACAGCGACGCGGATCCTTTTATCACACCGGATGGAAATCAGCTGCTCTTTCCCTCGGACCGCCCCCTTTCGGAGGGAGGCCCGGGTGCCGATGGATACAACCTCTGGGCCGTGGAGCGCTCAGGCCCGGGTTGGACGGACCCGCGCCCCCTGGGTTCCCAGATCAACCTCAAGGGTGGGATCGAGATCTATCCCAGCATGGCCCGAAACCAGACGTTGTACTTTTCCTCCGACCGGGAAGGGGGGCGCGGCTCGAGCGACATCTACCGGGCGCGCCTGGTCAACGGGGACTATGCCGAGCCAGAGAACCTTGGGAAGACCATAAACACCTCCGACCGCGAATACGATGCCTTCATCGCTCCGGATGAATCCTTCCTGATCTTTTCCTCCTACCGCCTCCGGAGCGGGTTGGGCAAGAGCGATCTGTACATCAGCTTTCGCAGGAGCAGCGGCAGATGGGGCCCGGCCCGCAACATGGGCAAACTCATCAACAGCAGGGAGAGCGAGTTCTCCCCCATCGTTTCTCCGGATGGGAATTATTTTTTCTTTACCAGCACGCGCCTCGGCCAGGGAGACATCTACTGGGTGGATGCCGCGGTGCTGGAAAGGTATCGTACAGAGGAGGAGGGGACATGAATCTCCCGGCAGTGCCGTTTACGTTTACCGATTGGAGCCAGGTGGAAGCCGTCGAACACTTGGGTGAGACGGGGACTTCCTACTGGTGGGTTTATGAACAGGGCGGCATGCGCGTGCGTGTCGTCGAGTACTCTCCGGGTTACCGTGCGGACCACTGGTGCGGGCGTGGACACGTGCTCTTCATGCTGGAGGGGGAGCTCTCCATCGAGCTCAGAGATGGCCGCAGGATCACGATGACGCCGGCCACGAGCTTCCAGGCCGGGGATGACGAGGACAATCCCCACCTGGCTTTTACCGAGACAGGAGCCAAGGTGCTCATCGTCGACTGAGGAAGGGAATAGGAGACGGACAATGAAGAAGTTGTTGCCGGGCCTCATGGCCCTGCTTATCTTTGGAGGATCGGCCGTGGCGGCTGAGGAGTATCAGGTCACAATCCTTTACGACAACACCGCATATGCGCCGAACACGAAGGCGGATTGGGGATTTGCCTGCCTGATCGAGGGGGCGGAAAAGACCATCCTGTTCGATACGGGCACCCAACCAGACATCTTCTGGCACAACATCGAGGCCTTGAGCATCGATGTGGATGCCATCGATCTGGTGGTGATCTCGCACGAACACGGGGACCACACGGGAGGACTCTGGACGCTGCTCAAAAAGAAGAAGAGCGGGCTCCCCGTCTATTTCCCGGCCTCGTTCACCGAGGGATTCAGCCGGAGAGTGGAGTCTATTGAGGGGGCGAGTGCGATCAGGGTGAAGGATCCCCTTGAGATCTGCCGGGATGTCTGGCTGACCGGTGAGATCAAGGGGCCGGTCAATGAGCTCGGTATCATCTTCGACACCGGCCAGGGGCTGGCGTTTTTGACCGGCTGCGCCCATCCCGGCATCGCTGAGATGGTCCTGCACTCCCGCAGTGTACTGAAGAAGGATGTCTATTTTGTCCTCGGCGGCTTCCACCTGATGGAGAAGTCCCGGAGCCAGATCAATGCCATCATCGAACGGTTCCAGGAGGCCGGGGTCCGGAAATGCGGCGCCACCCACTGCACCGGCGAAAAGCAGATCGAGTGGTTCCGGCAGGCCTACGGCGAAAACTTCGTGGAGATGGGAGTCGGCAGGATCATCCGTATCCCGAAATAGACCTGCCCTTCCGCAGCAAGGAGGAATATCGCAGCTGGAAAGACGGTCAGCGGCGGGACTAGAGGAGGGCCGGACTTGTCCTGCTGCTGCTAACTCAACAGGTTGGGCAGCAGGTCCCGGTCGAGCAGCTGGAGGTGTTCGAACGGGTCGAGCCCATGCGCACCGCACAGGCGCTCAAGGTTTTTTTGATCTGGGGGCTGCCGCACTTCTCGCACTTGAGTTCGGTAGATTCAGCGGTTACACCCACCAGTATTTCAAAGTCGTGGCCGCATTTTGTGCAGCGGTATGAATATATCGGCATTGTTTTCTCCTAATGAAATCACCTTGACAGACGATACTGGATATATAATACTTGCTAGCAGCAACTAATGTCAAGGAAAAATGAGCACTTCCCAGGAGATAAAACATGGCGCAGGAAAAATTGTGGGATATCCTGGAGGTCCTCAACCGGCGCTGCCAGTCTCAGGAGGCAATGATAAGGGAGCGTCTTCAGCTCTCTCCGGCCGAATACCTCGCCCTGAGGCGTCTTGAACCGGATGAGACGGTGATCTGCCAGGAACTGGCCCGCCGAATGGAGCTCTCCCTCTCTCGCAGCAGCCGAGTCATCGACCGTCTCTTCAGCCGCGGATTTGTGGAGAGGTCGGAATGTGTCGCAGACAGGCGCTGCAGATCCGTCCGGCTGACAGGGGACGGGAGGGAGGTTCAGGAACGGATCAATGCTCTGCGAGAAGAGTGTGAGGGCCGTGTCCTCCGCGGCTACTCGAAAATCCGCCTGGCCGGACTGAAAAAGGAGCTGGAGGATCTGGCTGCCGCATGGCCGGCAGAATAGGATTTTTTGGTGGATTTGACATCACTTCCCCGCAAACTATAGAATCTATGCATATTGTTGCATGAAAAGAAAGACCAATAGAGAGAGAGGACCTGAAAGGGAATATCCGAGGAGGGATCAAATGACCACAAAAAAAGCTGAGATCCAGCGCCGTTCATTTCTGAAGATGGGATTAGCGGGTGTCGCTGGCCTGAGCGCAGCACCCGTACTTCAGGGTAAAGAGGGAAGATCGCATCGCCGGCAGGACCAGGCAGACCCTAAAATGATCCACCGAACTCTGGGGAAGACTGGCTTCAAGCTGCCCATCGTGAGTATGGGAGTCATGAATGCCGATAATCCGTCCCTGGTGGCCGCTGCACTGGACGCCGGGATCGTGATGCTGGATACAGCCTGGGGCTATCAGCGCGGCCGCAACGAGACCATGATCGGCCAGGTCATCAAGGGCCGGCCGCGGGACTCCTATGTGCTCGCCACCAAGGTCCCGGGCGACCGCGACCGCAAGACCGGCTTCCTCCTGCCGGAGACGTCGCCGGAAAACTTCAAGACCAAGTTCGATGAAAGCCTGGAGCGGCTGGGCCTGGAATACGTGGATATCCTGTACCTCCACAACCTCAGGCGGGGACAGGACGCCCAGTCCGAACCCATGATCAAGGCCCTGCAGGATGAGAAAAAGAAGGGAAGGGCCCGGTTCATCGGGGTTACCACACACGCCGGCGAGCCCGAGGTCATCCGCGCAGCCATAGAGGCGGGAGTCTACGACGTGGTCCTCACGGCCTACAACTTCCGCAAGGACTACCTCGAAGACCTGCGCAAGGCCGTGGCCGAGGCAGCCGAGGCCGGCCTGGGGATCGTGGCCATGAAGACACAGGCCGGCGTGTACTGGGACAAGGAGAAGACCGAGCCCATCAACATGAAGGCAGCCCTCAAGTTCGCCCTGCAGGACAGCAACCTGCACACGGCCATCCCGGGCTTCACCACCTTCGACCAGATGCAGCTGGACCTGACGGTCATGGAAGACCTGACATTCACCGAAGAGGAGTATGCCGACCTCAGGCTGGACGAGAAGACGGGGGGCCTTTACTGTCAGGCCTGCGATTTGTGCCGGCCGCAGTGTCCGCAGCAGCTCCCGATCCCCGATGTGATGCGCAGCTACATGTATGCCTACGGGTACGGCAACCTGGAGAAGGCCCACACGCTGCTTTCGTCCCTGGACCTGGACGACGATCCCTGCGGACCCTGCTCGAGCTGCAGCGTGACCTGTTCCAAGCGCTTCGATGTGAAGGGCCGGGTCCAGGATATCATAAGGCTCAAGAACCTGCCCGCGGATTTCTTTGTCTGATTTTTATAGGGGACAGGTGCATTTATAACCCTGAATGCACCTGCCCCTTTTTCTTCCCATCCCATATATTTTGCTTGACAGCGTGTTTCTGTCTGCAGTAGACTGATTGAGCGCTCGCTCAATTAGCCATGGGTAAAACAGAAGATATGCGGAAGGTCGAGGATATCCCCTCTCATGTGAAGGACCCGGATCTCATCGGCCGCCGCCGCCGTCAGATCGTAGACGCCGCCGTCAGGCTCTTTATCGCAAAGGGCTTCCACAAGACCACTACCCGCGAGATCGCCCGCGAGTCCGGGATCTCCACCGGGCTCCTCTATGAATACGTGTCTACCAAGGAGGATGTGCTCTACCTCGTGTGTGACGCCATCCATGCCGAAGTGGAGGCTGCCGTGGCCGAGGCCGTCCAGCGCGTGTCCGGAGGCCGAAACGTTCTCGCGGCCATGATCCGCGAATATTTCCTGGTCTGTGACCGCATGAGCGACCACATCCTGCTGGTATATCAGGAGACCAAGGCGCTCCCCGAGCAGTGGCGGAACCGCGTGCTGGAGAACGAGGTCAAGCTGACCAACATTTTCGTCGCTACCCTGGCCCGGCTGGCTCGTTCCGGCGACCTCCCGCGCCTCCCTCGCCGCTCCCTGGATCTCATCGCCCACAACATCACAGTGCTCGGACACATGTGGACCTTCCGGCGCTGGTTCCTGTCGCGCCACTTTACCATCGAGGACTACACCAAGCGGCAGACCGATTTTATCCTGGGCATATTTGCCAAGAAGGAGTCACCATGAGTCAAGAACCCGAGCCCTATCGGCCCAAGAATCCCATCCGCACCGTTACGGCCACCTCCCTGTTTGATGGGCATGACGCGGCCATCGGCATCATCCGCCGCATCCTGCAGACCACGGGCGTTGAGGTCATCCACCTGGGACACAACCGCTCGGTACAGGAGATCGTGGCTACGGCCATCGAAGAGGACGTCCAGGGCATCGCCGTCTCGTCGTATCAAGGAGGCCACCTCGAGTACTACAAGTACATGATCGACCTCTTGCGGGAACGGGGCGCCTCCCACATCCGGGTTTTCGGGGGCGGGGGCGGGGTCATCATCCCCGAGGAGATCCAGGAACTGGAGGACTATGGCGTGGCCAAGATCTACTCTCCGGAGGATGGCACCCGCATGGGGTTGCAGGGCATCATCAACCACATGGTGGAGCGCATGGACTTCTGTACCGCAGCTAAAGAGGCCCCGGACTTTGCCCGGCTATCCCCTGAAGATCCCGGCCAGGTGGCCAGGGCGATCACTGCTGTCGAACTGGCCAAGGCCGGGGAATTTGGTGACCTTTCCGAGATCCAGTCGAAGCTGCGCGAGCTGAAGCCATCCCGGACCGTTCCAGTGGTCGGGATCACGGGGACCGGTGGCGCGGGCAAATCCTCCCTCACAGATGAATTGATCCAGCGCATCCTGCGTGACATCCCGGAAATCCACGTGGCCATCGTCAGTTGCGATCCCTCGCGCCGGAAGACCGGCGGCGCCCTGCTGGGAGACCGCATCCGGATGAATGCCATCAATGACCAGCGCGTGTACCTCCGCTCTCTGGCGACGCGCCAGTCACAGACCGAGGTCCCCGAGGCCCTGCCCGAGGTCCTGGATGTGCTCCGGTCCGCGGGCTTCGACCTCATCCTGATCGAGACGGCCGGGATCGGCCAGGGGGACTCGCGCATCATCGACCTCGTCGACCTCTCCGTCTACGTCATGACAAGCGAATATGGTGCAGCATCCCAGCTAGAGAAGATCGACATGCTCGACTTCGCCGACCTGGTGGTGATCAACAAGTATGAGAAGAGAGGAGGCGAAGACGCGGTGCGGGATGTCCGCAAGCAGGTACAGAGGAACCGCAATGCCTTTGAAAACGATCCCGAGGAGCTGCCGGTCTTCGGTACCATCGCGTCCAAGTTCAACGACGACGGCGTGTCCGCGTTCTATCAGGCCCTCCTGGCACTCCTGTCCGAAAAATCCGGTGTCTCTTTCGACATCCAGCCTCCCCGCCTCAAAAACAAGACCTCCACCTCCAAGGCCATCATCGTCCCACCCGAGCGCACTCGCTATTTGGCGGAGATCGCCGAGGCCGTACGTGACTACCACCAGGGCACAGAAGAACAGGCGGATGCTGTCCGCACCCGGTGGCACCTCGCCGAAAGCCTCAAAATGATGGCAGAGCGGGATCCTCAGGCAGACTCTTCGGGGGAGGGAAATCACACCCCTAGCCCATCGGGAGGGTGGGAATCAGAAGGGGGAAGTCTGGACGGGTTGAAAAGAGAAGTCGCCCTGGCCGAAGAAAAAGTCCACAAAGAAACCCGCCGGCTCCTGGAGGAATGGGAGGAGCTGCGGGAAAAGTATTCCTGTGACGAACTGTGTTATGAGGTCCGAAGCTGCGACATCAAGCGCCCTCTCTCCACAGAGTCGCTCTCCCATCAGAGGATCCCCAAGATCGCACTTCCCCGGTTCCAGGATCCCGGAGAGATCTATCGCTGGATGCGGGAAGAAAACGTCCCCGGCTATTTTCCTTTTACAGCGGGCGTCTTTCCCCTAAAGAGGGTGGGAGAGGATCCGACGCGCATGTTCGCCGGTGAGGGCGATCCGGCCCGCACCAACCGCCGCTTCAAGCTGCTGTCGGCGAACTACGAGGCCAAACGCCTGTCCACAGCCTTCGATTCCGTCACGCTTTACGGATGTGATCCGGAAGAACGCCCCGACATCTATGGCAAGGTCGGGACCTCCGGTGTCAGCATCTGTACCCTCGACGACGTCAAAGTTTTATACGGCGGATTCGACCTGAGCGCTCCCACTACATCGGTCTCCATGACCATCAACGGCCCCGCTCCCATGATCCTGGCCATGTTCCTCAACACGGCCATCGATCAGCAGGTAGACCGGTTCAAACAGGAGAACGGTCGGGCGCCCTCGGATGAGCAGTATCAGATCATCCGGGCCGATGTCCTCACCAAGGTCCGTGGCACTGTCCAGGCCGACATCCTGAAGGAAGACCAGGGCCAGAACACGTGCATATTCTCCACGGATTTCGCACTCCGTATGATGGGAGATATCCAGGAATACTTCATCCAGAACGACGTGCGCAACTTCTACTCCGTCTCCATCTCCGGCTATCACATCGCCGAGGCCGGTGCCAATCCCATCACACAGCTGGCGCTGACCCTCTCCAACGGGTTCACCTATGTCGAGTACTACCGCTCCCGGGGTATGCCTCTCGACAGCTTCGGGCCCAACCTGTCCTTTTTCTTCTCCAACGGCATGGATCCCGAGTACACCGTGATCGGCCGAGTGGCCCGCCGCATCTGGGCCATCGCCATGCGCGACCGCTACCAGGCTTCACCGCGCTCCCAGATGCTCAAGTATCACATCCAGACTTCGGGCCGTTCGCTCCACAGCCAGGAGATCCAGTTCAACGACATCCGCACCACCCTCCAGGCCCTGTGTGCGGTCTATGACAACTGCAACAGCCTCCATACCAACGCATATGACGAGGCCATCACCACTCCCAGCGACGAATCCGTGCGTCGGGCCCTGGCCATCCAGCTCATCATCAACCGCGAATGGGGGCTGGCCAAGAACGAGAATCCTCTGCAGGGCAGCTTCGTCGTCGAGGAGCTGACCCGGCTTGTAGAAGAGGCCGTGCTCCTGGAGTTCGACCGCATCTCCGAGCGTGGCGGTGTACTGGGCGCCATGGAAACAGGCTACCAGCGCAGCCGCATCCAGGAAGAGTCCATGCACTACGAGATGCTCAAGCATACGGGCGAGCTCCCTGTTGTGGGTGTCAACACGTTTCGCAGTCCCGATGCTGGGGAAGCCGAAAACCTGGCTGCCCAGACCTGCATCCCCCTCTCTCGGGCTACGGAAGAAGAAAAGGAGTCACAGCTCCAGCGCTTGGATGAGTTCCAGAAGAGGAACGCTCATGACGCTCCGGACGCCTTAGAGAGGCTCCAGCAGGTGGCCCTCGCCGGCGGAAACATCTTTGCCGAACTGATGAACACCGTGCGCTCCTGTTCGCTCGGCCAGATCACCCGGGCCCTGTACGGTGTGGGCGGGCAGTACCGCCGCAACATGTGAAACCCACATCGCGGAATGTGCTGGATTGTGTATTCCAAGCACATGGGGTGGATGGGTGGGTCTTCTGTTTGGAAAATACAATCCTCACTGTGTGCTTTACGCCGTCCCCCCATTTTGATATAAGCTATTTTGTGACGGATGGAACTCCGAGGCCCCGATTCTTCTCAAGTATATCTCCCCAGCATAGGGCATTGCTGTGCCTGTTTGAGCCATCCGGGATCAGGCACGAATCGCAAGTAATAATCCAGGTTTAATGAGCAGAAAAGCTATCAAACAAAAAAACATATTAATAACAAACGAATAAAGGAGGCGTCCGTGTTCAGACATTCTCGAGTATTCAGGCTTTTGGGCGGCGTAATTTTTCTGGCTCTGTCTTTTTATATCCCGGTTTTTGCGGCACAGAGTGGATCCACGGACTCTCTCTTCGCCGAGGTCGTAAAGAAACTGGAGATGCGTAATGTCGGGCCTGCCATCATGGGAGGCAGGGTCGTGGATTTTGCCGTGGTGGAGAGCAACACCTCCGTCATCTATGCGGCCATAGGCCCCAGCGGAGTCTGGAAGTCGGTCAATGCGGGGATCACCTGGGAGCCTTCCTTCCACCTGGAAAGCTCGGTGGCAGTGGGGGCCGTGGATGTGTCCCAGAGCCATCCCGACATCGTCTGGGTCGGGACCGGAGAGGGCACCTCCCGCAACAGCGTCGGGATCGGGGACGGCGTGTACAAATCCGAGGACGGCGGGAGGACCTGGAAGAACATGGGGCTCGAAAACACTCGGCACATCTCCCAGATCCTCATCGACCGCAACGATCCCGATATCGTCTACATCGGGGCCCTGGGCCACCTGTGGGGCCCCAACGAGGAGCGTGGCCTGTTCAAGACCACGGATGGGGGGAAGACATGGGAGAAGGTCCTGTATGTGGACGAATCCACGGGAGTCTGCGACCTGGCCGTGGACCCTTCCAACAGCCGCATCCTGTATGCCGCGACCTGGGACTTCCGCCGCAAGCCCTTCCACTTCCGCAGCGGAGGCCCCGGCAGCGCCATCTACAAGACCACGGATGGAGGGGAAACCTGGAGAAAGATCCATAAGGGGCTGCCCTCTGGAAACTACGGCCGCATCGGGCTGGATGTGTGCCGCAGCCGGCCCGAGGTGGTCTACGCCCTGGTGGAAAACGCAAACAGCGGGATCTTCCGATCCGAGGACAAAGGAGAGACCTGGAAACGCATGGGCGACAAGCAGATCTATGACCGGGTGAACTTCCGGCCGTTCTACTACAGCAAGATCACTCTGGATCCCAACAACGACCTGGTGGTGTACGTGTATTCCGGATCCTCCTTCGTGTCCCGTGACGGCGGCAAGACCTTCTCCGGCATCTCGGGAGGGACCCACCCCGACCATCACATGTTCTGGGTCGATCCCCACAACTCTCAACACCTGCTGGATGGAAACGACGGCGGCATCGACATCTCCTATGACGGTGGAAAATCCTGGCACAGCGTGCGGGCCGGCGCCTGGTCCGAGGTCTATCAGGTGGGCTACGACATGCGGGATCCCTACTATGTGTATGTGGGGCTGCAGGACAATGGCAGCTGGGGCGCTCCGGTCAACTCCCTCGATCCCAGCGGGATCATGAACTTCCACTGGTATGCGATCGGCGGGGGTGACGGCTTCTACATCCAGCCGGATCCGGAGGACTACTCCACGGTCTTCCGCAACGCCCACATGGGCGGGATCACGCGCTACGACGTCAGGACGGGAGATTCCCAGGACATCAAGCCCGTGGCCCCTCTGGATGAGCCCCCCCACCGCTTCAACTGGAACTCGCCCATCCTGCTGTCTTCCCATGACCGGCGAGTGGTTTATTTTGGAGGCAACTTCCTGTTCAAGACCACAGACGGTGGCCGTTCCTGGGAGAAGATCAGCCCCGATCTCAGCTCCAACGATCTGGAGAAACAGAAGGATTCCGGGGGGGTGACACCCGACAACACAGGTGCCGAGATCCACTGCACGATCTACACGATCTCCGAATCGCCCCTTAAGCAGGGCCTGATCTGGATCGGGACGGACGACGGCCTGGTGCAGCTGACCCGGGACGGCGGCGGCACCTGGACCGACCTCACCGGGAACATCAAAGGCCTGCCCCAAGCCAGCTGGGTGACACGCATCGAGGCGTCCCATTTCGCGGAGGGGACCGCCTATGCCTGCTTCGACCATCACCGCTGGGACGACTACAGGCCCTATGTCTACAAGACAGAGGATTTCGGCCGGACCTGGACCTCTCTGGCCGGCGGCCTCCCCGCCGTTGGCTATTTGCACGTGGTGCGCGAGGATCCCGTCAACCCGGGCCTGCTCTATGCGGGCACCGAATTCGGGCTTTTCTTGAGCATCGACGGAGGGAAGGAGTGGGTTCCCTTCCGGAACGGCTTCCCGACCGTCGCGGTGCGCGACATTCAGGTTCACCCCCGGGACCATGACCTGCTGGTGGGAACCCACGGCCGGGGGCTGTGGGTATTGGACGACATCTCCTCCCTGCAGGGCCTGACGGCGGAAACGATCGCCTCCGACTGCACGCTGTTTGACATACGACCCGTCACGCTCCATTCCATGAAGGGCAACTCCATGTATTCAGGACCGCACCAGTTCACTGCCCCCAATCCGAGGCCGGGGGCCAAGGTCAGTTACTATCTCAAGGAAAAGCCTGCCTCCGGGACGCCGTTCTCGCTGACAGTGGTAGACAGCGCAGGAAACAGCGTCCAGACCCTGCGGGGTTCGCGCAACAAGGGGCTCAACACCGTCACATGGAACCTCCGTGTCCAGGGCGAGGCGCCCGCAGCCTCCGTACCTTCTCAGGGCCGCCGGAGATCGTTCGGGGGATCCTACTGCTATCCGGGGGAATACACGGTCGTGCTGGAGCTGGGCGAGGATCGGTTCGAGAAGGCCTTCACGGTCAGGGCCGATCCGAACCATACCTTCACCCTGGAAGAACGGCGGCTCAACCGTGAGTTTGTCAGGGAGATCGCCGCCCTGAACCAGAAGGGGGCCCTCCTGATACGGGAAATGGAGGCCCTGGATGCACAGCTCAAGGACGTGGGGAGCCGGCTCAAGTCCGCTGGAATCACAGATACGGCGCTGAGCGAGAAGCTCCAGGCCATCCAGAAAGAAGTGAAAATCATCCGCACGACCTATTCCTACAGCGTGGAGGGCCGTACAGGATACCGCCGCCCAGTGATGGTGGCGCTGCGCGGAGGCACGCTCCCCGAACAGCTGTCCCGCCTCCGGGGCTCGGTGAGCCGCTATCAAGGAGCGCCCACCCAGACCCAGATCGATCATTTTAGTTATATCAAGGGTGTGGTCGAGCCGCTGCTGCAGACAGCAGCGGAGATCCGGGATAGAGACATCCCCGAGCTCAATCGGATGCTCAACGCCCAGGACTTCCCGGTGATCAAATAGGCGCGGCCCAGCGAGCACGTTTTCGATGCGGCGTATAGCCCTGGAGAGTCTCCTGCAGGAGAAGGCGGTCGGCCTCCTGCTGGTGTGCAACTGCATCCTGCTGGTGGCCTCCTGGGTGATGTCGATCGTTGCCTATCCTGACCTGCCCTCCTCCGTCCCTCGTATGATCGACTTCCTGGGACGGCCACGGCTGATGGGGGCAAGGTCCCTGTTTTTCTTTATTTCTCCCCTGCTGCAGACAGGCTTATTCGTGGTGTGCCTCTGGGCCTCTCACAAGATCGCCAATCGCAAAGAGGGACTGAGGCCAAAGGGTTCGCTCCTGCAGGAAGCGGCATTCCTCTCCAATATCTTTGTGCAGCTCATCTTCATCCACGCTCAGCGCACCATCATCTACCTGGCTCATGGAGTAGAGAAAGGATTCAATCCGGCCTATTTTTACGCACTCTTCCTGATCATCCTGGCCCTGATTCCGTATTTCCGGCTCCGGATGAAACTGGGAGGATAGAATATGAAGCAAAGCCGTGCATTTTTGCCTGGAATCTGTTAAGTATAGGGGCTTAAGGAGTCTTAAATGAGAAAGGCTTTCATCGTAGCGTCGCTCCTGCTGTTCCTGGTCCTTGCCGTCCCGGCCGGGGCCCAGTGGGCCAAGGCGTACGGCAGCGGTTCGGAAGAGGCACCGATGGCCGTGCTGTTCAACTCAGAGGGAAAGCTGGTCCTCACGGGCTTCACCAAGAGCATCTTCACTACATATTCCTATGGAGACGTCGTTCCGGATGAAACTGAACTGGAATACAGATCCTGGTTCATGGAGATATCCGGTGACGGGACCGCGGTAGAAAAATACAGCCTTGGCTCTCAAAAGGCAGGAGTCCCCCCCGATTCCAGGATTCTGGAGTGGATGCGGTCGCTTCAACCGACTGTGGACGGAGGCTACATCCTAGCCGGTCATATGGAGACGGGCTGGTCCGAGGGGAGCTTGATCACGGACTACAAATGCGCTTTTCTCCTGAAGCTTTCCTCGGACTTACAGATCGAGTGGCAGCGGTTTCTGGGAAACGATGACCGGGACTCGGTGGAAACAGTGTTGTCCGTCGAGCCCACGGATGATGGTGGATACATCGCGGTGGGATCGACCTCATCGTTCGGCATGGGAGGGCACGATGTCTGGGTTCTGAAGCTCGATTCTGCGGGGCAGGTCACTTGGCAGAGAGCCTTCGGAGGAGAGGGGAAGGATACGGCCCATCTGGTCCGGCAAACCCCTGACGGAGGGTATATGGTGGTGGGATATGCTTCGTCATTCCAGCCCGAGCCCGATTCCCCGGAGGGAGAAGCAGCAGGAGAAGTTGAGAGTCTTCCGGCGTCCCGGATCTGGGCGCTGCGCCTGAATCCGGAGGGATCCCCTCTGTGGCAGCAGCTGTGCGGGCGAGACAATGACAAGGCAACCAGCATGGCCCTGAGCTCTGACGGAGGAGCCTGGATCGTGGGCTCGACCGAGCCGGAGCCGGAAGAGGGGCAGGAGCCCCACTGCGACATTTTGCTTTTCAAGTTGAGTGAAGAGGGGAGCGTCGTTTTCCAGAGGATCTTTGGCAACGCATCCAATGAGTGCATCACACATCTCATCCAGAGAAGCGAAAAAAAATTTCTGGCTGTGGGGACACAGGAGCTGGACGGGGATCAGGACCTCCTGCTCATCCAGTTCGCGGATACCGGCCATATCGACTGGATGCAGGTCTTCGGCGCCGGCGATGTGGACGGCGAGATCTCGCAGGAACGAGGTGCAGCCGTGGCCATTGCCGAGAGGGATGAGATCATTGTGGTGGGAAACACGAGCCGCCTGGGCCCACAGGAGAATGACCTCCTTGTGCTGCGGTTGAACCCCGAAGGCCGCATCCCCAACTGTGACCTCCTGCGCGAGCTCGAGCGGTATCCCCTCAAGGATCAGGGCACGCTGCCTGTCGCGACCATGGTGGACTTTACCGCCTCGGAGGTCGGAGATGTGGAAATCACGTTCCATCCGAGCTTGTCACCGATGGGAATCATCCGAGATGTATGCACGGCAAAGAAAAATCTGCTGCGCAGGTAGAGACAGATCCATGAAAAAGACAGTTCTGATATTTTTCGTTTTGATCATCACCATGCCGGCCGCGCTGCAGGCCCAGCCCGGGAAGGTTCAGTTCACGCTCTTCTACGGCATCAACCATCACCTTGAGTATGGTGCTGTGGAGGACTTCCAGTCTGGCTACAATCATTTCCCGGTCATGCCCGCTCATTCGCCGAGCAATTTCGGGGGATCCTTTGCGTATTTCTTCACACGCTGGCTCGGGCTCGAGTATGATATGCGGGTTACCGGGCGGACCGAGGTCACGCTGACCGATCCCTCCGACGGGGATACCCTCACGATCCAGACCCCCAAGCGTTTGAGCATCACACTCAATTTCCTGCTGGAGCCACTCAAGGGGCGGATATCTCCCTATGTTTTGTTGGGAGCCGGCATCGACCGGATCCCGGCCCTGGACGAGACGTACACAACCAGCATGGGGTATGAGGTCATCATGAATGCCCCCCCGGAAAATGACCGGCTCGACATCCTGGTCCAGGGGGGAGCCGGCGTCAATGCCCTGGTGTACTCCTACTTCGGGATCCGTGCCGATGTACGGTACATGGTCGTGTTTGCCGATCCCTACAAGGTCCGGAGCCTGAACGCTACTCTCGGCCTCATCGCCCGCTTCTAGAGGGCCGGTCTTGCTCTCGTAGCCTCCTCCTTTACCAATGAAAAACCAGCCTACTCCCCCGGGCATGGCTGTCGCCGAATGACTGGAAAAATTGCGGGAAAAATGGTACATTCTTGTATTCGGCCCAAATAGTCGTGGGTGGGCGGTTAGCTCAGTTGGGAGAGCGCAGCGTTCGCAATGCTGAGGCCGGGGGTTCGAGTCCCCTACCGTCCACCACTTTCTACGAGGTGAGAGGATGAATCAAGAGATCCTGGTTATCGCCGGCACTGCCGCAAGCATCGGATTTGTGCATACGCTGCTGGGACCGGACCACTACCTGCCCTTCATTGTGATCAGCCGGGCTCGTAACTGGAGCCTGTCCAAGACGCTGTTCGTGTCCTTTCTCTGCGGCCTCGGCCATGTTTTGAGTTCCGTGGCCCTGGGCCTCATGGGCATTGCCCTGGGTGTGGCTGTCTTCAAACTCGAGAACATCGAGGCCTTTCGGGGGGGCGTGGCCGCCTGGCTTCTCATCGGCTTCGGATTCGCCTACTTCCTCTGGGGGCTTCGGCGGGCCATCAAGAATAAACCACACTCTCACGCACACTTCCATTCCGATGGGGAAAAACATGATCACAGCCATGGTCACGTCCAGGAGCATGCCCATTTGCACAACCACGAGGCCAAGAAGACCAGCCTGACTCCCTGGGTCCTCTTCGCCATCTTTGTTTTCGGGCCCTGTGAACCACTCATCCCCATGATCATGTACCCGGCCGCCAAACACAACACTTCAGGAGTCATCCTGGTGGCCGCGGCCTTCGGTGTGGTCACCATCGCCACCATGCTGACCATCATCGCCCTCTCAGCCTGGGGGATCAGTTTTGTCAGGCTGGGCAAGCTGGAGCGGTATGCCCATGCCCTGGCAGGCGCCATGATCCTCTTCTCCGGCTTGAGTGTCCAGTTCCTCGGGTTGTAGCCCGTTCTTCCGAAAACCTTCCGTAGACTGCATGCCGGGCCAGCTGGCCAGACGGCAGTACGACCTCGGATTCTGCTGGCTGCTCCGGCTGCCAGCGGGTGTGGCGGGCGTGGCGGGCGTGGGGCCCCCCAGGATGACATGGGCGGCACGATTGCAGATATCCCCGGGAACGGCTAAAATGGAGCCGTGAGGGGAGTGTACATCCAGCAAGTATAGAGGAGATTGGCCATGGAAGGACATGTCAAAGCCGTTGCAGTGCTCTGGATCATCTATGGTGCCTTGGGGCTTCTGTTTACATTTTTTCTGTTCGCGGTGCTGTTCGGGATCTCATTCATCCCGGACATGGGACCCGAGGCGCCTGTCATCCTACGCAGCCTTGCCATCGGGATGGGCCTGTTTTTCGGGATTTTGACGCTGCCGGAACTGATCGCCGGATTCGGCATCTTTAATCACCGGGAGTGGGGACGCATCGTGGGGCTGGCCGTCGCCTTCCTGAATCTGATCAGCTTTCCCATCGGCACTGCACTCAGCGTCTATACGCTCGTGATCCTTTTAAACCGCGATACGGTACCGCTCTTCAAGCCTGAATAGAGCCCGCGTGCGCCTGGATGTCTCAGTTGCTGACCAACGCAGTGCCCGGACTCAGGACGATCCTGACCCTGGGGCCGGCCTTCCTTGCCTACACGGTGCTGGCGGCTTTCCTGGCCGGACGGCTGCGCATCCGGAAACAGATACAGACTTCCTATACCCGCAAGATCTTCCATTTTTTAGTCTTCACCGCCGCCGGCCTCATCCATCTCCTGGCCGGGCTGCCGGAGGTCGTTCTGTTCGGCAGCATCGTGTGTGTCTGTGTCCTGTTTGCGCTGTGGCGAGGGGCTGGTTTCCCATTCTACGAGGCCATGGCCCGCCCACAGGATTCCCCCCACCGCTCGTTCTTTATCCTGGTCCCCATGCTGACCACGCTCCTTGGCGGCGTGTTGGCCAACCTTCTGTTCGGCCGTATGGCGCTGGTGGGCTATCTGGTCTGCGGCTGGGGAGACGCCCTGGCTGAACCCGTGGGCACACGCTGGGGCAGGCACCGCTACCGCGTTCCTTCTCTCCTGGGAGTGCCGGCCACTCGGAGCTGGGAAGGATCGGCCTCGGTGTGGGTGGCCGGGACTCTGGTCGCATTCCTCGCGGTCTGGGCGGGTGGCCAACCACTCCTTGTGTCCTTGGGTGTGGGGCTGGCCTGCGGGGCGGCGGGAGCGGTTGTGGAGGCGGTCAGCGCGCACGGCCTGGATAACCTGACCATCCAGGTGGCGGCGGCTGGGACGGCCTGGCTGTTATTGATTGGGTTCTAAAGGCGCCTATTCTCTGGTGTCGAATCCCTTCCTCTTCATCTCTCCCCAGGTTTCGTGCCCTTTCAGGTAGTCGAAGTAGGCCCGGAACCGGACCCAAGCCAAGTACTGGCGGTAGACGAAATTCTCCAGAACCGCATAGGAGACCAGGATGAGGACATCCTTCAGTTTGGGGTATTTGCGCTGGGAATACTCCCCGAGCAGGATCGAAAGCAGGGACAACACGCATCCCAGGACCAGGGCAAGCAGAAAAAACAGGATCGCGAATGCGGTGTCGATCCGCCCCAACGCCAGGCTTACAGCGAAGAGGACATAACCGGTGACCTCCACCAGGGGTCCGAACATCTCGAAGATCACATAGAACGGGATGGCGAAGAGCCCGGTCACCCCGTAGCGGGGATTGAATACCATCCTCCGGTTGTTCGAGATGACATCGATGAGGCCCCGGTGCCAGCGGTTCCGCTGGTTGACCAGGCTGCGGAACGTCTCGGGGGCCTCAGTCCAGCAGATGGGATCGGGGATGAAGGGCATGCGGAAGGGGATCTTGTGGTCGTACAGGTATTTCTTCATGCGGATGACGAGATCCAGGTCTTCTCCGATGGTAGCCGATCGGTACCCTCCGCAGGCGAGGGCGATGTCCTTGCGGAAAAGACCGAACGCGCCCGAGATGATCAGCATGCTGTTGAGCATGCTCATGCCCAGGCGGCCGCCCAGGAAGGCCCGGAAGTATTCGACGATCTGGAAACGGGCCAGTGGATTCTTGGGCAGCCCCACCGAGAAGACCTGGCCGTCCCTGACCCGGCATCCGTTGCTGAGGCGGATGACCCCCCCGGCCGCCACCGTCTTCTCCGGGTCCTCCAGGAAGGGGCGGACCATCTTGAGGAGGGCCTCCTTCTCCAGGAGCGAATCTCCGTCGATGGCGCAGAACAGGGGATAGCGGGCCACGTTCAGCCCGGCGTTCATGGCATCGGCCTTACGCCCGTTCTCCTTGTCCACCACCACCAGACGGGGTTCGGCCAAGGAGGCATAGATGTTCCTAACCGGCTTGGATTCTGCCACCCTCCGGAACACGCGGTTGGTCTTCCGCAGATCGTAGGTTTCGATGAGCCTCTCCAGTGTGGCGTCTGTGGAGCCATCGTTGACCACGATGACCTCGAACTGCGGGTACTGAATGGAGAACAGAGATTTCAGGCTGTCGAGCACGGTATTTTCCTCGTTGAAGACCGGCGCGATGATGGATATGGGTTTTACCTGTGGGAGGTGGAAGAGCTTTTCGTAGATCACATAGGCAGTCAAGTTCTTGTGCTGGTAGATCCCGATCATGGACAGCAGCGTGAACAGGATGTAGAACGCGTTGAGCAGGAAGAAATAGACCAGGATCACGGAGGTGATGATGTTGAATACTGTATCCATGCTCAGGCCTGTCATTCGGTCTGGAAGTAGGTGATCTCCTCCAGTACCATGCGCGCCATCTCCGAGGCATAGGTGTCCTGGGATTGGGCGGCGGTCTTCTCCAGCTGGCCGATCCCCCTCTCACCCAGGTTGGCCAGCGCAAAGCCGGCGTTGCGGCGGCAGTGCCAGTGCGGCGAGAAGAGGGCGTTCTTGAGGGTGGCCTGGGCCGTCTCGATCCGGAGCTTTCCCAGGCTCTTGAGGGCCTGGGCCTGGACCTCCCATGCTTGGTCCTCGGTCATGTTCAGGAGCGCCTCCTTGACCTCCTTGACCGGGATGTTGAGGAGCCCCAGGCAGCGGGCCGCGCGGATCCGGATCTCCACCTCTGAATGATCGGCAAAAGCCAGGATGTGGCGAAAGAGGCGCGGAAGGGGGAGGTGGCCCACCAGCTCGATCAGGATCCCCAGCTTTGGGACTGGGAGCCGGGGGGCCAGGTGGAGTCCCAACTGTTCCTCGATCTTGTCGCCCAGGCTGTACATCACGTTCATATAGGCCTGGAGCTCCACATCGCCGCTCTCGGCAAAAGCCTGGAAGAGGCGCGGGATCACAAAGGGGCGGGTGACGCTGGAGAGAGCGTCGATGACGGCCAGACGGACGGCCGGCCTGTCCCGGGTCAGCCCGATGATGGTGTCAAAATCGTCCTCCTGGGCAAACATGACAAAGGGCCGGATGGCCCGCAGCCGGATGTAGGTGAAGCGGGACATGAGATCCCGCGCGAGCCTGGCCTTGAGGGCCAAATCGTATATCAGGTTCAGCCGCTCCCGTTCCGGTCCGGTGATGGTCCTCATGTATTCCACCAAGACCCCCGTGAGGGCCTTGGGATAGGCCGCGTATCTCCTCGCCACACCCCGTGCCAGCCCATCGTCGTCCGCGCTCATCGCGTCGAGGATCTCTGTTTGCATCCGGTCTGAGACCTCCTCGATCCTCCGCTCTCGCTTCTGCCGGATGATCCTGGACAAGACGATGAAGATGAAGATGCCTATGGTGAACAGGGCCAGGAAGATGAGGGCGAAGATAACAATGAGGGTAGGAGTGTTCATGGGGAAGCTAAGATCTTGGCGATCTTGGAGATCAGGAGCCGGGGTGAGTATGGCTTTACGATGTAGTCAACGGCCCCACGGTCCAGCCCTTCCAGGATATCCGATTCCCGAGAGAGGGAGCTCACGATGACCACAGGGATGTGGGCCGTCTCCGGCTGTTCCTTCACGGTGGTGATAAAATGGTAGCCATTCATGCCCGGCATCATGATGTCGCACACGATGAGGTCCGGCTTCTCGCTCGTCACTTTTTTCAAGCCCGCCTCGGCATTGTAGGCGGCGACCACGGCATAGTCCTTCTGGCGCAGGAAATGGGTGATGGACTTGGTTGCAACCTTCTCATCGTCGATGACCAGGATTGTCTGCTTGCCCGGGGCGGCTTCCGCCTTGGTTTCGTCTGGCCGCATCTCCTGTACTTCGGGGAGCGGCCACCGCTTGTAACATCTATCCAGGTTTTTGAAGAGGCGCTCCAGGATCTGCCTGTCTTTCTCCAGGCAGAGGATCTCTTTTTCCAGCTGGCTCCGCGGGTCTGGCTCTTTCGCTCTGCGCCGGGATCTCTTCTTTAGTTGAGCCATCTCGGATCGCTTGAGGGCCAGGGCCTTGTCGATGTTTGTGGTTGTCAGCTCTGCCAGCGACTGGATCTTTTCCTGGTTGCGGCGGATCCCCCAGAGGACCTTCTTGCAGGAACTCCGCAGAGAATCCAGCTCGTGAGAGGAATCCTTTTTGGGTGGGCCCATCTTTTTAAGTTATCTTATCGGTTTATCCAATACTTGGCAAGCATCTCCGGATTCGAATTCCGAATTTTCAGGAGCCAGGATGGTGACAGTTTTTGCCACGCCCTCAATCTTGCCGCGGGTGAACAGGACCGGAAAATATTTGTTTTGAATCCAGAGCTCGAACAGGTCCCGGTAGTGGGGGGAACCAGGATCGCCGGACTGGCCGGGCGCATTGGTCCCCAGGGAAAGGTCCCAGTTCGAGAGGTCGGCGATGATGCGGAAGGAGGCGCCGGATGTCTGGTTGAATCCGCCACCGGTCTGATTGACCGTGCTGCCGTTCCCTCCGCGGGGCCGGGGAGCGATGTCGAGCCGGGCCTGGAGTCCCGCCCGCACGGCTTCACTCATAGGGTGACGAATGCGGATGTGATGGAAACGCTCCTGGCCGTACTGCCATCCCGCCATGTCCGAGCCCAGGCGCTCGGTTATGTCTTGGATCGCATCCTCCAGCGCCAGGAGAAGAAGCGCGTCTCTACCGGCTATCGGGTCAGCTCCGAAGCGGCCGTCCGGAGAGACCAGCCACTCGATCATTCGGGTCAGCGGGATGCGCGGGGCCAGCTCCCGCTCCGATTCGGACAGCGCGGTCGACTGGATGTAGCGCGTGAGTTGTCGCTGCCAGGACTGATACACGGTGGCAGCTGTCGAGCCCGGGGCCATGCGAAGGTCCCAGGTTCCAAGCAGCTCCAGGGCCCCGTTCACCGCGGCTTTCTCGCTGGGCAGCCCCTGCAGGAGCGGGACCAGAGCCCGGGCCGGCAGGCTGACAATGTCGTGCTGGAGCCGGGTCATGTCGGTCAGCATGAACCTGCGGCCGGATCCGAGCACCTCCTGGATCCGGGCCTGCCGGAAGGGCGAGGCCCACTGGAATCCCACGGCATGGGGATACCCCGTGGGGATGTTATCCTCGTTGGCCGTGGAAAAGAATCCCTCTGCCGGATTGAAGACATGGGGCAGAGTTGGAATGGGCAGGAAATCCTCCCATTCGCAGCTCCCGTCACCCGGGACCGGGAGCAGCCCCTCCCAGCCGGACCTGAGCGGTGCGATCCCCACTGCCTGCCAGCCGATGTTGCCCTCGGTATCCGCCCAGACCATGTTTTCCGAGGGCGTGCGCGAGAAGCTGCATGCCTCACGGAATTCCTCCCAGGTCCCGGCCTGATCCATACGAAGGCTGGCCAGGTAGGGGGCGCATCCGATATCGAGCCAGGCTGCCCTCAGGGCATAGGCCTTGCGGTTTTCCCTGTCCTCGAACAGGATCGGGCCGTGTCGTGTGTATTTGAGCTCCACGGAGACGGGCTCCTGGCCGCGCACGGAGATCCGCTCGGACAGCACCCGCATGGCCAGCCAGGAATCCTTGTATCGATAGCGGTTGGGATCCTCCGGATGTGTGTCATACACATAGAGGTCTTCCTGATCCACCGAGAAGATGGTCAGCCCCCAGGCTCCGTGCCGGTTGTGGCCGATGGAGATACCGGGCAGGGCCGGTTCCCCGCCGCCGATGACATCCCAGCCGGGGGCGTTGAGATGGACCCAGTAGCGCAGCGAGGGGATCTGCTGCCTCCGGTGAGGATCGTTTGCCATGAAGGGGGCTCCTGTCAGGGTGTGCCGGCCGGCGATGACCCAATTGTTGCTGCCGGCGTCCACCTCCAGAGGAGGCTGTACGCCAGGGGGCGCGGTCACATCGGCCTGCGATTGGGATGAAGCCTGTGCCGATATGTCTCTGATGTCCTCTTTCCGGAACCTTACAGCCGCCCGGGAAGCGGAATAGAGCTTGAGTATGTCCCTGGATAGGAGGGAGGCATCCAGTCCCGGTTTCAGCTTGAGCTCCGGTTTCCCTGGGTGGAGGTCCAGCAGTTCCCGGGTCCCTTCAGTTCCCAGTCCGGCCACCAGTGCCGCATTGGAGATCTCCGAGGATGCGTTGCGGAAGAGCCCGTTGTGTCGGGAAACGACCACTTCGGGAGTCCAGTGACCAGGTCTTATATCCAGCATAAGGAATTCCAGGGGAAGGAGCCCCGGATCCTTTCGGGTGAGGTCGATGTAGGCGTTGATCCCCCTCACGAAGGAGGTGATGATCTCTTCGCCGTCGGGATGGTAGTGGCGCATCTCTGCGCTCATGTCCACACGGGCCCTGAGCAGCCTGGCGCCGATGTCCCGGTCGAGGGCGCGCGGTCCCAGGATCTCCGCCATGGTTCCCGTGGCCTGCCGCCGCCAGATCTCCAGCTGGAAGAGCCTGTCCCGGGCCACGTTGAAGCCCTGGGCGAAGAACAGGTCGGCCTGGTTGCGGGCATAGATATGGGAGATCCCCCAGGGGTCCTTGATGATCTCCACCCGCTCGCTGAGGCCCGGGAGGGCGAGCACCTCCGGGGACGGGAGCGGGCGATCCTGTCCGGCTCCATCGGTCGCGCTAAAGAAGTACAGGACTACCGGGATGATTAAATAGAAGAGTCTAGACATCCGCATATGTGTCTCCCTCTCCAGGCTCGAGGAGCCCGGGGTGTGAATGGCGGTTCCTATACCTTCTATACCAGAACTGAGCGGTTTTGTTAACCGTGATGGATAGAGATTGTCGAGTTCGTGCCGGATCCTAGCTCGAGGCCCGCTGGGATTTACGGGGCCTGTCGCCGCCCGGTTTCCGTTCCCTCGGCCTCGTGTGCTGCGGTTTTCCCCGGGGACCGCTCTGACGCGGCCTGTTTCTGTCCGATCGCGGTTCTCTCGCCAGCTTTGTTCCCTCGCTCTTGTCCGTGGCATAGAGGTCGAACTCTGTGGGCTTCACCGGGATCTTCATGCCGATGAACGCCTCGATGTCCCAGATCTGCCGGAGGGTACCTTCGCTGGCCAGTGACACGGCCTTGCCGGTCTGGCCTGCCCGGGCCGTCCTCCCGATCCGGTGCACATAGCTCTCGGATTCCAGGGGGAGGTCGTAGTTGAACACCATCCCCAGGTCGTCGATCTGAAGCCCGCGTGCCGCGACATCGGTCGCTACCAGTATGGGGAATTTGCCCGCTTTGAAATCGTTCATGATCTGCAGCCGCCGGCTCTGGGGAAGGTCGCCCGTGAGGTGCCGGCTTCCGTGTCCGTTGAGCTGCAGCTTCCGGGAGACCTGGAAGGCGTCGTGACGGGTGTTGGTGAAAACCAGAGCGTTCCGCGGGGCCTCGGCCTCGAGGATCCCCAGCATGAGGTTCATCTTGAGGTGGCTCTTCACCTGGTAGAGCTCCTGTTCGATGGTATCCACGGTCATCTGTTCCGGGGTCACCGTGATCGGGACGGGTCGGTTCAGGTGTTCGTCGGAGATACTCTGAGCAGCGCGGTTCAGTGTGGCGCTGAAGAGCATGTTCTGCCGGGTGTGTCGGGGAGACATCCGGCCCAGGATCCGCGTGATGTCGGGGAGAAAACCCATATCGAACAGGCGGTCCGCCTCGTCGATGACGAGGAATCCGACCTTTTTAAGCTTCAAGCGGCCCTTGGTGCTGAAGTCCAGCAGGCGCCCGGGAGTGCCGATGGCGATGTCCAGGCCCTTGTCCAATAGGGCCTCCTGGGTGGTATAGCCCACGCCTCCGTAGAGGCTGCCGATCTTGAAGTCGGTGTGGTGGTTCAGTAGCCGGGCCTCCTCCTCGATCTGGACCGCCAGCTCCCGGGTGGGCACGATGACCAGTGCCATTCCCCTCTGTGTCGTTTCGCTGCGGAGCATGTGTTCCAGCAGGGTCACAAGGAACGCCGCGGTTTTCCCGGTGCCGGTCTGGGATTGGACGGTCACGTCCCTTCCCTGGAGGGTTTCGGCCAGTGTGAGTTCCTGCACGGCCGTCATGTCTTGATAGCCCCGGTCTGCGATCGCCTGCAGGAGTCGGGGGTGGAGATCTAATTCCTTAAAATCCATAGTTTTTTACCTAGTTTTTGTATTTAAACATGAGGAGTTGAATGTCAGTGAAAGTGTCGATTCCGAAGGGAAGATCGTTTGCAGTGAGTGATTCTTTTCCGATGTTTGATAAGTAATTATACTCCAAATCAGGGATAAATAGCAACCTGGAGGAATTTCCTGCGTATCACCGCACATTCTTCGTGAAGCTCGGCTACGCCTGGATCCGGTAGCCTTCAAAAAGTTTAAATTCTGTCTGTTCTGGGGGCAACCCTTTCGGAGGAGGCTGCATCTATACACATGAAGGAAAAAAACCGTGAGCTTTGCCCAGACGATCACCGCATGCCTAGATCCAGCCGGTTGTGTTACAATAGGCCGCAAGATGTCGCATGCGAAATTGAACGAAGGACAGGCGGCCCCGGGGACTCGGGAGCGGGTTGCGTCAGCTGGTTTCCCCCTGGAATGGGTGAGGCGCAGCAGGGAGGGGGACAGCGAGGCGATGGAGCTGCTCTACGGCAGATTCAAGTCGTCCTTCTTCGGCTTGGCCTACCGCTACACCTACAACGCCGCCGCTGCGGAGGACATCCTCCAGGATGTCTTCATCAAGATATTCACGCACGTCCACGAGCTGGACAATGATGAGGCCTTCGTGGGTTGGGCTTACCGCATCGCGGTCAATACCTGCCTGAGCTATCTGAGGCGCCACAAGAACATCCATCAGAAGATGGTGCCCTTCGATTCGGTGGAAGGGATCGTGCAAAGCAAGGCGGCCCTCGATCATGAGCGGATGTTCGACAGGTCCATGGAAGAGGCGCTCCAGGACCTGTCCACCAAGCTGAGGAGTGTTTTTGTCCTGCATGACATCCAGGGCTTCAAACACGAAGAGGTCGCCCAGATCCTGGGATGTTCTGTGGGGACCTCCAAGTCTCAGCTGTTCAAGGCCCGGCTGAAGATCCGCCAGCGCCTCCAAAGGAAGAAACTGGTATGAAGGAGAAAACCATGCGCTGCTCAACGGCACAAAAATGGATCAGTCGATACATAGACGGCGATCTGGACTCGAAGCGCCAGGCCCAGTTGAAAGCTCATACGAGGGGCTGCGAGGACTGCCGGAAACTGATGCAGGACTTTCAGGAGATCGTCGGCCATGCCGGGAGCATCTCTGATCCTTCGCCCAGGGACACGACCTGGCAAAAGATCCAGGCTCACTTGGAGCAGGCCGGGAGCGGGCCGCAGGTACCGGCCTACACGAGGCCAGAACGCCCCTTCGTTCCCCGCTGGGGATATGCCCTGGCTGCTGCGGCGCTGTTCCTGGTCGCTGTGGGAGCCGTGACGCTGGTGCCTTCCTGGTTGAACAAACAGGGACCCATGATCGCGGAGCTCGACCGCCAGCAGTACACACTGACCAAGCTGGAGGAGGCCGAGCTGCACTACCAGCAGGCCATCAAAGCGCTGGCAGAGGCCGTGGAAGCCCAGGGCGAACAGGTCGATCCTCAGCTGATCGAGGTCTTCAGGACCAACCTCGAGATCGTGAATGCCTCTATCGCCGACATCAAGATGGCAGTCATGAGCCATCCCGACGACCTCGATTCACGCCGCTTTCTCTTGGCCGCCTACAAAAGGAAGGCGGACCTTTACGATACATGGATGAATGTTCAGGACGAAACTGCCCCTCTGGGGAGTTCAGGAAATACCTTATAAATCAGGAGGCGAGTCATGCGTAACAAGAAAACCGGATTAGCGATTTTATGTGGATTGATGGGACTGGTGTTGATCCTGGGAGCCACCCCGGTCCGAGACGATGCGAAAGAACGGTACGAGGAAAAATTCGAAAAGAGCGTGGCCCTGGCTCAGGACGGAAAGGTCATCCTGCGCAACATTGCCGGCGATATCGAGGTCAAGGTCTGGAACAAGGCCGAGGTACAGATCCAGGCCGTCAAGGTCTCACGCACCGACTCCGAGGAGCAGGCCAAGAAGAACTTCGAGAAGATCACGATCGAGGTGTCCAAGGACGGGGACACCCTGAGGATCGAGACCAAGCGGGATAAAGACTATTTCCGCAAGGGCGGCAACAAGAAGAACGTTTCCGTCGATTTCTGGCTGACCATTCCCTCCCGGGCCGCCGCAGACATGAAATCCGTGAGCGGCGATATCGTGCTGGAGGACATCGGGAGCTCAGCCAAGGCCAATACCGTGAGCGGTGACATCGACGTGACGGGAGTTGCGGGCGCCCTGAAGGTCCATGCCGTGAGCGGCGACCTGACCGTCACCGGAGTAGAAGATGGCGCGGACTGCGAATCTGTCAGCGGAGAGCTCAAGATCCGCCGCGTGAAGGGCGGTGCCGAACTCAAGACCGTGTCCGGAGACATCCTGCTGGAAAACAGCGAGGGGGATGTGGAAGCCGAGGTCGTGAGCGGTGATATCGAGCTGATCGACATCTCCGGCGCTGATGAGATCGCGTCCAAGTCCGTGAGCGGGAACGTCAAGTATGTAGGAAGCCTCAGCAGGGGCGGTTCCTACAAATTCAACGCACTGAACGGGGACGTGACGCTGATCCTCCCCTCCAATTCAGCCTTCGAACTGTATGCCAAGACCTTCAGCGGAGATATCGACACGGATTTCGAGATCACCCTGACCGGCAAGCTCGACAAGAGAGAGCTGCGGGGGACCGTGAACGGCGGGGGTGCCGAAGTGACCCTGAAGACCTTCAGCGGGGATGTCTATCTCAAGAAGCGCTGATTCATCCACATAACACATAGATCTCATTGAGGAGAGCCGCGAGGCTCTCCTTTTTTTTTATTGAGCGGCCCTATCAAAACTGTTAGACTGGGCGGTCGAGTTCGATCCCATCAGGAAGGAGAATCCCATGAAACGAAAGAGTTCCGCATCCCCGGAGTTGAAGGACGGCATGAGCCGCCGTGGATTTATCGGCAGCACCTTGACCGCGTTGACAGGCGCCGGGCTGGCAGGTGGGCGGCTTGCGTACGGCGCTGCAGCTGTGCAGGACGACCCATCGCCTAAGGTAAGGGAGTACCGGGAACTGGGACGAACGGGATTCAAGTCGTCGGACGTGGGCTTCGGATCCGGAGAGCTAACCGAGGCCGCCCTGCTGGAGGCCATCCTGGATGCCGGTGTCAACTATATCGATACTGCCGAGAGCTATTTGCGCGGCGGATCGGAGCGTGTCATCGGAGAGGTCCTCCGGCACCGCGACCGCAAGAATGTCTTCATCTCCACCAAGCTGGGCCTTCGCGACAACACCACCAAGGACCAGATCATCCAGAAGGCCAATAAAAGTCTGGAGCGGATGCAGACCGACTATGTCGACTGCCTTATGATGCACATGCCCTCCAACCGCGAGGCCCTGAACCATGCCGCCTATCACGAGGCCTTCCAGGAACTCAAGGCGCAGGGCAAGGTCCGCTTCCGCGGCCTGTCCAACCATGGGCCGCAGTGGAACGATGTCCCGGAAACCATGGAGCAGGTCACCATCGCGGCCGCGGAGGACGGGCGCTTCGATGTCATGCTGTTCGTGTACAATTTCCTGCAGCACGACCAGGGGAAACGGATCCTCCGGGCCTGCCGGGAAAAAAGCGTGGGCGCCACACTCATGAAGACCAATCCGGTGCTCAACTACATCGAGATGAAGGAAAACCTCGACCAGGCCAAGGAAGCCGGGCAGAACACACAAGGATATGAGCGCCTCCTGCCGCGCCTCAAGGAGCGCTACGATGCCGCCCAGGATTTTCTCCGTGAGCATGACCTCCAGAATTTCAACCAGATCCGGGAGGCGGCCGTGCGATTTGTCCTGGACAATCCCGACGTCAACTCCGCCTGCCTGACCATCAAGAACTTCGACGACCTTGAGTTCTATGTGGGGCTCTCAGGAAAGAAACTCACCGCCTCGGCGCAGAGAACCCTGGCGCTCTATGAGGCCGGCATGGGGGGGTTCTACTGCCGGCATGCCTGCGGTGTGTGTGAATCGGCCTGCCCCAGCCGGGTCCCTGTGAACACCATCATGCGGTACCACCACTACTTCAGGGCGCAGGGGAGGGAGAAGACCGCCATGCTCAAGTACGCCGCCCTGTCCGGAGGCCGCGCCGAGTCCTGCGCCGGCTGCACCGGACACTGCGAGAAGGCCTGTCCCTACGGAGTGCCCATCCAGGGGCAGCTGTGCCTCGCACACGAGATACTAACCCTGGCCTGAACTATTTGAGGGTCTCCTTCTTGAGGTAGGGCACACCCTTGGCCATCCACTCCGGGGCCTCGGTGCCCTTGAGGTGGTGGTCGTAGAACTGTTCCATCCGCCTCTGAAAGTCGATCTTGTTTTCGAGTTTCGTGGCGTGGTGTCCCTGCCCGGGATAGGAGAGCAGAATGACGTTCTTGCCCAGGAAGCGCAGCGCGTTGTAGAATTCCACGGCCTGCAGCCATTCCACGGACCCGTCCGCCGTCCCATGCAGGATGAGCAGGGGCGTGTCCATAGACGCCGCATTGAAAACTGCAGATTCTCGCATGTAGAGTTCCAGGTCATCGAAAGGATTGGTGCCGAAACGGCCCTGGCCGGTGTAGTCATAGCGGTGCTGGTTGGTGCCCGAGGATTTCCAGAGCTGATTGAAGTCGGCCACCAGGTCCGTGGCTGCGGCTCCCGCCACGATGGCGGCGAACATCTTCGATCGGGTGGCGATCAGTGCCGCTCCCTGTCCTGAAAAACTATGCCCGTGCAGCCCGATGCGCGCGGGATCTGCATACCCCATCTCGATGACCTTGGTCACGGCCGCCTCCACGCAGTCGAGCATGTCGGAGTGTGTGGTGCGGGTGTTGAAATGGATATCCGGCAGCAGCACGAGGTAGCCGTTGCTTACGTATTTGTAGAACATGGGGGTGTCACGGTAGATGAGCCGCGAAAAGCGGTAGAGGTTCTGAGAGTTCTTCTCGTAGAAGTCGACCAGCATGGGGAGTTTTTCGCCTTCCTTGTGTTCATCGGGAACCATCAGCACGCCCTGCAGCCGCTTGCCGTTCGAGTTTGTGTATTCGATCAGCAGGTTGGACCCCCACTTGAATTCCTCCTGGTGGGGATTGGTCTCGGTCACGCGGCGGGGCTTTTCAAAGGAGGCATCGGAAACGTGATAATCGGGGAAATCCCGAAATGTCTCGATGGTATACAGAAAAGCCTCGGCCTTTTTCGCCTTGACCGGCCGCCCGAATGATTTCGTGTCCAGGACCAGCTTTTTCAGCGCTCCGTCCTCCAGCCTGTAGAATCCTGTCTCCTTGGTCCATTGTCCGAAGGCGGTGAGCAGGAAGGGCTTGTCCAGGTCGATGGACTTCTCTTCCGGATCGGTTTTGAGGTAGCGTAGGCGGATCTCCTTTTCCGTGCCGATGCCTAGTGTCAGGTCCTGTGCCGGGCGCCCGTCCAGGGGCTGTGTGAAGAGGTCGTAGCGGTGGGTCAGGATCACGGACTTTCCGTCCGATGTCCAGCCCGTCACTCCATAGGCCGGTTTGATGCCCGGGTGGTCGTATTCCGCATTGACGAAGCTGACCGGCGCCCCTGCTGTCAGGTTGACGACCTTGCCTGCCGCGATCTCGTAGTCCCAAACGTGATCGTCCTTCCAGAAGAGGAAATGCTTGGAGTCAGGAGAGAGCCCCAGGGTCCGTCCCTGCCCCTCGAACATCAGGGTCTTATCACCCGTCCGCGTGTCCAGGCGGTAGTAGTCGGCTCTCGCCTCCTGCCAGTCGGAGATATAGTCTTTGTCGTCGCGCCCGATCGCCCAGTGCCCGTCCCGGGTGACGGTGGCCGTCCGCATACGTTCGTCGCAGAGGCGGAGGAAACGCTTGTCCTTAAGGTTGTAGACTGCGCGATAGGTGAAGTTCTGATCTCGGGAGAGCCGGATCTTCTGGACGGACTGGAGGTACTCGTCCTGCCAGTGCCAGACATCCACATCGGCCGTGGGGATCGCGTCCTCCGCAGGCTTCTCCGGAACCTTCGCCTGCTCTTTGATGCCGCAGAATACCTGCGTCGCACCTTCGCTCCAGAACAGGTTGCCCCGGGCTGGCGAGGAGGATCTACGGAATCTGCCTCTAGCGGACGCCGCCCTCTCTGAGATCACCATGTCTTCGGGGAACGATTCGTCCTCTGCTGGATAATAGAGGTGCTCTGACCGCTCCGAGGTTCCGATGCCGGTGAATGCCAGCAGGATGTTGGTCTTTTCTTTGAACTCCTTGTCCTTTGTGCCTTTCAGGGCGGCAAGCGCCGTGCCCGGTTCGTCCCAGGTTGGGTGTGCATAGTCGGCTTCGCCGCTGTCGAGGGCGGCCAGGATGCCCCGTTTGAGGTCCAGCAGGAACAGCCCGTTCCCAGCCTTGTCGGCGGCATCCACGGTATAGGCCAGGAAGGTTCCCGGCTTGTTGAACTTGAAGTCCGCCACATTTCCCAGGTTCTGGGTGGCACCCGTTTCCAGGCTGCGCAGGATGAGATCCGTGCCCCTGTGCTTGGCCTTGGGATCGGATTTGGTCTTTTTCACAGCCAGGAAGGATCCGTCCTTCGAGAATTCAAAGGATGCCACATTCTCGAACGTGAATTTCTCCCCTGACTTCAGATCGAGCAGCTGGACCTGCTTGGGGACCGGTTTCTTGTCCTTGCGCAATTTCTCCTGCTCCTTCCAGGACAGATTCAGAAAATAGGCCGCCCACCTGGAATCATCCGAGAACTGGGGGTTGGATGCACAGGGGATCGCATACTCCTGGTCGGAGTCGAGGCCTTTGATAAAAAACTCGTCATCGGCCCTGGTTTTCCGGTAGCCGAACGATACCCAGAGGCCGTCCGGGGAGAGGGAGGTTGAAACGATGCTGCGCCAGTGCGCGTAGTCGTCGACGGTGAAGGGCCGCTTGTCTTTGGCATCCAGCGGTGCTGCAGCAATTAACAGGGTGATTACGAGGGCCAGCGCCCCCAGTGCGCGGATTTTCTTCGAGTTCATGCTCGCTCCTTTGTTCCCGGAGTATGTGGATCCCGAGGGATCAGGGGAGGATTGTATACCAACCGCAGGGGGGTTTCAACAGACAGACCGGTAGGGATAAAGGAGGAAGTTTGTTGCGGGAAATTAAAACGTCAGGGTGGCCCAGCCGTCCTTGAGCATGTTAGTGAGGGGCACGCCCATGTACTTCACTTCGATGCCCAGGGATGCGAGCTTGTCCGAGACCCCATACATGTCGGCGCAGGCCTTGCAGGCCTGGATCTCTACACCTGCGTCCAGCATCTCTTTTATCCCCTTCTGCAGCTCCTGGTCTTCGGACAGCAGCTTGGAGGAAGGGCCCCAGACCACGAAACGGACCTGGCCCCACCAATCCCGCTTCTTGGCGTTGAAAGTGTACATGAAGACCATCTTGAGGGCGACCTCACGGTCCCCGCTGGTCCAGAGCACCATGAGTTTGTCCGGCTTCGCCTGCTCCTCCTGCGGGAGAGGGGACCGGGCCAGGAGCACACTTTGGCCCACAAAGATCAGGCCTAACAGGCCGGCTGTGATAAATGGTGTGATTCGCATGACGTTCTCCTTTTGGTTGAGGACACAAAATGCGTTTCTCGTTTTATATTTTATCTGATATTATGCTGTACAGGGGAAGGAATACAAGCAATGTGGGAAATCATTTTCGAGGTTGTCGTAGAGCTGATCCCCCTTTCGTTCTTGAAGCGGTTCCGCAAGCGGAAGGAATGGACCGGGGTGGCTGAAGAGATCAAGCAAGGGGGCGATTTCCTTCCCGTAAGGCGCAATGTCATCGTCCTGTTCCGCAGGGAAGACGGGGCCCTGATCCGGGTGAAAATGAGACGCCAAGAATCCCTGAACTATGCCTTGGGCCAGCGGTACCGGAAACACAAAGGGGAGTCCCTGCCCCGTCCTATTTAGCGTCGGGCTGGCCCGGCTTCCACCCCTCCATGCTTTCGAACACCTCCTGGATGATGGACACACAGCGATCCATCTGTTCCCGGGTGTGCTTGGAGGATACCGAGAGCCGCAGGCGGGTCTTGTTCTTGGAGACGGCCGGGTAGGCGACCACTCCCGTGAGCAGCCCCTTGGCCTGGATCCGCTTGCTGATCTCCCGCAGGCGGTGGTCATTGCCGGCCATGACCGGTATCACTTGGGACTTGGTCTCGGCGATGTCGAGGCCGGCCTCCTTGAGCTGGGCGTGCATATAGTGGGTATTTTCCCACAGCACATCTCGTTCTGAATCGTCCTTCTGGAAGAGCTCGATCACCTTGTTTATGCCGACAGCGGTATGTGGAGCCATGGCGCAGGAGAACACGTAGGAGTTGGCGTACATGCGCAGGTAGGTCATGAGCTTTTCGCTGCCGGCCACGAATCCGCCGATGGAGCCGAAGGATTTGCTGAAGGTTCCGATGGCGATGTCGACCTGGTCCTCCAGCCCGAAATGCTCGGCCACGCCGCCGCCCCTCTCTCCAAAGATCAGCGAGGCGTGGGCCTCGTCCACCAGGATTTTGGCGCCGTATTTCTTGCAGACCGGTATGAGCTCGGGCAGGTTGGCCGTGTCGCCGTCCATGCTGTAGACACCCTCCACGCACACCATGACGCGCCGGCCTTCCAGGCCCTTGAGGACCTTTTCAAGGTGCTTGGGATTGTTGTGGGCGAAGACTTTGATATCCGCGCCTCCCAGCCTGACGCCGTCATAGATGGAGGCATGGGAGAGGATGTCCAGGACCGCCACGTCTCCGGGCTGCAGCAGCGCGGAGAGGACGCCCAGGTTGGTGCCGTAGCCGGTGGAGAAGACCACGGCCGCTTCCTTGCCCTTGAGCGTTGCCATGGCCTCTTCCAGCTGCTGTATGGGATGGGAATACCCGCTGAGCAGCGGCGCCGACACCGCGCCGGTCCCAAATGTGTCGATCGCGTCTTTGACCGCCTGCTTGATCTCGGGGTGGTATGAATACCCCAGGTAGTTGTAGGAGCAGAAGTTGAGGAACTCCCGCACCGACTGGGTGTTGTGGTCATAGACCTGGAACTCTGTTTTGGGACTCGACATCATGGGTTGGGCATAGACCATGTACCCTCTGCGTATGGCATCGCCCAGGTACTCGCAAAAGATGTCGGCCACATCGAAGAGGCCTTCGCTCTCGTAGTTCGCGAAATCGGCCAGGGTGACTTGGTCTATGCTGACCCTGTTGTTCTTGAGGTCTTTTTTCGAGGCCATATGTGTGTCCTTTATGTTCTCTATGGGTGCTGTCTTAGCATGAGTATGGCGGCATAGGTCTCTATGCCTGTCCAGAGGTTCCCGATGCGGAGGTTTTCATCCGGCTGGTGCTGGTTGTTGTCATGATTGGCGATGGGAAGCCCGATGATGGGGACCTGGAGCAGGTCTCCGAACATGTAGATTGGGAGCGATCCGCCCAGGGAGGGAAGGATCACGGCCGGCCGGTCGCCGGACCGCTCTAAAGCGGCGATGGCGGCGCGCGCCACGGGCAGGTCCATGGGTGTTCGATAGGCACGGTACCCCCGCTCGGTGCGCCGCACCCTGGCGATCAGGGGAAACTTCATGCGTGTCGCCTGATCGGGGTTCCGGTCCACAACATGATAGCCCTGAGCCCTGACGTGGTCGACGATCAGCTGGACCATGTGGTCCGGATCGTTTCCCTTGACGAGGCGGATGTCCAGGGCGGCGGTGGCCGTGGGCGGGATGATCGTGCGTTGCTGGTCTCCCACCCATCCGCTGTGCAGTCCGTTGCAGTTTAGGGCCGGGTTCTGGACGGCCTCCATCAGGCTTTCCCAGTTGTCTTCCGTTCCCGAAAATCCGTAGTTATCCTTGATATGGTCCGCGAACGAAGGGATGGCCTTGAGGGCAGCGATCTCGTGCTCGGTCAAGGGAACGACCGTGTCGTACCAGCCCTCGATCTTCACCCGGCCGTCCGTGTCGCGCATGGATGCCAGGAGGTGGGCCAGGCGCACCGCCGGATTTGGGGCCCAGTTGCCGTAGTGCCCGCTGTGTAGGCTCGTGTTGGGGCCGTAGACCTCTATCTCACAGATTGTGATCCCCCGGACCCCGAAAAAGAGCGTGGGATCGCCGGAATAGTAGACCGGGCCGTCGCACATGAACAACACGTCGCACTGGAGGATATCCGTGTTCTCTCGCAAAAAGGGGAACAGGTTGGTGGAGCCGGCCTCCTCCTCTCCCTCCATGATGAACTTGATGTTGTTTTGGAGCGTCAGACCGGCGCTGCGCAGGGCATCGATGGCGGCCAGCAGGCCGATCACGGGGGCTCGGTCGTCGCTGGAACCCCGGGCATAGATGCGCCAGTCCTCATCATAAGAGGCCTTGCTCTCCGCAGGGAAGGGGATCGGTTTCGGGTCCGTGGTCCCGGCCTCGAGCTTCCCCGGCCGCAGAGCGGGCTCGAAAGGATGGGTCTCGGTCCAGCTCGCGGGATCCACCGGCTGACCGTCATAGTGGACGTAGAACATCAGGGTCCGCGTGGCCCCCGGCGACTTGAGCTCGCCGTAGACGATGGGATTGCCCCGCGTCTCCATGATACGGACCTGGATGCCGCGCCTTTCCATCATCTCCCGGATGAATTCCGCGTTCTTGCGGACGTTCACGCTGTCGGAGGAGACATTGGGTATGGACAGGAGTTCCACGAATTCCGATATGATGGCGTGCTCGTTCGCCTGCCTGTAGGCGCGTATCTTGGCCGACAGGTCGGAGTCTGATTCGGCCGGCGCCGCTGCGGCCGGGAGAGCCAGCCATCCCAGGATCAGTGCCAAACAGAGGTATGGTTTCATCGGTTTTCTCATGGCACCAAATATACCATATCTCGCCCGAGTCCCCAAGCGAAATCCGCAGAGGCTCCATGGCTTCCGCTGCTCCGTGGGGATGTTCAGTTGTTGGAAGGCGAGGCGAAAGAATCAGTGGAAATGCCGGCGTGGATGATCCGGCGCAGGGATTTTTCGGCCTCCTTGAGGACCTCCCCGGTCCTATGATAGGAGAGTCCGAAGGCCTGGGCGATCTCCTTGCGGGAAAGGTCCAGGAAGTAGGACATGTAGAGCATGTCGGCAAAGCGGGGCTTCAGTCTGCGCAGCGCCTGGAAGAGGATCTGACTTCGCTCGTTCTGTTCGCAGGCCTCGTGGGGGTCGAGCAGGGGCCCCACCTCCGGTGCATGTTTCAGCACGCGGCTCTTCTTGCGGATGTAGTCGATGATCCTGCGGCTGGTGATGGTGTAGATGAATGTGCCCAGGGAGCTGTCGCCCCGAAATTTCCCGGTCTTGATCGCCTTGATCGCATCCATCAGCACCTCGCTGGCCACATCCTCCCAATCCGAATTGAGGTATCCGATGGATTTCCTCACACGGAAATTGATCTGCGGCCAGTACTGCAGGATCACTTTTTCCAGTTCTGCGGTGTTTTCGCTCCCCGCGTGTATCTGGTCTTGGTTGTTCAGAGTCTGCGTTTCCATGGGCATTCCACTAGAGTTAACCACGGATCCCTCCGGTCATCCAATCAGGAAAACTCCGATATTTGTGCGGGAATCCCCTGATTTCGATGATTTGACAAATAGATGGCGGTGGGTCATATTGTGGCGAAAGATACAGGTGTCAGTGGGGCCTGAGATCCGGAAAGAATGAGCAAGACACGCATCCTCGTCGTGGAAGACGAGTCCATCGTATCGCTCGACATCCAGAAGATGTTGGATCGATTGGGTTATGAAGTAGCCGGCGCCGCTTCCACCGGAGACGATGCCATACGCAAGGCGCAGGAGCTTCGTCCGTCGCTGGTCTTGATGGATATCATGCTCCAGGATGAAATGAGCGGTATCCACGCGGCGGAGCAGATCTACCAGCGCTTTCACATCCCCGTGATCTACTTGACGGCCTATGCGGAAAAGAAGACCCTCGATGAGTCCATCCATACAGGGGCCTTCGGGTATATCCTGAAGCCGTTCAGCGAGCAAGAACTCCAGACCTCCATCGAGACGGGCCTCTACAAGTCTGCAATGGAATCCAGATTGCGGGACAGGGAGCAGTGGCTTGCCACTGTCCTGCGCAGCATCGGCGATGCCGTGATCGCCACCAATGATGAAGGCGCCATCGATTTCATGAATCCCCTCGCGGAGGAACTCACGGATTGGGCGCTGCAGGATGCACTGCGGATCTCACTGGACGGCGTATTTATTCTCGAGAGTGAAACCTCTGGCAAGCGGATCGGATATCTGACCGACGGCAGGGTAGACGAATCCAAACATTGGCATCCCGAGGAGAACGTCCTTGTCTCGAAAGGCGGCAGGAAGATCCCGATCGAATATACCTTTGCTCCCATACTGGACGATGAGAAGAACTCCACCGGGGAAGTGCTGGTCTTTCGGGATATCGTCCAGCGCAAGCGGACCGAGGCCGAGATCAAGACCCACGAGGGTAACCTGCGGCGTCTCTCGAGCCAGTTGATCCATGCGCAGGAGGCGGAGCGCGGCCGCTTGTCCCGGGAACTCCACGATGAGATCGGCCAGGCCCTGACCGCCATTAAAATCAACCTGGAGACCATACACAAGGAGATCCCCCAGGCATTGTCGGTGGGTACGGAAACGAGTTTCAAGGAGACTGAAACCCTGGTGGACAAAATCCTGGATCAGATCCATCAGATATCATTGGACCTGAGGCCCTCCATCCTGGACGATCTGGGCCTGGTTCCGACCTTGAATTGGTATGTCAAGAGGTTTGCCCAGAGGACGGATATCCCCGTCGATCTCGTCTCGGGAAAATTCAAAGAAAGGCTGGATCCTGAGCTCGAGACGGTGATATACCGGGTTGTCCAGGAGGCCCTGACCAATGTGGTCAAACATGCCCAGGCGAAGCGGGTCCGGATCTCACTCGATCGGGAGGGTGAACTCGTCAGGGTGGGGATCGAGGATGACGGAAGCGGATTCGAACTTGAGTCCGTCAAAAAAAGACCGCCCGAGGAAAGAGGCGCTGGCCTTCTAGGAATTCAGGAACGGGCCATGCTGAGGGGAGGCAGGACAGAGATCCGGTCGGCCTTGAATGAGGGCACCAGGATCGAGCTGTGGATCCCGTGGAGAGAACGGAGATGAAGAGCATAAGAGTCGTGTTGGCCGATGACCACACCATTGTTCGCAAGGGCCTGAGGTCGCTCCTGGATGCGGAGCGTGACGTGGACGTCATCGGGGAGGCCGGGGATGGCACCGAAGCCATCGCACTGGTCGAGCAGTTGAAGCCCCACATTGTGGTGATGGACATCGGAATGCCCGTCCTCAACGGGCTGGAGGCGACACGGCGGATCATCAAGAAACACCCGGACACCAAAGTCTTGATCCTCACCATGCACACCAACGAAGAATATGTGTTCGAGATCCTCCGGGCGGGAGCGTCCGGCTACATAATCAAGAAAGCCGCGCCTACAGAGCTGGTCGCGGCCATTCGTGCCGTAAAGAAGGGAGAATCCTTCCTCAGTCCCTCGATTTCCCGAAAGGTCATTGATGAATACGTGCAGAGGGCCGGAGAGGAAAAGCGGGAAGATGCCTTCGATCTGCTGACGGATCGGGAACGCGAGGTCCTGCAGCTCATCGCCGAGGGATCCTCCACTCGAGAGATCGCGAAAAAACTATTCATCAGTACCAAGACGGTGGAAACCCATCGCACCCACCTGATGGATAAACTCGACCTGCACGGCACCGCGGACCTCACGCGTTATGCCATCCGCAAGGGGATCGTCGACAGCGAGCGCTGATCGTTTACCTTCCAGGCTTCCGGTGAACCGGGCATTCTGCCCAAAATAGGGGATTTCCTAGCTGAAACTCAGGTCTTCTCCCTATTGAGGGGGGGAGAAGCCTGGCCTATCTTAGTGTATACAATAGGATTCATACTGTGGAATTTAGCTAGGGAACCATATGCCAAAGCGCACGGTTTTGATCGCGGACAACAGTTGGGAGTTCCGACATCTACTCAAACGGCTGCTGAGGTCGAGTTCAGAGATTGAGGTCATTGGTGAGGCCAAAAACGGGCGGGAAGCCCTGGATCTGACCCGGCAGCTCAAGCCGGATGTTGTGCTCATGGACATCCGCATGCCGAGGCTGAACGGCCTGGAATCAACGAAGCTGCTCAGGGAAGAGATGCCGGGCACAGAGGTGATAGTGCTTTCCTTACACGATATCGAAGAGTACCGAGAGGAAGCCTTAGCCAGCGGCGCCTGCCGATATATCGTCAAGAGAAACATGGTGGATGAGCTTATTCCAGCCATCCATGAGGCCTTCCCCGGCAAGAGGATGGCGCTCTAGGCAATGGTCCCCAAAAAGGAACTCGATATGAAAAAGAAGATCCTCGTGGTCGACGACGACAAGATCATGCTCAAGATGCTGGAAGAAAGCCTTTCGGGGAATGGGTTCTCGCTGGCCCAGGCCTCCAACGGGAAAGATGCCGTGTTTCTTGCCAAGAGCTGGCGGCCCGATCTCATTGTCCTGGATATCATGATGCCGGAAATGGATGGTTGTGAGGCGGCCGAGATTCTAAAACGCAACCCGAACACCAAGTCCATCCCCATCATTTTTCTCACTTCACTTGTGTCCAAGAGTGAAGAGGATAAGAATACCGGTTGTCCTGGCCAGACCTATCTGGCCAAGCCCTTTGACGAACCCAAGCTGCTGGCCGAGATCCGTAGGCAGATAGAGTAAATACAGATCCTGAGATCTGAATCCACTCCTTCCTAAAACTTCACCTGGAAGCCCAAGCGATACTCCGGCGTTGCGCGGCTCTGGATCGGGTGGAGGACCTCTGTGAAGAGGAACCAGAAGTGGGTTCCCACGGCCGCATAGGCGTACTCGTTCCCGCTGTTGCGGGCGAACTGGTAGCCGGCACCACCATAGAACCGGAAGAAGAGGACCTTGACGGGGATGTAGTAGGCGCCGCCCGCCCGGAAGAGCAGGTCGCTCTGATCGTGCTGATAGATCATGTCTCCGGTCGCATACAGGTTCATCCCCAGGTGATGTTTGTAGCCGATCTGGGACGGATTGATCACGAAGGAAAAGGTCAGGTAGTTTTGGGGCGGGCGAAACCTGGGGCTGTGCCCGGATACCGGGACCGCCATCGCTCCGACCAACATGAGGGCTGTGATTCCGGCCAATGCTGTCTTCCTCATCTCGCTCTCCTTGCTGTTTCGGTTGCTTCACGGCCTATTTTGCAAGAAGTGTGCCAGTGTGAAACCCCTGGGGGTGCAGCTGGAGCTGACCTCTTTTGAGGACAGTTCTGGCTGAGGGGAGTGCATGAAGGGAGGCCTTCGGTTTTTGTCCGGAGGCAGAAGGGGCGCGTGCTCCGGCGGGGATTTGCTTCGGAACGAAAATTAATACTACAATACGTTGCAGGAGGAGCGGATGGACTTTGCAGAACTCTCATTTCCAGATGCGCCGCTGATCCGGGCGCAGCCGCCGGGGCCGAAGTCCCGGGAGATCCTGGACTTTCAGAAGACGCATGAGGGCTCGGCCGTTTCGTATGCGCGCGGGCTGCCCATGGCCCTGCAGAGGGGCCGGGGGGCAACCGTCGAGGACGTGGACGGGAACCGGTACATCGATTTCTTCGGCGGTGCGGCGGTCATGAACGTCGGCCACACCAATCCGGGGGTTGTGGAGGCGGTCGTGCAGCAGTTGGGTGAGCTGACGCATGCTCTGGATATTCCCACTCCGGCCCGGATGCGGCTGGTCGAGAAGCTCATGATGGTCCTCCCTGCCGATCTGAATCGAGTGTTCTTTGGGGGGCCTACGGGATCCGACGCGGTCGAGGCGGCCGTGAAGCTGGCCAAATCCAACAGCGGGCGCGTGCCCCTGATCGCGTTTGAGGGGAGCTATCACGGCATGAGCTCCGGGGCGCTGGCGCTGACGAGCAGCCTGGGATTCAAGGAGGATTTCCTCCCCCTCATCCCCGAGGTCCATTTTGTGCCTTATGCCTACTGCTACCGCTGTCCGTTCCGGCGCGAACCGGAGAGCTGCGGCTTGGAGTGTGCCGCCTACCTGGATCATGTTCTGGAGGATCCACATTCGGGTGTTGGGAAACCGGCGGCCGTGATCATCGAGGCCATCCAGGGAGAGGGAGGATCGGTCGTGCCCCCTCCGGGTTACCTGCCCGAAATTCGGGAGATCTGCAGGAAGCATGAGGTCCTCCTGATCCTGGACGAGATCCAGGCCGGCTTCTGCCGGACCGGCAAGATGTTCTCGTTCGAGCATACCGGTGTGGTCCCGGACATCCTGACCATGAGCAAGGCTCTTGGCGGGATAGGCCTGCCCATCTCGGGGATCGCCTACGGGGAATCGCTCAACACCTGGCCGCCCGGGAAACACATCGGGACCTTCCGAGGGAACATGGTGGCCTATGCGGCCGGGAGCGCGGCCCTGGATTTTATGGTTAAGAACCAACTGGCCGACCATGCGCTCGAGCTGGGCGAAACCATGCTGGCCTGGTTGGAGGACATCAAGCAGGAGAGCCGGATCGTGGGTGACGTGCGAGGAATAGGGCTGATGCTGGGAGTGGAGCTCGTCCGGGACAAGTCCACGAAAGAGCCGGCCCCGGAGCTGGCCAAGAAGGTGCGGACGCTGTGCCATCAGCACGGACTGCTGGTCGAGATCGGAGGGCACTATGACAACGTGGTCCGCTTCCTACCGCCGCTGATCCTGACCCGCGACCTGGCCCTCAAGGGCATCGAGATCTTTGCCGATGCGCTCAAGTCCGCCGCTTCGGTTTAGGAGAGGTCGGAGAGGGCTTTGCTACTCACCACAGTGCCATTCGCCGACACACAGAGGGCGTTCACCGAAAAACACTATCTTCTCGGATTTTATGGGCTTATCATGAGGTCGTGATCGAGAGATCGCAAAATCGTTTCCAAGGAGATAATGATGGAAAACAAAAAAGTCAAAGTGGTGTTCGACGCCAAGCTGATCATCGGTCTGGCCATCATCTGTGTCGGGCTGCTCTTCCTGCTGCAGAACATGGGCTATATCACTGAGATCGACGTCTGGGATTTCTGGCCGGCCGTCCTGATCCTGATCGGGCTGAGCCTGATCACTCGGCCCCGTGAATTCCGGCAACCCCTGGGAGGGCTGATCCTGATCCTGATCGGGCTCTTATTCCTGCTGCATAATTTATCTATCATTCCTTATGATATCGGGGACCTCTGGCCCTTCTTCCTGATCCTCATCGGATTCTACGTGATCAAGAGCGCGCTCTCGAGGACTTCAGGCAAGCCGCCGGGCTCCAGTGACTACATCAACCTGTCCTTTGTCCTGGGTGGAGGAGACTTCCGCTTCAACACCCAGAATTTCAAGGGAGGAAAGGTCGATGCCATAATGGGCGGGGGGACGATCGATCTCCGGGACGCCGATTTCAAGGGAGAAGAGGCGTTCTTCGATTCTTTTGTCATAATGGGCGGAGTGGAGATCCGGGTCCCCGAACACTGGCGGGTGAACGTCCAGGGCACTCCACTGCTGGGAGGGATGGACAACAAGACCAACTACGCGGAAACGGGCAAGCCGCCCAAAAAGTTAACGATCAAGGCAACCACCATCATGGGAGGGGTTGAGATCAGGAACTGAGATGCATCCTTTTCTGAGATCGCCGGGACACTTCGTGCTGATGGGGCTCTTCTGGAGCCCCATCGCCTTTTGTGTCATCCTGCTGCAGAGCCGCCTGGGGGGGATGACACTGGCGGATTCCGCCGTGCTGGTCGGTCCCTTCATGGGCGTGGGACTCTTCATCTGCCTGTCCATCTGGTTCCCCTGCCGGGCGTTCTCCACCGAACGGTATCGGCTCCCCCAGCTGCTCCTGCGGCATGTCGCCGCTGCCATCCTCATGACAGGAGCCTGGCTGCTGCTGGGACTCCTGTACAGCGAGGTCCTGGACGACTTGGGCGGAGCCCCTCTGTGGAGGGGGCGTTTCGATCAGGCGCTCCCCCTGCTGCTGGCTGTCGGACTCTTCCTCTACTTCATGTTTTCCCTGATCTACTACATGGTCCTGGCGCTGGACAGGAGCCGCCAGGCGGAGCAGAAGGCCCTGGAGAGCCTTCTTTCGGCCCGCTCGGCAGAGCTGGGATCCCTCAGGGCCTCCATCCATCCGCATTTCCTGTTCAACAGCCTGACCTCCTTGGGCATGCTGACGCGGAAGTCTCCGGAATTGGCGCAGGAGATCATACTGAAGCTGGCTGGTTTCCTGCGCTACAGCCTGGATCATGGGCAGAAGGAATGGGTCAGGGTCCGGGACGAGCGGGACCACATCTACGACTACCTGGGGATCGAGAAGATGCGTCTGGGTGAGCGCCTGCGGTATGATTTTAACGTCGCGTCTGAGGCCCTGGAGGAGATGCTGCCGCCCTTTACCTTCCTGCCGCTTGTGGAAAACGCCGTGAAACACGGCTTCGAACAGTCCATTGAAGAAGGCCTCTTGAAGATATCGGTCGAGAAGACACCCGGGATGCTGATTATCGAAGTGGAGAATCCCGTGGAGACGGGCGCCCAGGCAAGACAGCGAGAGGGGTACGGCCTATCAGGGTTGAAGAAGAGGCTGGCGGGCGCCTATGGGGACGAGGCGGGGATGGCCGTCGGCCGGGACGAGGCGTCCTTCAGGGTCACGCTCCGGCTGCCGAGGAGAGGGACGGCAGCAGAGGAACGAGCGGAAGGAGAAGCCGAGGCAAGGGATAAACCCGAGGCCGCCCCTGGATCGAGTGAGGGGGGAGAGGCATGAACAGCAAGAGTGTCCTGATCGTCGATGATGAACCTTTGGCTCGGGAAGCCCTGGTCGAGGCGCTGTCCGGATTCGAGGATATCGAGATCGTGGGCGAGTGTTCCAACGGCTTCGAGGCGGTCAAGGCCATCAACGAGAACCGGCCCGACATCGTCTTCCTGGATATTCAGATGCCCAAGCTGGATGGGTTCGATGTGCTGGAGCTTCTGGGGGATGATCCGCCCTATGTCGTCTTTGTCACGGCCTACGACGAATACGCTTTGAAGGCGTTCGAGTCACACGCTCTGGACTACATCCTCAAGCCGGTCCGGCCGGAACGGCTGGAGACGACATTTGCCAAGGTGAACGAGCGGCTGGAGGCGAAGTCGTCCCCGCCAATGGATGCCCTGCTGGCCGACCGCCAGGAGCGGAACAAGCCCCTGGATCGGATCCTGGTCCGGGACCGGGCCAACGTCTACATCATCGCCGCTGAAGACATCGTCTATTTCGAGGCCCAGGACGATTACGTCGGCATCCACACGCGGGAGGGTTCTTTCCTCAAGAAGGAGACGCTGTCCCGTTTAGAAAAACTCCTGGATGAGAGGCTCTTCATCCGCATCCATCGCTCCTACCTGCTCAACATCAGCCACCTGAGCAAGATCGAGCCCTACACCAAGGACAGCCGGATCGCGATCCTGAAGGGCGGCCATACGCTGCCCGTCAGCCGGTCCGGATACACCAAACTGCTGCGCTTGCTCTAGCGCGCGACACCTCCACACTTTTGTTAGAGAAGTGAGCCCTGTAGTGGCGATCCTTACTGTGGCGATCCCTATTCGTAGCGGAGGGAATCGGCTGGGTTGGCCAAGTCTCTGACGTGCTAAAGAGTATTTTAAAACAATCTCACAAAATTCTCCTACTGAAAACTGCATTGGAAGAGGTGTGAGCATGACCAGATGCACTCACCACCAGTAGTTATATATTCTTAGTGTGGGCTGTCAATCGGTTAGGTGAGAGGGCTACTACTGCTTCAACCCAGCTAACCTCTCCCTCGCATCCGCCACTTCAGGGAGGCCGGGATCGGCGTCCTTCCAGAGGGTGGGGAATTTCTGGTACTGCTCGATGGCTTTCGCTTTTAAATTTTTTATTTATCTGTAGTTATTATCTATTCACCGGCCCTAAATAACGATCGAGCCAGGCCAACGTTTCCCTAACCTGTTCGCTTATTGGGATGAAATGGTCTGTTGGATAGATCCTTAATACTTTGTGTTCATCGGGCGTTCCTAATAGATCATACATCGGCTTTACAGTTGTCTCAAACGGAAATGTCATATCGTATTTTCCGTTGAGCATCAAGGTTGGGATCTTAACCCTGGTAACATAGTTAATTTCATTGGCTTCAGGGCGTGTGTATCCCCACATGCCTCCTACCTTTAATATACTAATCTTAAGGCGGGCTTCTACTGCCGGAATAATTGCCCCTAATTGCCCACCCCAGCTGAAACCGAAATAAGCTAGTTTATCGATGTCAATGTCCTCTCGAGTTTCTAAATAATCGATGCTTCTTTTCAAATCTTGGACAAGCTTAATCAGGTATTGAGTATAAAAATGGCTGTTATCCCCGGTGTGTATCGAAGCCAATTTGGGATCTCTGCGCTCGAATGTCCCTTTGTAAATTGGATAAACT